>Ga0181554_1000082_pt1 | contig 81967 bp, 58 predicted proteins | sample 011ome_16_FD_145602 | JGI IMG/M metagenome (GOLD analysis project Ga0181554, IMG submission 145602) | Coastal salt marsh microbial communities from the Groves Creek Marsh, Skidaway Island, Georgia - 011503CT metaG (spades assembly) | ecosystem: Environmental > Aquatic > Marine > Intertidal zone... | reverse complement strand
TCTAAGATTTGCACGCGACACAGCGCGACGGACGCGGCAGCCGTCGTAGACGCGGCGCGGACGCGCGCGTGTGGGTGTGTTCGTGCGCGTACGCGCTGGTGGACCTCGTCGCGGCGGCGTTGCGCGCTTCGAAGGTCTCCACGACCACACCCTCCTGTTCACGATCGGTCAACGAGTCCCTCCCTCCTCTCGTTCAACGCCACCAATGTATCACCCATGTATCCCGAGAGAATATCCTTCGCGCCTCGCGGTCGCGCCAGTGCATCGCCTTGCGCGCCGTCGTCGTCGAAGGCGTCGTCACCGCTTCAGGCGCGCTTAGGACGTTTTGAGGTGTCTCGCGGTCGCGTTCGCGGTCGCGTTCGCGGTCGCGCGGTCGTGCGGCGACGCGCAGAGGTGACGCGACGTCGTGCGCTTTTCGTGCGAGGACACTTTTGTGTGCATCTGGATCGACGCGTGACGTCGGACGAGCGTGCGGTGGGGTGCGTTGAGCGGCGATGGTGGTGATGTTGGTGATGACGCACGCGCGTGCGGCGCCGCGCGTGGTCGCGGGCGATGGTGCGCGCGTGGGTAAGGTGCGCGCGCGAGGACGCGGCGTCCCGGCGCCGAGCGCGTCGTCGGCGGCGTCGGCGTCTGGTCGGGCGTCGAGGGTGCGTCTGCGCGCGGTGCATGATGATATTGGGGTGAACGCGAACGCGAATGGCGTGGCGGCGTCGGCGGCGGCGTTGTCAAAGTTTCAGGTGGAATCGACGCCGGAGGAGAGCGCGGCGTCCGAGGCTGCTGACGCCGAGCTCGCGGGGCTGCGCGAGGCGCTGGAGGACGCTCGGGCGGCTCGGGATGCGTGTATTGAGATTTCGTCCGTTGCCGCGAGCGTTGATGAAGCGTATTCGATGAAGTTGCGGATGATACGCGAACGACCTCGCGTTGTGCGATGGATATCGAGCGGTGGGGCGTTGGTCAAAGCGTGCGAGGCGTTGGGCGATAGGGACAAGTTTATGGTGTACGCGTGCGTGGCGTGCGGTCAGGCGCACGTGTTCTCGGTGGATAGTAAGAAGGAACCATCGACGAAGAATGCACGTGCGGTGATTAAACGCGCGTTGGCGGTCCTAGGCAAGGTGGAGACGTTTTATGACATGATGGGTGGCATCGTAGGATACCAGTGCGCGGCGTTGGAGCTGTGCGTCGAGGCGTTGACTGGTGAGCCGGCGATGTTGCATAGCACCGTGGAATGCGATGGTCTCGATTGCGCGGGTGTGCCAGGAGAAGTTACAATGCTGCGCCCACCTGGGGCGGATTTGCGAGCCAACGGCGGGGCTTTTGCGGCGACGGCGTCGAGATGGGGCATCGAGGAGCTACCAAACATGGCAGAAATTTATCCTCTCGGCGGCGCGGGCGACAGGCTTGGTTTGGAAGACCCCGTCACAGGTGAGAGCTTACCCGCGGCATTCTTGCAGTACAACGGCCGTCCGCTCATTGAAGGACTGTTCCGCGATTTGACTGCTCGGGAGTGGCTGTATTACAAATTGAACGGCGTGCACCACAAGACGCCAGTGGCGGTGATGACGAGCGCGGCAAAGGGTAATCACACGCGAATTTCCAACCTTCTTCGGGACAATAACTGGTACGGTAGAGGCGAAGAAAACTTCAAACTATTTGAACAACCACTCGTACCGGTGATTAGTCTCGACGCCGGGCAGTGGGTACGGAAAGGTTTGGGGAAATTCAAGCTCAAGCCGGGCGGTCACGGAGCGATTTGGAAGCTCATGTACGATGAAGGTGTTTTCGATTGGTTAGAGCGCCGCAATCGTAAAGGCTCGATCGTGCGACAAATCACCAATCCAATGGCTGGTACCGATACCACTTTGCTATCCCTCGCGGGTGTGGGTGTGAAGGGCGACAAGGCGCTCGGTTTCGCGAGCTGTGAGCGTCACATTGGCGCAAGCGAGGGCATCAACGTCCTGGTTGAAAAACAGAACGCGTTGACGAATACTTATTCGTATGGCGTGTCAAATATTGAGTACACCGAGCTTGAGCGTTTGGGCTTGAGTGACAAGCCAAGTGATGAAGGCGGCAAGGAAAGTGCGTATCCAGCGAATACGAACGTTTTGTACATTGGGTTAAATCACATCAAAGATGCGCTCATGCGCACGCCGCGTGCGGCGTTTCCTGGGATGCTGATCAATTTGACTAAGCCAGTGTTGGAAAATGGCGTTAAAGGGGGAAGATTGGAGTGTTCGATGCAGAATATTGCCGACGCTTTGATGCGCCACTCCCCGGAGCGTCTTGGGGCGAATGACTGGGATACTCTCCCGACGTTCGCGTTGTTCGCGCTTCGTAGACGAATCACAAGTAGCGCCAAAAAGAACAGACCACCCAAATCGACAAACCTCGCGCAAACGCCTGACGGATCATTTCTTGATTTGTTGCGAAATGCGAGCGATTTGCTTGTGCGCTGCAACGTCGCGCATCCTTTGCCGGATGATTACTCAGTGGATGATTACTTAAACCTCGGACCGGAGTTCATTTGGTCTACAAACCCGAGCATCGGACCATTGTGGGATGTCGTGGAGCAAAAGATTCAAGGCGGGACGATTCACAAAGGGTCAGAGGTGCGATTGGAAATTACCGAAGTTGAGTGGCGAAACGTTGACATCAATGGCGCTCTCTCCGTCCACGCTTCGGATTTGATGGGTCCAATCGCTGATGGGTCAGTCGTGTTCGATGACAACAAGTGCGGTCGCTGTCGTCTTCGCAACGTCAAGGTAATCAACAAGGGCGTCGACTGGAATGATGCCTCAAACGTGTACTGGAGCGCAAGCATTAGTCGCATCGAACGAGCATCCATCGTCATTCACGGAAGCGGTGAATTTGATGCCAAGGACGTCACTATTTCAGGAGATGTCAGCTACGTTGTGCCCAGCGGCAAGCGTTTGAGTTTGCGACCAAAAGACGACGGAAGCATACAAGAGACGTGGGACGATATTGCGACACCGTCATGGAAGTATGCCTATGCTTTCGGTGACGACGACCGCGTCAAGCTAACGTTGAACGAAGCGCGCTAAACCCAGAGCAAACTACGGCGCATTATACCATATATATTAGCAACGCGCGTGTGATTCATTCAACATCTGTTTCATTCAAAGAATCGTTTATGATTACATCAGTTTAGGCATGAATCCTTTCGGAACGTTGGCCATTTCGCCGGCTCGTCGCGACGCCTCTTCGGCGGCAACCATAATCGGTGACGCCTTGCGGCGACTCGTGGGCGAGTTAGACATGCCGATATCCATGTCATCGAAACTCGCTTGAAGCTCATTTGTGGCGTTGGCCATGTTGCAAAAGAATGAACGCGCCGTCGGTACGTCGAGATACGAAAATTTCTCGCTGCCGATGGCTGTCTTCAATCGGGCGTTGACGCCACGTTTGCACGAGCCAATGCACTTTCCACTGCCTTGGCACGCCCAACCTTCCGGGAGTTCGTTTTGCAAAACTTCAACAATGTCGCCACCACCGCGCTTGCGACACTCCTTCCCGGTGCAAATCTCAACCACGGCGAGAGGCACCTTTTTCGTGGCGTCGCCGACGACAACCGGGGACACCAACGGGCAATACCCAGTCGTCGCCAACGCCGGTGGGAGAGAAGTCGTCGGCCCGCTGCTATTCGAAAAACTTTTCGCTTCCACGTCAATCACCAACGCATCTCCCACCATGGTTTGAGCCCGCAACGCGTCTTCTTGCGCCTTTTGCGACACAACCTTGCCCAACTTTGTCCTCAACGCCGCCAGCACGTCACCCTTTTTACCCTTCTTCGTCTTTGTCTTCTTAGACTTCATCGACGTCTTAGTCGTCGACTTTTTCATAGTCTTATCCATGCCCGCTTTCCCACCACCATTACCCATATTAGTAAGGACATCTTGAAACTTTTGTTTCGCTGAGGCGCGTCCGCGTTTGCCCTCGCCTTCGCTCTCCGAACTACTACTGCTGCTGCTGCTGCTGCTCGAGCTACTACTACTGCTGCTACTGCTGCTGCTACTACTCGAAGACCCGCGACACTTTTTCTTTTTCTTCTTATTCTTCATCTTATCCTTCTTCTTCTTCGTTGTCTTCTTCACCTCAGCGTACTGCGTCTCGTGCGCGTCGTCGGCGAACGCCCCCGCCGCGCCCCGCGCCACCCCCGCCCATCGTCGTCGTCCTCGTCGTCCAACGCCCACATCCACCCCACCAACGCCCCCATCGCGTGCACGAACACCAAACGCACCGCATTCGCGCTCGCGCGCACCGTCACCACCACCACCGCACCGCGCCGCCGACGCATCATCCATCCGCGTCAGCCACACCGCGTGCGTTCCCGCGTGCGTTCCCACGTGCGCGCCCGCGCGACGCCCGACCGCGCGCGGACTCTCGCGCGCGACTGCGCGTCGCGTATCGCGCACCGCATCGCGCACCGCGCAGCATCGCGCTCGCGCCCGTCGTCGCCACCATTCGGCGCGCGACACCGTGTGCCGATCGATGGCGTGTGGCGTGTGCCGTCACTAAACCCTAAACCCTGGCGGCCTAGGGTTTAGATGCGCGCCCCCACGCGGTGTCAGGTGTCGCGCGCGCGCTTACGGGTGCGGTGCGCGCGCGCATCTGGCGCGCGCGCAGGCGATCGCGCGGGTTCCACGCGAAGCGCGCGCGCGCGATGGGTGGCGTGGAATTTTGTGTGCGCACACAGCGCGGGTTCGCGGTGTAGGATGCGCCAGGGAAGGGGCTGGATGCGTTGGATGCGATTGGATTGTGTGATGATGTGCATTCCGGACAATGATGCGCCGATTCGACACTTTGCGACGCGGCTTTTCTGGATCGCGCGATGGGGGTGCGCGCGCGAGAGCAGGAGAGGCAAGTGGAGCGACGGGCGCGACGGGCGCGGCAAGGGTCGGCGGGGGAGATGGAGACGTCGCCGAGAACGCCGCGCGGAACGCGCGGTCGTGACGACGGTGACGGCGATGGTGACAACGATGACGCGGCGGAAGACGGTGAAAATGTTGCGCGTGACGGCGAAGGGGCGGGAATTTCGATACCGAACGCGACGATGACGCCGACGGCGGACGGTGCGGCTGATGGTGCGGCTGACGGCGGGGCGACAAAGGCGACGCGTTTGAGCGCGCAGAGGACTCGCGCGCCGAGCGAAAAGGCTTTAGAGGCAATGTCTGAGGAGCAAAGACAGGTTGAGTTGGCGGCGTCGGCTGCGTTACCTGATGTGCCGGGAGTGGCGCCTACGCGGGCGCAACCGGCGGCGTTTGCGTCGTTGTTGCCGAGCGAAGTGCGAAGCGCAAACGTGCCTACAACGATGATTGATGAAGCCGAGCGTAAATTGCGTCGTCCTCAAGTCACGGCGTCGGAGGTCTTTCGTTTGCTCATGGCGCACTATGATATTGGCGATATTTCTCGAGATTCCATGAGAGAGTTGCCTTCGTATGACGACAAGAACTGGTATTTCTTTGCGTACTGCCCAGATCCGGTGTCGGGGGAGAAAATCGTCAAACGGGAGTTCGTCGTAAAGGTTCACAATGGCGTCGATAGTTCGGGAATCAGTCGCGGCGTGCTTGCGGCACAAGAACGAGTGATGGCGCAATTAGGTGCGCACGGCATTGAGTGCCCACGAATTATCAAGTCCAAGCTTGCTATGTACACGGTGCCTGGGCCAGACGGTACCGTAAACATTGTTTCCGCGGATACCCCTGGTGCTCAGCGTGAATTTTGCACTCGAGTGACGTTCTTGGCAACCAATCAAGTTGCACATACCTTGAGGGTGTTGACTTATCTCCCAGGTAAGCTTCTTGTGGATGTTCCGCTTCCGCACTCAGATGTGTTCGTTCGTCAAAGCGGCGTCTTTGTTGGACGCATTTGCAGCGTGCTCAACAAATGGCCGACGCCGCAAGAAATCGCACTTGTTTCGCAGCGCGCTGATTTGCAAGATTGTATGTCCATCGTTCACTTAGAACAGCAAGGCATGTGTTGGAAAGCTCTCGAGAGTCGCGCGAGACTGTGGGATTTGCGATACTTTATGGACGTGCAGTACTTCATGAAGGATCTCGTCGTGCGTGGTGTTTTCCAAGATGAAATTCGTGTTTCCATGTGTAACACCGTGTTTAATGCGTTTAAGCACTTAGTAATGCCAGTATCGGATAAGCTGCGGACAGGTATATTGCACAACGATTTAAACGAGCAGAACGTTATGATTTTGTCGGACACGGTTGCCTTGGAAAATGAATTTGGCGTCATTGATTTTGGTGATGTCGTGGTGTCTTGGAGCGTCAATGAAGTTGCTATCGCTATGGCGTACTGTGCGCTCAACAAACGTGATCCTATCCGCGATATGTCAGTCATGCTTTCCGGCATTCAAAGTGTGTTCCCGATAACGCCAATTGAGATGCGCATCTTGCCGTGCCTGATTGCCGCCCGGTTGGTGACGTCGCTCGTCATGGGCATGTACTCGTACCACATGCAGATAGTTGGTGAATCTCCAAGGGATGCCACGAAATCACCTGTCGCGTCCGCTGAAGCGACACAAGCGCCCGGAACGGGCAATAGCTACGTGCTCACGACTCAAAAGTCGGGTTGGACCGCATTGAGTCGTCTTCTCGCCACCGGCGCGGAGTCCATGTTCAAACGCTTCATTACCGATGGCTTCTCTGAATCACCCGCTTCGGCATAGAGCCTACCCTTTCCTTATCATAGAGCCACTTTCCTCTCTGATCATAGTTTTCAAACATCAAGCGCACGCTAATACATCGCGGCCGTTACATACCATCGGAAGTTTGAGACGAGATGATCTTGTGTAATACTTCGAAAACTTTAGATTAAGCATTATCCTTTGTTTGCTTTCATTCGTTTCTCTCTGAGGCGTTATCGACTTAACTGAACTAAAAGGAAAAGAATTTGTTTTTATTTTTAATATTCCAATGACGTGTCAAATTTACACGGACAACGCGGCGACCAACTCAGCGTCATTGTTGATCGGATTCTTCGCCTCAAGCTTGACGAGATCGATGGGCGTCTTACCTGTGCCGTTGGTAGACGTTTTGTCGCACCCCTTGGCTAATAAAGCCTTGACAGCGAACGGCTTACCGTAACCGCACGCGTAGTGCAACGGGGTGTTCTTCTTTTCATCCGTCGCTGTCAAATCCGCGCCGGCTTCGAGAAGCATGTTGAAAATCTCCTCACCCGCGTCGCCCTTGCCAAACGCAATAGCATAATGGATGGGCGTGCGCGACGACGAATCGCGAGCGTTGATATCCTTACCAATAGCGATGAAATCCTCCACCGCTTCAACGTCACCGTAGCGCGCTGCGTCGTGCAACGTTTCCACTTCAGGCGCGCTCACTGCCGGCGCCGGCGCCGCTGCCGCTTCAGGTGGCGCAATCCCACCCGCAGCCGCACGAATAGCATCCTCTCCACCGAGCGCATCATTCAATCGCGCCAAAAACGCCTTATCATTCGCCCACTTCATCATCGCCCCCGGTCCATTCTTCTTCAAATCATCAAAGAAATCCGCAAACGCCGGGTCATCTTTCAAACTTGCAATTCTCTTTTGCATGTCCGGATTTGCCACCATATTATTCATCGCTTGCATTTGTTGTTGCACCATTGGGTTATTCATCATCCCTTGCATTTGCGCCATTTGCGCTTGCACCTTCTTCGCCGTTTCTGGATCCTTCATCGCCTCCGCGTACGCCTTTTGCATCTCAGCCATCTTCTTCGGGTCCATCCCAGGCATGTTCGGCATGCCCCCACCCGGAGGAAGCATGTTCACCCGCACGCGACGCTGCGGTGCGCTCGATCTCAACGACCGCGTCGTGCGCAGCGCCGTCGTCGTCTTGACTGGCGCCATCATGGATAAAGTCATGGCCATCATCTCCTTATATTATCGTCGTCGTCCTCGTCGTCGCGCCGCGCAAACCGAACAGAATCGATAGTACACTCGCCGTACGCCTCGTCGTCGTCCTCGCTGCTCGCACAATCCCGTGGCGCGCGCGTGTGAATGGCGACTAAAGAGAATAGGGCAAAGTGACGGTGCACTTTGTCCACCCATCCCATTCCGCTGACGCGGCTCCAACGCCATTCGTCGACGCGCGTGGTGTCGACGGCGACCTCGAGACGCCTAAGCGCTCGTATTTGTATCTGATTGATTTCGCGCGCGCGCACGCGTCGTCGTAAGGGACGAAGCGGCGCGCACGAGGAGGACGACGACGGTCACGCGCCGATTCATCGGTGACGTCGTTGGACGAGCGTCGACGACGGTGGCGTGTGCGCGCGCGTGGTCGAGCGGCGCGGCGTCGAGCGCAAGCACACAGACGGTGACGGTGGCGTCGGCGGTGTCGGCGGCGAGAGCGGCGCACGCGGGGCGCGACGGGAGCGCGTTGAGGATGATGGCGTCCGCGGCGACGCGATCGACGGCGACGCCTTTGGTGTCGTCTCGAGGGATTGCGCATGCGACCAAGGCGGCGCGCGTTCGCGCGGGTTCGGTTATTCGTCGTGCAGTGAGTGAGCCGGTGTCGACTTATGAGAAGATGAAGGCGCCGGCGAACTTGCACGGGTTTGAGCTCGTGCGCGAGGATTACATCTCAGAGTACGACGCCAAGGCGTTTCTGTTCAAGCACAAGAAGACTGGCGCCGAGGTGATGTCTTTGAGTAACGACGATGAAAATAAGACTTTTGGTGTGGCGTTTCGTACGCCGCCAGCGAACTCGACGGGTATTCCGCATATTTTGGAACACTCAGTGTTGTGCGGGTCGCGCAAGTATCCCATCAAGGAGCCCTTCGTGGAGCTCATCAAGGGGTCTTTGAACACGTTCTTGAACGCGATGACGTGGCCAGACAAGACCGCGTACCCGGTGGCATCGTGTAACTTGCAAGACTTCCGTAACTTGACGGATGTCTACCTGGACGCGGTGTTTCATCCTCGTTGCATCACGAATGAAAAAACTTTCGAGCAAGAGGGGTGGCACTACGAGCTCGACTCCACCGATGGACCGATGACGTTCAAGGGTGTGGTGTTCAACGAAATGAAGGGTGTGTACTCATCCCCTGATTCTGTGCTTGCGCGTGAGTGCCAGCAAGCGCTGTTCCCGGATAACACGTACGGCGTCGATTCTGGCGGGGACCCTCGCGTCATTCCCGAACTTACGTTTGCTGAGTTCAAGGATTTCCACGGAAAGTTCTACCATCCAAGTAACTCTCGTATGTGGTACTACGGTGATGACGATGTTGAGGAGCGCTTAAAGCACTTGGCGACGTTCCTCGATGAGTTTGAATACCGTGAGGTTGACAGCTCCATCGGTACGCAGAAGTTTTTCAGCGAGCCCAAGCGCATCGTACGCTCGTACACCAGTGGCGAAGGCGAAGAAGAGCAAAAGTCTTTCGTCCAAGTTAACTGGTTGTTGAGCGAGGATCCGTTTGACCCGGAAACTGGCCTCGCTGTAGGTTTCTTGGACAACCTGTTGATGGGCTCTGCCTCGGCGCCGCTTCGCATCGCGTTGGAGGAATCCGGCTTGGGCGAAGCCATCGTCGGTTATGGGTTGGAGGATGAACTCCGTCAGCCCACCTACGCGGTTGGCTTGCGTGGTGTCGCGTCCGAAGACATCCCGAAGGTTGAGAAGTTGATTCACGATACGATTGCGCGTATTGCCGAAGAAGGCTTCACTAAGGAGGCCATCGAAGCGAGCATCAACTCGATTGAATTTAGCTTGAGAGAAAACAACACTGGCCGCTTCCCGCGTGGTCTTTCTTTGATGTTCCGTTCTATGAGCACTTGGTTGTATGAAGGCGACCCGTTCGAGCCGCTTCGATTCGAGGCGCCGCTCGCTAAGTTGAAGGAGCGCATCGCCTCCGAAGATGTCTTCCGTCCGTTGATGCGCAGATTGCTCATTGAAAACACGCACCAAGTCACCGTCGAACTCAATCCCGACGCGAAGCTTGCCGAGGTTGAAGCCGCAGAAGAGCAAAGCAAGCTGGATGCAAAGCGTGCGAGCATGACTCCGGAAGAGCTCGAAAACATGGTCAAGGCGACTGAGGAATTGAAGCTTCTTCAAGAAACGCCCGACTCGCCCGAGGCCCTCGCGTGCGTTCCGACGTTGGCGTTGAGCGACATTCCCAAGGAAGCCAAGTCTATTCCGACGGATTTCTCGTCTATTGGTGCGACAAAGGTATTAACTCACGACTTGTTCACGAACGATATCTTGTACGCTGAGCACTTGCTCGATTTGAAGACTATTCCCACTCACCTCTTGGCGCTCGTTCCGCTTTGGACGCGTGCGCTCGGACGCATGGGCACCAAGTCCAAGAGTTTTGTTGAATTTGATCAGCTTATCAGCGCACAAACGGGCGGCATCTCTGTTTCCCCGTTCACGTCGCCGATGCGTGGTTCGGACGAAATGCAAGCGTATATGGTCGTGCGAGGTAAGGCTACTAGCGACAAGGTTGGCATTCTTCACGAACTCATGTCTGAGCTCATGCTCGAGGCCAAGTTTGACGACAAGAACATCTTCAAGCAGCTCGTCCTCGAAACGCGTGCGGGTATGGAATCTCGCGTGCAGGGCTCTGGCCACAGCGTCGCCGCTGGTCGCCTCGACGCCATGGACTCTGTCTCTGGTTGGGTGTCTGAGCAAATGGGCGGCTTGGCGCAACTCGACTACCTCCGCGAGCTTTCGAAGCGCGTCGACAGCGACTGGGACGGTGTCTTGGCGGATTTACAAACCATCTCTGCATGCATTAACAACCGAGCCGGCTCTGTGACCAACTTGACTGCTGACGCTAAGACGCTTGACCTTTCCATGTCGTCTGTTGAAGCCTTCTTGAACTCCATGCCCGCCACTGGCGCGGGCAAGTCTGAGCAATGGACTGGCATCAACCCCAAGCAGAATGAAATCCTCACCGTGCCCACGCAAGTGAACTACGTCGGCAAGGCTGCGAACTTGTACAAGGCTGGATACGAGCTCCATGGATCATCGTATGTGATTAACAAGTTGTTGGGGACGACGTGGTTGTGGGATCGCGTGCGCGTCTCTGGCGGCGCTTACGGCGGTTTCAGCGACTTTGACTCGCACAGCGGTATGTTCACTTACTTATCTTACAGAGATCCAAACTTGTTGAAAACGCTCGACAACTATGACGCCACGGTGGACTTCTTACGCAACCTTGAAATCGGCAAGGAGGAATTGACGAAGAGCATCATCGGCACCATCGGCGACATCGACTCCTACCAACTTCCCGACTCCAAGGGCTACACCGCGCTCATGCGTCACTTGCTCAACGTCAGCGACGAAGAGCGCCAAGAGCGTCGCGAGCAAATTTTAGGTACGTCCCAGAAAGATTTCAAGGATTTCGCCGACGCGCTCGAAGCCGTCCGAGGCGCCGACGCCACGAGTGTCACCGTCGCATCCGCCGAAGCCGCTAAAAAGGCTGTCGCGGAAAGACCAGAGTTGAACTTCGTCGTGAAAAATGTCATGTAGTGATCTAATTTACATCGCGCAGTATAGCCTATTATAAAATGTAGTCTTTTAAAGCAAAGCATGAGAAAAAAATTTACTTGCACCCGCCGATGGCAATCAACCCGTCGATATCGAGTGTTGGATTTTGGCACAATCTCTGCGCATCCGAACTCGACAACAACGCGCCTTCGAATTGTGCGCCTTCAACATTCGCCCACACCCCGTTATACTTCCCAAAGCTCGCCGAACTCAATAAAGTATTCGTAAAATCCGCGCCTCGCATATCCGACCCATCAAACCGCACTTCGTACGCGTTGACCGAATTCAACACCGCATTCTTAAACGAACTCCCACGCATGCTCGCCCGAGACATCTCCGCCCCGGTGAAATCCACGCCGTCAAAATTCACGTCGTCGCCCACGATGCCGCTCAAAACCTTCCCCTTTAAATCCTTCCCGCTATAGTCACACCGCGAGAGGTTCAGGACGGCTTCCGGCAGCGCCCCGCTCGCCACCTCCATGGAAAACTTCGCGCGCACGTCGGAAAATAAATCCAACGCCTTCACCGTGCATCCGACTTCGGGGTCATCGATCACCGGGATCGGCTTCGACCCGGGCTGCGCGTGCGCCGCGAGCGGCTGGGACGTCAGCGCGAGCGATGCGCACACGGCGATGACGCGTTGCGCCACGCGCGTTGCGGCGTCCGAGCGCAATTGGCGCGGGCGCGACGCAGACGCAGACGATGGCGGTGTTGCGCGCGCAGCAGGCGATGCCGCAGCGGCGGCGACGGCGATGGTGCACGTCATGTTGTGACGAGCGAAGACGCGCGGCTTGGCTACACAGTTTTACTTTTTGGTTACAAAAACATCTCAACTACGACGCGTCCTTCTTGGCTTTTTTCGCCGACTTCTCCTTCTTCTCCTTCTTCTCCTTCTTCTCCTTCCTCTCGCGCTTACGCGCGCGCGCATCGTCGTCATCGTCACCGCCGTCGTTGGTTTCTTTCGTCCTCGCCTTTGCGGCTTCGCGTTCGTACTCGTCCCGAACGCTCTCCAACGTTCTCGTAATCGCCAATTCACGCGCGCACCGCACGCGCGCGCGCGTCAAGAGCGATGCTTTCCCATCCCCCTTTCCTTTACCACCGACGTTAATATCGTACGCGAACGTCCCTGAGCTCGAACCCACGTCGGCGAGCCTCGCGTCGCCGCCTCGCGCGAGCTCACCTCCCTCACCCACGCGCATCACCGTCCCGTGCAGCGTCGCCGCGCGCACGTCGCGCGCAATGTTCACCACGAACACGCCGCGCGCGGACGCACCGCCGTCGCCGTCACCGTCGCCGTCGCCGTCGCCGTCGCGCGGGAGGCCGAGCTTCGCTCCGCCGCCGCCTCGGTCCCGGTCGATGCGTTCATACGCGCTCACGTACAGCGCGCGCGCGCGGTCATCGATGACGTCGTCGATCGCGCCGTGCGCCATCGTCGCGTGCGCGTCGCGCGGGTTCGATGGGCGCGACGCGCGCGTGCGTGCGGCGTCGGGGGCGCTGGCGCGCGGATGAGTGACGACACATTGCGACGCATCGTCATCGTCATCAATGATGACGTCCGAACGCGCGCGTCGCGGCGGGCGTCTGCGCCGCCGGCGCGCGCGGTCGATGGCGGGCGCGTGTGCGGTGGTCTTGGTCGCGTCGTGCGCGTCGCGCGCGCCGACGGCGCGCGCGTTGCGTCGCGAGCAGTTGGGATCGAGAGACTGGCTCGCCGAACACATCGGGGACGTGCGGCACGCCTATCTCGACGTGCGGCACGCGCGGTTGTTCACACAGAGCGCAGAGTGCGTGGCGAGTGTTGATACGTCGACTGGGGCGATCGCGTGGCGTGCGGTGCATGATGCGAGCGAGGGTGGGGTGACGCGCGCGGCGATCGACGACGACGTCGCGCTCGCGACGAGCGGCGACGGAGGCAAGCATATTCGAGCGTACGACACGCGCGATGGGGAATTGTTGTGGGAAGGTGTGAGTTATAGCGATGCGATGCCGAGTGCGGAGGCTCGAGCGGAGCGTGAGGTGCAGATTGGTGAGGACGTGTTTGTGGCGAGACGGGACGTCGACGGGTGTGGCGACGTCGACGTCGTGACTTTAGCCAAAGGAGAGGTTGTTATGCGCTCTTTGCGCACTGGTGAGGTGAATTGGCGAGCAAATGTGCGTGACGTTGTGGAGAAGGCGATTTGGGAGCGCGTATTCGTGCATGGTGAGGTGACGTACGCGGTTGGCCGAGAGCTCGAGACGGGTGCGCCGTGCGCGTGCGCGATGACCACGATTGATGGGACCGTCATCGGTGGTCGATGTGCGAGCGCACGTCAAGGGACGTTTGCGCCCGATCAGGCGTACGCGCTTGGCGTAGGGACGAACGCACGCATGATTGGCGTGACGCCGACGGGTCGCGTGATTTCTGTCGACGTCGCGGCGCTCGTTAAAGGCAAAGGCGTATCGACCCTCGCGATGCCATCCGAGCTCGCGTTTACGTCTGGAGAGCGCGTGACGTACACAACAGTGGTAGGCAGTCACGCGCGAGGCGCGTTAGCGGCGATTCGTCACGGTGTTGGTGTGCTCGCGTCGGGCGAGGCGTGCGCGTTGACGCGCGTCAACGTCGAGACGGGGGCGTTAGAAATCGTCAAGACGTACGCTGACGCGTGTCCGACGTTCTCTGCCGTATCGGTGGACGGCGAAGACGTGTTCGTCGGCGTCGTGCGCGCGCGTACGATGGCGCAGCGCGGTGTGATGGCGTACACAATGAGCTCAGTGTCGATTTTGGATGCGTCTGAAATCGCGTTGGGCGAGACGCGCCGAGGCGATGAATTCCTGCGCAACGCACCATTAGCGCGCGCATTCATTTCAAAATCTAAAGATTCAATACTGACGGTCGACGCCGACGCGACGATGAGCTTGCATCGTGGTAAAGATGTGGTCTGGACACGCGAGGAGGCGTCCTCGCAGGCGCGGTACGTGATTTTTGGTCATCTTCCGGATGCAGGCGCTACCGCGCACGTGGGTTCAAGCGTGCGGCTGACGTCAAGCGAACGCATTGAGTATCAGGTGCTTTCTATTAAAATGCGTTTCAGGCGCGCGACGAGCAATGATTTGAACCGTCTCGTCGCGCTTCGTCAAAAGGATAGCACAAAGAATGAGGCGCATAAAGACCACAATGGATTTAGGCGGTCAATCATCGCGTTGTCTGCGCGCGGAGGGGTCATCGCGATGCATAATGGCGACGGACGCGCGTTGTGGAGACAGTACCTCGGCGCATCAGGCTTAGAATTTTCGGCCTTGATGGAATGGAAGCCGCTCGGCGGCGAAGACGGCGCCAAGTACGCGCTCGCCATCGCCAAGGGTGTCTCCACCACATCGCTTGTCGTGATTGATCAATTCACTGGCGAAATAGTCGGGGAGCGCGTTGAATTCCCATTCCGCACCGCACACGTGTTGCCTTTCGACGTCGCTGGCGGTGCTATGGGATTGGTGTTGGTGGATTCCTCGGGCGCTTCCGCCGTCTATCCCAAAGCCGACACGGTGTGGTTGAGCGCGCGCGAGCAGCTCCGTCACATGTCGTACTACAAAGTCGATCAAGAGTTGAATGAAGTTCGTGGATACAAGTTCAACCCAGCGCCCGAGGCGTTTGGGTCCGAAATCAGCTCTTTGCATTCGTGGACGGTGGCGTTTCCGCCGGAATCGGGCGACATCGTCGGCTTTGCGTCAAAGCCCATGGAGGGCGAGGTCGTGAACTCGTGGGTGCGCGTGCCAGGCGACCGGTCGACCATGTTCAAGTACCTCAACCCGAACACGATTTTTGTCGCCACAAGCACCGAGGCGGCGGTGCACGTAAACTTGATCGACGCCGTGACTGGTCGGATATTATATCGTGTGCGTCACGGCGACGCTCGTGGGCCCGTACACGCGGTGATGTGCGAGAATTGGGTGGCTTACCATTATTTCAACACTCGTGCTCAGCGTTACGCGATGAGTGTGTTAGAAATGTACGACGATAGCGAAGAGCGACGCGGGTTGGCTGTCGGTGATTTGGTGTACAAGTCCATCTTTGGCGGCGCGCAAAATGAAACGTCGAGCTCGCTCGCGCCGCCAACTTTACGAATAATCGGACAGAGCTATTACATTCGCCCCGAAGCGAAAATGCTCAGCGTCACGCGTTCAATGCGAGGCGTTACCGAACCTGCTGTGCTGCTCGCCACGGCTACGGACCAAGTCACGTCCATCGACAAGCGGTTTCTGGACCCGCGGCGGCCGAATAAACCCACGCCCGCCGATCGCGAAGAAGGCCTAATTCCGTACAATGAAGTCATCCCCGTGTTTCCAGCGTCGTGGGCCACGTACCACTACACTGTTCGTGGCTTACGTGGTATCATCACCGCCCCAGCCACGCTGGAAAGCAGTGTATTATTCTTTGCGTATGGATTGGACGCCTTTTACACTCGGCTCAATCCGTCGAAGAGTTTCGACGCGCTCGATGACGACTTTTCCCACGCTTTACTCGTGTTCACCCTCATCGCTCTCGTCATCGGTACCATCGTCGCAAAGCGTGCCGCTGATGACGCCGACGCCGCCAGAGCGTGGCGATAACACCTCTAAAATTGTAATACCAGTTTTGCGCCGTCCCAAACCTACATTCTGACTGCATCGCCATTCCTCGGCGCGTCGCCATCGGGTGGTGTCCGCACGCACGCGCGCGCACACCTCTCGTCACTGACGTCGTCGTGCGACCCGAACCGCGCGTAGCAAGGCGACCCGAACCGAAAACCGCGTCGCTGTTTCGTTCAATTTGCGCGCCGCAGATCGATCTTGTATCAATAGATCACTCTCGGTTTGCGCACGCACGAGGCACGCGAGATGTCGGATGACGAACGCGAAGACGTGGGGAATGGTGGTGATGACGTACAGGCGGTGAACGCGGTGCGGAATGCGGAGGAGGCGGTGGAGCGCGGAGCGGACGCGGGCGCACCCGCTGGAGGGGCTGGCGGGGACGACGCGGTAGAGTCCGCGGACGTCAACGCGACGGTCGCGGCGGATGCGCAGGAGGAGGAGGATGCGACCGATGCGAACGCTGATGGCGATGCGACGGCGGCGGCAGAGGAGGATAGTGATGACGAAGATGAGGGCATTCGACGTCGTCGCCGCAAACGCGCCATGGCGCTCGACGAGGAAGATTACGAGCTTTTGGAGGATAACCAAGTCACTGGGTTTAAGCGTAAAGAAAAGAAGAAGCGCATTCAGACTGCGGCAGAGCGCGAAGGAGCGACGACGGCAGAACCGCGCGCAGCGGGAACGATTGCGGATCTGGAACGCGGTTTGTTTGGCGAGGATGACGACGAAGAGGCGGCGGGCGCGGAAGGGGAGGCCCCCGCCGCGGCTGTTCAAGCGCCGGAGGCCCCTGACGCTAAGCGTGCGGTGGCATATAGTGACGACGACGACTCCGAAGACGAGATGGACGACTTTATCGTGCGCGATGAAACGGATGGTCCCAAGGAGTCTAAGGAGGAGCGCCAGCGTCGTCTCAAGTCTTCCATTCCGGGCTTGCGCCGAGACCAGCTCCAAGACGCAGCGGATATCTTTGGTGACACTGAGGAGCTCCACCGCATGTTCGCACGTCGTAACCGCGTCGGTGGCGTTGCGGAGTCGCAAAGTGTTGAGGATTTGGCGGAGGACAGTAGCGACGGCGAGGATGGCGAGATGGATGATTTTATTGAAAATGATGATGCAAACGCAGAGGATTACGAACGGGCCCGCGCGGCAGCCGCAGAGCGTCGTGCGGCAAAGGTGGAGCAAAAGTTAGCCCGAAAGTCAGTCGGTGGCCCGGTGGAGGCGAAGACTTGGGCATCCAAGGCGTTCGAACCGTCCGTGGTGAAGGAGCAAATGCTCACCGCCGCGGATGACCAGATTCGCGAAACGGACATCCCGGAACGTCAGCAACTCAAGCCGCGTCCTGCATCAGCACCGATGGACTGGGAACATGAAGCGCGTTGGATTTACGATCGTCTCATGGGTGTCGGGTCGGTGCAAAAGGGCCAACCCACACCCGAAGGCGCGCTCTTGTTGCGCGGCGCCGCGGATTACGAATCAGAAGAAGCTCGCATGAACCGAGAATACATGTTAGAGCAGTCGATGAATGAGTTACCAGCAGAAGAAGCCGAGGCAATTATTTCCTCTATCGTCTTGTTTCTCAAGCTTACGTTTGAAGAGCATTTGGAGGTGCCGTATATTGGTACGCAGCGCCGAGACGACATGGTGCTCCTCCTTCGTGGCCGCTACGAAGAGGCGCGCCGAGCCTTGGATGAAGACGGTGGAAACTACGAGCGACTTTTGAGACGATTCGACGTGATGTACGCCATTCTCGATTGGGATGACCGTTACGTACGCCTTGAACTTCGAAAATCGCGTTTGGCGGCGAGCTTTAACGCCATCGCAGAGGCTAAAGCCGACCACGAACACGGCCAAGTAGCTCGTCAGTTGATCAACCATTTGCACTACGCGACGATGGATCACTTCGTGGATGATATTGAGGCCAAGGCAAACTTGTTCTTTAAAGAAAAGTTGGATGGCACGTCTCGTCGCCCGCAACGTCGCACGGATTACGATTTGCACGTTGCAAAGGGTATCCGTGACCTCGTCAAGATGTCTGGTCCCACCGCGGAGACTCTCGGCGAAAGTTTGTTTCACTACAAGGATAGCGATAACCTGGCTGATGTTCCACCGAGTGAGCTCGCAAAGGTGTACTTGGACCAAGGCTTTACGAAGATTGAACACGTCATGGAGGCCTTTGTTACGGTGGCGGCGACTGAAATCGGCGCCGAGCCCACCATTCGCAACTGGCTTCGTGACAAGTTCTCTGAGCACGCGACGGTGAGCACGCATCCGACGCCGCAAGGCACCGAGATCGTCGACCCGTGGCATCCGATCGCGCCTATTAAGCGCTTGAAGGATGTGCCCTTATACAAGGTTACTGGCGAACAATTCGCGTACATGATGGAGGGCAAACGCCGCGGTTTACTCAAGGTGAACATAGGCTTTTCTAAGGTGCGCGTCGAGCACACGTTGCAAGAAATGTACACAAGCTACTTGAGTGAAAATGAAAGTGCGCTTGCGAATGAGTGGAACGCTGTGCGTAAGTCGATTCTCGAAAAGGCACTCAATGAACACTTGCTTCCGGCGGCGACGCGTGATTTTGCGAGCATGCTTGGTCAAGACGCGCGCGATCACATGGCGCGTACGTGCTCGGAAGGAGCGTGGAGTTACATCTATTGCGCACCGTGGCAGCCATCACGTGCGGAAGAAGAAATCGATGTACGCGTCGTCGCTGCTGTTGCTGGGTCACCCGCGACCTTTGTCGCGCTCGACACGGCGGGCGAGCTCGTGGATTACATTCAGTGCCATACTATTGGACGCAACCTTGGTGGGCCACGTGCCGCCGGTGGTGCACAAATGAACTCACAGCAAGATGAACTTCAAGCGCTGATGGATTTTGTCGTACAACACCGTCCACACGTGTGTGCTGTGGGCGCCATTGGCATGGATGCCAGACGCGTGTACGAAGTTCTCACCGCCACCGTCGCTCGCATAGTTGAAGAACAACCACGCGCAATTCCGGAAGAAGTTTCAGTCATTGCAGTAGAATACGTTGATGACACGGTAGCCAAGTTGTGCGAAACCGCGAGCGTGGTCAAGTCGGAGATGCCAGAACAGACGCCAGTCGTCTTGCGCGCCGTTGCGTTGGGCCGCTACATGCTCAACCCAGCCGCCGTTGTTGCGTCGCTCGTGCCCGGTGGAGAAGCCGGTTCGCTTCCGATGTGTCCGTTGCAAGACGCCGTGTTGAGTAAAGATGACCGTGTGGCTATCATGGAACGCCAGCTCGTAACTCTGGTGAACCAAGCTGGTGTTGATGTAAACGCGGTGTGCGCGCACCCGTGGATGGCTGGTTTGTTGCGCTACGTCGCTGGTCTCGGCCCGCGCAAGGCTGCCGTTGTGGTGAACGCCGTACGTTCGCACGAAGGTGGCGTGATCGACAACAAGGTTGATTTGAAGCCAGCACTCAAGGAAACCGTCTTCAGAAACGCGGCTGCCTTTTTGCGCGTCGTCGGAGGCGACGTCCTTGATTCCACGCGGACGCACCCCGAACACTACGACAAGGCGGAAGCCATCGTGCAAAACGCCCTCGAAGTCGAAGACGACATGACTACCATGGACAAGTACGACAAAGAGCGATTAATCGAGCAATGCTTTCAACCCAAGACGTGGGAAACCAAGGTGGCGCCGCTGATTTTGGAAGATTACGCCGGATATTTGGAAACCGAAGCGGGCATGGGCAAGTTGCTTGAAATCGTGCGTGAAATTCGCGTGGAGATGCGGTACCCTTTCAAGGAAATCCGCCCACCGTGGGTGTCCCTCGCGCCGGAGAACTTGTTTTCGTTGCTCACTGGCGAAACCCCGCAGACGTTGGCGCAAGGTAAATTGATTCACTGTACGGTGAAGAAGATTGAAGGCCCACGCGATGGTCGCCAGGCGCGCGCCGTGTGCACGCTCGACAGTGGATTGATTGGTTACGTCGACAAGAGCGACGTCAGCGACAACCACGTCGACCGTTTGGAGGAAAAGATCCAACCCGGTCAAGTCATTACCGCCCGCGTGGCCATGGATGGCATTGATATTCACAATTTCACCGTGCAACTCGTGTGTAGCGGCAGGACGTTGAAGCCGGCGGAAACCGCGCTGTGGGAAGAGCACATGCACGCGGGTGAACGCAATCCTTACTATAGCATGGAGATCCAAGAAGGTGAACTCGCGCCAAAGAAGAAGTCGGCTGCGCAGAAGAAGAAGCCAGCATTCATCAAGCGCAACATTGATCACCCGTACTTTCAAAACATTGACCCCGTCGCTGCGCAAGACAAGCTCAAGGATGCCGACATCGGTGAGGTGATCATCCGCCCGAGTAGCAAGGGTGTGCGTAACTTGTCGTGCACGATGAAAATGTACGACGACATTTACAAGCACATTGACATCCGAGAGGGCAACAAAGGCTCTGGGGTGTCCAATCTCGGCCTTGGATCGCCGCTCATCATCGACGGCGAAGAGTACGAAGATTTGGATGAAGTCATGGCGCGTCACGTCGAGCCCCAAGTATCGCTCGTCAAGCACATGCTTCGCCACCGCAAGTTTATGGGTGGCACCAAAGACGAAGTCGACGCTGCGTTGAAGCAACAACTCGCACGTTCGCCATCCATTCGCCCTTACGCATTGAGCGTCTCGTACGAATACCAAGGTATGTTTTGCATGTCGTACATTCGAAGCTCGAGCGGCAACGTCCATCACGAGTACATCGTGCTCACGCCCGCTGGGTTCAAGTACCGCAAAATGGTATTCCCCACCGTCGATCGCCTGTTAGCCTTCTTCAAGGTGAACTGTGCGAAACCCCCGCCCGGGCACGACCCCAACCCGTGGTAACTCCACACAAACGAAAGAAGGAAAGGACGTACCGGTGACATTTAGATTAAAACCAAGACAAAATTGAAATCACGACACAATACCATTAGGACCTCATTGATCGACGCCTCTCGAAGCATCGCGCGTATTCGCACGCCCGCGCACGCACGCACGACAAAGAGCATTTCGGTTGCGCACATCCGTCGCGGCCGCCGCCGTCGTCGTCACCGTCGTCGCCGACGATATATGGAGGCGTTTGCGCTCGACGCCGAGCGCGCCAGCCATGTCCATGATGATGTCTTGGCCACCCACGCCGCCACGCGTCGAGACGTCATCGCACGCATCGAATATTTGGCGTGTGTTTTTGTGCGTGACGCGTTTGCGGGCACAGACGTGAGCGAAATGCCACCGAAAGTGTTGGGATTGCGAGGCGTCGCGAGACGCCGCGAGACGCGGTTCGATCGCGCGCGCGGAGGATGGGTTGTCGACGATCGTATAGCTCGCGCGCCGCCAAATGGCAACGACGATGAACACGGCGAATGCATCATTCGTGGTGATTATGTCGATTATGACGATGGGAATGGTACGCGCGTGTTTGATGAAGAAGATATCGCGCGAAGCGTCGCGGCTCGATTTTGCTTTGCGCGCGATCGAGGCGCGACGTATCACCGATTCTGGAGCACGTTAGACGTCATCCGTCAAGGGTTGCGGCGAGAATGCAGCATGACAATACGTGAACTGTACTATGTTATGTTATCTCGCGGACGCCGGGATGATGCTGCGCGAGAAACGACGGATGGTAAGCTCGCGGATACGATTCGATGCATCTCGGCGGCGATCGGCGCGCCGAGAAGTGCGTTGGGATTATCGGCTTCGAGCAAGGGACAGGTATTCGGACGCGTGCACATCGAGACTGCATTCGGGGCACGGCACGATTGCACAATTGTTGGCTCGGGTGGATTCGCAATCACTGGAGATATGAATGAAATGGACGCGATGAAATTATATTCAGACGCGGCGTACGTCGTCGTGGTGGAAAAAGACGCCGTGTTCCAGCGACTTCTTAACGAACGCATATTTGACATTATTCCATGCGTGGTGATCACCGCAAAAGGGTTCCCTGACCTCGCCACGCGTAAGTTTTTATTCTTGCTCAAACGCGCCTTGGAGTTGAATCCGATTCCGTCGCGGTTTTACATGCTCGCCGACTTCAATCCGAGTGGTCTTTGGATTTGGTCGTCGTACTCGAGCGGCTCTGGTGCGTCGCTGATGGATTCTGTGCCCTACGCGGTGCCACTTGAGTTGATTGGTCTGCGTGCGAATGACTTGGATTTAGTCCCTGAGAATGCGTTTCAATCATTGACGCCGCGGGACGAGTCGCTGATTGAAAACGCGCTCGCGGCGGGGGAGAACGCGCCGTTGTTCGTCCACCGCTGCGAGCTCGAAACTATGCGCGAGCGTGGACAAAAGGCTGAGATTGAAGCCTTATACGCAAACGATGAAGATTTCAATTTAAGTGCGTTTATTGCGGCAAAGATTGCCGACGACGAAGCGAGACGCGCGGCGACTAGGCCATAACATCGTTTCATTTCTATTCAATACAAACACACTACGGACATAGCGTACATACGCACATAGGCACGTTAAATCAAACGAGATGTGCTCAAAGCAATCATAAGGTCATAGTAATTTACGCCTCGTCGACGTCTATTTCAACTTCGGACGAAGCGAGGCCAGTCTCTTGCTCGCGGTATGCTTTGGCGGAAATTTCAGCGAGTTCGCCACCGCACAACTCAAGAACCTCACGCCATAACGGCTTGGGGAGCTGAATCACTTGCTTGAGCGCTAACTCTTTGGCGCCAGCCACGGGGAACCACACACCGCGTTCGCATTCGCTTTCTAATTGACCGGGCGCCCAGCCGCAATAGCGCGCGAAAAACTTAAATTCATCCGGCTTGGCTCCTTGTTCTTCGACGAGCGCGCACGCACTGTCGTACCCACCCAAATACATGCCAGGTAACACCTCAACGCTTCCCTTGACATCTTCGCGACCGTGTAAGAAACTCACGGTGCCATCACCGACGTCACCGCCGAAATACAGAGCATTCTTTGCAAAGACGCCGTCGACGTCCCCGCTCACGTACCCCATGTCGTACTGCGTTGGCCTATTCAAAATAACCCCCATAGAACCATTCTCGTGATGCTCAAGCACTAAAATAACCGCCTGGTGAAAATACTGTTGCGACATACGAAATTCATGATCCGCCGCGACTAGCAAGCACCCCTTTTCCGGCGCGGCGATGACGTGCGCCCACGGCGCCGCGCTCGCGAGTTTTGGATTTTGCGCCTCTAAAACCTTCAAATTCTCCCCCGACGCCGCCATAGCTCGCGCCCGTTCCTCTTCCAACTTGACATTCTTTTCCTGGGCGAGTAATTTCGCGCGGAATTCGCGCCAATCGCTCTCCAAAGCCGGCGCCACGTCCTACATTGTGCGCCCACGCTTGTCAGTCTCACGCACACAAAAAAACAAAGCCACGTCACCAGCCCACCCATCGCGTCATCGTGCTCCCAACGCCACCCTTTCCTCGCCTCGCCTCGCCTCGCCTCGCCTCGCACACGTACGTCTGAACTCGGAACATCACCATCACCCGCCGCGCCGCGCGCACGCACCGCGCGTCGCGCCCCCCGTCGCGGCGCGCGCCGCGCGACACCTGTCGCGCGCCACGTCTCCAACGTCGTCATCGTCGTCACGCCTTGCGTCATCGCTCCCGTCGTCGCGACCGCGCCAACGGGGCTTGACGCGCGGTGAATGAATGCGAAAAAATACGCGCTCGCGGTGCGTCGCGTCGCGTCGCGGCGGCGGTGCGCGCGCGTGCGTGAGTGACGCGCTGGTGGCGCGAACGGGCGCCCAACGTTAGGGCTTACATTGGTGGCGTCAGAGCCCGCGCATGGGTGATGCGCGCGCGTCTCGTTTCGCACCACATATCGCCGCGCACGCGCCGTCGTCGACGCCATCGACGCGCGAATCACACGCAGACGCGCACGTTATACGTATTTTCGCCCCGAACGCGCGCGCGTGAGGGTCGAAGCGGCGTGGAGCGGCGGTGATTTGTGTGTGTGATTGTGTGGTCGTTAGGCGGTTGTGAATTGGATTGATTGATTTCGTCGGCGCGGCGTCGGGTGTGCGATGGGGCGATCGGGCGATGGTGACGCCGTACGAGATGGTGATGACGCGAAGACGGCGGAGCGGAAGCTTAAGGAGCGGCGGACGCTTGCGAGATTGCGGGAGAAGACGCCGTCGGGGACGCGTCGAGCGTCGGTGACGGCGGCGTTGCGAGCGTTACGCGAGGGAAGCGATAGCGATGAGACGTCGGTGTCGCCTGTGCGTGGTGAAACGATGAGGGATCGCGATGGCGGTGTAGATGAGGGGGATGATTCGGACTTGTGGTTCGTGGGAAATATGCAGGGAGTGAACGTGACGCAGTTTGAGCCGTCAGAGGCGGCGGAACAGCCTTCGACCTCGGCGTCGTCGCAGAAAGCGGCGCCGGAGAGAACGCAAGTGGAGTCTCCGGTGGATAGATCGCAAACAAAGTCACCGATTATTTATGGCATGGAGAAGCTGCCTACGCTGGATATGTCGGTGCCGGAACATTTGAAGGAGTACATCGGCGTCGGCGCGGGACGGGCGGCGCCAAAGTCGCGGTATCGATGTCCCTGCGAGCACGCCATTGCGTTACGGCGTCATCGTCGCCGTGCGAGTAGCGATACGGACGAATGCGACACTGATGACGTCGACGAACACGGGCCTGGGTGCGCGTCGCACGCGTTATCAATGTTTTGGAGGGCGTTTACGGCGGCTTACATGACGAGGGCGGGCATCTCCGTCGCCGCGCACGCGCTTCGTACGATGCGTAGCCGCAAGCCCTCGAAGATTTTTGATTTATCACACCTCGTAGGCGAGTCAGCATTAAAATATCGCGAAGAGGCGGTGCGATTTGGATTATTTGCCGGGATGTTTGTTGGTGGGTACAACGCCACGCGCTGCGGGTTGTGCTACGCCACGGCGCCGTCTACATCCGCTTCAGATGGTAACAGTTCTAAGAATCAGTACAATGGCTCGAAATCATCGTCGTTGCCGACGTTGCCTGAAACAGGTGAAGCAAAACCAACGACGAGCGTGGCGAATATTTTCCGACGCGAAAAGCCATTCACGCCCGAAACCGCCGCCGTCTACGCTGGAGGCGTCGCCGGCTTGTCCATTTTTTTCCTCAAACCAAAACTGCGCCGCACGGTGTCGCTATATCTAGCCGCCAAGCTCGCACAGGCGGGATTTGAGAGTGCGAAAAAAGACTACAAGTGGGTGCGCGACGGGCCGGGATCGTGGGAGCATGGGAATCTACTCCTCTTTACGCTGTCGAGCGCGCAAGTCATGTACGCGTACGTTATGCGCCCAGACACGCTCGACGTTGGCTTTTGGAATTTTATCGTGCGAAGTGGACCGATTGACAAACCCACGCTAGCGCACATGCGCCAAGCCGCGACTCGGCTCCCTGCGCCTGTGTCTGCCGCCGCTGCCGCCGCTGCGGCGTCGGCGTGTTGCGACGACCACGCGATGTTGCATGGCTCCACGGGCGCGGTGTTGTGCACGTCGCACGTCCTCAAGAGTGCCGCCGATACTTTCCAAAAGTGTTTTCCATTTTATTTTTCTATACACTACGTGCCATACGTGGTATTAAATGTGGCCAAGGCGATTAAGAATCCCCTCACTACGATATTCCGCGCCACCAAGGCGACGGTGCGCAGTACGACGTTTATTTCAACCTACGTCGCCGTCTACATGGGGGTGGTGTGCGCGCACCGCAATTCGGGTTTACCGAATCATCGATCGCTGTACTACATCGCCGGTATCATCGCTGGTGGCGCTCTACTCGTCGAGAATAAATCTCGCCGAACGGATTTAGCGCTCTGGCTCATGCCTCGCGCGGTGGACTCGCTCGTGCTCGTCATGCTTCATAAAGGTTTGCTGCCACGCGTACCAAATTTCGACTCATACGTTTTCGCCTTGGTCATGGGCGCGACGATGAGCTTGTACGAGCAAGAGCCAGATACGCTCGAACCAAATTTACGAGCGTTCATCGCGCGCTTCGTCGAACCGCCAGTGACGCGCAAGTTTTCTAGAAATTCATCCGTAGGATTTATGTAATTATTCAGCGCAGAGCTCATCGCGTCAGTCGTCGACGCCGCACACAATGTCGACGATCACAATTGATGACAAATACGCGCTATCAGACAGCGATGATGCCGCCGACGCCGCGCGCCCGCGATGTTTAAACTGCGATGCGTCGTTCGCTGAGCTTAAAAAGTGTTCGCGGTGTCGCGCCGTGTACTTTTGCAACGCCGCCTGTCAACGAGCCGCCTGGCCCGCACACGCCGCGTCGTGCGTCGCAGACCCAAACGCGCCGGTGAAACCGCAAGTGCCAGAGCCACCGAGACTACCCACCGCGGCGGAGAAGGAGGATGCAAAGACGAAAGAAAAGGCGAGAGTTGTAGAGGTCACGCTGCCGGCTGCGCGCGCGGCGAGCGAGAAACGTGCCGTGACGGAGGATATTATCGACGCCTTGGAAGACGCCATCGTGTTCGCCATTGGGGAAGAGGATACCGAGTTAGCTGATGACGTGCGATATGAGCTCGCACGTGCGTACTTGATGGTGCAAAGAGTGGACGAGTGCGCGCACTACTTGGCGCCGTTGTTAGCAGAGGCGAGGCGTGAAGGCGGGGAGGCGCACGCGAGGACGCACATGCTCGCCGCGCGCGTAAAATGTGCTAAAGGCGAAGCGGATGATGCTCGCAAGGAGCTCACGGCGGCTTTAGATTGCGCGAGTGAGTCGACAAGCGATGCGAAGCAGTGCGACACGTTGCTGGACGCGGGCTTGACGTTGCACGAGCTCGGCGATTGGGACAAGTGCGCACCGATTTTAAGCACCGCCGCTGACGCGGCGGAGAAACTAGGACGAGTTGTCGACGCCGCACATGCACTCAATCGCGCTGGTTCGGCGTTACTACGTACAGGACGGCCCGATTATGCCGCGCGCTGCTGGACGCGCGAGTTGAAAATGTTAGAAGGAGAAGCTGCAACGACGCCCGCAGCTTTAGCGCAAGCGCATGGAAACGTTGCGAGTGCGTTTTTGCTCGCCGGGGCGGATGATTCCGCTTTTGAGTTGCACAAGTCTTCGGCATTGGCGAAAGCCAAAGAGGCGGGACCAGAGGATGAAGCGCGCGTCATGCTTCAACTCGGAAACGCGTATAAACTTGCGGGAGACGCAAAGGAAGGTAGTTTAGAGACGGCGAAGGAGTATTTCGAGCGCGCTAAATCAATTTCGGAATCTGATGCTGTGATAGTCACCGCCACTAGGGCGCTCGAGCTGATGAACATGTAAATTTAGCTTCATTTTATCTCTGTGCAGCGCGAGAACTATTAAGTGTCTTGATTACATTCGTCGTTCGTGAGTCGTACAAAGAGCTGCTGCTTCGCATTGCGCTGCGTTCGCTGGTGTATATATTATTCGTTTCATTTCTTTTTCGTCGATGCCGTGTGCGACTCATCCATCGAGAATTCGTAAGAACTCGTCATCCGGCGTGTTGGAAAGGTTAAACTCTGTCGACGCGCTCGTCGTCGTGCACCCATTCTTCAATGCCCAGTCGCGAATCTCAAAGTTACCCTCTTCGGTGGCTTTTTGAATCGTCCAGCCATCCCACGGGCAACCGTGCTGGCGGAGCCATTTCAATACATCTAAATGTCCACCGATAGCGGCGAACGCACACGTGCGAGAGTTCCACAAGCATCCGTGTTGGCGCGCCCACTTCAACACGTGTAAATGCCCCTCCCACGCGCTGTACTCGCACGTGTACATGTTCCAGGGACATCCACGCGCGCGAGCCCACTGTAAGACGCTCAGGTGCCCACCAAGTGCAGCGTGAGCGCACGTTTGTTCATCCCATGGCACTTCTTCGGCGCGCAGGTACTCGAGTAACTCCACGTGACCGCCGTAGGCGGCGGCGGCGCACACGCGCGCATCCACCGGGCACCCCTGCTTGTGCGCCCATTTTAAGACTTCTAAATGTCCATGACGCGCCGCTTGCACCGGGGTCCATAAATTCCAAGGACACCCCTGCACGCGGAGCCATTTCAGCATGTCTAAATGCCCACCGACTGCGGCTTCTTGACACGTCCAATCGTGGAGCACGCCCCCTTCTTGATGTAAAAACTTCAAGCAGTCGAGGTGGCCAAAACGCGCGGCGACGTCGCCCGCAGAGTGCGGCCATGGGCAACCATTCTCGCGAAGCCATTTTAAAATGTGCAAGTGACCACCCTTTGCGGCGTCCCAAACCGCTTGTTCATCCCATAACTCGCCTTCTTCGCGCAGCCATTTGAGAGATTCCAAATGCCCACCCTCGGCGGCGTACTGAATGGCGCTCGAGTGCCAGTAAAAATTGTGTCTCTTCAGCCACTTCAACACCGCGAGTTGACCATTCTTCGCCGCCTTGGCGCACACCGCCGACCCCCAAGGACACCCCATGGCTTTCAACCATCGTAAAATCTCCAAATGTCCGCCTCGTGCGGCGCAAATGGGCGTCATGTCGTCCCACGGGCATCCCGCTTCGTGCAACCACTTCATCATGTCGTAATACCCCCCATTCGCCGCGTTCGCAAACACCGCTGAATTCAAAGGACACCCGTGCGCGTGCGCCCATTTTAATAATTCTAAATGACCACCTCGTGCCGCCGCTACGCTCGTATCTGCCGTCCATGGACACCCGTCTCGATACCCCCACTCGCCCTGTTTCGGCCCCTGGTAGAACCCTTGCTCGCGCAACCACGTCAAGCTCTCAAGCTTACCCGACGCCGCCGCCGCTCGGCACAGCCTCCAATCCCACGGCACGCCCTGTGATTTCGCCCACTCCAACATCGTTGGCGTTTTCACGAATTTACTCACGCGCATCGCGCACACCGGGTCCCGTCCCGCTTCGATGACCGCGTCCAGGCACCCGTGCGACACGCGCGAGAGAATGTTACAATCCGTATCATCCAAGTATTTCATGATGTATTGCTGGAACACATCCGGGAGCATGCCCTGGGACACGAGACGCTTGGGCATGGCGCGCGAGGATGGCTGTGCGGTGCGGCTCGCGCGTCGTCAGTGGCGTATGAATGCGCGAGAGCTCTTGCGTCTGCTGCGCTGGCGCCAGACAATCACACTTGGCGCGTCCTAGGGCGACGCGTGCGGGATGCGGCGCGCTCGGGAGGGTTGGAATGCGTTGGGCGTAATACCCGTGTGCGGAATGTTTGTTGTGCGACGGGTGGTGTGCGTCGCGCGTCGATGACTGCGGGTACTGGACGCTCGGGAGGGGGCTCCTGTCATCAAGGCGCCACCGAGCGCAGTGCGGCGGCATTTTGCGTCGCGCGCGAGTTTTCGCGCACGCGACGCGCGAGGACGCGTGCAGACGTCATGGCTGGAAGCGCGTACGAGGGTGGGGGGTTTTCGAGCACGGATGGGTGGAAACTCGGCGCGTTGTTCGGGGTGCTGGCGTTACTGTCGCTGGGCTTCACTCGCGCGAATTACTCTGTCGTGGCGCGCTTACGTCGCACGCATCAGCGCGCGCTGAGGCACGTCGTAGAACACTTACAGCAAGAGTTGCTGTTGCTTGGATTCATCTCGCTCACGCTCGTGGCGTTGCAGGATTCGTTGTTGAGGATTTGTGTCGGCGACAGCTCGTCAACAGACGGCACGGTGTACTGTGATGCGGGAAAATCGCCGTTATGGAGTGCGACGACGCTGCATCAGACGCACATCTTCATTTTCATTCTCGCGTGCACGCATATTGGCTACGTGGCGTTGAGCACGACGCTTTGCGCGTGGAAGTTGAATAGTTGGCGCAAGTGGGAGCTCGAATCCAAGGATATAGAACAGTTGAACCCAAAAATCAATCCTCGGAACGCATCTGGGGTTGCACAGCTCGTGTGGCGAGCGTTTTGGGCGCAGTTTAGATTTTCAGTCAATCGTGAAATGTACTTGTCGCTGCGAAGATTGTTTCTTGAGCGTACCGGCGCGACGGAGGATTTCGACTTTCACGATTTCCTGCGCGAGTCGATGGAGGAGGATATGAGTTCCATTATTGGTATGAACGTTTTGATGTGGCTCGTGGCTACAGTGTTTGTCATGGTACCCGGGGCGCTGTTTCTTCCCGCGGGTTTGGTGTGTTTGGGAATCATGCTCTTTGTAGGGACGATGTTGGAAAGCGTGGCGCTGCGATTGTCGCAAGCCGCATACGAGCGTTTCACCGATGATTTTGAGCGCCCTGAGGACGACCAAAACCTCGACGCATGGACAAAACGCAGAGCAATTCGTCGAGAAATCGACTCGAAGAACTATTTCTGGCTCGGACGTCCGCGATTAATGCTCAAGATTTTCCAATTCGTCTTGTTTGAAAACGCCATTTCCCTCGCCATGTTGATTTTCAGTTTATGGCAAGACAAAACCTGGCTCGTGGTGAACGCCCAGGTCGGCACTGGTGCGGCATGGGTGCTTTTCGCCGTCGATTTTGCCGTTTTCCTGCACAGCGCAGTTTTTATTCTCCCAGTGTATGCTATTTCTTCCACCGTAGGTTCGCACTGCGCGACGTCTCTGCAAGAGTACGCGGCGAAAGTAGGCATCACGCGTGAAGCTGCGCTTCAAGCATATCTCACGCGTACATCATCGATGTCTAAGCAAGATATCCTGGAGGCAGCGCAACATGATTTGCACATAAATGAAAAGGTACAATTGGACAAGGCAGACGCGCCGTTGGTGATACCAAAGCAGCCAGCTGCGCCGTTGGCGAATGCGCCGCTCGCCAAACACCGTGGCGTTGGAGCCATGAAAGCGGCAAAAAAGAGGCTGACGCAAGTCACAAAAGCCGTAGTGAGCGATCCATTTCATCAGCCCGATTTTTCGCGCGAAAATGAAGAGTCTCTAACTGGATTACTTGGCGCTATTTTGTCTAAACAAATGAAGGAGCAGCTGGCGTTGCAAAAGGCAGAGCAAGCTGCGAAAGACGCCGAGCGTGCGGCGTCTCCAGGATTGTTGCAACGAACGATGAGTCGGACGTTGTCGACAAAGAATTTATCGGATTCTCAACCGTCGGCTGCCGACGCGGCGGACGAGGTGCCACCGGCGAGTGGACGGTCGTTGCGCCGACAAGATAAAGCCGCGTCGCCAATGAGGGCCGTGCCTTCGATGAAGGATGTGTTTAGCATGAACAATGTGCCGCCAATCGCGTCTACGCGTGATTCTACGCAAGAAAGGACATCGATAGATTCACCACGAACATCCGGCGATAGACCACCAGGCGTGCGCAGTATCGCCGAGTTGTTCCCAGAGCAAACCAACACCGACGCTCCGTAGGAACTGTCTAGTGGTATCATAGGCTGCAGTAGATAGCATAGCTCATTCGCGTTGTTTGATATAATAATCACTTGATCGATAATAAAGTTGAAACATTAAAACTTCTTTGCTAGGGGACACAGCATGCCACAACGCCCAACCGCGCGGAATTTGTTGGGGCCGTTTCTCGCCATTTGTTCGCCCGAATATCATACACTTCAACCGCGGAAATCGCGCTCACGCCATCGTAACCACCAATGGCATACACGGCATCACCAGCTGGATCGGCCACGGTGGCATGGAGCTGGCGTCGATACTGCATTGGTGCCAACTCTTGCCAACCGCGTTTGGCGTCGCGTGGGTCGTAGGACTCTACAACATTCAATACGCTACGATCGTCGCGACCTCCGATGGCGAGCATTATCCCTCGCGAACTCACACCAACCACACCCAGATCACGCCGTTTGTATTTTAATGGCTGGCCAACTGTCCATACATCCGCGCGTGGGTCGTAGATTTCGCACAAGTCGAGCACGTGCCCGTCGGCGCTAAATCCCCCCGCAGCGTAAAGTTTCCCAGAAAGGTTTGCCACGCCCAAAGTGGCGCGACCTTCGCTCATGGGCGCACACGTCACCCACGATGACGAGCGCTGAGACCCCACGCCCGAATCTGCGGGCGTGCTTGAGCCGTAGTCGAATGAACCAAATGTCTTATTCGCTTCAACAGAGTGTAAATAGTACTCGCCATCATAGCCGCCGACGGCGAACGTCACGCCGTCAATCATCGTCGATGCGCACCAAATGCGAGGCACACTCATAGGATCTACAGCACGCCATTTACCCACGGATTCACGGTACTCCTCTACACTACGTAACGCTTCTTGTCCATCGCTGCCTCCGATGACGACGGCGCCGCCGATGGCGGTGGTTGAACACGCCGCGTACGCACGAGGCGTATTCAACTCCGCAAACGGCTTCCAAGTTAAATAACCATCTTCTGACGATCCCGGACGCATAAACTCTACGGTATTCAACGGCGTATCACTCCCTCGCTCCAAGCCACCGATGCATAACACTCGACCCATAAGCTCGATGCCGTCTATGGCGGAGGCGCGAGAAACATCAGTTTTAATCCCCGCTTTTGCATTTCTCTCCGCATCACGCGTCAGTGTTGTATTCTCCACCGCGTGAGTCAAATTCGCGAGCTTTGCTCTCGCACTCGTCCAACGATTTGCCGCGGCTGACGACGGTTCAGGCGCCATCGTGGGAGCGTCCCACGCCCGCACCTTGTCCACACCTTCAAAGTCCCTCAAATCCCCCGCGTCATCCGCCAACGACTGACTCGCATACGACATCGATCGCGCATACGAACCCATCCGAGCGTATCTCTCAGATACCTTCACTTCAGCCTCGACGCGTATGCGTTCCTCCTCCACGCGAGCTTTTTCCGCGGCGAATTCGTCTCGTTCCTGTTGCAACAACTCGTACGCCCGCTCGAGCTCATCCTGCTGCATCGCCCGTCTCACATCGAAATCTCGCCGCTCACTCTCAAGCAAGTCCTTCGCGCGTAATAACTCACGTTTCATCGCCTCGAGCTCCACCATGGCATCCTCTCGCTCGGCGACAATCTCCGCGCGAGCCGTGCTCACCGCGCGTTCAATGTCTTGCGCGAAATCAGACGTCACACGCTCCATACGATCAAGCGCCGTCGCTAACGCCGGTGGCGCACCACGGAAGCCATCACGGTCACGCATACGTCGTCCGTGTGCGTCATCGCGACGAACGCTCGGCTCTTCACCGCGTTGATAATCATCATCTACATCATTGGCGCGCGAATGCATTCCCCTCTCCACGCGAGACGCCATCACGTGCGAGATTCCGGTGATTATCTATCGCGTTCACGCGCGTGACGCGCGAAAATCTGTGCGACTGTCGCGTTCGGCCGAGTCGAAGGGCGAGGTTTCACGCGCGGCGTCGCGCGGCGTCGCGCAGCGTGACTGAGAATGCCGCAGTGGCTTGCCCGCCTCACTGTTCCACACGCATCCGACGCCGGTGCGCCGCGCTATCGTCGCCGCCGCATCGAGTACATCGATCATCGCGCGCGATGTTTCGCGAAAGCGTGCACATCGGCGCCGTCGTGGCGCTTGTGTACGCGTTCGCGCTGGAGATGTACTGCGAAGCGCGCGCTATCGGGGCCCCGAGCAAGGACGTCACCGCCCCTGCGGGCGCGAGCGACGGCGCGGACGTGCCGCTGACAACCATGGCGAAGTCCGACGAGGACATAGAAGAAGCGCGCGGAACGCCGGCGACGGCGCCGCGTCGGCGCGACGGTGCGGTGAAGGAGGTTTCGTTCGCGTCGCTGCTCGAGAGCGATGGGATAAAGTGCGTGACGTTACGTCCGGAGGCGTTACGTGCGTGCCGAGGCGCGATTCAAGCCTGGGCCGAGTTAGCAGTGATAATGTTCTTATTTTGGTTTTGCGATCGTTCGGGAATGGTGCGAGAGACGAAGAAGAGTTATGATAGGGATTTATTGGCGACGATCTTTTGCGCGTTGGCGGCGTACGGTTGGAAGACGTCTTTGAAAGAGTCGAAGACGTCCGCGCCGCTGCATCGGCAGCAGACGGAGGAAATGAAAGGATGGATGCAAGTGTTGTTTTTGCTCTATCATTATTTCGATGCTGGTGAGATGTATAATTTGATTCGGGTGTTCATCGCGGCGTACGTGTGGATGACTGGGTTTGGGAACTTTTCGTATTATTACATCAAGAAGGATTTCAGCGCGATTCGGTTCTCGCAGATGATGTGGCGCTTAAACTTTTTCGTATGTGTAACGTGTGTGGTGTTGAAGAATGACTACATGCTGTATTATATTTGTCCGATGCATACACTTTACACGCTGTTATGCTACGGCGCGTTGGCTATTTTCAAGGAGAAGAATAACGATCCAAAATGGATTTATGCCAAGTTTGCCATGTCTTTTGTCGTCATTGCGGCAGTTTGGGAGGTCCCTGGCGTGTTCGATGTGTTATTTAGACCGTTTCAGTTTCTTTTTGGATATGTCAACCCAGCTAAGCCAGATATTCCGGCTTTGCACGAGTGGCATTTTCGATCAGGGTTGGATCGTTATGTGTGGATTTATGGTATGATTTGTGCGTATGCGCATCCAAGGTATGAAGCCGTCATGAAATGGATTGACGAGCGTTCATTGCGCGAGCGTATGATGTATCAAGGTGGAATCGTTGCGGCGTCATCCGCTGTGTTGTACTGGTGGTTCATCACGCTCTATTCTTTGGATAAGTTTTCGTACAACAAATATCACCCGTACACGAGCTGGATTCCACTCACATGTTTCATATTTTTACGCAACGCCACAAAATCTCTTCGATCGTATCACATTGAAATCTTTTGCATTTGTGGTCAAGTAACGCTCGAGACGTACATTTGTCAGTTTCACATCTGGTTGAGCACATCCAACGTCCCGAACGGACAACCGAAACTGCTCATGGATCTCATCCCTGGCTATCCGTTATTAAACTTTCTCATGTGTTCTTACATTTACGTCGGTATTTCTCACCGTGTCTTTGAAGTCACAAACGTACTCAAATCGTCGTGTATTCCGAGTAGAGACGACGGCGCGTTGGCGCACAATCTCATCCTAGGTGGAGTATTTGTCGCCGTCGCGTGCTCGATCGGTGCATTTTCTTCGTTGTTGTTCACTGGTACCACGTGATTTAACTACGGTAGCCTTTTATTAGCATATTGAAACGCGGTTACGCTCACACTCATCAAGGTAAAGGCGCGCGAAGAGACGCATATGTTTCCAAACGCCTTCTCCATGTCATGCACTCATCGTTATTGTCGTTATCATTCATTACCGACATGATTGCAATCGTACACGCGATAACTATAGCACCAATGATGGCGAGCACGGCCATCGCCGTTTCAAACACGACGTGTTGTCTCGTTGCCGTCTCGATGTCTTCGCGTCGTTCGTCGTCGGGCCACGAGTCTGCGAGTGGCGTTTGACTTGCGACGTCAGCGCCAGGGATGGACGAATGTGGCGGTGCAGACGGTGTTGTCATGTTTCTCTTCCTTTCGATAATCTTGGCGCGGACGCAAAGTAATGGGGGGAAATTAAACAGGTTACATATTTTCACATCTTCCCGGACTGCGTTGGACGCAGTTCAAGCTTTTCTTCAAACAGTGCAATCAAAGCCGTATCCTTCAGTTGCTCGGCGATAGCGATCGGTGAAAGGCCAGAATTATCAAGTAGCGATGGATCAGCGCCTTCGCTTAGCAGCAATCTTGCGATTCTCACCGAGCCGAGGCGTGCGGCGACGTGCAGAGGCGTACTGCCCGTGTAATCGCGACAGTCCGTTCGTGCTCCGGCAAGAAGTAAAATCTTGACGCGCTGAAACCTATCACTTGATACCGCATCATGAAGGACCGTGTCTATCCTGGGTTCTGCGAATTCTGCACCAGCGGCTCTGAGAATCTTAACTAAGTTTTCATTTTCTGCAGACACTGCTCTCGACATGACTGAATAACCAAAACGTGTCCTTGCGTTGACATCGGCTCCGCGGCGCAATAGGAGCTTTACGACACCAGTCTGCTCCATTTCTACAGCGCTATGCAATAGTGTACGACCGGAATAATCCTTAAGATTGATCATCGCCCTGGCGTCAGGTCCGGACAGTGCGACGTCAAGCGTCGTAATGTCACCGCTCACGGCGGCAACGATGAGTTCGTGACGCTCACTCTCGCCAAGCTTCTTTGCTTGCTGCTCTAAGGCTGATATCAACTGCTCGTATAGTTCGATTCCAGCGCTATGCCTCGCGTTCTTAGCCGTCTGTAACTCTACTCTGTACACGCGCTTAAGTGCACTCATCACTCTACGCGCGTCTCGTGGATGCCTCTTCATCACAGCCTGCACCTTCGTCGCCGAGCACGCAAGAAGCCTTGCTGTCGACGTGACTATACTCGTGTGAAAGCAGGTGGAACCGCATATGACGGAGACAATATTAACCCACTCACCCGGTAAAGCTGTTTGGATTCGGCTTTTCACGCTAGGCGTGTCCAGATACTCTTCCGAGACGATGTCAACTTTGCCAAGACACACGTAATACATGGTCGTTGCATCTAAACCTTTGTTGGTAATCGCCGTTCCAGGATGATAGTATTCCACACTAATACAATCCAGTAAGTGTTGAATGAATACAGGAGACACTCTCGTGAATAATGGGCACTCGTTGATGTAATCTTGATAAATAGTTTGGCGCAGCTCCGCCTCTATGGTTGGCGGACAAAATGCCAAAACCTGTTCGTCATCTCGTGTTCGCATGTCGTACTCAAGCTGGATGTGCGCATTAATCTTATCTCGCACGGTTCGCGGAATATGATTCCGGATCATAAACTTGCTCAATTTGCTAATGCTCTCTCTAAAGTCCATAATCGTCGCATCCTCTTTCGTGACGATGCGCGTCATGTTACCCAAGATGTAAGCGGTAACTCCCATGTTCAAGACCATAATAACCATAGAGAACCCTCGTTCCAAGTTGCTTACGGGTGAAATATCACCATAACCAACGGTAGTGAGTGTTACTATAGCCCAGTAAAGGGACGTGGTGTACTGATGCGTAAAGCCCATGGTGGGTAGATCTGGATTGTACTCGTACACCCACGTGGTTTCTCCAAAATTCTCCAACTTTGCTAAATAATACAGAGTGCACGCGCTCCAATGCCCTGCCAAGCAAATAAGTAATGCAAATTTCGTCGCAACGAACGCCAGGTAGGGCATTTTAGGATTCTGCTCCAAATCCATGATCATGTTCTTGATTCTGTACATGCGCAGCAAGCGAAGCAAGCCTAAGGCAGAGAGAGCACGCGCCGCCGCGCTCTTTGGCTCGGTGAGCGCTAGAAACATGATATCAAGCGGTATAGATGCGATGAGATCCACAGTAAACCACCCCTGTAAGTACCGTTTTTTGATAACTGTTTTGTCCCAGTTCAGCCGCCCGTTTTCCTCCACTGGTCGATAAAAATTTGACCAAATATCAGCGATGAATAGAATATCAAATATGATCTCCATCACGTCACTCCAAGCCAACGTGTCTCTATGGATTTCCTCCTTGAATGCAAGCCCCGCCGGCTCCATAAACGCGATGATAATGATGAGAGCGTTGATGAAATTCGTCCAACTCTTTGCATAGATGCTCGCGGGATGCAAGTAGTTCAGCCAACTTCCTGATCTCATCTCGTCATCATCCATGCGCGCAGCACCAAACGTGTCGTTGCGAACTACGATGTTTTCACGTCCTGCGGTCGCTAAACGAACCGACCGCTTCTCTGAATCGGACTTTTCCAGTTGCTTTTGCACTTTTTTCTTTTCCTCGTCATTCATCACGAAAAAGGAAGACTTCGCGCGCGCGCTGTTAGATCCGATGTTAGATCCTCGTCGTCTACGCTCCAAGCTTTCACTAACTGTCGTTAAGTCAGAGTGTGACTCTAGCCATCGTCTACCCTGGAGCTCGTCGTCTGTATCGTCGTCGTCTGTATCGTCGTCGCTCCACGATCGCTCGTTTGTCATTCGCTGAAACTCCCCAACCTTAACCATCTCAAAATCCAACGCCGGATTCCTCGCCCGCTCTACAACAGCGTGCTCATCGTCGCCATCCGGCGCCGACGCGCTATTACTCCCTTGACCACCCATTATCGCGCGGAGCGACTCCATCGTCGTGAAATGGTTTCTCAATACCGCCTCGGTGACGCCCTACGCGCAATTCACCCCGCGATCGACGCCCGATCGACACTCTCGCGACGGATTTGCGATGCGAACGCTGCGTACGATGACCCGCACTGCGTCCGGTACGTGCGCGCGAGGTGCGTCGCGGTATGACGGCGTCCTGGAGCGAAAACGCGTCGGGCGATGTTCTCTGCACCTGACTGTGCGACGCGTGTGCGTGTGCGTGTGCGCGCGACGATCGCGACAACCATGGCGGAGACGGAGAAGTTTAACTGGTACGCGTCGTCGTGAGATTTGCGCGCGCGTTCATGCGTCGTCGTCGTCGTCGTCGTGGAATTCGCGTGAGCTCGTTCGTATGTGGTCGTTGAAGGCGCCAGGTGGTTGGACTGACACGGCGCGCACACCGCGGGTTCGTCCTCGCCGTCGCTTCGGCGACGTCGACGAACGATTCGCGCGGTGGTGGTTTTGTCGATGACGCAGGTTTCTCGTCATCGTAGCCGTCGTCGTGAGCGTGCTCACGGTGTTGTGTAACGTGTACGTTTTGGTGCACTTTCAGCATCCGGATGATCGCAACCAGGCCAAGTTTCCGAAACTCGTTGTTGTCACTGGGCTGACGATGGCGGTGTTGTCGATATTGTTGCTGCCATTGGATGTGGCGAATCGAGCGGCTTGCGCGGAGTCGATAATTGAAAGTGCGTGTTCGTATACGTTGCCGATGACTGAGCTGTGGTACGCCACGTACATGACCATGTTCGCGTACATTTTTGTGTTGATTCCGTGGACGTTGTTCTACTACGAGCAAGATAGTGAAACCCCGCATTTGAAACGTGTCGTGAGTTCATCGATATGGAGTGTGGCCACGACGCTGGTGTTGCTGATGATTATGTTGATTGTGTATTACGTCGGAGGTGAAGCTGAGTTTGAACTGAAGAGCGTCGACTCGGGCATGATGTTACTCGGCAACTCTGCCTTGAGTGATGCTGCGGCGTGTATTGCATTGCCATCGACGTTGACTTCCGCGACGAACTTTGTAACGAGCCCAGGTAGCATAAGTGGGACTTTGTGCAACGCTTTAAGCGCAGGAATCGAGACGGAAATTTTCAAAGTCAAGCCGACATTCATCGTGTACATCATAGCCGTATGCTCTATCGTATCTTGGATGATTTTCATGGTTTACGCTGGTGTAGGTATCGTTGCCATGCCCATCGATCTCGTCAAGAGTTTCTTGACGCGACCTGTGAAAATTATTCCCAAGAGCGAATACATTCGATGCGCGACAATTTTAGCCCGCGACGTGCAAAGCGTTACAACAGAGATTAAAAATCTGCAGAAAGAACAGCGTTCGACAGGCAGGACGAAGAAGGTCAGAAAAGAGCTCAACGCACTGCAGCTGAAGCTCACCGCCCTTGAAGATGATGAATTAGAGTTGCAAAAAGTGTTTCCACAAGGGGAGACGCGTGAGGCGACGTGGTTGCTCACCATGCTTGGGTACTACCTCCAACTTTTCCTAGGAGGAGTGAGTGTACTTTTGAGTATGTTCTGGACGATTCACATTGTGTTGTACGTTCTGATATCACCACCTCCTTCCCCGTTCTTGAACACATTTTTCCAATATCTCGATGGCGTGTGGTCGTTGCTCGGCACAGCCATGTTTGCAATCTTTTGCTTCTACTTAGTCTTCTGCGTAATCAAGGGAAATACTCGTCTGGGATTGAGATTTTTATTCATCAGTCTATACCCGATGAAACTTGGTCGTACGTGCATGTCATCCCTACTGTTTAACACAGGGTTAATCATGCTGGGCAGCGTGTCGATTGTTCAATTTTGCGCGCAAGTTTTTGACGTATACGCCGCGGAAACTTCAGTGACTGATATCTTCGGTGGAAACATTGAAAACCTCAAGGGGTTGGGATACCTGTTCAAATACAACATCTTCATCTATTGTTTCTTTGGCATGATTTGCTTGAGCTTGATTATCGTGCCGTTTCAAAACTACAAGGTGAAACCGCCACGCAAGGCGTACGAGATTGAAGTTTAACAACTTCTCTAGCAAAAATTTCGTGTCCATTGAACACATTTGTAAACATTCGTAGTTTCTAATTAAAACGGCTTTCTTTCTCGTTTCGTTTACGCTTCTAAGTGTGCGTGTTTTCACGTCAAATCAATCACCTCGACGCCGTCAGCATCGTCTTGCTGCATGTCTTCATCCTGTCCTTCGGCTTCCGCTGGGGCGTTTTCGTGACCTCGATCCCCGGCGAGATTTTTAAACCGATCTAACATCATGTCTTTGTATTTGTATACGTCTGACAAAACCTGAGCGTCGACAGGGCCCGAACCTGAGCCTGAACCCTCGGCATGGATGCCATATCCCGCTTTGGCTACGGATGCTGGCGCTTGCACTTCCTCACTCGCTCCTGCTTTGCCCCCGCGCACCGCGCCTCCTCCCCCCGCACCACCGCGGCCTGTCGAGTCAAAAATCACATTTGCATTCGCCGTCTCAAACCCATCGCGTAAATCTTCCTCTGAGAGATCTTCAAACGCCTTGTTTGCGTGCTCTGGTTTTGGCAACCGTACGACGAATTCCAAATACGTCCCAGGAAGCGAATACTCCTTGTACACGTCTTCAATGCTCTTCGTGCCATATCGATCCTTGTTTTCCTCAGACTTTTTGTACAACTGAATTCTACACGGTTCCGCCATCAACGCACTCTGTGCGAGCAAGCCATCTGGAGATATGACAATCGTCTTCCCAGAGGTTTCGTTCCATCGCGCGCGCGCCGTCGCCGCGTTGCTCGCCAAACACGCCTCCACCGCATCTAAATCCCTCACCAGTGTATCTGGATACATCTTCATCAATTGAAACACAGAAACCGCGACGTGATTCACTCTATATCCGTGCAACAACGTCCACGAAGCGTATTCGCTCATCTTCTCGCACTGCGCGTACTGCTTCGCGCTCGGCAACTGCCAACGCGCCACGCGCCCGACTTCCTCCTCTTGACTCTTTCGCACCTCTCCTTGCGCCGTGCGCCCGAGCACGGCGTCAACGATCGTCTTCAACTCTTCATCGCACGCATCCACGTCGAGTTCGCTCAAGAAAATCCGCGGCAGTGGCGGAAAACCATCCGGCGCGCGAGGCGGCGCCAACCAGCGCGCCACCACCCGCTTCGTCTCAAACCGCATCACCTCCTCCTGCATCACGTACCCCAGCTCCTCAAACATCACTCGCAAACCATCAATCCCGAGATCTCGCGTCCCGAACGATCGAATCGCGATATGATCTAACGGCGCGCGCGCGATGATGAAATCAAGATCCACTATACTTTTCTCTCCACTCGCGGTTAGCAACTCGCGCACGCATCGCACCGCTGTGGCGTTATGCCTATAGTACTCGCGCGTGAGTGATTGAATGCCTATGCGCGCGTGCTTGTACTGCGCTTCGACCGCGACCGCGGCGCGGTCGCGCTCCATGGCGACGCGTCAACGAGTGAGGCACGACTCGCATCGACTGCAGTCTCCACAACGCGCCGCATGCGCACCGCGCTCGCCGTCGTCACCGCCATCGCCGTCGCCGCGCTCGCGCTCGCGACGATGCCGCACCACGCATCGGCGTCGTCGTCGCCGTTCGACGCGAACGACGCGATGGATTTGTCGCGATTCGTCGGCCCGCGCGCACTCGTGTTCGGCGAGATTGATTTCACATTCGATCGTCGCGACACCGATGCGGCGTCAGCGACGGTGCCGTCGAGCGACGCCGACGCCGATGATGAGTTATTTTGTGCGTTGGTGTCGCTGGACGTGTCGAAGACGGGTGAGCGACACGAGGTGCGGTTGTGCGCGCCGACGCCGGCGACGCGGGGTGCCAAGTTTACGCGAGATGGAATCGACGTCGTCGACGACCGCGGCGTCGTCGACGATGGCGCGAACGCGACGGATGGTTTGGTGACGACGAAACATTTTAGTTTTGGGTTGGAGCGATCGCCGATCGGGAGCGAGTGCGTGGTGCGCGTGAAGGCGGATGCGAACGCGGTGGTGGAGCCGATTGGTCCCGGGACGTCGGAATCGGAACCGCCGTCGACGTTAACGTTGCGCGAGTTTACGACGACGCGTGCGATGACGAGTGATGGGACGTACGTGCGATTGCCGGTGGTGATTAAACGTCGAGGACGAGGACGAGGAGGGACGTCGCGCGAGCTGGCGACTACGATTGCGTGCACGTTTGTTTTGGCGGTGGCAAACGTCGCACTCGGGATGTGGAATCGTCATCGTCGTCGTCGTCAACTCGCGCGTGAAGACGCGCTTGCGCGTGATGACATTGATGCGAACGCACCAGAGAGCCCTGATGCGTCGTTCGAGGAACTCGTGGGCAGGATGAATTACGAACGCGTGATGACGATTTTAGAGGATCAAGAGGAACGCCGACGCATCCCTGTACCGACGTCTGATTTTCTCGTTTACGCACGCGCGCCGGCGCTCGAATACGGCACGCGCGAAAAGACGGGTGATCTCGTGCACGACTTTCTTACTGCCTATCCGCAGTCTATCGCGCCGACTTACATGAATCCGAACGATTCTGATTCGGAGGACGAATATTTGCGCGAAGAGTTTGGTCGCCGTGGCGACGTTGACATCTTTGGCAATAAATTCATCCCGGGACGGACGTTTGATTTAAAAATTTACGGTCACGGTCGTCAGGCGGGTAAACTTCTTCTGTCACACGTGCTCTCACACGATTCATTCTGCGACGCAAAGTTGAAGAACTACACGGATGAGAGAAATGAAGAGTGAAACGCGGCACCATCCTGATGAGTGTATTTTTTGTTGACTGAGACAATGTCGGCGAATTTCATTATATTCTGAGTATTTTACAATGTAATAATATGTCACGCGCGCGCGAGAGTGGCTATGAATCCTAAATGTCAGCAACAGCGAATGAGTATCGGTGTAACGCAACTTACTTTTTCGCGAATGGATTTGAAAATGTAAACGATTTGAACGCCGACGTATCAATGGTTGGCATGGTAAACGTCGACGATGCGGTGCTCGCTGGCGGTGCGTCTTTGCTTTCGACGTCTGGAATGGTTAACGCCGCGTACGCAGCTTCGCGCGCGGCAATCAGTTGTTTCACCGCTTCGGCCTCCTTTTGATGCCGAACGACGGCGCGTTCGTACGCCACTTTTGCGGCGACGTATTCCTTTTGAAAACGCATCAACTCATCTCTTTTTGTTGAGATCTGGCTTTCGATGGATCGAATATCACCAATGTCGAGCTTGACTTTCACGTCGTCGGCCACGTGTTCGCCAAGACGGAATATTTCAAATTGAATCGTACATTTATCGAAAAAGTTGTCGCCGTACACGCCGAACACATGTTCTCCTGGTTGTATGCTCACGCACTCCCGAGGCGTCCAATTATCCAGCGAATGGAACATCATCAAATCTCGAGATTCCAGTTTGCTCATTTTCACCGCGCTCAAAGGCTCGTAGTTGAAGCTTTGTTGCCCGGTGAAGTAAAAGCCCGCGTGCGAGCGCTTCATCGACGAAAACTTCGCACTCATTTCTTGCAGCGAAAGCTCCAATCCCTCCGGAGCACCGTTTCTCCCATCATTCTGATCAAAGTGCAACAATTTAAATTTATCGCCAGCAAGCGAGGTGACGCTCACGATGACGCCCGCGCGCACATCGTCTTCAGATAACGCGCAACGAAATAATCTAATCTCACCCTTTTTCACATACTCGCTTACTTTGCATGGCATGGTCACGTCCGTGACCTGCACAGCGCCGCTCCGCACGGCTTCCAAAGCCTTGATCGGCACTGCGGTGCGAATCGTCACCCCGAGCGACGAAATCATCGACGCAGCCAACGTGCTCGCAAAACTCGCCTCTGAAATATCTATCTCTTGCTCAAGTATGTCTTTTTTGTCCACCTCACCGCTGGTGTCGTACTCCCGTCGACGCACGGGGTCGCTCAAGATGGCGTATGCGATGCTCACGCGCTTGAACGCGGTGTCGTCGCCGTTGTTTTTGTCCGGATGGTACTTGAGAGCTAGTTTTCTATAACTTGTTTTGATTTGGGCATCGCTCGCGGTGGGCGTGACGCCGAGCGCCTCGTACGGATCCATGCTCGGCGTGGTTTGCGCATCGGCGGCATCTTGTGTCGCCATTCTGCGCGCGAACGTTGCAATGAACGAGTCGTGCGCGTCGATGTATGAGCAGCTGGGCGCGCGTGACGTCGAAAGTTGAGCTACAAAATTCTACTGTTTTTATTCATTATCGTTCTCCAATGACGTACGCGTCTTGTTTCTGTCGAATAAACTCACGAATCTGTGAACCAGTACCTACTTTTACCACATACCCATCCTCGACGTACGCCGCACCGTCGGCGTATTCTAATTCTTCTAAACGGTGCGTCACCCAAATCGCCGTCACGGCGCCGGTGCTCGAGTCCACCGCGTGCCGCACCGCTTCAATCACCCCGCGTTGGTCTTCTTCGTCCAAGAATGTCGTAAGCTCATCGAGAAGCAATAATTCCGGCTTTTCAACCAACGCCCCAGCGATGGCGACGCGCTGCTTCTGTCCTCCGCTCAATGTCGCGACTTGTCGCTCGTATGCGTCTGGCTCTGTCAAATTTACCAACGTCAACGCCTCCTCCACGCGCGTGTGAATGTCATCGTCGGACAGCGACTGGTTTCGACCTAAACCAAACGCCACGTCTGCACCCACCGTGGGCATGATGACTTGATGATCGGGATTTTGAAACACGAATGCTTTTCGAGCACTGGCTCGCGCGTCGCCGCTCTTCGGTACGACGAGTCCGGCGAGGACGCGCAGCAGCGTACTCTTCCCGCACCCATTAGGACCGAGAAGCATGAAAAGCGTACCTTTCGGCACACGCAGGGACGCGCCTTTCAACGCCTGGATCGGCTGGGACGCCGCGCCACGGGTGAACTCGACCCAGAGTTGGTCCACGTCGACGCCCCAGCGGTCGCTCGCGTCGGACGCGGACGCGAACGCGCGCACGGAACGGGACGTCGAGGCGCTCGCGGTGCACGTGCGGCGCGACGCGTGCTTGGTGCATGCGTGCGCGCGTATCGGTGCTGCATTTGTGGACATAGCGTGCGATGTTGTGACGAGCGGTCGGTTCTACGTGTTGAGTTTGGTTATAACAGAGTACTTTCCCTCGATGAAGCTACTACGCGCGAAGCGTGCTAGATGTGCGTCTCGGCAACGGTGACGTTAGGTGCATGCGCAGCACCGGCATCACCCATGGTTTCGTCGGGGTCTTCGCTCGTGCCGCGACGACTGCGGCGGCTTCGAACGAGAGGCGCAGCTTTCGGCACGACGGTGTTTCCCTTGGCGCCGTCGACTACGCCCTTGGATTTTGCCGCGACTTTCGCCGTTGTTTTCGCTGCTTCCGCTGAGTCTTCGTCTCCATTTCCACTGTTTTTGATATATGAGCCGTTTTGACGGGTCCAGCGCATGAGCTGGTCCTTCAAACGCTCGTCGCGCGCGCGGTCTTCAGCGGAGCCGACTTCGGCGCGCACGCACGCGCCAACGGCGTCTTGTAAAGCGCCCATCGTGCGTATGGCGTCATCGTGTCGAATCGTCGCTAATTTCGCCTTTGCGATGGCTGTGTTTCTATCCTCTTCGTTCATCGCTTTCAACTCGCTCTGATTCACCGCACTCGGGGGTTCGAGTAACGGTTCGAGCGTGTTCAAATACGCGCGAAGGTTTGGCATAATCGTCTCGCGCACAACATTCGGGCCAAGCGCGTGCAAGCCTTTGATTGCGCCGTAGTGCGTGGGTAACGGTTTCGTCGTTAATAACGCCTGCAACAGCGTGCGCGTGATTCTAGGTTGAATGCTCGGATATGCGTCGCCAAAACGCGAGCAAATAAACGCCATAGTCGCCGCCGCGTCGTCGCGCAAAGACCAATGGTCTTCATCCAAACTTTGACACAATCGCTTAGCCACCATACACGTGACCACACTCGGCATGAGCTGATGCAAGTATAACTCAACGTTGATGTCCGGATTCGAAATCAACGCGCGAATGGTCTGAATAATAACACGTAATCTCGGCAAGTCGCGCAAGTTTTGCGTCGTCTCCTCGGTGATAAACTGCGTGAAATATGGCATCAAATTATGCAACCCCACATCCGTGCTTAACGACTTCAACGCCGTCTCTAACATCTTCATCTCCTCATCACTCGCACCCGCACCTGCACCTCGAATCAACGCCGTGACCTTGTCGAAGTAAAACTGCAACTCTCTCGGCAACACGTGCGACACCACCGGCAACAACCCGCCCGCATCCGGGTCCGCGCCGCCCTCTTCCTTCGCACTCGGTCTCGGCCGTTTCGCCCCATACGGCGCCCCTAAAGGCTTCGGCTCCGGCGGCACCGCCATGGGATTCTCAGGTATCGCCGGTTGCACGCCTTCAATCGCCAACCAGTGCGGCACCAGATTGACCTCGATCGGCGGTTTCGGTAACTTCTTCGTCAACAACTCTCGTAAATCAATCTCTTCTTCATCCACGAAGAACACCTCGGGGTCTTCGTTGGTTTGTTTGAATTCATAATCGCTCGTACCCGCGCCAAAACCGTATAACGGTTCACACGCGCGCAAGCGCAGCGCGGAATTCACATCCTGTCGCGCGCGAAGATCACAGTCAAAAGTCAGTATTCATCCTTGTAAACCTCAAATCCCTTGGCGTTCGCGCCGAGACGGCGCATGAATGCGCTCGCGCGATGCCATCACAAGCGCGGCGCCTGACAACGCGGCGTTCGAGCGCGTACCTCGGCGCTTAACGTCGTGCGCTTGCTGTGTCTCATGCACTTAATCGCATCCTGAAACACCTGACGCAAACGGTACTCGACGTCGCTGGCGAGCGCGCTGGCGACGCCCTTGCCGAGCGCGCCGCACCCGAGCGAGCTCGCGATGGCGTCGATGGATTCCTCGGGCACGTGGGAGTAGTCGCGCGGCATGATGGACGTGCGCGTGACGTTGAATGCCGTCACTGTGCGCCTCGCGCCATGTCATCGTCCGCGGGGATTTTGTCGAGCGTCGCGCGGGCGCTCGATCGCGCGACGTGGATAGATTTAGCGTGCGATACGCTCGATGTGAGCGATGTGCCGCGCGCGGTAGAGCCGCACGCGGTGGTGGACGTTAAGCAGAGGCGGGGCGATTTGCTTCGCGACGGCTGCGCGCTCATGTCGCGAAAGGAGCTCTTGGGCGACGACGACGGAGATCTCGAGCTCGATGCGCTCTTGCAGACGATGTATGCCATACGCGACGCTGGGCTTGATCCGACTTGGGTGTACATGTACGACGCTACGTGGAGGGTGGTTGAGCGTTTTCGAGCATCGCTCGAGGATGAATGTTTTGGCGGCGCGATGACGTTGAATTTTGACGTCTTGGCGTGGTTTGTCGATCCAGCGAACGATGATAAGACGACTGCGTTTACACCGCATAGAGACAGGCAGCCTGATAACGCCCCTGGTTCGTTTCATGCGGATGGCATGGCCAAGTACTGCACGATTTGGTTGCCGTTGACGAATGCGACGCCAAGAAATTCGTGTTTGTATTGCGTGCCAAAGGGCATCGACCCGGGTTACTACTCGGGAGATTCCGATGATTTAGACGGTCCATCGCCCCTTGAAATCGCGCTGAAAGATAAGGCGGCGTATCAGAGCCTACGGGCGCTCCCTGTTGAACGAGGCGGCGCCGTGTGCTTCACGCATCGATTGATACATTGGGGGTCAGTTGGCGACGGAGGCAAGGATGGCCCTCGGATTAATTTATCCTTTGGCTTTGCCGACCCAGAGTTCGAACCCGCGTATCTGCTGAACGTGCGACGCGGTACAATACCGACAGTCGCCGAGCGAGCGGGATTGATTGCTGGCCAAATGATTTCGTACCACGAACGATTTCCGCCGTCAAAGGCTGAGCTTCGTGTGCTCAAACAGATTTTTGACAATGTCAAGTCGAGCTTTCACGAGACGTACGTGAAAAAGGTTAATTTTGAGTTTACGAACGCCACATTGAGGGGCGATGCTGAAAGCGACGATGAAGGCGTCGAAAATGCGCTCGACGCAATGTTGGACAATGCGAGCGATTTTGAAGACGATTTTGAAGACGAAGACTTCAGCGGGGGCGACAGCGACGACGAAGTTGGCGCGAAAAAGCGGAAACGATAGCGAAAACATAGATACGTAGCGCACAGTTAGAATATAACACGCAGTTAGGATATAGATCATTACAACGTGCATAAAGCGTCAGGTCACGAGGACCCAAAACATGAGGTCTTGATGGCACGCCGCGAAAGCGACGCTTAAGGGCTCGAGAAATCACAGTGGCAAAAATTGTTGCCAATGAGAAAGTCACGAACTCATGAAACGGATCGGTGTTTGCGAAGCCGTGGACGACTGAAAAATGCGTCACGGCTTCCCGTCCGTGCGATGGTTTGCATCGCGTTGAGAAGTTGCATCGACTGAAGAGCGTCGATTCATTTAAGTTCTGTTGGTACAAAAGTGTATTGTTTTCCATTTTGGTACAGAAAAGAGTCAGGATGATCATCGTTACGCACGGCCAGCGTTGAGCTTAGCCATGAGCTTTTGAAAATCGCCCTCTGGAGTGGTCGGATACATCGGCGGTTGGGGAAACGGTTGCGCGGGGAATCCAAACAACGCGTTCAGTTTGTGTTGCACTGGTGGCGTCGGTGGTGGGTGCGGCGCGTAGAGCGGTTGCGGTGGCATTGAAGCCGCGTACTGCGGATATGGCGGCGGTGAGGGCGCCCCACCACCCGCACTCGACATCATGTTGTTAAACAACTCGTGGCCCGAGGGCGTGCGCGCGGGCGAAGCCACCACCGGAGGTCGGGCGCCTTGAACGCCTAGAAGATTCTTCAATCCTTCGGCGCTCGCAGGTTGGCGCATCATGGATGGCACTGGTGCAGCGCCTGTGGCTGGTGCATTCACCGCGCGTCTTGGCTCGGGAGTAGGAGCCGAAGGCAAGTCCTTCAAGAAACCAGGCATCGGAAGCTGGTCAGGCGCGGGCGCGTTTTGAAACGAACTGTTAGCCCAGCGCTCGTTCACCGTCGCCACCTTGGACGGCGGATCACTCTTCGATTTTGGCCTTACGTTCGCAGACGCCGCCAATACTGCCGCTTGTTGTTCGGGCGTCAGCTTGGGCTTTTGCGGTTCGCACACTTGGTTCGCCCGTACCCTCGGATCCGCATTTGTCAAGTCGCTCGAAGACCCTCGGGGCGTCGGTACCGCCTTTTTCGCCTTTGTCTTTGCAGACATCTTCGGTGAAGGCACCTTCGCGTTCGTCGTCTTCGGCATCGGTAACGCAATTTTCGCCACGCTCGTCGCATCCGCGTCGTCGCTCGGCGTCGCCGACTCCCCGACAGCGAAATCAAAAGGCACCAATTCCCTTTCTCCCGGGAGCGCCTTCACCACGGCCACCGACGGCTTCGCACTCGACGCCGCGATGAGCGCAGCAATCATGTCCTCGCCTTCACCCTTAAACGTGCCATTCGTAGACGTCATCGCGTCCGTATGCGCGCAACTCCGAGCCTCGAGATCGACGTCGATCCCTCCTTCGCTCGCGTTCCGAAACTAATTCCCCTTCTCTGACGCCTATGCGTGCGTTCGCACGACTTAAACTCTCGCGATATGTGTGCGCACGATATTCGTGCGTTGTTTTATCGCGTGTGCGCGCGTCTGTTGACGTCGCGATGTGGGCGTGCGTGGTGAATTGTGTCGTCTCGGAACGCGCGGTGGGGCGTTCGTGGGTGCATCGTCAGCACCCAGCGCTGGGTGCTCGCCGATGACTGCATTTCGCGTCGTCGCGGGCGTCATGGCGCACCGCTATGCGAGGGCGATGTGGATATGGTGTATGGTGGTCACATTCGCGTCGTCGCGCGCGTACGCGCAGCGTATCGGCGACGAACGCATCGTTTTGCAGACGACGTACGGCGACATTGTCCTGGGACTGTATCCTGATGTCGCGCCTGAAACCACCGCGCACGTGCTCGAGGCGTTTGAACTCGGGTTGTACACGAGTAATCACTTTTTCCGCGTCGATCGAGGGTTTGTGGCGCAAGTGGCGGCGTGTTCGAACGGTCGAAGGCTCAAGATGAACGATGAGCAGAAGGCGGTGTCTGAAAAGACTGTGCGCGGAGAGATGAGCGATCTGAAACATCGACGAGGGACGCTTTCGATGGCGAGGTTTGACGATCCAAATTCCGCGACGAGTTCGTTTAGTATATTGCTCGGTAATGCGCCGCATTTGGATGGTAAATATGCGGTGTTTGGGGAGATGATTTCGGGCGACGAAGCACTGCGAGCGATGGAACTCGTTGAAACGCAAAAGGAGGGGATTTTCGTGAAACCAAAGGAGCGGATTGAGATTTTAGCGACATATGTGGTGCATCCAAAGAACAAAGGCGCAGCGTCGTCGGCGCCGGCGGCGTTGGTGTCGAGTGATGGTAGAGAGGGCGGTACGCAGTGCGCGCGAGAGCTCGATGAATGCAAGGCGAGAGCCGACTCTTTGGCAAAGGAAATACACAATATTCGCAGCGCGCGATTGCCAGGAAATTGATAGGGAATTGTAATAATAGTAGACCGCAAAGTGGTGATGTTGTTTTACAATTGCGAAATGGTTTGTTTGTCGAGCTACTTCCATACGCCCGTGAGGATGTACCTCGCGGCGAATGCGAGCGCGCACGACGCGAACTGAAACGCCAATAAGCGCATACACAGCGTGCGCTCAGTACACGGACCAAAGAGTCTTAAGAATAAAGTTACTAGATTCATGTTGTATCGCGTCGGCGTCGCCTTGGACGGATGCAACAGTCCTGTCTTCGCGTTGAACACAGGAAGTCGATGTCGCGGGCAATGCACGAGCTTGAATAGTTGCGGCGTACTGTACACAAAATTCAGAACTTGCGGCAAGAAGAAGAACAACAACGTCTCGCTAAAGTGACCAAGCGTACCGGCAACACCTAATGTCATGCCTGCGAAATAGGTGTACGTATCACCGACAAAGACGCGCGACGGGTACCAATTGAACCGCAGCAACGCGAGCGTTGTCGCAAAGAACGGCAACGTCAAGAAAATGCTAAATAAATGCGCACCCGCGGTGATGGGCTCAACTGAAGGATCGTTCGCGAGAGATATGACGTTCAACAGCAATATAGCTCCGGCGATTATGAGCGATTGTCCTGCTTCCAAACCATTCAATCCAGCGTGAATATTGATGGAATTTGAGCAAAACACCACCATGAGAAACATGTACAGCAAGTACAACGGACCGATGTTCACCGCGCGCAAGCTCGCGGGTAATTCTAATAACGCGCGAATTGGCGCTGGTATCAACACCGTCGTCGCCCCGCTGTAGGATAAAAGTAAAGGCAACGCCGCGAATCCTGGGGTGACGATTTTCACTCGCCACGGCAAATCCAACACGTCGTCGACAAACCCCAAGAAAATCATAAATCCGATGCACGCCAGCGCGCTGTTTTGCTCCAACGCCCAATCTGCGTAGCCAGCACTGATAGTATGCCCGAAACACCACCGGATACCTCGCTGACAGAGCTGTATCATCGTTAAAGCTGCCGCATACACGCAACCGCTCGCCAGCCCGCCGCTCTCTGGCACTGCCGCGCTCCCCAACGGTGTGCCTTTCTTATTCAAATCAAGTCCCGTCATCCCACGCGCGGACGTTTTCGCCATCACAAAAGGTAACATACGCAACGTCATGACGTATGCGCCGTAGCTCACGACGCTGGCGCTCGCCACGCACGCTCGAGCGCCGACGTCTGACACGCCCGCGGCGAACGCAATCACCGCCGGCGCGAGCGCCATCGCGCCCAGCGCACGCACATCGCGCACCCTGTGCGCATCCGAAGCCACCACGTCGTCTCCACACGCCAACACTGGTGCCTTTACGCTCGTTCGCGTGCGCGGCGCCATGGTTTCTCTACAAACTACTAATCCAAAAACGCTCTCCTCTCGTGCCGCGCTACTCCCCTTCCCGTCGCTTCAACCGCTCGACGTCGCGTATCACGCCCTCGCGCAATCGACGCTTCTCGTCCTGTTGATCCTCGTGCACGGCGTAGACCCCGATCGCGGTTGCGAGCGTGACGACGCCAAAAAAAAGATTACTCGGCCGAGGTGGCATGCTCTGGCGCATGCGCGCGTCACATGCGCGCGCTCCGCATCGCCGTCGTGCGTCATCACATCGCACCGCGCGCCATGTCTGCGACACCAGCACCATTGTCGCCGCCGCCGCGCCGCGTGCTGTGCCTGCACTCGTTCCGCACGTCGTCCGCGATACTGCACACGCAAATGAAGATGGCGAGATGGTTTGATGATTACGCGCACGACGTCGAGTTCATCGCCATCGATGCGCCGCACGAGGCGTCTGGAGAAGTACCCGCAGACGTCACCGCGTTTTTTGGCGCCGAAGGCGGTCGATACGAGTGGTGGAACGCGAGAGACGATGGAGCGGGCGGGACGTCGTACGACGGCGTCGAGGCGTCGTTGCGCGCGATTGAGCTCGCGTGCGCGGACGCCGACGCGAAGGGTGAATCGTTCGATGGGATCATGGGATTTAGTCAGGGCGCGACGTTGGTTGGAATTGTGCTCGGTACCCAGGCGCTGGCGGCGCGGTTTTCGTTTGCGATATTAGTCTCCGGGATGGCGTCGCGCGCGACAGAGACGCGAAACTTGGTATTATCAGACGTCCGCGTACCGACGTTGCATGTGATTGGTAAGAATGACCGTGTGATGCCAGTGACGATGAGCGAGCAGTTGTTTCGTAAATTTGAGCCATCGGCGGCAACGATGGTGACGCACGCGGGCGGGCACTCGGTGCCGCGTTTGGACGAAACTGGCGCGCCAATTCTTAGGGATTTCCTGGCGTCGCTATCGACGTAGTCGCGATGTTATTATTATGTACATTGAACTAGAATTTACATGGGTGCTATGCTATGGTGCTGACGTCTCTCGCGCGCAAGGAAGTCGCCACATCGAAGGCGTCGGCACTGGTGGAAACATGACTTCCAGAAAGTTGTTTAGGATTCCGCGGTCGTACTTGTTCTTCATGATTTCGTCCCAGTTTATATCGGCTGGTGCACCATCATTGTCATTTGCGTCTGTGTCGTCGACGTTCGCTTTCGAATTCTTCGTGATTTCGACCGAATCTCGAACGACGTCCCATTTGAACTCTTCGTTCGTCGTCACGTTTGTCGCCGCCAATCGAATGTGATACGCCAAGAAAAACATTAATCCTACACCTATGACGGCGCAAAACACCCCTAACAACACCGCAGCACCGTAGTGGTACATAATAAACCGCCTACCTATGTCGAATGGATCGTTCCCGATCGTTCGTCGCTCGCCGCTTTTGGTGTATCCTTCAAAGACGATGTTCCACGCGTCGCGGTCGCGTAAATCCTGCTGCACCGCGTACGCGCACGCCCCAGTCACGTACGTCACCAACCACGTCTGCGCGGCTAAAAACAATAAAAACCACCTCGTGTTGTTCGCACCAATAGTGTTATTGACCCACACGCAAAAGTGGTCGAATCGCGCGACCCGTCGCTTCGTCGTCGTACAAAATTTGCTTCGCGCCGGAGCCGCGACGCCGAGCGTCCGGCACTCCTTCCGATGATACACCACATCATCGTACTCATACGCCGCTAAATATGCATCATTATTCTCCCGCGTTATCACGCCTGGATCGGTGCAGCACACGACGATCCACGTCGCGAGCGCGAGCGTAAACGTCCCGCTCGTCGCGTGAGCCCACGCGAGCGAGTGCAAGTACACACTTTGCACGCCATCAATAAAGCTCTTATGCCCGCCGAGCACGAGCAGCACGTACACGGCTTGTCCGAACGGGTTCGGCGCGTCGCAAAGCGCGTCCTGACAGCGCCGCGCGAGGGCGTTCGCGCGCATGCGACCGAGCGGCAGCGCCAGCGCGGACACCAGCCACTGTCCCGAGTGCACGCCTGCGTACGCACGCCCGAGCGCGGTGTGCGCGCACCGCTCCGTCGGGCCGAGGATGAGCACCGCCATGGCGCTCAACGCGACGCACGCACCCAGGGCGAGCGCGGCGGTCGACATGTGGCTCGAGCGCGACGATGTGCGGTCACGACCGCACTGTGGCGCACGCTTGCATATGACCGCGCGCGCACCCGTGCGCGTGTGCGCGCAGGCAACTGCGAAGGCGTCGTTAACAGTTCGCCGAGCGCGTCCGGTGCTGTTTCTTGACATTGACGGCGTGTTGAATCGCACGGCAACGGCGAAGCAAATCATCGTGGAAGATGATAAAGTGCAACGCTTGCATGACATCATCACGTCATCGGATGCGGATATCGTGTTGAGTTCGTATTGGCGATCGTTTGAGCGATATATTGGGTATACGTTCGAGCGCCACGGGTTGCGAAAAGGGTGCGTGGTCGGACGCACGGCTGGGGAGCCGCACTTGGGGGATTCAGTCGCGCACGACGATAAAGTTCACCTGGCGCGTGTGCTGGAAATTGAAGAGTATTTAAAGCGTGTGTACGGGATCGACGAAGGCGAATGGCCTGCGTTTGCGATTGTTGACGACAAGGCTGTGGTACCGGATGACCACGCGTGGTCTGGGGCGTTCGTGCGAACGACGCACGATGTTGGTTTGACGGACTCGCACGCCGAGCGACTCAAAGCGATTTTGAGCACTGTGTGATTATTAGCAATTAGTTTCCTATTATAATTATTACGTGTGCGTGCAGTGCTGACTAGAATTATTATCGCCTCGAGGCTTCGCTCGCGGGCGGTGGTGAGAGGTCGCGAACGCCGCGAGCCATTGAGCGCGCTTCTCGTGTTTCAGTAATCCCGGATTCCATGTTTGTCACCGTTAACTTCAACAACATCTCGAGCTGTGAGGATAGATCATTCAATCGTTCATTCGTCTCTGCCAGTGCCGCAGATTGTTTTGCTTGCGCGCTGGTGATTCTTCGATCGAGCGGCACGAGACGCGCCGTGAGCTCCTCTACACGCGCCTGCAAGGCGAGTTCTGGCGGATTTGCGTTTTGCGTGCTCCACCCTTGAGCGCGAACAATAGTTTCTGGCGCTGACGTTTCCAGAGCCTGCGAGCTTTCCGCCAAAGACGTTTTCCGTGGAAGTGCCGATGGGGTGGTCCCCAGTCCAGGTTTAATGACGCGCTTCTCCATCATCGCCTTACCAGACGCCGCTCGGAGCGCCGATGACATCAATGAATCACTTCGCTTTTCAGCTTGAATTTCACCCGCACCAACTTCGTCTAACATCGCATTGAGCTTTCGATGAACTTCGGTCAACGAATACGCAATGCGAGCGTGAAAAACATCGATAGCCCGCGCGGTGTAACTTACCGGATCGCGCTCTCGTAGCATTTTGTGGAAGATACCTTGGACGTCGCGCTCGACAAGGACGCGATGGAGCAGCACGCGATGAAGCATCCCTCTGAAACGCTTTTGGATCAAGATCGCAGCCTTGGTTTTCACATCAAGAATTTTTGAATTCTCCATACCTTCGCCGTCTTCGCCGTAAATCAAACGCAATTTTTTCAAATAGTGCGCAGGGCGCTTGTTGAGCATATCATCTAATTTTGCGTGGACGCCATCCGTCTTGAGCGCATGCCAAGCCTTGCAATACGCTAGCATCTCATTTCTAAAAGTCTTTTTTATTCCCTGCATTCGAAAAAACTGTTTCGATGCGGGGAAGTTCTCCAGGGCATTGTGGAACACCTGCCTTTCCAGAGTAAAGATTTCGGCGTACGTCACCGCCTGCGCGGCATAGTACACTGGCTCGTCGAGGTAGAGACAAGTCTCACACACAGTCTTACCACTCAACCTCAAACGACCATCGACAGATATGACGCCCTTACGAATGAGAAACATTTTCGTGATTACGTCGCCGGCTTGAAATAAAAACTCTTGCGGTGGGTACATTTGCTCCGTCACTTGCATAGAAAGAGAAATTACCAGAGGCTCGGGGCAATACCTGAAAAATTCTAATTCTCGCATCCATTTATTCATACTGATCGTACATTCCCCGCGCAAGGCCGGGGACATTCTGTCAAGCAATTTGAGGTGCACTTGTCCATCCGTGCCCTGCAGCTGATACTTGAAGTACTCTCGTAAACGCACGCGCAAGTGCTGTGGCAAGTTGTGATCCGTCAAGAAGGCGTTTAAGTCGCGCATAACCATCTGAAATTTGTTAATTTTTTCGTTTCGAGTGGCGATAATGTTTGACACAGCCCCTACGATGTAACCGTACTCAAATGCACCCACAAGCATGGCGATGATGACGTACACGCGCTCGACCATCGTCACTGGAACGATATCCCCGTAACCAATGGTAGAAATGGTCATTGTAGACCAGTACAATGCAGCAACGTACAAATCCCACGAACTGACGATATCGCGTGGATCTCCATCGACCGCACCAATGACGACGTTGCCGAATTCTGTAGAACGCATCCATGAATATTTAGAACCTTCGAGTTCCTCAACCAAACCGTACGCGCACGCGAGCCAGTGCGCAAACATAACCGCCGTCAGCGCAAACTTCACCAGAGCAAGCATGGTATAATCAATCGTGTAAACCAACTCCACGCGATCGAACATCTTGCCTAATTGGTTCATTCTCACTAGCTTGGCCAAACGTAGTAGCCTAAAAATCCTTAAAGCTGATAGTCGGGAAAACGCCGTCGTGCCTATGCCTAAATATAGCGCGTCGAATGGAATGACAGATACGGCATCCACGACAAACCAGGATTTAAAATATTTCTCGGCAATGTATGATCGACAATACACGTAATGATTGGTTCTGTGATCATACAAGGCGACGAAAAGGTTTGAAATCATATCAAACAGAAAACTCAGCGCGATGATTTGGTTGCAGTAGAAGAAGAAATTGAAACTGGGTTCAAAAAAACCGACTTCCAAAGGCGTCGCGACGGCAATGTAACACAGCAAGAACGCAATATATCCCTGCCACCGTTGCACAAACTTATTGGTCGGTGCGATGACGCCTGGACTTTTTCTGTACTTTTTATTCTTCTTTTTTTGCCTCTTTGTCCGCGACGAGTCGCTGTCATTTAAGCTGCTCTCATACATGCTCGCCGACCCACTGTTCCCACCATAGAAGCTCCTACTACTACCACGACCGCTACTTTTACGTAAAGATTGCATCCTTTTCCCGATAGACTTTCGCACGCTCCCAGCAAAACTCGACTCTCGCGCCTCGGCTTGCATCGCCTCGAGCGCAGTCTGCGACGGTCTCGCCGCTGGTCTCGTCGCCTGCCTATCACCCCTCAACGACGTTTGCGCCTCCCTATATTCAGAACCCACGACATCATCCTCCGAAAATCGCCCATGTTCCGGCGCATGCTGCGTTTCCGGCGAAACAAAATCCAAATCTTGCGCATTCGCGCGCAACGCCAAATGCGCCGCGCTCGCTCTCGGCGCATCCTCTGCGTCCCGTTGCAAATACGCGCTCATCCTCGCCGCCGCATTCGTCTGTTGCTGCAATATCGTCGGATCAATCGTCGTACGAATTGTCGCACTCGTCGTCAGCGCGCGTTCGCGCGCGTTCGTGTTCCACGTGCGCGCGCCGCGCGTCGATGTTCGCGCCGCGGCGGAAATCCCAACCCACGCGTGGTCGTCATCCTCGGTCGCATGCCGTCGCGACGCACGCACCGCGGCGTCGTCCGCGGCGTCGGTGCGCGCGGCGTCGCTGCGGTCGAACCGCGACGGCGGCGACGCGTCCGATGGGGGCATCGCGCGCGCCGACGAGTGAGGCATCCAAGAGGGCATCGCATGGGCCGCGGCTCAACGGCCAAAATGTGTGACACAATGCGTGGCGCTCGGGACGGCGCGGAGCGGCGTACGGATGGCGTTCGGCGCGGGACGGCGATGTGTGGACGCGTGAGAACGTGGATGGGATGGTGGGATGATGGCAACGCGTGGTGGTGCGGTGGCGGTGGTGATGCGTGCGAGGTGTAGTGGTATTGACAATGGTGGCGGTGGTGATGCGCGCGGATCCGAGGCGGGAGCGCGGAGCGCCGCCGCGCGCGTCGGTTGGAATGATGGAATGATGAGAGCCATCGACGCGCGAGGTGTGTTATCGACGCGCGGTGCCGCATTGGGCGCAGAAGCGCGCGGTTGGTTTGTCGAACGCGACGCCGCATTGGGTGCAGAATTTCGCGGACGCCGCGCCGGGTCGGCCGGGACGCACGGGGCTGATGTTTGCGCTCACGGCGTCGCCTTTGACGGGCGAACGATCGACGTATTCGGCTTCGGGAACGCCAGCGACGTCAAAGACTTGGCACGCAAAGAGCGATCCGGCGTCGATGCGACCATTTTCGGCACGGGTGGTGATGAACAGCGTGTTCAAGCCCGGGCCGCCAAACGTCACGGATGTCGGCTGCTTCACGGGGAGCTCCACGGTGAGGTCAACTTCGCCGCGAGGGGTGATGCGGATGACTTGTCCGGCGCCGGAAATGGCTGCCCACACGTTGCCATTTGCGTCGCATTGCGCGCCGTCCGGACCACCGTTCATGCTCGATGGAAGCTCGTACAATAATCTGCGGTTGGATGGACCGGTTCGCGGGTTGTAGTCAAACTGGTAAATGCGTCGAGTCGGCGTGTCGCAGAAAAACATCGTGGCGCCATCCTTTGTGAAGCAAATGCAGTTGGAACATCTGAACTTGTAGTCGAGCATTTCTTCAAGCGCGCCACCGTTGGCGGGCAAACGCCACAACCCACCGATAGGTTGCGCGTCGACACGGTGCGCGTTGTTGTACGAACCAATCACAAAGTTTCCTTCGCGGTCGGTGCGACCGTCGTTTGGCCGCGTGTTCAACCCAGCTTCAAATTCGCTCACAAACGTAAGCGCCTTTGTGGTTGGATCGTAGGCGTGCAGGCCCGATTCCAAACCAAGCAACAATGTGTTGTTTGAACGAAGCGCGACGCATCCCAGCGTCTCGCCAAAGTTCACCTTGGTCGGCGCGCTCTTCAAATCCCACGAGTACAAGCTGCCGCTCGGAGCGTCTACCCAGTACAACATCTGGCGCTCGACGCTCCACACCGGGCTTTCTCCGAGCTGATTCCCGCACGCGACGACTTCTTCGGCCCAAAGCCTGGTTGGGCCTTCGGGAGCGACGTCGTAGTTGAAGATTCGGCCAAACTGGTCGGCGTTCAACGACGCGCCGCCGACCAAGCAGCCGTCGATATCCGGCGCTTGCATCAACTCATCCACGCTCTCCGGTTTCACCGAACCTCCGTACTGAATCTGAATTTTATTGGCCACTGCGTTGCCATAGTTTTCACGCACCCAATCGCGAATACCCGCGTGCACGCTCTGCGCAATCGCAGGCGTCGCGGTGAGTCCCGTTCCAATGGCCCACACGGGTTCGTACGCGATGATAACTTTATTCATTTCCGTCGCCTCGATTCCCGCGAGCGCGCCCGCGAGTTGTCTCGCACAAATCTTCTTCACCTGTCCCGCCTCGTATTCTTCCTTCGTCTCCCCGATGCACAACACCGCAGTCATGCCCATATCAATAATCTTTCGCGTCTTGACGTTGCACACCTCATCCGTTTCTCCAAACAACGTGCGACGTTCGGAATGTCCCACGAGAACGTGCGTGCATCCAACAGACTTGGCCATTTCCGCGCTCATTTCACCCGTAAACGCTCCTGAGGCTTCGTGGTAGATGTTCTGCGCACCAATAGCCACGCCCGTGCCTTCCAACTGCGATGGAACATAAACGCGCGGATAACGTCAGTCGAATCCAGGATACGCGGCGTCGATCGCGTCTCGTAAAGGTTATCCATCATCAACACCGTCGTACACTTCACCGTCATCGCGAGTCAGTGTAACTATGACAAAAACAATTTCAAAAGCAGCGGTCACGGTAGTTAACCGGCTTCAATTCTCAACAATGTAACTGTCTCTTCATCCTCGCGCCGTTGGCGTCGAATTGAATGAATTGTACGACGACGAAGAATGCATGGATATCACCCTCTCCTATACATATACGCGCGCGCAGCACCCGACGCGCGCACACACAAAACAAAGCACACAAAACACATCGCACACGCACAATTCTCGCAACATCCGCGATAAACGGCGCCGGAGGACACACGAGCACCTCGCACGCGCGCGCGCTCTCCCCATCCATACCCGCCGCAGCTCCCACGAGCGCTGCCAGCGTCGCCGCCTCGCTCGCCGTCTTTGGATTCATCTTCCAATTCCCCGCCATAATCGCCCGTCTCGTCGTCGTCGGCTTCACCGCACCACCGTCGCGCACGTCCGTCAACGCGATCGCGCGCTCCAACCGCGCCACCGTCGTCGCATCCGCCGCCGCCGCGGGCGCGACGTGTTTCGACGCCTTGGGTGAACGGAACGCATCGAGGAGGCCAGCGCGAATGCGCGGGGTTTGGGACGACGCGCATCGTCGCGCGCATCGCGCCGGGGCGAACGCGCGCGTGGGCGACGCGAACATCGTCGAGTAGTAGTGGCGTCGCGGCGATGTGTCGGCGTTTCCGTGACCTCGACATGATGTTAGACTTTGGCAATATATTAGAGGTTTGTGGATCTATTGTACTAATAAACAAGTTTATTATTGCTAGATCGTAGAGTTTACAACTACAATACTAGGGTTTAGGTGACACACGTGAAAATGTGGGAGATACACAAGATGGCGCGTTCGACGTCGCGGCAGTCGACAGCGCGCTCGCGCTCGCGCGGTGTGTGTGCACATGACGCGCGCGATGACTTTGGGCAACGCGTCGCCGTCGTCCGTGGCGTCAGCGCGGCGTGCGCGCGTCGGTGCGCGCGCGCGAGGGCGGTCGATGCGCACGCGCACACTGAAGAATTTAAAACCACCATCGACATCCATTCGCGCCGTCGTCGTCGATGCCGCGGACGCGTTCGATCGCATAGGCGATGGTGGCGCGCATGTGGCGGTGATTGGCGTCGGGACGCGCGGGAATGCGCTGGTGGATGCGATGATTGCGTCGAGAGCGTTGCCGCGGGCTGAGTATTGGGCGCTCAACGCCGACGTCGCGACGTTGGAGCGTTCAAGCGCGCCGAATCGATGGCGGTTGCCGCCGCAAAATACCGAAGTGACAGCCAAGTCGATGTTTGAGAATGCCACGAGCGCGGCGTCGGCGGTGCTTGGGTTGGTTGGGAAGGCGAGCGGGGAGACGCCGCGGTGCGTGGTGGTGGCGTGCGCGGGCGGCGAAGCGAGCGAAAGCGGGACTGCATTCGTGCGCGCGATTGCGGACGAAAAGAACGCCAAGGCAAAAAAGAAATTTTTCGGGTTTAAAGGCGGCGCTCGTGCGCCTGAAGGGCCGCTCATGATTGCGGGTGTGGTGGAGCCGTTTGCGTTTGAAGGCAAGCGTAAGGATGCGGCGTGCAAGGACTTCCTGAGCGCGTGCTCGTCTCCTGGAACGTGTGATATCGTGCTCACGGTGAGTCAGACAGAATTAATTAATAATGGTGAAAGCCAAATGTCCGTACAAGATGCGACGTCGATTGCGGATACTTCGTTGTTATTTTCGTTGTTGAGTTTGTGTGACGCGGCGCGGTCGAATTGTTGGGATTCGTTTCGCGCCGGCGACGCACGCGACCTTGAGGCGTGGACGCCACAGGATGACAAAAACTCGTTGCGCACGACGGTGAATAAGGTGATGTCGAAGCGTGGCGGTGGATGCGGCGTCACGCACGCCGGACGAGGCGTGGCTGAAGTGCCGACGTATGGCAGCGCGGATGAAGCTACGGCGTCGGCGGCGCGCGCCGCCATCGGCGTCGCCGCGCAACAGAGTCCATTCTTAGCCCCTGGACGTTTTGACACGGCGTACTTGGTGATGTGCACGGTGAATTATGGCGGGCCAACGCTAGGGCCGCTCGCCCGAGAGACAATATCGAACACCTTGCGTGAGATTACCAACGCGGAGCAATTCATCGCGCTGCCGAAAGCAGACAAGCGCGGGTCGACTGAAATCGAAGTCACTCTCGCGTGCGTCACCGACGCAGAAACTGCCGGATTGCCCGCGCCTGAGTCGACAGTTGTTCCATTTGTCGAGGCAGACAAACCCAAGGTGAACGCCATGGTCTTCGTGCCTGGGTACACCGAAGAAAACGACGCGGAGCCAGCCAAACGCAAGACTCAAAAGCTGTCGCCCGAAGATTTGAAAAAGTTTGGATTCGGCGATCCAAAGGAAATGGTCGAGCAACTCAAGGCTACGCGCGCCGCGGTGAATGGGACATCGACTACGACAAGTGCCGCATCGACTGCGTCAGCAGTGGTCGTGGCACCGAGTCCCGCGCCGGTGGCTGCGCGAGAGGAGTCGCCCGTCGTGTTTTCATTCGGCGAAAACGCCTCGGCGGCGACGCCATCGACGGAAACAAAGACGCGCATTCGCGTACCTTTACCGCGAGATTTCAACTCGCAACAAGTGGCGGTGCGAATTTCCGAACCTAAGCTCGATAGCACGGGCAACGTTGTCGGATTCCGAGCGGTTGATGCCAAAGGAGAATCATCATCCGAGCCCGAAGAGTCGTCATCCAAGCCCGAACGCGGGGGCATTTTTGGTTGGCGTCCAAACAAGTCACAGAACAAGAAGGAAGAAAAGTCCAATCTATCCAGACGCGCGGCTGGCATGCTTGAAAAGGATCGCGTGGGCGCGGACCGGACCATCATGCGCATGGAATTTGCCAACATGTCAGTGTACGAAGGAGAATGTCACGCCGGCAAGCGCGAAGGCGAAGGACGTCAAGTGTTCGCCGACGGCGATTGCTACGAAGGCAAATGGCACAACGGCAAGCCCGACGGTAAGGGTCGCCTGTCGTACAAAAATGGTGGATATTTTGAGGGGGTATTCAACGCTGGTACGCCGAACGGTCGAGGGACGCTTTCGCGCACGAATGGCGAAACGTTCACTGGCGAGTTTGTCGACGGCGAATTTGTCGGTAGCGACGAGTAACGTTGAATCGCACATTTCGATCACACACACACGGGTCCTCCTCCTTATAGAAACTGCTGTTATATATATATTACTACGTACGTACAAGCGTATACACAATGGCGCGACCTATGTCAAGTTGTCCAACTTGCGGTTGGCGCACACGTCGGTTAATGCGCGTAAAATGTCCTGCCTCGCGAGCATCACACTGCCAATTTCTTTCTTGCTAAACTCTAACACCCAGACATTCCCATCGCCTTCGTAGGGCGCCATCACCGTCGCCCGACGCACTTCACCCGTCATGAGCGCAATCTCACCGAAAAAGTCCCCTTGCAACAACGTGGCAACTTGCAACGACTCGCCTCGATTCACCCCTGGTTGCGTCACGACGACGTGCATCTTCCCGAGCACGACGACGTACATCGAATCCCCTTGCTCCCCCTGCGTCACCACGCGCGCACCACGCTGGACAAAGAAGCATTTGGCGCTATCCACCATATCACCGATGCTCAAATCATCCAAATCACCAAAGAGCGTCGCCGAGTGCGCGCGCAAGTGTTGCAACCACTTTTCGCGCGACCACTTGCGCGGATCCTCGAGCTTGACAACCTTTTTCTTTGCGTGCTTCACCGAGGTCGGCCCGTACCCAGCGCGCTGCGGCCCGTACCCGTCGCGCTGTTCCCCCGCGGTGAGCTCGCGCGCGTCGGAGATGTGTCCAATCTTTGGAAGAGTTTTCACATACTCGTTGTGCGATTCGACTTCGCCGAACGCGACGCGACGTCTCGCCGGCGCCCCACCTCGCGCCGCGCGCGTCGGCGATTGCGAACGCGAACTCGGCACACTATTCTGCGCGCTACCACCGCCGCCGCGCGCCACCACCGCTGGCACCGTCGTCGTCGTCGCGCGAGCCGAACCCGAATCCTCATCCGCCGGCGTCGCCGCGCCGCCGCGCCGTTCACCCCCCTTCATCACCGCACTCGTCGACGCCACCAACGCCCCAACCTGTGCGCTCACTCGATCAATCTTCCCCGCGCTCACCTCGATCGCGCTCGCGCAATCATTCACCACCGCGTCGTACACCTTGGGCAACGACCGCGTGATCCACGCGAGCTTGGAATTCATCCGCGTTTGCGTATCCTGCATCGCCGTCAGCGCCTCGAGCACCGCGCGCGTCACATCCATATCTCGCCGCGCGCGCGCGTCATCGTCATCACGAACGCCACCGCCACCGCCACCGCCGCGCGCGTCATCGTCGTCGTCGAGACCATGACCGGCGTCGGCGTCGAGACCATCATCCTGGTGGGACCCAACGGTGACGGTGTTGAATGTCGCGCTCAACGCCGCGGCGCGTCGCGCGCGTTCGCGTATCGCGCCCGCGCGCGCGGTGCGCGTGTGGTCGGCGTCGTCAGCGACGCGCCGCGCGACGCGCACGGCGACGACGTCGTCGTCGGCGGCGGCATTCGCGCGCATCGGACTCTGGCGCGGCGCGGCGAATCGGCCCGCGGCCTCGACGACGAAAATGGGTATGGTGTGTAAAGTTATGGGTTTTTATTTTGTGTCGCGTCGATGATGCGCCGCCGGCGTTCGTTCGCTGTCGACAGTTCGCGACGCCGCGCGACAGCCGCATACGATGAGTAAGACCCCGAAGAGCGAGAAGAAGGACAAGAAGGACAAGACCCCGAAGAAGGACAAGGAGAAGACGCCGAAAAAGGCGTCGACTCCGGACGGGGAAGGGTCGGATTCGGGCGGTGGGGAAACGCGAGCGGTGTGCGCGATCGCGACGCCGTTGGCGGATTTGAATACGACGAAGAAGATTTTGAAGGTTGTGAAGAAAGGTACGCGTGTGTTTGAGTGTGTGTCGCGTGTATACGCGTGGGATGTGTTCTCGTGTGGTTGAGCGCGTGCGGTGGAGAGATGTGTGGACGCCTAGGCGAAGGGCAATTCGCGGCGGTTGCGTGTTCGCGTCGACTCACCCGTCGTGTTGTGTTTGGTTTTCGCGCGATGACAGCGGCCAAGGCGAAACAAGTTCGTCGGGGCGTGAAGGAGGTTGTGAAGGCGTTGAAGAAGGAAACGAAGGGCGTGTGCGTGATTGCGGGGGATATTTCACCGATTGACGTCATCACGCACGTGCCGATTTTGTGCGAGGAGGCCAACGTGCCGTACGTGTACGTGCACAGCAAGGAGGAGCTGGGCGCGGCGGGGATGACAAAACGACCGACGTCAGTTATGCTTGTGCTTCCTGAAGGCACGAAAGGGAGCGTGAAGATGAGTTCTGACGACAAGAAGGAATTCGACGACATGTACTCGAAAATTGTGTCCAAGGTGAAGTCGATGTCAAAGTAAATTTTCAACCGTGTACTTGTATCCCCGTGAACGAACGAACAACAACAACAACAACAACGTAAATATTTAGTCTAAAAGAAAAGAAAGAAAGTCATGGTATCGTCGACCGACATTGCAATGTGTTTACGAGAGGTTTTACTGTACAACATGTTTCGCTACCGCTACTGCTACTGCTACCGCTAAAACTCTTTAAAACATAAATCGCTTCTTGGGCTTGCGCTTAATGCCAATAAATACACCACCGTCATCATCATCGTCTTCACCGGTGGCGCCATCACCCACCCCTACCTTTGCCTGCGCTTTCTCGCGTTCTTCCAACTCCTTGGCTACTTTTTCCATGGCGTCGTCGTCGTCGGAATCCGCGGCGCGCTTTCTACGATTCACCTTTGCCGCCTTTGCCTTCATTTCCACCGCCCGGCGCCGCGCCTCATCGCGTTGCTTCTTCATTTCATCGTGATAACTCTCTGCATCAGCCTTCTCTTGCAATTTCGCGCGCTGTCGCATCAACTCTGGGTCCTTTTTACACTTTTCCCGAAACGCCTCCTCCGCCGCCTTACGCAACACCTCAGCCCGACGCGTCTCATCCTTGAATAACTTTTGCGTCTCCCCGATCGCATCAAACGCTTTGCGTGCGTCACTCGCGGTGTTCTTATCGGGGTGTACGCGCAACGACGCCTTTCGAAACGCTCGATTCAACTCGGGCGCGCTCACGTCCCACACCGGCCGCCCCAAATCATCGCAATCTGGTTTCCGCACGTTCAAGCACGCAAAGTAATCCTTTCTCCCGTACGCCTCGAGCACGGCGTGTACAATTTCCTCATCCGTGTGCTCATCGCGCGCACTTTCGAGCACGTGCACCGCGGGCTCGGCGTCGGCGCCATCAATGTCGTGCGGCGCATCAACCACGCGCACCGGTCGGCGCACGTTCGGGTCCGCCATCGCCACGTTCGCCGCGGTCAGCATGCGCTCGAGAGCGTCCATGACGACTAAATGCGATTATTGTTCAATGTCGCCGCGACGCCGCGCGCGCACGGGCACGCGAGGGCGGGCTTGGGGCGCGGGAATGCGGTGCAGGGGAACGACGGTGCGCGCGTCATAATCACGCGCGCGCCCGCATCGCCATGGCTCCATCGCGCGAATGGCGCCCGGCCGAGCACACGCGCAAGCGGGCGATATTTCACGAGCTCGGGAACGCGCCGTACCACCGCCGGGAGTCGTTCGATGCGGAGAAACTCGCGGCGGAGCTGGCGATGTTGCGACACGAAGAGGATGAATCGAATCGACGATTGCGAGAAGGGCGCGCGCGCGCGGATGTGGCGGAGCGCGATGCGGCGCAGGCGAGAAAGGTTGAAGCGTTAGAGGTACGTGCGTTTTCGTGTGCGTGACGTGCGCGAAGCGTCGATGGTGCGCGCGTGATTAGGGGTTGAATGCGATGACTGACGAGAGACGCGTCGCGACGCGCGCGCGCAGGCCAAGGCGAGAAAAGCAGACATGGAGCGATTGCGCGAACAACGCGAGCGCGAGGCGACAGAGGAAGTGTTGGGGAAAACGCGCGATATGGCGTCGCGAACGTCGGTGGCGGAACGATTGAAACGGCACGCGGAGAGAGAGGTTTTAGAATTGACGCGTGCGCTCGAGGCGGCGGAGAAGGACAAGGCGGAGGTCACGGCGGCGTTGGAGGAGCGATTGGCGACGGAGATGGCGTCGAGTGAAGCGGCGATTGAGGCATTGACGGCTGATGTCGAACGCGCGAATGGTGCGGCGGAGGCGTTGAATGAGGACAATGCAAAATTGGAGGTGGAAAATGCGGCGTTGCTTGAGGAAAAGCGCGCGGCGGAATCATCTGTGGAAGAGTTGACGAATACTTTGCGCGATGTGCGCGCAAGTTTTGAGCAAGTCACCATCGCTAAATCACACGTGGATGAAGAGCTCAAGGAAACACGCGAAGAGCTTGATAAGACTCGAGATGAGCTCGAGGAAGTGACCAAGGCTCGTCTACAATGTGAACGAGATTTACGCGAACAGTCTCGCAAGGCGCAGGCGCTGACGTCGGCGATAGAAAGCGCCAAGGGTAACGGACGCGCGGCAAGAGATTTAATGCGTGATAGCGTGATGACGTTAGACCGCCTCGAAGATGCCGCCAAGGTGCGTGAGATTCAGATTTTGAAGGAGCACCACGCGGCTGAAATCCAGCGCATGCAAGAGGAGTTCGCGATGGCTTTGGCGGACGTTAAAGCGAGTACTGGAGCGGTGGCGCACACAACCGTAGACGAATCGCAACGCGTGAAACGCGCGATGCGCGAAGTCGAAGAGGATGCGCGTGAAGCAGTGCGAAACGCCAGACGTAAGGAGGAAGAGGCGCAACGTGCCGCCAACACGCTTCGAGAAGAACTAGCCATGACCAAAGGTAGGCTCATGAAGATGATTGAAGCTGGTGAAGGAAAGCTGGACCAGGCGAGTATTCGCGAAGCCCAGGCTGCGCGTTTGGCGGCGTCTCAAGCACAAGCCATTTGCCGTGATTTGAAAGCGGAGCTCGAAGCCGAAATGGAATCAGCCGAGTCGGCGAGACACGAGGCGAGCGAGACGATGCACAAGTATTTCGCTCTTCGCGACAAGCACGAACAGCGCGAAGCGCTCGTACTGCATCAAAAAGAAACCATTCAGTCGCTCAAGCGCGACGTGGACATGCGCGAGGCCGACATCGATAGATTGAAGGCGCAACTCAAGGAAGCTAAGTTGTGCCTGCGAGACAACGAAATGACGTACCTCAATCGACAAGAGCTCTCGGAAGAAGTTGAGCATTTGAATCGTGTTCTGGCGGACGCGAATGTGCGAGATCGCGACCGCGCTTTGGAATTGAAGCGCGAACAAGAGCGCGCCGATAGCTACGCTGAGCGCCTCGAAAAGGCGGAATCGCAACTTTCTGAAGAAACAAGCAAACGCGCGCAGCTTGAGCGAACGATGCGTGACGTAAGTACAACGACAAACAAAGCCGAGCAAGACATGCTACGTGCCCAAGCGATGAGTGCCGGCGCAGTTTTGCTCGAAGCTGAAGTGTTGCGTTTGACGCGCGTCAATGAGCAAGCCGAAGCGCGAATCGCCGAGCTCGAACATCGCGTTGAGACGCTCATTGCTCGTGCCGACGATCTCGCTGCTTCGCAGAATCCAAATCGCGGTATTCGCTACTTGGAGCAACTTCGCGAGGAGCGTGAAATTGCCAGTAAGGATGCTGAAGATGCGGGTAAGGCGGTGCAGTCGATGCGAGCGGCGTTACAGTTTGTATGCGCCGCATCGCACGAAACGCGCAACAATGTTGTGCAGTACGCAAAAGAGGCGCGAAAGACTGGAAGAATTTTTACCGATGCTCCAGGTTTGCCTGTAGGTGTGGCGGCGGACATTTGGGCGCGTGTAATCGACACTGTCGCTCGACTCGACTTGGACGCCATGCAATAGCCAACGTTCAAGGTGAAAGAGCATGTAAGATATACAACTACTTTAACAACCGCTATGCGCTATAACTCCCCATCCCGTTCCTTTCGCAGGCACTCCGCTTGGCGCTCGCGATTTCGCGCTCCTATCCGTCTAAAAGTCGTCGCTCTCTCCCTCGTCGTCAACTCTCCCCAATTCTCTATGTGCGACGTCGTGCAATCCGCGTTTATCACCACCGGCCCGAACTCATCTAAACGTATCTTCTCCCCAAACTTAATCTGTCTCACGGGCACTCCATCATCCGCACCGTCGTCGCGCGTCGGCAACGGTACCGGCTCTTCGCGCGAGCGCTCGGCGTCTCTGTCGCTCACGGCCACGACGTCGGCGACGAGACACGTCAGAGCGAGTACGCACGCGATGATGACGATGTGCACACCTACGCGAAGGTCGTTGTGGCGGCGACCCGTGATGATGCGACGCATACCGTGCGCGTTCACGCGTTTGAGGCGCGTCAGCGAGTGCAGGCTCGAGGCAGTTGCGCCGACGGAAGAGCTCGCCAAACGAAAATGCACTCTATCGTCGGTTCGCAATCATCGGGCGGCTAGATGACTTGCGCGCGTTGTTTGTAATATCTGCGTCGATTTCGTACTCGCTTTCGTAGTACTCGCTCGGGGGAATGGATGGGAGCGCTCGGTCGCGCGAAACGTCTTCGATTAGCAACGACGGCCAAAACGTATCCGAATTCGTCGTGCCATTTTCATAGTGCCCACGGCGGTTGCGCTTTAACAGCGAGATTTCGAGCACGTCGTCGACAATTATCCACGTGCTGAGCTCGGCTTTGATTGCGGCGTGTAAGGTACCGTCGATGATCCCCGCGCCGCGCACGCGAACTGTGAGACGACGCACGTCGAGCGTCACCTCCACGTCGTGCTTGCGCGCACCAGTCGGGAGTTTCACAAACACCTCGACAAATGATTGATTTTGCCGCCACTTGTACGTGTCAAATGTCAGCCCGAGAGTGTCAGGAATACCGATCGCGAGCCATGCGTCTTCACTCGAGGCGTCCCGCAAACGCAACATTCGCGTCTCCTCCGCCGCGCGCATCTTCCGCATATCTTCCGCATCGAAACTCGGCGGTAGCGGCTTGGGATTCGCTCGCCCGTACATTTCTTCTTGTGTCACAACCTTACGCTCGAGTCGATCGACTTCATCTACGCATCCGTACACGCATGCGTGCCGAACCACACAATGTCAACCGTCAGTCGCGTCGCCGCCGTCGCGCGTCGCGCGTCACACACCACATCGCATCACATCGCATCGCACCATCCTTCAACACCGCCTGTTTCCCATGCTTCCGCATCCATCTCGCAAACTTGGGCTCCGTGCGCTCCACGGCATCCGCGAAATCATTCTTCCGACACCATTGCTTATGAAACGGCCAATACGCCTTTTGACACTTGACTGAACAAAACCACATCGACCGACATCGCGCGCAGCACGCGAGATTCGACCCGGTGTGCCCGCAATTCCCGCATTCGTGCGCGGCGTGCGATGGGAGGTCTTCCTGGTAGTGACACGTCGCGTGCGTCAGGCTCATCGTCGCGAAATGGCGACGACAACGACACCGCGGATGTAGACGTAGAAACGCACGCGTCGCGCATGCGTGCGTTTTTGTATGGGCTCGGATGCGCATCGACCAATCACGACCAGGGAGGGAGGGGGTACATACGAAACCGAGGACGGATGGTGTTGTACGGTTCGACCAATCACGACCAGGGCGGGAGGGGGTGCGTATGGATATAATGACGGATTTTGCTTTTTTCTCTGTGTGACGAAACCCTGCGCACGCGTGGCGGCGGCGGTCACTGTACGCGCGCGGCACGCGGCGCGAGCGCGAGCGAACGCCCGCGCGAACGTCGATTTCGACGCACCGTGTAGAGCGTGTGTTCGTGTTCTCGAGTGTGAACCGTGCAGCGTCGACGCACGGGGGTGTCTAGGCGACAGCGCATCGCGAAAAGCGCACGCCATGATGGTGACGATGATGATGTCGTCGTCGTCGTCGTCGGTGGTGTCGGTGTCGGCGTCGACGCGCGCAGCGCAGAGTCAGCGTCACACGGTGCCGCGCGCGAAGCCACAGCGTCACGCGCGACGGTCGCCTGAGCTTGAGGTGGAGAAGAAACACGCCATCACGGAGGTTGTGCGTCGCGCGCGCGGGGTGGAGACGCGCGGGAGCAAAGGCAAAGGCGGAGGAGGAGGTTCTCGCGGCGCGGGCGCGACGAGTTCGAGCGGTGCGAGCGCGTATTCTGCGAATAGTGAGATTGCGCCTGCGATGCCACTCGTGGAGGTGCTCGAGCCGGAAACGAATCGACGATTGTTATGCATGCTCCGACGGCGGTTTACGTTGGCCAACGGCGAGGAGCGGTGTCTGGTGCTTCCGGTGGATACCCCGATCGATGTCTTGCGCGGTGAAGGCTTGAGCGAAGATGAAGATTTGAGTGACATTGATGACGTGGAATTGCGCCAGATTTTACCCGATATGAATAAGTCGTTGGCGTTGCGTGGGTTTTTGTTGCAACGAAGCGCGTTTTGCATGACGATTCGCGGGCCGGTGCGCATGAACGAGGACGATACGTTGGAAATGGACACTGGAGGGGATGAACCGAACGAAGGCGTCGAGGTGTGCACGTTCGCATCGGGTGCTTCGCGGTATCTCGTGTACGCGCCACTCAATCCGGTGTTGTTGATCACGAAAGAAGATCCAGAGTCCAAGCTTCACGAGGTCATGTTTGACGAAGAAATGAGCGACGAAGCGCTCGACGCGAACATGCAAGCGGCGTATGCGGAACTGAGCGAGCCCGAAGATGATTTATTCGGCGACGACGCGTAGATTCGCGATCTTGTAGATTGTAATACATGTGTACTGCTTATTGATTTATAGAGTCGGCGGGCGACCAACCGCGTTATCTCGAGACGACCGCTCGGGACGACCCGCGAGCGCGGCGGGACACCCTTTTCGCACGCACCTCACTCGTACGCACGCCCATTCTAGACCTCTAGACGACCGACGCGCTCGAAGTGTCCATTTATCTCGCGCACACGTCGCCTAAATGGCGCCCGCGCCGCAGAATACCGCCGAAAAGCGCCGAGTTCCGCCGAGTTCCGCCAAGACCCAAAGCGGTGCCCAGCCCTCTCGAACGTTCAATCTCAAAGGCGAAGCGCTTGGATATTTCTTCATCTTTCTCGTGTGCGTGATATGGATCGCGGCCTCGTTCTTGGTGTCGCGTCTCGAAGCGCACGGGCTTTCGCCCGTGTTGTTGACGTATATTTGTTCGAGCGGGTTCATCATCTTGACGCCGTTTCGGGCGCGCGCGATCTTTGACGCTTTAAGTCACGCACGCACGGGTAAGGGCGTGGTGCACGCCAAGGAACGCGGAGATGAAACGAATCGCAAAGGTGTGAGTACTGGGGTGAACCCACGCGCGGAGGTGCGGACGCGGCGTAGGGATTCGGATATAGACGGCATCGAGCTCGCGACGCTCGTAAAGGATAATAGAACGGGCGACGAGGAAACGGGGAATTCACGCTCGGCGGATGACAAAGAAGACAGAGTCCGCGCGGCGTATGTAGCACCGTATAGTTTTTGGTATCACGCGCGCGCGGCGTTAGCGGTGGCGCCGATTTGGGTCGCCGCGCAGCTCGCGTTTGATTATAGCTTGTTGATGACGTCGGTAACGGCAAACTCCATGTTGAGCTCTTCGAGCGCGGTTTTTACGTTTGCTGTGAGCGTGTACTTGGGACTCGACAAGTTTTCGTGGTGGAAGGTTATCGCAGTGTCGTCATATGTGATTGGGACGGTGTTGGTGACGCTAGCGGATTCAGATCCTCGGGGAGTTGAGACGGAGGAAAACAATCCGATGTCTGGTCTCGACGTCGACGGCTCCAACGCGCTCGGAGAAAGCATACAAACCCCAATGATAGGGAACATATTAGCCCTCGCTGCGGCAGGAATGTATGCGCTATACACGGCGATCATGAAAGTGTACCTCGTAGAAGATGAACGGACGGATATGACGTTATTCTTTGGACTCATGGGAGTCATAAATTTCACCGTCATGGGCGTCGGCCTCGTAGTCTTGCGCAGCTTAGGTTTCCTCGGCAACTTATTCCGCTCAGTCGACACGCGTGTTTTCCTTCTCGCGTGTTCCAAGGCGTTCTTTGATAACGTCTGTAGCGACTACCTATGGGCGCGCGCGGTGCTTCTTACGTCGCCCACCATCGCGTCCATCGGCTTGTCGCTTCAAATCCCAATGGCAGCCTCCGTAGAAGTCATCATAGGCCATCCCATTTGGGCCACACATCTCAAACACGCGTGCCTCATGGCGTTGGGCACCGTGTTTATTCTCGCTGGATTTTTCGGCGTCAGTTAATCGACATAGAATAGTCAGTAATAGAACAACCAGCTGAGAGTGTCCTCACTTCTCGTTGCTCACCGCGCGCGCGCGCGTCCGACGCCCACCACCCGTCATGGGCCTCCCGAAATATAAAGTACGTCACGCGCGCGCCTCGTCGCTTCGTCGCTCTATCGCGCCATCGCCCGCGCGCGCGCGCACCGGCGACGAGAAAGATCGTCCTCACGAAGCGAATCGTAGACTGACAGTCGCCTTTTCGCACGCACAGTGGACTGTTGAAGAAGAAGATGCCTTACGAGATGGTGTGCGCAAGTACGTATTAAGTGGTTATATCGTTCGCGCGCGGTATGCGCGATGTACGTCGTGTTTAGTGCGCGAAAACGAGAGTGGAGCTGTTGGATTGCGCGCGCGCGAATTGTCTACTTTCTGACGCGCCGACGCGTTTCTTCGTTCGATGCAGGTATGGACCAGGGAAGTGGCGATTAATTCAAAGAGACCCGGTATTGAATAAAATTCTTCACACGCGCTCGAACGTGGATTTGAAAGATAAGTGGCGAAATTTGTATCCGTCTGGTTTGGAGCGGAGCGGCACGCCGACGCCGCGAGAACAAGTCGTCAACGAGGAACAAGCGCCCGTGGCGTCCACGAGTGGTAAGGCGACGCAGAGTGGGAATTCGGGACAGCGCTTAAAAAAGCGGCGAGTAGATGATGGTGCGGGTGCGAGTGCGGTGGATGTTGAGAGCGATTATCAATTTGATCCGTCCAACTTGGCGACGAATGAAGCGGTGGGCGAGGCGCAGCGCGCGACACGAGAGGCACAAGAAGCCGCAGATGCGCTACAACGCGCGATAAAACAAGTAGAACAGTTCGAACGCGAAGCGTGGGAGGCAGAAAAGCTCGCATCTGAGCTCATCACTGAAGCTGTGCGGCAAAAAAATGCTGCGGAAGCGGGCGACGTTGTCGAAATTTTAGGCGCCGCCGCCGCCGAAGATGTGGACGACCTCGATGGTCCAGAATCGATTGGACTACAGTAATATCAAAATCAGTTGCTAAAATAGTAAAACACCCATACATCACAGCGGTTTCGGCGCCCGAGCCGCGCCGTCGAGTCTTTCCACGTACTTGGCCCCGACCTCTGTGATATCGTACGTAAAATTCCCCCGTCCCCGTCGTTTCCCCTCGCCCTGCATCGGCGGCGTCGTCTTCACCCGATCAATCGCCTTCATCTTCGACAGCAAACCTTTCATGTGACGCATCGACCGTGTCTGAACGTCCGCCGCCGTAGCGCGTTCGAACAACTCCTTGCTCGTCAACCCCGGCGCGTCGCGCAAGACGCGCAGCAACCCCGCCATGGGCCCTTGCGCGGTGCCGTAGCGATCGATCATACGCCCCGCACTCCCAGCGCGCTCGTCCGTCGCCGCGTACGCGCGCGAGAACGCCGGCGCCGGCGTCGTGCACGCGCGTTTCGTCGCGGCATCGATGATGCGAAAGCCGCTCGCGGCGCTCGACGTGCACGGCGCGTCGGTGCGCGCGGCGGCGACGACCGCGGCGATCGATGATCGCGCGAACGCGCGCGCCAACGACATGGTCGCGCGGTGGAGGCGGCGGCGGTGGAGGCGGCGGCGTGCGCGCGCGGTCGGCGATGGAGGACGACGGCGGCAGAAAATGGCGTCAGTCATCGCCTCAGCTCGCGAGACATGGCTGACGACGTCGACGTCCTCAACGCCCTGCTCGTGAAGTACCGCGAGCGAGACGTTGGGTTGGTGCGCGTTCGCGCCGCGTACGTCATTCCCGACGGCACCAATCGCGCGTCGACGGGGATTAGTTTGGAGCACGCGCACGGCATAGCAATGCACATCGCTACAAAGGGATACGACGACGATCACGACGTGCCGGTGGTGGTGCGCGAAAACGTACACGCATTGATGATGTCGGAGGCGTACGCGCGGTGGTGCGCGTTCGTGAGGGCGAACGCGCGCGTGTTACCGCCCGTGGATGCATCGAATTGGCCAGACGGTTTCACGACGCTCGGCTCGTCGCACCTCTGTCTGGCGCTCAAGCTTATTGAGCACGATACGCCGAGCGTGTTCGCGAGTGGAGTGCCGTTTTTATCGTACGGTGCGGCGATGTCGCGGGATGTGCGCGTGAGGGAAGCCATCGAGGCGGGGCTGCCGAGCGTGGTGTTGCGTAGCGATACTCCGGAGAGCGATAGGAGAGCCATTTCGGTGCTCTTAAATCGCGCAAACGAGAGTGGTTTTAAGCTCGATCGCACGACTGGGGTAGCTATTCGCTACGATGGTAACGTTGCGAGCGATGCGGGGGAGTTGACGGTGTTTGAGGCGTTGTCAAGGACGCTCGATTCGGAGGAGTTGAGCTCGTTGGCGCGCATCAAATTTGGCTTGTCGCTCGACGCGTCGCAACGCGGCTACGACGACAGTAACAGCGGCGCCCCACGCGCACGATTGTAGCGATTATATGTATGCACACGTTAGATATCTAGCTCATGACGTAGATTGTAGACGCGCGGCGCGTTTAGCATCATAGAAGAGCGCCGATGTAGTGCAATGAGTTTTTATTTTGATTTGTTGGGACTGGACAACACGGATTTCGAAAACGACTTACTCATCGGCGACTCGCCGGATTTTGGGAACAACGCACGCTCGCTGGATGATTTTCTCTTCTTTTCTTACACACGTCTAGTTACAAGTCACTTGGCGCTCTTCGGCGCCGATGGCGGGATGAAATCTTTCTTTTCGAACGCGCTGCCCTTCACGCGCTTCTGAAACTTGCGTTCAGACGACCGCGAGGCTTGCGCTTCTCGCTTGACGTACGCGTCGGCAAACGCAAACAAATCATCCCTCACGCCCTCAAATCCCGCCTCCAGCGCGCTCGCGTTTACAAACACGATAAAATCTATATCAGCCGGCCACCGATCCTTATTCGTGCGAAATACGTGACGAATGCGCCGCTTTAACAAATTTCTATCCACCGCTCGTTTCACCTGTTTCTTTGGCACGACGATGCCGATGCGCGTGCACGTCGCCGGCTCATACTTGGCGTTCCCCGCCGCACGCACGCGAATATGCGCACCATTAAACGTCCGACCTTCACGCTTCACGCGATCGAAATCCGCGTTTGTTTTCAAGCGCTCGCGCGGGCGAAACACCTGTCCTTCGATGCTCTGTTTCGCCGACGGCTCGCGGCTCGCGCGGCCGCTCGACTCCCCCCAGTTCCCCCTCGCGCCCACGAGCTCCTCCTTGACTCGCACGTCGTCATCATCCTCATCATCCTCATCGAGCGTGTCGATATGTGTATCGATATCCGCCGCGCCGGACGCGGCGTCGGCGGCGAACGCGCGCGACCGAATCGCCGCCGCTCGGGGCCACGCGCGCGCGGCGCCCACGGGCGCGGGCGCGAACGTCGCGCGCGCCGCCGCCGCCGCCGTGCGATGGTCCCAACGCCCCTCGTGCGCGCGTTCGCGTTCGCGTTCGCTCGTCGTCGTCAGCCGCGCCGTCGGCGTCGACGCCGCGCATCGTTTCGCCTGCGCCGCCTGCGCGCGAATGCCAGCGCGCATCGTCGCCACCGCGCGCACCGCGCGACGATGGCCCTCGCGCGCGCGCGGAAACAGCATCCGAACCGCGCGCGTCGCGCCGTCGACGCCGCGCGTCGTCGCCGTCGCCGTCGTCGCCGTCGTCGTCGCCGTCGCGGCGTGCATGCACGTCGCGAAATGCAGCCTCATTCTTCGTCGCATTCAGCACACCCATGCGCGCGCGACCGGCGACGATGGCGACGGTATAGGCGCGAGAGAGCACGCGTGCAACGATGGATGCGTCGCGGCGCGTGCGGTTCGCCGCGAACGACGCTGGCGACGGCGAACCGGGCGCGGATTCGCCCGTCGGTTGGACACCCATGGCATCGCTCGACGCCGCGCGCGAGAGAGAGCGCGACGACGACGACGGCGACGGCGTCACCGGCGACGCATCGACGCCTACGCGTACTGACGCGACCGTCGCCGCGTCGCATCGACGTACGCCGGGGACGGGATGGAGCGAGAATGCGTCGAGCGCGGTTCGCGCGCGCGTTGCGAATTGGGAGAGCTCGGCGTCGAAATCATCGCCAGCGACGACGACGACGCCGCCCGCACCGAGGTTTCGAGAGTCCGGCGCGAGCGCGGTATCGGTGTTGATGTCCGGTGGGGGCAGTGGCGGCGGCAGCACCGGCGGCGGGGTCGCACGGAGATGGAATGTACGCCGCGGCGAGGACGCGGAGGACGTCAAGGCGACGTTATTCGACGCGTCGTCGGCGCGCGAGGCGATCACCATGCGCGGCTATCGCGATGTTTTGGATCAAGCGAGAGATGTCACGGACGGTGCGTGGGCGCGTGAGCGTGCGGCGATGGCGGTGACGGTCGTGTCGGGTGCTGAAGACGACGCGCGAGAGCGTCGGTCGCGCGTCGCTCGATGCGCGCGAGACGACATTCGGCGCGTCGAGTTGAAGCATTCGTCCGTTATGGCGTCGTTCGCGGTGCGTTTACGGGAATTGAAGAACGCCGCGGCGCGTTTACCGTCGTATGATGCGTCGTTGACGACACGAGGTTCGCCATCGAGCGGCTCACGGGGCAAAGACGCCGTTGGGACGCCGCGGCAGAAATTGTTTCTCACCGGAGCGACGACGGCGACGGCGAGCAAGCACGTCAACTATTCTGCCACGCGTCTCGCATCGCGCGGCGCGAGAGCGTCATCGTCGCCGGGGGAACCGACACTGACGTCATCGCAACGCGAGCGAATGAAAATTGAGCACGTCGATGTGCCAGCGCTGTTGAGACGCGTCGCGTTTGCCGCGCTCGCGCACAACGCCGAAGTCGCTCGGGCGAAACGCCACGCGGCGAATGACATGAGCCTGTCGCATCGTTTGCCGATATTACAGCGCGCGTTCGATGCGCTGCATGCACACACAGAGATTTGCAAGCCGCGGCGCGACGCGATGCGCGCGGCGTGCGCGACATTTGTGAACGTCGCGAAGAGGCGGGCGAAGCGGGCGTGCATTCGAGCGTGGAGCCGCGGGGCGCGCGACGGTAAAATCGAGCGCGCATCTGGGGCGATACATAACATTCGCGTCGTCGAGGCTGCATTACGTCATTGGGAGCTCTTTGCCGCGACACGGCTGTGGAAGCGTCAATCGAATGCGCTCGCCGAGCGTTACGCGGCGCGTAGACGTAAGACGGTTGCTTTTTGCGGATGGCTGCGAGACGTGCGTCGCGCCAAGGAGCGCAGAATAGCCGTGCGCGCCAAGCTTTTTGGGATGTCCGTATTAGAAGCACAACGCGCGGTGCACGCAGAACTACGTTACACCGCGCGCGATGCCACCGAGAAGCTCAAGAAGGAGCTCAAATTTGTCTACGACGAGTGTGTCGAGAGCGCCGCGCGCGCTCGAGTCGCGTCTTCAAAGAAGCTCGCATCGTGTTTACGCGGAGCCTTACGATTCACCGCGACCGAGAGAGACGTAATTTGGGCGTCGAGTGGCGCGGGAGATATTCTAGGTTTAGGGGCGTCATTGAAAAATTTGGCGCTCGGATTCGATATCCCGAGCGGCGCGAGGCGTGGCGACGAGAAAAACGCCGAGGCGCTGGCGCGTGCGAGAGGCGACGCCGCAAACTCTCGGCTCGCGGCTGACATCGAAGGCAATGAAGACGATGATGACGACGACGACGCTAGACTAGAGTCATCGAGACGCGTAGACGTTGACGTCGTCAGTGCGGAGGCGTATGAATGCGCTCGCGAACACCAAATTGCGTTGAAGAACGCGCGAGACGCGGCGGAAAAATGTACGGCGGCGCGAAAGACGGCGCACGAAACAGAGTTAAACGCCAGTCGATTGATTGCCAACGCCGAGTCTCGCGCCAATGCGGCGATTCAAGGCGCCGAGGACGCCATGGCGGATTCAATCAACGCCGAATATCGCGCGATTGAAGCTGAAGAAACGGCGCGCTTGGCCGAGACCCGAGCCGACCGACTCGCAGAAGCCTGGGCCGAGTCCGACGCCGACGCGTTGGCTGAGGCGTTACGTCACGCCGCGGACGCTGCTACGCGGTCACTCACGTGCTCCTCTGCACACGCGGCCGCGGCGAAAGTGGCCGCTCGCGCAGCTGAAATCGCCGAAGACCACAAAGACGCGGCGGATGTCATCAAGGCGCGCGCCCGGGACGACGTGGACATCGCGCGTCGAAACGTCACTGAAGCCGAAGCGGCTGTGCTGCACACCGCGCAGGTCGAACGACAGCTTAAGATAAAAGCCATGAATGCTATGCGGCAGTTGAGCGCGCTGAGCGAACAACGCACGTCGGAGCACGTCGTGAGCGAGGACAAAGAAGCCATACGACAGCGTCTCACGTGGGCGTCATACGGCGTCGACGACGATGACGACGACGAAGAGATCGACGTGCGCAAAGTATCCATGAAACCAGGTGCGTGGCATACGCTCAATGACGTCGCCGTTCAAGTATATGCCCGTCGGCTAGCGATCAAAGCGTTTCGAGGATTCGCCGAACACGTTCAATGGCGCGCAAAGCAGCGTGCCGCCGCGCAGTTGACTTTCATCACGCACGTCTTCAACGCATGGGCGGACACTGCGCGAGCGATTCAAACGCGACGCAAGCGTATTGAACGCGTCATCGATGACGTCATGCGCGAGGACCGCGAGCGTCGAATGCGGTTGTACTTGCAATGTTTTCAGAAACACGCCAACTGGCGACGGGCGAGATGCGAAGAGCTCGCCGTGAGCCTACGTCGAGTCATGATTGCGACGACGCGTGATGCGTTTGAGCAATGGCGCTTGAAAGTGTACCGAATAGGCTTGTGTCGACGGGTGATTAATCGCGGCGTGGTGGCGTGGCGCGAACGGCTGGCGAAACCGTCGCACATCGGCGCGTTTCATCGATTGTACGACGCTCTGTGCGCATGGCGACACGTCGCGCATGTCGCGCGTGAGCGCCGTGATGCGACGAGCGCCGCTCGAGAATATCACATGGTAACACTTGCACTGAAATGCATGCGCGCGTGGCGCACAAGGGCGCACGAGCGACGACAGACGCGATTCGCGCGACGGCGCGAATTCGACTTGTTTATATCCGCGCGCCGACGACGCGTACAAACACTCATCCTCATCGTATGGCGTCGACAAGCGCTCAAGCGGCGCGCACGTATACTTGCCATTGAGCTGTACTATCGCAGTCTCGCTCGACGCACGCTCCTGCATTGGCGTCGCGTCGTCATATTTCAAATGGGCGCCGCGCGAATGCGTCCCCGTCTCACGCTGGCGCCGCTCGCTGAAGCCGTCGTGAGCCGAAACTCGCACTGGCGCCGGCTCCCCACCACATAGTGCGTGTTTTAGAACACGCATACGGTAGCTCGCACATGTATATACATATATTGATCTAGCGCACGCTTGCGTCGGCATGTTTACCGTACGCGACTTTTTGTCTCCTCAAATGTTGTCCCAGTGCGCTGCCGCTGGCTGAGGTGCAGTGCATCAGTAGTATCTCAACCGCACTCACTCGCGCACACCCACCAGTCGCACACGTTCAACGCCGCGATCGCGTGTAAACGCGTGCAGTGCTCGCGTCCGCGCGTTGCGCGCACCGAGTAATCGCGTTGTATCGCGGTGAAGTCGCGCGTCGGGGTGATGGAGCCGCCTTCCAAGTCGTTACAATCTCCAGAGTCGGCGAGCATTGTCACGCCGACGCGCAAGGAGTTTGGTCGATTAGCGAGCAAGCGGTTCATATCAAGTGTGTTCGGTTCTCCGAACAGCACTGAATGGGCGGATGCGCAAAACTTGGTGCGGAATGCGCGACGAGATAAATTGCGCAGGCCGCTCGAGTTGAGCAACGGCGACGTCTTTGGGTTGACGCTGCGAATGATGAGTGAGATGGAGTTTACGACGCTGAGCACTGCGGTGGCTTTTTACTCCAAGTGCTTCAGTGGCAAGGCACTGGTTAACTGGGCGATGGAACAGGAGTTTAGAGATCAAACGTTTCGTGACGAAGCGGATGCGTTGTTTTTTGGCAACGAGTTGTTGATTCGTGGGATTATTCAACCCGTGGCGCGAGATAAGAGCCCTACGGCGGTCAACTTTAAAACGTTAATGGCGACGGCAATTCCTGGCGCCGGATTAGGCAAGGCTTGGAAGACGTTCCGGGGTGGGGAGTGGACGTATCGTATCAAGGTGCGAACGCGCGCTGAGCTCATCGCGGCGTGCTTTGGTAACAGTACACAGGAAGAGAAGGATCATATTCGGGAGTGCGTTGGGAAGATGAAGACGTTAAGAGCGTTGATCGATGGGAACTTATCGGATTCTGACAGTGATGATGAGGGCGAGCAAGAGGCGAGGGCCTTTGTAAAGATGGAGGAGCTGACGACTGCGATGAAGAAGGCATTCACGTGGAACGGATACCTAGGCATGCCCTATCGCGCATTTGCATCTTTCCTCGAAAGTATCGAGGATAGTATCACGGAATTCTTTTCAACGCTAGGGCCACACGTCCTCGTCGCCTTTACGAGCTTGTTGTTCACTGTTTGGATACAAAACTTTGTTCTCGCGTGCGTTTTTGCGTTGACGTTTATGAGGCACATCATGTGGGTTAACGAAGAACAACGAGAAAAACTGGCAAATGCAGTTCG
>Ga0181554_1000080_pt1 | contig 82372 bp, 58 predicted proteins | sample 011ome_16_FD_145602 | JGI IMG/M metagenome (GOLD analysis project Ga0181554, IMG submission 145602) | Coastal salt marsh microbial communities from the Groves Creek Marsh, Skidaway Island, Georgia - 011503CT metaG (spades assembly) | ecosystem: Environmental > Aquatic > Marine > Intertidal zone... | reverse complement strand
ATTCTACCACACCAATGTAAAGGTTCTAGCCATATCGTAGTCCTACTTTTGATAAGACCTCAGAATTTTACACACTTTATCTTAATTTGGTCATATACCAAACAAAACAGAACCCACAGTACGTACCGTATGTCCGAGAATACCCAAAATACCATACACACATAAAAACATACGTACACGCACGCCGCACTCGTACTGTGCGCGCATAAGGGCTGTGTGAGGTGCACGCGCGTCCCTGGGTGTATAAAACGCACGCCCACGCGCGACCGAGCGCTATACTGTTTACCCATACACCATTGAAGACACGGCGGTCGTCGTCGTCGTCGTCGTCGTCGTCGTCGTTCGCGCGCCGCAGACGGCGACGCGGACGCCGCGCGCGCGCGTTCGACGCGTCGCGATGCGCGAGCGAAGTCGTTCTCGGTCGCAAAGCGTCGAACCCGCGGCGACGACGACGACGGCGACGACGGCGGCGGCGCTGACGATCGCGGATGTCGATGCGCTCACGGTGGTGAAGTTGAAGGCGGCGCTCGCGGCGCGAGGGCAGGGCGTGGATGGGTTGAAAGCCGCGCTCGCGGCGAGGTTGAGGGATGCGATCGCGCGCGAGACGGCGAGCGGTGCGAATGACGGGTCGACGTTGGCGGAGGGACGTGCGGTGGAGACGGGGGTGAAGCGAAAGGCGGAGGAGGGGATGGATGGCGCGGAGGCGGAGGCGGGTTCGACGACCGAGGTGGTGGCGGTGGAGGGGCGGGCGATGAAACGGCGACGTTGGGATGATGCGCATGGGTCGGGTGCTGGTTCGGATGCGGCGGCGCCTGTGGCGGTGGCGAAGCCTCCGACGGGGGCGACGGTAAAGGTTGGCGGTTTAGACAAGGCGGCGCTGCTCAAGCAAAAGCAAGCGCTGTTGAAACAGAAGGAGTTAGCGGCGAAGTTGAAGGCGGCGAAGGCGGGTGGGAAAGTTGGCTATGTGGCCAAGGCGTCGACGTCGGGCGTGCGGCCGATGGCGTTGCGTTTGGACGCGCAGGGGCGGGAAATTGACGAACGGGGACAGTTGGTGGACACGACCAAGGTTATTCACACGTCTACGCTCAGGGTTAACTTGAAGAAGCAGCGCGCCGATGCTTTTGCGCAAGCACAGGCTGAAGCGCAAGCTGAGATGGCGGCTCTCGGGGGAGACGACTTTGATGATCCGCGAATGGCTAAGGTTGTAGCCAGGGCGCGTAAACCTCGCTCGGCGTTTCAGGTGCGTAATTTGCGCTCGCGTTTGACTGCGTACTCGCTCTTTTCTTTGCATCTTTCAAAGCCACGTGGTTATCTTACGACATGCACCACGGGGACTACAAGAATGCTACAATGAAAGGCCTGCGCTCTAATACTCATCGTGAGAATTTCACTCGTGCGTGAGTTACGCTGCGTTGGTATATTTGGCGCGCGTCTTATTTTTCTTTGCTCGATTAAAAGCAAGTTACACTCTGTCGCGAGACCTCCTCATGTCACGTTGCAATTTTTATGCTTGCGATAATGAATAGCGGATTGGACAGCTGGCGGGGCGTCTCTTATGCAGTGAGCGTCATCTCCTTACCATCCGAACCACATTTATATTTATTCTCGACGCGTAACCGTGCGCGTGTGACTAACCGATCCGTTGTCTTTTTTTCATTTCCCTCAGTTTGTCGAAGATGGTATTTTCCAAAAAGAAGCCGACATGCACCGTTTGCGCGTGCAGTTTGGTGAAGATGAGGCACAAAAAATCAAAGCGCGAGAGTTGCGCGAAAAGCGTCACATGGAACACTTGGAGAAGCTTGAACAAGAAGCGGCGATGGATCCAAATCTCGTTCCCATCGGCGAGCGACCGAGTGCGGCGCGCGGTGCGAGCGCGGCCCGGCCTATCGCACCCTTGGATGACATTCCCGATGTCGAGTGGTGGGACAAGGACATTTTGCAGAATGGTTCGTACGACGACGTCTCGCACGGCAAGTGGAACGTCAACATGGACAAGTTCAACTTGTACGTTGAGCATCCAATTCCAATTCAGCCTCCACTTGCACCACCTGCACCGGCATCGCAGCCACTCATGCTTACCAAGGCGGAGCAAAAGAAGCTTCGAACGCAACGGCGCGTCGCTCGAGAGAAGGAAAAGCAAGAAATGATCAAGCAAGGTTTGATCGAGCCGCCAAAACCAAAGGTGAAGATTTCAAACTTGATGCGAGTCATGAAAGACGAGGCTATTCTCGATCCAACTGCGATTGAACGTGAAGTCCGCGAACAAATGGCTGAACGCGAGCAGGCGCACCTTGATAGAAACCTAGCTCGCATGCTCACGCCCGCCGAGCGCAAGGAGAAAAAGATGCGCAAACTGATTGGAGGCGACGCCGCGGGCGAGGTGCACATGCACGTTTACCGCATAGAAGACATGTCGAACACCAAGAACAAGTTCAAAGTCGACATCAACGCACAAGAGAACCACTTGGCAGGTACGTATCACATTCGATGTGTATGGTTACGATTGGAAAATGTGCACGTTGCCGTGTCGCTGACGAATTCGCGAAAACATTAGTACTGAAAGCCTCAGAGCCTTCGGGCCCTGATAGAGAAACCCGCTAACTCTGAGACATTATCAACGCGAATGCTCGGCACAGCGCATTCATTTGCCACTTCGTACGCGTACTGACGTTTGATGATTTATGATTCCGTTCATACAGGTGTTGGATTAATCACGGACAATTTCACCGTCGTCATTGTCGAAGGCACGTCCAAGTCGGTGCGCCGATACGACAAGCTTATGATGCGCCGCATAGACTGGAACGCAAAGTTGAACGACGACGATGACGACGACGACATGGATGATGATTCCAAGAAAAATAAATGCACGCGAGTGTGGAAGGGAACTTCGACGAAGACGTACCTCAAACGCTTTACGTTTGAGACGTTGCGCACGGAGGCGGCGGCGCGGCGCTTCTTGGAACAGGTGAACCTTGGCCATCTTTGGGATGCAGCCTACGCCTGTGTCGCGATTGAAGACGAAGAATAACGAAACACACCACAATAGTAAGTTGAAAAATGTAATAACGAAATGATTTCTAGTCACGGTTGTGAAATGGATTACAAAGTTATCTCAGCTCGAGTAGTTTCATGATTCTCGCCGCGGAATCTAAAGCGACCATGACACCACCATCAACCCGTTGAAAGTCAACCATTAACTTGTCATCCTTCATCTTGTACAGAGCAAGCTCAAACTTCAGCGGAGATGACGCGCGTCGTACTCGAGCCGCGGAGCGTCCATCCTCACTCGTCGGAGGTGTGGCGACGCCCATTGCGTCGTCGTCCATCGCCATTTCTTCGTCACCCATCGTGCTCGGGTCTTCGCTCATGTTGTCGCCACCACTATTGCTTACGTTCCGCATATCAATGCACTTGATATTGTACGGACCGTTCTTTTTCCATCCTACGTTTAAGATGCGCAACACTCTGAAGAGTTCATTCATCACGTCTTGCGCTCCCATCTTTGAAGCCGTGCCCAACATCCATCGCTGCTCGGCGACTAAACGCTGCTGCATCATATGCGCGTGCACTTGACTCGGTCGACGCACACCAAGCGCCGATGCTGCACCTTGTCGCATGTTGTTATGCTCGGCTAAAATTTCGGCTTCGTCGTATTCAGCTCCGAGATATCCGCCGTAAATGTTACGTCGATTATCTAAAAGCAAAAAGTAAGTCACCGTCGCCTTGTTGCGCATTTGATGTCTCAATGCGTCTACCAATGGCTCGCGTTCGAACCCTAAGTTAACAACCATGTCCAACGTCTCGCCGTCGATGTTGGACATTTGTGAATTCGACGTTTGCGGAGGCACCACCAAGTATCTAGGTAAGTGAACGACAAACCATTGATGATGTCTGATTTCAGCCATGGTGATTCGTTTCAGCGGGTCAACGAGCAGCATGCGCGAAATTAAATCGCGCGCACCCGGGCTCAAGTGGCTCGGCAAGCTATAAATGCCACCCTTGATTTTCTTGAAGAGGTTTGGGATGCTTTCGTCATCAAACGGCAACGAACCACACAAAAGTGCGTATAAGATCACTCCACAGCTCCAAACATCGACTTCTGGTCCGCTGTATAACTTCCCACTAATCACTTCCGGCGCGGCATAGTTGGGAGATCCGCAGGATGTTTTCAAAAAGTGCCCATCGCGCATGACGTTGGACAAACCAAAATCGGCAATTTTCACACTGTTCCGACTATCCAGCAACAAGTTTTCGGGCTTCAAATCGCGATGAACAACCATGTTACGATGACAGTATTCAACACCAGATATGATCTGTTGGAAAAAGTGCCTCGCCTCGTTCTCTCCTAAACGTCCCTTTTCCACGATGTAGTCGAACAACTCGCCGCTCTTCACGTACTCCATCACCAGAAAGATATCGTGCGGCGTCTCTAAAATCTCATACAACCGAATGATGTGTGGATGCATGAACAATCGCAAAATCTTAATTTCACGACGAACCTTCTCTTCCATATCAATCGCCTTGATTTTCTTTCTATTCAGAATCTTAATCGCGACTTTGTGCCCAGTGAGCACGTGCTCCGCGACCTTCACCTTCCCGAACGACCCAATCCCGAGCGTCTTCCCAATTCTATAATTGGGAAGATAAATCTAAACACACAAAGCACGCACGCACACATCGTCAGTCACCACTCACGCGCGCACGCTTGCGCATCCTCGAAGCGCGTCCTACGTCCCTCTCGAGGGGGCTCTGCGCGCGTCGTCCCGGGGCGCGCCAACCACCGTCGCGCGAACGCCACCGCGCGAACGCGCGCGAACGCGAAAACGAAACGCGTACCTCTGCGTGCCCGGGCCCATCATCTTTATCCGCCATCGTCGCGCCGGACGCGAGACCAATCACCGACGAATGCGCGCCGCTGTCGCCCCGAATGCGATCGCGCGACGCCGCGTCGACCGCCCTCGCGCGCGCCTGCGAGAACTCGCGTCGCTGAAGGCGAGAACGATGAGAAACACCGAACGCGTGTGGGCGCGGCGCGCGAGAGGCGATTCGAGCGCGTGCGACGGGCGCCGCGCGCGATGCAGTGCGGTCGCGCGCCGCGCCGAGTCAGCAACGACTCCACTGTACACGCGGGTGTTTTAACCACATACTGTACACATTATACATCTATGTGTGTACGAACGGACGTGATTTCTGGACACGTTCGCGATGAGATTATCGTATTGTGGTGGTTTTGTATCGATGCGCTGATTTTTATCGGACACACCCGACGCGTCGGGTGGGCACGACGCGCGCTCCCCCGGCGCCATTGCGACGCCGCCGACGCGTCGCACGTCGACACGCGTCGCACGGTGCGCGGACGGATTCGTCGCGCGTGCGTGATTTCGCGCGCTCGTCTCGCGCGTTCGCGCGCGAGGGTCGAGCCGGGCGCGCGCGCGCGCGGAACGCGTCGAGTGAGCGGCGGCCGAGGCCATGTGGTGCGCGGTGCGTCGTCGGGCGTCAGGCGCGGGAGATGGGCTCGCGCGGGCGCGCGCGAGCGCGGTGACGCATGCGTCATCGATGCCGTCCGCGTCGACGGCGGTGGCGCGCGGTGCAGAGCGCGCGGGCGGTGGGATGGAGGCGACGCGCGGGTGGCGGGGATTTCGCGCGAGCGGCGCGCGCGCGTTCGCCGCCAGAGGTGGGTCGGATCCGGATGATTACGACGCGCGTTTACGGTCGGCGTCAACGCAGCGAGGGATGGTGCCGTGGGCACGCAAGGTTGTGAGCGGTGCAGAGTTGTTGTGGTCGAATAAATATAATAAAGGGATGTCGTTCACCGAGGCGGAGCGCGAGTCCATGAATTTACGCGGGTTGTTGCCTCCGGCGATATTTTCGCAGGAGGTACAAGTCGAGCGCGTGATTACGAGATTACGTAGTGTGAGCTCGGACATGGAGAAGCACGCGTGGTTGAACTCGCTGTATGAGCGTAATGAGCGGTTATTTTATCGCGTGTTGAAGGACCATTTGGAGGAGTTGTTGCCGATTTTAGGCGCGCCGACGATGTGGCAAGCGTGTGCGGATTATGGGTTGATGTATCGACGTCCGCGGGGTCTGTACATTTCAATCAACGATCGGGGATCGGTGTATGCCTTACTTAAGAATTGGCCTGGAAGAAACGTCAAGGCGGTGGTGTTGACGGATGGACAACGCGTCACCGGTTTAGGAGATTTGGGCGTGCAAGGAATGGGCACGGCTGTGAGTAAAGCGTCGTTGTTCACCGCGCTCGGTGGATTAGATCCGTCCGACGTGCTTCCCATTTGTATCGACGTCGGTACCGATAACGAGGCGCTGCTTAAAGATAAGTTTTACATTGGATTGAAGCAAAGGCGTGTAACCGGCGACGTGTACGAAGATTTAATGGACGAAGTCGTCAATGGCTTGCGGCGACGATTTGGCCCGCGCGTACTGTTGTGTTTTGAAGAATTTTCAAACACGAACGCTAAAAAGTTGCTGAATCGATACGCTTCCGACTGTGTGGCGTACTGTGATGATTTGCAGGGCACGGCGACGGCGACGCTCGCGGCGGTTATTTCCGCCTTGCCGCAGATGAAGGGTTCATTGCGAGATCAAACATTCTTATTTGCAGGCGCTGGTGAAACTGGGGCGAGCTGTGCGGATTTACTTGCGACATACATCGCCAAAGAGCACGGTGTACCCTTGCATGAGGCGCGTCGAAAGATATATTTCATAGATAGAAAAGGTTTGGTCACGCGCCGCCGCGCCGAAGAGGAGGATGACTTGGAAATCCACAAGCTCCCGTACGCGCACGACCTCCAAGAGTGTGGTTCAGTGCTTGAAGCGGTAGAAGTCATCAAACCGACGGCATTAATTGGCGTTCGCCGGCACCGCTTCTCATTTTTTGAAGGTTCGGTGCTGAGAGACGAAAAGCTCTTCAACGAAGCAGTGCTCAAGAAGATGGCGCAATGCAGCGAGCGGCCGCTCATCATGGCGCTTTCGCGACCGCGTACGCTTCACGAGTGCACGGCAGAGGAGGCATACAAAGCCACGGATGGTAAATGCATATATTTAGCGTCTTGCCCACAAGAATCGTTTGAGTACGATGGCAAGACGATTGAAGTATCAGAGTGTAGCACGGATTACATTTTCCCTGGATTTGGCCTCGGTCAGGTGATTTCCGAGACTGCACTCGTGCGCGAATCCCTGCTCATCGCTGCCGCCGAAGCCGTCGCTGAAATGGCGACGCCAGAAGATATCGAACGTGGCGCAGTTTTTCCTAGAAAACGTCACATTCCAGAAATTTCAGCTCACGTCGCCGCTCGCGTGGCGCGCGTCGCCTTTGAAACTGGATCTTCCGCGCACCAAAAGCGACGCGACTGGCTCGCCGTTGCTAAATCGTGGCAATTCGATCCTTCGTATAGACCATACATCTGATGATGATGATTCAATATTACAGTACTGTACTTGACCTCTGACCTCTGACCTCTGACCTCACAACTTCGCTCGCTCGCACGCGTCGCGTGCGTTTCGTCATGACGCGCAATCGACCGCCGCAAACTCGCGCCACTTTACTGTTGTCAGCGCTCATTACGCTCGCGCTCGTCCTGATTAGCGCGCCGTTCGCCGCAGCTGACGCTTCGACGACGGGTCAAGTCACGGGCTCGAGCGCCGCAGCGCAGCGACGAGGCGGAGAAGAGGTGTCCTTCGCCATCGAGCACTCCCTCGATGGCGTCACGTTCGCAAACACTGGTGTCATCACCGGTAAACTTGCCGTCGATCGCAACGACCCACGCAACTTTCGACTGAGCGCGGCGCGCGCGACTAGGACGTCGCTCGACGCCGCGAGCGCGTCGGCGTTGAACGCGCTCGTTGAAAACGACGGCACCTATCGCGTGCGCGTGCCTTCAAACATCATCAGCGCTCGCGAAGGGTCGTATGTGATGGCTTCTTTACCAGCACGCTGCTTATCAGCGTCGAATTTAGCTGACGCACTGACGTTGCACACAGATGATAGAGGGAACGCGTACGGCGTCGAGTACTCGACGGCGAGCGGCGAGTGCGATGCAACGAGCACCGAGGGCGCTGTGGCCAAAGTCAAGGCGGGAATGAACTTTCGAACGACAGTGAGCGTTCGAGTGCCGAAAGACGCACCTGGGCTTAACCCGAACGCGCCGACAGATTTACGCGGCGGCGGTCCCGTGAGCGAAAAGGCGCACAAGGCGTCGCAAAAGAACAAGCAGCGAGGCGGTAAACCATCCACAGATGCGCCGAAACCGCCACAGACGTTCATGCAAAAGCATTGGATGAAGGTTATGATGGCGTTTTATGTGTTTGCGTTCGTGTGCGCGCCACCGCCGCCGCCGAAGACCAAACCGAAGACGCAGTAAACCGAGTCATTCGGCGTGTAATACAAATCTCTAGTCGTTTTGCCAACATGGACGCGCACATAATCACGTTTTTATTACAAATATAACGCTGCTGCTGTTGATATATTCACGCTACGGGCGAGAGACTATGCCTCGCTCACTTCGCGCTTTTGAGAAGACTCGAGGCTATTGAGTTCTTCATTCAACTTGTTCATATTCTTCTCCAAGCCGCCTTCGGCTTCTTTGGAAAAGTTATCAATGGCTGCATTCAACGCGGCGATTTTCTCGTTCAAGTTCTGTGTGAATCGCGAATCAATGAGAAGACGAGAACAGATGCGTCAGTACGCGAGCATCGGGAGCGCATAACGACAACAAAATCTTCCACTCGCGTCTCGCGAACGCGAAAACAATCGATAGTCGCGCAAATAATCCAAAACTCACCTGACGCGTCATCTCCAACTCATCCTCATTCTCCTCATCCAGCATCTTATTCACCGCACGTTTACCCCCAAGCAATGTCTTACTTAATTGCGGAGCGAAGAGAAACCCGAGCGCGCCGAACACCGCGCCTCCGAGCAGAATTCCCCCGACGAACCCCTTCCCTTTCCCTCGTCCTTCGCGATCGCCGCCCTCCGCGCGCGTCACCACCGCCCCGCGTCGAGCGCGAACGCGCATCATCTCCATCCCACGCACACCACCGCTGCCGCCGCCGCCGCCGCCGCCGCGGCGTCTCTCGCGCATCCAACCACGCGCGCCCAACGGCGCATCGATGCGAGACGTCAATCTCGCCCCGCCCCGCGCCCGCCCCGCCACGGCACGCGCCCCAGGGGCGACCGAACCCACGCCTATTGTCTGCATCATCGTTCGCGTGCGCACGCGCGATAAAATCCGCGTCCGCGCGGCGTACACTGACGCATTCTATCGATTCGGGCTCTAGAAATCGTCGAGGTCACCACGCGCGGTCGCGGTGCCGACGCCATTTGCGCGCCCGTGTCTCGCGTCCATGCGCGCCATGTCCGCGCGAACGACGCCAGCGCGCGCACTGACGCCTCCGGCGAGCACGTCGCGGCGATGCGTGCGCCGCGCGGCGATCTCGCCGTCGCCAAAGGACGATAAGGCGACGACATCGAAACCCGCGCCGTCGGCGCCACCGTCTGGGAAGGCGCAAGACGCGTCGGATCCGACGAGCGCGGTGAAGCAGGTGCCGGCGAAGAACATACGGAACTTTAGCATCATCGCGCACATCGATCACGGGAAGTCGACGCTGGCGGATACGCTATTGACGCGCACGAAGACGGTCGCGGCGCGGGAGATGCAGGCGCAGGTTTTGGATAGCATGGATTTGGAGCGCGAGCGTGGGATTACGATCAAGTTGAACAGCGCGAGGATGGATTACGTGGCACAAGATGGGGAATTGTACGTGCTGAATTTAATTGACACGCCTGGGCACGTGGATTTTTCTTATGAGGTGTCGAGGTCTTTGGCGGCGTGCGAGGGGGCGTTGCTCGTGGTGGACTCGAGTCAAGGCGTCGAGGCGCAAACGGTGGCGAATGTGTATTTGGCGTTGGAAAATGACTTGGAGATATTGACCGTGCTGAATAAGATTGATTTACCAGGGTCGGAACCGGATAGGGTGAAGAAGGAGATTGAAGACGTGCTCGGGTTGGACGCCACGGATGCCGTCTTGGCGAGCGCCAAGGCAAACATCGGTATGGATGATATTTTAGAGCAAATCGTGGCGCGCGTGCCGCCGCCGAAAGACACTAAAGATGAACCACTCCGGGCATTGATTTTCGATTCATACTTTGACCCATATCGAGGTGTCGTGGCGGTGTTTCGCGTCATGGATGGCGCGTTGCGTGTGGGCGACCAGTTCAAGTTGATGAACACTGGGGCGACGTACTTGGCTGATGAGATTGGCATCATGCGCCCTACACATATGCCGGTGCAAGAACTTAGCGCCGGGGAGGTTGGTTATGTTATCGGTGGAATCAAGTCGGTTGCCGACGCGCGCGTCGGGGATACCATTACGCTCGCCAAGAGACCGGCTGCCGAGCCGCTTGATGGTTACGCCGAGGCTGTACCCATGGTCTTTGCGGGTATTTTCCCCACTGATACCGATCGATACGACGACTTGCGAGAATCTCTCGGAAGATTGCAAATCAACGATGCGGCGTTGAAGTTTGAGCCAGAGCAAAGCAGCGCCATGGGTTTCGGCTTTCGATGCGGTTTCCTCGGCTTGTTGCACATGGAAATCATTCAAGAGCGCCTCGAGCGCGAGTACGACTTAGACTTAATCACCACTGCCCCGTCTGTGGTGTACAACGTGTATACCACGAACGGTGAGATGATGCAAGTATCCAACCCCGCGGATTTACCGGGCGCCGAAATCCGCGACCGCATCGAAGAACCCTTTGTCAAGCTCGAGATGATTGCTCCGAGCGATTACGTCGGCACGTTAATGGAGCTCGCGAGCCAGCGACGTGGAGAGTTCATCGATATGAAGTACTTGTCCGAGACGCGCACGTCTCTCAAGTACGACATTCCGCTCGGTGAAGTGGTCACCGATTTCTTTGACGACTTGAAGTCAAGGTCGAAAGGCTACGCGTCGATGGAGTATTCGTTCAACGAATACCGCGAGAGCGATCTCGTTCGTCTGGATGTGCTCATCAATTCCGAGCCCGCGGATCCACTATCTGCAATTTGCCATCGCGACAAGGCATACAGCGTCGGACGCAAGCTCGTAGATAAGCTTAAAGAGCTCATCCCGCGTCAAATGTTTCGCATTCCCATCCAAGCCGCCATCGGTAACAAGGTCATCGCTTCGACGTCCATCTCCGCCATGCGCAAGGATGTCCTCGCCAAGTGCTATGGTGGTGATATCTCCCGTAAGAAGAAACTTCTCAAGAAGCAAGCTGCGGGTAAAAAACGCATGAAACAATTTGGCAAGGTTGAAGTTCCGCAATCCGCGTTTATGGCTATTCTCAACCTCGGCGACACGGGCTCGTCTTAAATTTCAATTCATTTCTTTTCGCAATCACGCTCGCGCGCCGCGCGGCTAGGCTTTCAATACCTATCATTATTCTTTGTATTCAATCCATCCTCTGAGTTCTTTCCAGGTTGCCACATCGCGCATCGTCGCGGTCAAACGCGCGCGAACAGTCTCGTCGACGAGCGCGTCATACCCTACAACCACTTGCATCGTCGCGAGATCACGCGCACGCGCCACAATCCATCGCACGGGCGCGCACAGCGCGCATCACGGACGCGAGACATACGCGACACCAACCGCCTGCGACCGCGCATTTCGCCCGACGCCCGCGCGCGACGCCACGCGACGCGCCGAACGCCGACGACAGAATTCTTGAGCGGAAAGCGTAATCGAGAAGCTCATCCGGCATCCGCGCGGCGATAACGATGTCCGGCGCGGAGGAGCTCATGCGTATGGATTCGCCGATACGTTCGCCGAGTCCGCTGGCGGACGACGACGCCGATGTGTGGGCGCCGACGCCCGCTGAAGGCGGGAGCTCGAGAGAGGCGCGCGCGGCGAGAGACGTCGATCAACCCGCGACGGCGCCAACGCGCTTTGAGCGCGGTGGGCGCGGCGGTGGTGCCGCGCGCGGAGGCGGGCGGGGTGATAGCGCACACGCGATGCCGCCGCGCGAAGGACGCGGTGGGCGAGGAGGCGGATACGAGCGCGACAGAGCGCCGCAACCGCGTGGCCCGCCCCCTCGCGAGGCGTATCGCGATGACCGTCCACCGACGCGCGATGACAGAGCACCTCCACCGGCGTATCGTGATACTCGCGATTCGTGGGGACCGCCGCCGAGGGATACACGCGGACCACCGTTACCGGTGCGTGATTCGTGGGGACCGCCGCCGAGAGACGATCGACGCGCTCCGCCGCCGCCCGCTGGCGGATGGGGAGACCGCGGTGACGATTGGGACGCACGTAGACGTGGTCCGCCTCCGCGAGAACCTCGGGACTCTTGGGGACCACCACCGCGCGATGACCGCGATCGTCGAGATTCTTGGGGTCCGCCGCCGCCGCGCGGATACGACGACTACGGTCCTCCGCCTGGGTACTACGACGACAGAGGTCGAGGATACGCCGATGACCGCGGTCCACCGCCGCGGGCGTATTACGACGACAGAGACCGTGGTTACTATCGCGACCGATCGCCACCGCGTGGGGATTACTACGACCGCCGACCGCCACCTAGAGACTACGACTATCGAGGGCCGCCGCCTTTACCGAGAGACGACCCGCGAAGCGCTGGAGCTGCTAGCGAAGCTCCGCGCGTGATCGACACGAACGGTAACAACGGTTTAGTTGTTGGGCCTAAAGGTTCGAACGTTCGCCGCATCGAAGAGGAGACGGGTGCTCGTGTGAACTGTTTGTCTGATAAAACGACGGTGGAAATTTCTGGTCCTCCGGAAGCCGTGCGTCGCGCGAGCGACATGATTACAGATTTACTCGCCAACAAAGACCGCACTGGGGGTGAAGACTTGCGTTCTAGGCTCGGTGCTGGCAAGCGTGGCCGTGATGATGATCACCGCGGTGGTGATGAAAAACGCTTTCGAAGCTCTGGTTCTTTGCTAGAAAACCTTCGAGCGGCGGCGGCGGACGCGGGCTTGACGAAGACTTTCCCACCAGAGTACGTCGATGAATCACAAGTGGACGAGCAAGGACACGTGGTTCAGAGCACAAACATTTTGAATTACATCGGTTTGATCATTGGTAAGAATGGGCGAATGCAGGCGGAGATTCAAGCCATAGTTGAGATTCCCATGAACATTAATCGCGAAGAAGCAACGGTTAGCTTCAAAGGACCAGCGGACAAGGTTGGACTTGGTTTGGCGCTCGTTCGTGAAGTCATCGAAACAACGAATGCGTTGAACGAAGTTCGTGGACGTGATGTTCGACGTGACGACCGTCGTGACGACCGACGAGACGACCGTCGTGACGACCGACGAGACACGGCGCCGCCGCGTGGACCGCGGCCTCCAGAGTCTCGACAAGAAGGTGACGTCGAAGAGACCCTTCCCATCACTGGTCACGTTGGTATGATCATCGGTAAGCAAGGTACGCACATCAAATGGATGAAGAGAAACTCTCGATGCTCCATCGAAGTCAATCGGGAGGTAGAGACGGTCACTATCGTCGGCCAGCCCCCGGATGTCGAAATCGCAAAGAAGCTCATCGCCGAAACCTTAGAAAAGGCACAAAGACGAGTACCTGGTGAGCACTCGAATAAACAAACTTCTGGCGACGAAGAAATGGCGCCCGCGGCTGCGGCGCCTGAGCTCACGGCTGAAGAGGCTGAAGCTGGCGAATTGTCAGCATAACCCGCTCGATAGAACGCCGACACTTAAAGGCGAACCAGACACTACGTAATGAATCTCTTTCACACACTTAAAGCACCCGAAGCATTCGATTGGAATCGTGACCACCTCAGTGCGCGCCTCGCCACCATGGGGCCAGCGCTCCCCGCGCTCTGGCAATGTAAGCTCTACTACTTCACCACCTCCATGGGTCTGGCGTGCCTGCTCCCGTTCCTGCCGTTGATTTACGCCCGCTACGGGCTCACGCGCGCGCACATCGGCGCCATGGGTGCTATACGCCCGCTCGTCGGCGCCCTAGCGAACCCGCTGTGGGCGTTTCTCTGCGACCGCTCGCGCGCGCACAACGTGATTCATTGCGCGTGCTTACTCGCGCAAGCGATTGGGTACGGGAGTTTACAACGCGCACGTCGCACGCCGGCGGCGTTGTTTACGTGGGTGGCGACGACGGAGGCGTTCGCGTCGTGCACGACGTCTCTCGGAGACGCCGCGACTGGTTTTATGTGTCGCGGATGGAACGCCGTGAATAGCATCGCTGATGGCGATGTTGACGCCGCGAGTTATGGGCGTCAACGGCTGTGGGGTGCGGTGAGCTGGGGGTTCGTAGCGGCGCCGACGATGGGGATAATCATGAGTTATTCAAGCGAGACGGTGAAACGCAACGCGCCGTTTGTCGGGTACTTTTTCTTTGTCGTCGTTGGCGCGTGTTTGAGTTGGCTTTTGAAGCACGACGTCGGTGATCAGAAATCAGTCACTGATACTACGAAAGAGGGTGAGGAGCTTCAGATGATGGGCGACGGAGAGGGCCGCGTGTCGCGCATCGCGAGCGCGAACGACTTACACGCTCCGACGGCGAAATCGATGCGCGCGCAACTGTGGGAAGTCGTCAGTCAAATGGATGTCGCGTTTAGGTTTTTCGGGTTTTTCGTGAGCGGGGCATCGATGGCGATTACGGATTTGTTTCTGTTTTTGTGGCTCGAGGAAAACGGCGGCTCGCCCGCCGTCATGGGCGTGGCGTTACTCTTCACCTGCGTGACGGAAGTGTGGATATTCTACAATGCGAGTTGGATTCGAAAACGTCTCTCGCTCGATTGGTCGCTCATTTTAACTCCATATTGTTACTTTGTTCGACAAATGTACTATGCGCAAATGTTCAAAATTTGGTCAACGGCGTGGAGCGTCCTCGCCGTGCAATTGTTGCACGGCATTACGTTTGGACTGTATTGGAGCACGGCGAATCAGTTTATTCAACAAATTTCCCCGTCTGGGTTAACGACGTCCATGATGGGTATTTTTAGCGGCGTGAACGCGTCTGGGGCGTTCCTTGGTGCCGTATGCGGAGGCTTGGTGTATGATAAATTCGGTGGCGACGCTTTATTCGCGGGCATCGCGATGATAAATTTGTTCATGGGCGTGTCTTTTACGGCACTCAAGCTCAAGTACGATAAATATAATAGTGGCGCACAAGAGCGAGTCGCGTACACTCGTCTCGAAAATGTAGTAGAAGACGACGCGTCTTAGCGAGCGCGCCGCAACTTTAGAAGCATTCTTTTTGTGTACAGCAGTAAAACAATTCATTACAACGTGTAATCGTATTCAATGGTCGGGACGACACTCGCGATAAACTTGAGAAACACGAACAGGTATGAATCAACATTCGGTACGCCCTTATCCTCCGTCATCATCACCACGAGCTTTTTCATGACGCTCCCGTGCTTACACGGATGAATGGACGCCGAAGGTACGCCTGTGTGCGGATGCGGATCAATGGTCACCGTCTTTTGCGCGTGATCCGCGCTAACATCTTCGAGCGCTTTTTGCGGTTTTAGCACCAATCGATTTTCGTCGTAGCCATTCAACCAAACTCGTGGAGTCTGATAGTACTTGTCGTACGTGATTGAAACGTCGTACGTGCGAGTCTTCACGATGTCGTCATCGTCCACGCCCCCGTTCGCGGCGCCCGCTTGTTTGGCAATCGTTATCGCCGCCGGAAGCACCACCGCATCGTCGTCCTCGTCTTCATAATCCTCCATATCGGGAATATCATCATCAGCAGCATCATCATCGCCATCATTCCCACCGTCGCCGTCGTCATCCAGGCGCAACGCGCCTATTTCTGGCAACGCCTCGTCGCCCGCCTCGTCGCCCGCCCGACGCCCACCGTGCGCCTCCCCAGCCGCGACCCATCCCTCGTCCTCGCCCTCCAGCGCACGCTCCCCACCCGCATACGCCTCCATATCCCTCGCCCGTCGCGCGCACGGCACATTCTTCGTCACCAAATACTGCTTGTCCCGAGGCAGGTACGCCTTGGCCAGCGTCGCGTCGCCCGACGCCCACGCCCACGTCGGACAAACCCGGACCAACTTATCCCCAGCCAGCACGAACTCTTCGGGACTCAGCACGCCAGACTCAAATCCTGGACCTCTGCGCACCGGCATCACCGCCTCCACCGACGTCTTAAACGCCGTGTGAATCGAATGTTTCAACTTGTCCATCGCTCTTGTTTGATTGATGACGCAGTGAATGAATCAATGAATGAATGACTCAATGCGTGCGACGACGCGGATGTCGACGCGCAACACCTCACGAAGAACACACGCACGCACGCACGCACGCACACCCGATGTCGTCGTCGTCGTCGTCGTCGTCAGCCTCGGTCTGACGCCTGACAGCTGCTGGCACCGCAGCGTTTTAAACCACCTCACTCATCTATACTGTTTACCCATACATGTATGTCCCCAAATTCGGACATTCGGAGCGCCGCAAGTTTGAAATTTTCAAACCTCAGTCCGCCCTCGACGCCGACGGCGGCACTTCTCGCCCGACGACGCGCCGCACATCGACGCCGCGCATCGACGACTGGCGCGAGACATGTCTCAGGCACTCGCGCACACCGACGCGGCGGCGCGCGCGGGCGCGACGACGGCGGTACGGGCGGCCAAGCACGGCGAAAGGCGCATCGGCGGCGCGCGCCATCGGCGGTGCGTGGTGCGCCCGCGCGCACAGGCACAGGCGACGGCGGGGGTGAAGGCGGCGAAGAGCGTTGAGCATTACTTTCGGCGTCCGTTTTTGAGCGCGGATGCGGCGGCGACGCTGGTGGCGAGCGTGAATGGCAAGTTGGGGCGCGCGGCGCTGGCGCGGGTGGAGACGGAGCAGTGCTTCAACGCCGAGTGCGCTGGGGGATTGGATGCGGCATCGCGCGAGACGTTGACGTGGTTATTGCGTGAAACGTATGAACCGGAGTTGTTCGGTGCGCAGTCGGCGTTGGTGGCGGATGCGAGCGGACCCGTCGTCGAAGTTGGGCCGCGGTTGGCGTACCAAAGCGCGTGGAGCACGAACGCGGTGGCGATTTGCCACTCGTGTGGTTTGACCAATGTCAGTCGTTTGGAGCGCAGTCGACGGTACAAGTTGATTGCGGCGAATGGACAGGTGATTGATGACGACGTGGTGAAGGTTTTCGCGGCGGAGGTGCACGACCGCATGACGGAGTGCGTGTACGAGGAACCGTTGAAGACGTTTGAACTGAACACGAAGATTGAGCAAGTGTATACGGTGCCGATTACCACCGAAGGACGCGCCGCGCTCGAGCGTGTTGATAAAGAAATGGGCTTGGCGTTTGACGATCAAGATTATGACTTTTACATGCGCTTGTTCTGCGACGAAATCGGCCGAGACCCGACCAACGTCGAACTTTTTGACATGGCGCAGTCCAACTCTGAACACTCTCGTCACTGGTTCTTTGCCGGTAAACTCACCGTCGACGGCGTGCCGATCGACCAAAGCTTATTTAAGATGGTTAAGTCTACCATCGAAGGCGATGCGGCGCACAACAGCGTGATTCAATTCAAGGACAACTCGTCCGCGATTCGCGGCTTCAAGAACACCCCGCTTCGCCCAGTCAGAGCTGGCGAACCGTCGCCGATGCAAAAGACCGAAGTCGATCTCGATCTCTTACTCACTGCCGAGACGCACAACTTTCCTTCTGGTGTTGCGCCGTACCCGGGTGCTGAAACTGGTACCGGCGGTCGTCTTCGCGACACGCACGCGACCGGTACGGGATCCACGCTCGTCGCTGGTACCGCCGGTTACATGATGGGTAACTTGCGCCTGGATGGTAAGGTTCTACCCCATGAAGACACCACTGCGGTGTATCCTTCCAACCTGGCTTCTCCGCTGGAAATTCTCATCGAATGCTCCAACGGCGCGTCTGACTATGGTAACAAGTTTGGCGAGCCCGTTGTTTTGGGTTTCTGCCGTACTTTCGGGCAACGCATGCCCAATGGCGAGCGTCGTGAGTACATCAAGCCCATCATGTTCTCTGCGGGTTTCGGTCAAATCGATCACACGAACTTGGAGAAGCAAGAGGGTGACATTGGTATGCTCGTCGTGAAAATCGGTGGTCCGGCGTACCGCATTGGTATGGGCGGCGGGGCGGCGTCCTCCAAGGCTGGTGGTGAAGACGAAGCCAATGCGGCTTTGGATTTCAACGCCGTGCAGCGTGGGGATGCGGAAATGTCCAACAAGCTCAACCGCGTGGTGAAGGCTTGTGTCGAACTCATGGGTAAGAATCCCATTTTGAGCATTCACGACCAAGGCGCCGGCGGTAACTGCAACGTCGTCAAGGAGCTTATTTACCCCAAGGGCGGCGAAATTAACATTCGTGAAGTCAAGCTCGGCGACAACACCATGAGCGTGCTCGAAATTTGGGGTGCTGAGTACCAAGAAAACAGCGCGATGTTGATCAAGCCGGAATCACTCCCAATTATCGAAAAGATTTGCGCGCGCGAGCGCTGCCCGTTCTCCGTGCTCGGAAGCATCAACGGCAGCGGCCGCGTTACGGTCATTGATCCCGATGCTCCGCCGGGTACGCCGACACCGGAAGATCTCGATCTCGAAGCCGTGCTCGGTGACGTGCCGAAGAAGAAGTACGATCTCAAGCGGGCGCCCAAGGCGAACAAGAAGCTTGAATTGCCCGCTGGCGAAACCGTCGGCGCGGCGCTCGATCGTGTTTTTCTCCTTCCTTCTGTGTGCTCGAAGCGTTTCTTGACCACAAAGGTTGATCGTTCGGTCACCGGTTTAATTGCCCAGCAGCAGTGCGTCGGTCCGTTGCAAATACCGCTCGCCGATGTCGCCGTGATTTCGCAAACGCATTTCGGTACCACGGGTGGCGCAACGTCCATCGGGGAAGCTCCGGTGAAGGGCTTGGTCGATCCCAAGGCTATGGCGCGCGTTTCCCTCGGTGAGTCGTTGACGAACATGGTGTTTGCCAACACTTCGGGCATGCGTTACATCAAGTACTCTGGTAACTGGATGTACGCCGCCAAGTTGGCTGGCGACGGCGCGCACATGTACGACGCGTGCGACGCGTTGTGCGAAACCATGAAGTCTCTTGGCGTCGCCATCGATGGCGGTAAGGATTCTCTTTCAATGGCTGCCACCGCAGGTGGTGAGGTTGTGAAGGCTCCTGGTACGCTCGTCATGTCTGGCTACGTCACCGTTCCTGATATCACAAAGACTGTGACTCCAGATTTAAAGCTTCCGGGCACTGGTAAGCTCGTGCTGGTGGAGTTTGGCAGCAAGGATGGTAAGCGTCGCGTTGGTGGTTCCGCTCTCGCGCAAGCCTACGCTCAAGTTGGTGATGTCAGCCCCGACATGGACGACACGGCCTACTTCAAGGCTGCGTGGGAAGCGACGCAAACTCTCGTCGACCAACAAAAGATTAGCGCGGGTCACGACGTGAGCGACGGTGGTTTTGTCACCGCCGTCATGGAAATGGCGTTCCCGTCCACCACTGCTGGTGTTAACGTCACGCTTCCGGGCGATGACGCTATGTCAGCATGTTTCGCTGAAGAGCTCGCGATTGTTCTCGAGGTTTCCCCCGAAAACGAAGCTGCTGTAATGGATACATACGCCAAGGCTGGCGTCACGGCGAGAAGCATCGGCCAAACGACGGCGGATGGAAAATGCAAGATCTCTGCCGCGGGAAGCGTCTGTGTCGACGCATCTACGGCGAGTCTTCGTGATAAGTGGGAGGAGATGAGCTTCGAGTTTGAGAAGCTTCAATCGAACAACACCACTGTGGCTGCTGAAAAGGCGGGCCTCGCGTCGCGCAAGGCGCCGACGTGGAAGTTGACGTACACGCCAACGCCGACGCCGCCAGAAGTCCTCAATGCACCGAACAAGGTCAAGGTGGCTATCATCCGTGAAGAAGGCTCTAACGGTGATCGCGAAATGGCTGCCGCTGTGAGCGCCGCGGGTATGGAGGCTTGGGACGTCACCATGAGCGACCTTCTCGCCGGTCGTGCAAACTTAAGCGAATTCCGCGGCATTGTCTTCGTCGGTGGATTCTCCTATGCTGACGTGCTTGATAGCGCCAAGGGCTGGTCTGGTGGTATTCGTTACAACGCATCTTTGAAGCAGCAGTTCCAAGACTTTTACGATAGAAAGGATACGTTCTCCTTGGGTGTGTGCAACGGTTGCCAACTCATGGCTCTTTTGGGTTTCATCCCATCTGAAGGCGGTGTTGGTGCGCTTCCGGATTCCAAGCAACCGCGCTTCATTCACAATGATAGTGGTCGTTTCGAATCTCGCTGGCTCACTGTCGGCATCGACGCCAACACGCCGGCAATGATGTTCAAGGGCATGGGCGGCTCGCGTATGGGTGTGTGGTGCGCGCACGGTGAAGGCAAGGTGAAGTTCCCCGATGAGTCCATGATGCCGGACGTGGTGGCCAGTGGCCAAGCTGCGGTTCGTTACGTCGACGCTGAGGGTAACCCGACCGAGCAGTACCCATTGAACCCGAACGGCTCGCCGCAAGGTATTGCTGGCTTGTGCTCCAAGGATGGTCGTCACTTAGCGATGATGCCTCACCCGGAGCGCGCGTTCATTGGCTGGCAAGTGCCGTGGGCGCCGGCCGATGCGGGCATCGATCCGAACGGTCCTGGTCCGTGGCTGCAAATGTTCCAAAATGCGCAAAAGTGGGCGAGTGAAAACGGCAACTAAGGTGTTTAAAAAGTTCATAAATAATACGGAAGTGTTTAATACAAGCGTTCAACAATGGCTCTCGCTGCGAGCATCTCGATGCGTCCCGTAAATCACCTGAGTGGTGAACGCGCAATCGACGCGACGCTGTTACCAAACGGCGAACCGAGATACGCAGGGAGCCGTGGTGATGCCACGTTTTTATCAGGCGACTTGAGATGTGTCGATGCCATCCCGCGTTCGATTTCATTCATCCAGCGCATGGGCGAAGATGGCGTCGATTGTCGTTTCTCCTCCTCGGCTTCAACTTCTTTAAGATTAGCCATGGCCGAAAACACCGTTGCCGCAGCGGCTGCCGTCGCGCTGGCTTGCCTAGCTTCTTCACTGACCCATTTTTTATCCGTCTGCGGCGCCGATGGCCTACTGGTTGAGGCGTCTCTGGCCAAGTGCGCGTTCATCCGCGACAAATCGCCAATCGTGCCCGCCATTGATTCTACTTTGCGCTGCAGTGCCGCCACGGCATCGCGATCACTTCCGCTTCGATGCGTGTCTTTGCCGAACCTCTCAAGGCGTTTAAATTCTTCTTTCGCGGCTTTCGTCGCCTGCAAAAGCACCGCGTTCTCTTTTTGAAATCTTAAAGCAACGCGTTCAGCGCGCACGACGTCTTCCTCCAGAGCAACCGCCTCCGAACGCAATTCATTATTCTGTGTCTGTAACATCGCGCACCGTTGCTCGAGCTCCTTTTCACGCGCGCTCGCCGACGTCGACGCCGCCGACTTTGCGCCGCGTCTCAGCGCCGCGTCCAACTCCCGCCTCGCCTCATCAAACCACGCCGAGCGCCCTTCAACAACTTCACGTTCGAGATCAACATTATCTCGTCTAAGCTTCTCCACCGCGCGCTCCAAAGCCTCACACTTTCTCGCCAACCGTCGCGTCTCCACGCTCGCGCGTCTCGCGTCCTCCCCCGCATCCACCTCGTCCCCATCCTCCTTCCTCAGCATCATCGCCACCACCGCCGCCAGCGCGCGCATACACTCACGCGCGCGTAATATATTCGACTCCACGTGCCCTTGGCGCTCGTGTCGCGACTCTATCACCGAATCCAGCGCCTCGCTCGCATCCACGATGAATTCAGCGCACCGAACGGCACACGCCCTCGGCGTGCCCATCGCCGCATTCGCCGACGGCGCGCGCGACGCGACGCGCGTCTGTGTCGCCATCGTCGGCGTCTTCGTGTTCGTGCGCGCGAGAGCCCACGCGACGGGCGCGCGCGACGGCGAATGCGGCGACGGTGACACAGACGCGTTTTGTGAACGCGTCGTTTCAAAAGCACGAGTCGGACATAGATGTTTCGTTCATTAGTATGTTGTTCGAAAGTCCGAATATTTCAGAAATAAGCATTTTTATCGTTATCTGCGAGTGTCACTGTCCACTGATGACATTCATATGGATAGTATACGAGGATGTGTCGGATATGTATCACAAATTGAAATCTTGCGCGCGCGGCGTCGGACGAAGGACGTCGTCCGCCTGTCGTCCCGGAGCGCGGGTTATTCGGGTGTGTATGAATATGAACGAATCAATGTCGCATCGTATTCATCGCTTAGGCCGTGGTGGCGAGGCCTTGACGGGACCAGGCGGAGAAGCCGCCCTTGACGGTGAATACCTTGCCAAAGCCGAGCTTGGAGAGCGATTTCGCGAGCTTCTTCGCCGAGCCGCCGGATTGGTCGAGTAAGATCACCTTGGTGTTCTTCTTCACTCCCTTCAACGACGAAATTTTAAGCGCTGCAACCTTGGCTTCGGAATCACCGCTGAATGCGCCGCCCATCTTTTCAACGTCGCACACGAGCACCTTCTTCGCCGAGCTGCCCGGAAGCGCGACGGTGACTTCGGCGCCGCGCACGTCGACGATGACGACGTTACCGCCGGAAATGAGCGCGTCGTACGCCTCAATCGGGCGCAAGTCGCCACGGTACCCACGCGAGATATCCGCCGCAACCTTGAACACCACTGGTAAGAGTAAGTACGCCAAGAAGAGTTCCCCGCCCGTTTGCGCCAGCTCCGTCGGGCTCGCCGTGGATAAAAATTCAGCCGTCTTGTCCAACGCCGGCTTCGCCAAGCTGTACGCCGTGCTCGCTCCAGACGAAACAACTTGCACAGCTGGTGCAACATCCACGCCTTGCGCCTTCAACGCACCGCCCGCAGACGACACCACTTGCGCGCCAGCGCTCGACGCCGTCTTGAGCGCCTCGCCCGCCACCGGCGCCAACTCGCGTTGGGCGTACGACCCCACCGCCTCACCGATCGGTTGCACCGCCTTCACCGCGCGCTCAGCCGCAGGCAACACCACAGGTGCAGCCTCATTCGCGAGCTCAACCCCGCGGTCGACGACGACGGCGACTTTATCGAACGCCGATTGCGCGGCGTCCGCGGCGGCGTCCACGGCGTTCAACGCGCTCGACAGCTTATCCGACACCGAACCCGCGTGTGCGGCCGGCGACGCGCCAACCGTCGTCGCAATCGTCGTGAACCCCATCAACGTACGCGCGGAAGCGGGCTTGGGCGCGTCAGACGCGCGCGCGGCGACGCTGGAACGGCGAGAATGCGTCATCTTGGCATTCTGAATGGATGCGCTCGCGCGCGCGACGGCAATCATCTCGGTATACCCGTCGACGTTGTACTGAGAAACTCGAATCCGGATGCGTATTCGTGTGCGAACAATGCACGTGCGTTGTCTGACGCACGCGTGCGAGTATGCGGCGACGGAAGTGACGCGTCACGTGGAAAAGATTAATCAAAGATCCAGGGTGGCTCAAAAGCTCGCGTTCAAGATTTTTGTACCGACGGCTCTATTTGCTATTCTATCCTTTTCTGCGCGAAAAACACGCGCTGTGCGTTTCTATACGTGACATCTGCGACAACATTGACATCTATACCCTTGATACCGGCGATGATTTGCGCCACGGCGAGCGCGTGCGCGGGCTCGTTGCGATCCCGCACGAGCGTTTCGCCCGGGACGTGCTTGTCCTTTTTCACCGCGAGCGGGAAATGTTCGGGCGGTAAGTCAAGATGGACGTACCCAGCGTGCGTGCGCTTGATGCCACACCACGGTGCGTCGGTTTCGAGCACCATGACATCGAGCGGGATGGCGCGAATGACGTCTATATTTGCCTCGGAACGAAGCGAGCACCCGTTGACGCCGATGAAGACGCGCCCGGGCGCCACGGCGAGGACGCGTTCGGCGTCCGACAACGACCCATCAAACGAGTGCACCACGCACATCGGCAAACCCTCCGCGTTTGCACTAAGAATATCTACGAAATCATCAATCACGACGTGTTCGCCACCACCCCGCATGTGTAAAAACATTGGGAGCCCGACGGCGCGGGCGAGCTCGAAATGCCTCGCAAACGCCTCGCGTTGCGTCTCCGCGTCGCAAAATTCTAATCGATCGTAATCCAATCCACACTCGCCGATGGCGACGATCGCACCGTCTCGCGTGCTATCTTCGGCGACGCGTAATAATTTCGCCACGTGTGCGTCGGCGCCATCGGGATCGTCGCGAAACGCGTACGCGCGCGTGGGATGCACGCCGACGGTGGCGTAGAGCTCTGGCCCAATCGATGCACTCATCATTCGCGATTCGCGCACCATTTCCACCCCCGAACGCGCCTCATCGAGCGTGCCGCACGTGACGATAATCTTCTCCACCCCCACAGCGCGCGCGCGCGCGAGCACGGCGCCCGTGTCGTCGTCGTGCGCGCGTTTTCCGCGATACATGCCGCGAAACATGTCATCCATCATGTTGGCGCCGACGTCGATGAATCGCATCGCCATCGCGTGCGACGCGCGCGCGTGCGCGGTGGCGGTGGCGCGACGGATGGAAATAATACCACGCGTCGTTTGACGGTGAGCGGTGCGCGCGAGCGACGTCGCGCGCGCGCGCATCAGAGTGAGGCGTTCGCTTTTTGCTTTTTAAAAATATCTACCGGTACGCGAACCCGAATCCGCATTACGCGACGCCACGGCGTCACTCGCGACCGGTGCGGGGTCGCGCGCGCGCGCGCGAACGGTTGAGAATAATTATAGTGCATGATTGCGCGCGCGGTGTTCGCGAAGCGCGCGTCGGACGCGCGCACAGAGGCGCGTGTGTGGCGCGCTGACGTGGTCGGCACCGCTTCGATGACGTCGCGGTGCCGACGCGCTCGCGCTGGCGTCATCGCGGCGGCGGTGCGACGCGAGCGCGCGTCGCCGTACGACGTCTTGCGCGTGTCTCCGGACGCGACGATGACGGAGATTAAGGTGGCGTTTCGCGCGTTGGCCAAGTCTACGCATCCGGATTCCTCGGTGGACGCGCGCGACGCGGATGGCACCGCGTTTCGCGAAGTCATGAGCGCGTATTCCGTGCTCAGCGACGAACGTTTGCGTGCGAAGATTGATGATGGCGTGGTGCTTGAGTTGGAGGAGTTTCGATGGGTCGACGGTCGACGCCGCGCGGCGGTGGCGAGGGAATCGTTTGAGCCTTTCGAAGACGCCGACGCGAAACCGTCGAGTCCGTGGGATCCAAATTACGATGATTCGGATGAGTACGTCAAGTGGACAAAACCAAAACGCGCGAAAACACCAAATGTGGAAGGATTGACGCCTGCTCCGAGCGATCGCGATGCGCGGATGATGAAGTGGCGCTTGAAGCAATTCGTACAGGCGTGGTGCGTTCGTTCATCGAGCGTTTGAATCAAGCGCGTCGCCGTCGTGTTGTGTTTTACTCGAGCGTCCATCGTTAATGAGCGTTAACTGACAGATGTGTTGTGTGTTTCATTCTTGACGCGTAGGACATCGTGGTGTCGTGCGTGGCATCTCGCGCTCACCACAGTTGTCCCACTCGGTTTCGCCGTCGTCGTGCTCTCTCAAGTTTCAGATTTCCCGTCGGATTTCCCTCTCTCCACCGTCGTCGCCGCGTTACACCACGCGCCAAAGTGACCGACGCGCGTGTGTGTGTACAACATGTTCAAGATCCCTAGCGTTGCCGTCGACGCCAACCCTCAATCACGTGTACTACAGCTGTAACATCATGAGTTTTGTTTTGTTTCATTTCGCGTCACACCTCGACATGTCTCGCGCGTTGACGCGCGCGCTCGATGATTCCGACTCCGACGCCCCCGACGTCTCCATCGATCGCCAAGCGCTCGTTGATGCTGAATCCAAGCTCGTAGACGCCGCGAGGCGCGTCACCGTCGCCAGAACACAGTTTGCAGAGTACGCCAGAGCGCGCGCGGAGGAGCTCAGGGACATCGACAGCGATGCGTTGGAAACCGCCGTACGCGCGGCAGCCGAGAAGTTTTCCGCGGGCGAAGACATGTGGACGTCGTTCGAGGACGTGCGCGAAGCGTTGCGCGCGGCGGCTGAGGATGCTGAGCGCGCGGCGGCGGCGTGCGAGGGTGAGCTCGCGCGCGACGCCGACGCGACGGCTACGACGGTTTCCGGGACGACAAAGAAGCGAAGCGCAGACGACGCAGACGTTCGCGGCGCCGAGCCGGCGGACGACGAGATGATTGATGCCGAAACGTCCATGGGGTTGGATGACGTCGATGCGAGTGATGCGTCATCGCAGGGGTTCGTAGAGCGCGCCAAATACGTGCCGTTGCGTTTGACTTCAGACGAAAGGAAATGGTTACGTCTCCTCGAAGCCGCTTTACACGTGTCCGAATACACGGATAAGGTGGATATTGTGTCGTACAAGTCGAAAACGCAACGCATTACGAAGCAGTTGAGAGAAATTTGTGCCATTCTCACCGGTTTAGTCGTGGCTACGGATTACAAAACTGGCCAGCAGTTGTGCGTCGATAGAGACTTCAAGAACAATGAAGAATTTTTCCAAGACGTGTTTGAAATTGGCCGCCGTCACAAGGTTATGAATCCTGAAAAGATGCGCTCAGAGTATGGTAAGATGGTGTACTTGCTTCAAGATTCCCAAAGCCCACAGGTGCAGGAACTGTTAGAGTTTCGTCTCGTCAAGCCGCTAAAAACGGTGTACTCGTTTTTGAAGGAGCGAAACGGCGAAGGATTGTTAGCCGACGCAAACATGGAGTTAGCCACGGGAGAAATCATGCACGAGGGACTTCCGAGGCACGAAGTGCAACGCATGATTAAGAAGAAAGAACGCGCGAGAGATTATATCGCAAGCAAGTATCAAAGTGCGACGCTGTCCAAGGAGGACATATTGCAGTGCCTGTACTCCATTGCAGACAACAACGCGTACTTGCGATTTAATCGCGACCCAGTGGACAAAATGCTCGGGTATTTGTCGCATTTTTTCAACCCAAACGCCATCGAGGGTGGCTTTTCATTAGCCATCACTATGGGTCTTCACGGCGCACGGTTAAGTCACAATCATCAGAAGCAGTATACGTACGCGAGTCAGTCGATGATGTTATGGCGCGAAGTGTCAAACGACATGTTCAAGTTGTGGTATCTCGCCGAGAGCGATCTTTTAAGTGAAACGTCCCGATACGATTTGACGAACACTGGTCAAGGCTTGAATCGTGTTCAAAGCGCGCCTAGAGTCGGCAAAGCAATGCACGGCATTTTAGCGACCTGTCAACGCAAGCTCGGACACTGGGTCGGCTCGAGCGTCATTCATTTGGGCGACCACAACGTTCCAAACGCGTTGATGTTCATCGACAAGTACACTCAAGTCTCACGCATCTTGAATCCCGTGGTCCTGGTCATCGAGCAAATTCCGGTACTCGCTAAAGATCCCGGGCTCAAGGCGTACATCGATGCCCAATTTGGCGGCGTGGAAAACGCACAAAAGACTATTCTCAAGGATTTCTTTTCATACGCGTTTGACGGTTCCGGCGCGGAGAATTTTTTCGACGCCGGGAGCTGCATCGACGGCCGCTTGACATCCGCATGGAACTGGTGCTCCAAAATAGAAAAGAAGCCGTACTATCCGATTTTTAAACTCGCTGGATTTAGTGGTTTCGACGGGGGCGATTTCCGTTCGTAAACGTAGACTTTTGCGTTGAAAAAAAACAGTTACTCACACAGAAACACCACTGTCGCCATCGCCATAACGCACCATGTCGTGTATCTCTCTCTCGCGCGCGTCGAACGTCGCGTCGACATCACGAATACCGCGTCCCGCATCGCGCCGCATCGCGTTCTGTGCCAGCGCGTCGTCGTCGTCGTCGTCGAAACCAGACTATGCGCAACAAAAGCGCAGCCGCCTGAGCTGGATGCCTCGTTTGTGGTCCAACAACGCCTCCAAGCATCGCACCGACGACGCCGTGGCGTGGCAGCGCGAGCTCCAGGCCACGCTATCGGGACTAGAGACGTGCACGTTCGGTGCGGGCGCGTTCATCGCGGATGACGTGCATTTGTTTGCAGAACGCGGGAGAGCCATAGTCGTCGGGGACGAGTCGTGCATCGCCGCGGGTGGGTACATTCACGGTCCATGCGTGCTCGGCGCGAATGTGTCGATCAATTGTCGCTGTACAATTGAGGGTGGCTCGCAGGGCGTGCAAATAGGCGATGATACGCGCATCGGGCCGAATTTTAGCGCGTTTGCATTTGAGCACGTGTTCGAGTCTCCAGACTCGCTCGTGCGCGAACAAGGCGTGACATCAAAGGGGATTACAATTGGGCGCGATTGTTGGATCGGGGCAAATGTATCGGTGACGGATGGCGTGAGCATTGGTGACCATGCGGTGATTGGGATCGGTGCCGTTGTTACGCGAGACGTCCCGGCGTGGTCCGTGAGCGTCGGCGTGCCAGCGCGAGTTATTAAATATAGAAAGAAGCCCACCACAGAGTGATGATTTCTCTAGCGGTTTTATACACACATCTAGCACATTGTTATTTTCTGCCACGACCTCGGCCGCCACCACCTCGTCCGCCTCGACCGCCGCCGCCTCGGCCGCCGCCTCGGCCACCGCCTCGGCCACCGCCTCGGCCACCGCCATCGCGGCCGCCAGCGCCACGACCACCGCGACCACCGCGACCACCGCGACCGCGACCAGATTTCGCGTCTTTGCGTTCTTTACGAATTTGGTCGGCATTTTTGAGTTCGTTCTGCGCCGCAGGTCCTTCAATACCGAATACGCTCGAAGCGTTATCAGATTTCGTCTCTGTACCCTTCGTGTGCCACCCGCGACGGAAACGTGCAGACGAATCATTTCCACGCCTCGAAGCGGAAGCTTCATCTTCCATCGACCCTGTGGCGGTGATAGACTTGTGCGTTTTCGACATCCACTTTTTGTACGTCGCGCCCGTCTCCGCGGCGTTGACACGTTGGCCAGATTCGTTCTTAAGGCGCTTACCACCACGTTTGACGTCAATTTCATCCGCTTTGATGTGTACATAACGTTTTTTACGAGCATCCCAGTGGAAGAGTTTCTTTTGGCGCGTGATACCTTCGCCATCTTCTTCAACCATGTCCATGGTAGCGTCGTCGAGCGCGCCTTCCAATCCGCGCCCGCCTTCGCGCGTCGTGAGCCCAAGTTCTGTATGGTCGACCGCGCGCGGTGCGGCGTCAAGGAAGAACTCCTGGTCTCTAAACTTCCCAGTCTCAAAAGCGTCCCCATTACCTTGCGCGGCTGCGGCGTAATCGTCATCATGGTCATCGCCGTCCTCGACATCCTCCTCGTCGGCGTTTAGAATTGGATCGTCCGCGCCAAGCGGACGCAAAGCTCTCGCCTTACCATCCTTACCTTCGCGTCTATTTTGGATGAACTTCTCGTCGCGCTGACGTTTGAGTCGCATGGCGCTACTCTTTTCAGTCATGCGCAATAAACTCCCGCTCTTGTTCGCGCTCGCAACTTCGGCTTCGAGCACGGTGACTTGAGGACGGTACGCCTTGATGCTCGCTGTAAACTCCGCGAGCTTTTGCGCATGCTCATCCACGCCGCCCGCAGCGCACAACAATGGGTGCGGACCGGCGTTTATAAGTGGCTGCGCGCGCGACATGGATTCATTCGACGCCGCGCCGCGAGTTTTTTGATACAACTTGTACGCGTTCGCTGCGGCGCGTTCCAATCCAGAAAATTCATCCTTTTCCTTTGCGACTTCGCGCAATCGATCGGTAATCATGTCAAGCGCGCCAATCGGGGCGGTGCCAATAACTGATATGCCACTTTCATCGGCGTCCTGTGCTAGTTTCTTCGCTTCTTCCGTTGAAGATGGCGGCGTCGGCGACGCGGGCGTGACTTTGCGTCCCAAAAACAAGTGCAAGTCCACCAAGTACCCGAGCTCCTCCTTGACGAGAAAACTGTGCGCGTTCCCGGTTCGCCCCGCGCGCGCGACGCGGCCCACGCGGTGTACAAATAACTTCCCTTTCGCGGGAAAGTCAAAGTTAATCACGTTATCGAGAAGCGGAATATCAATACCGCGCGCGGCGACATCCGTCACCATGAGCACGTCGGACTTCTTGGCGCGAAACTTCCCGAGGGCCATTTTACGCGCCATCATATCCATCGACCCGTACACGCTCGCCACCCGTAAACCCTCGTACTCGAGCACGGTGTGCAACCACTCCACGTGATGACGCGTCGAACAAAACACGACGGTTTGTTGTCCTTTAGGAATGACTTCGCGCAACATGTACAAGAGCATGGCGACTTTTTCATCGTTCCGCATCAACACGAACGACATGCGCAAGTCTGATGAAATTTTCATCTCAGCGTCTAAACGCACGATTTCGGGTTCTCGTAATCCCATGCGTACAAATTCAGCCAACGCGCTGGGTAACGTGGCGGAAAAGAGCAACGTTTGCCGAACGTCGGCGACGCCCTTCATAATCATGCGCAACTGGTCGGCGAACCCCATCTCGAGCAGACGGTCAGCTTCATCCAACACCACGTGACACACCGTACGCAGAGTAAACGCTTGCACCTCATCCACGTGGTGCAATAAACGACCAGGCGTGGCGACGATAATGTCTGGATTGTGGCTTAAATCCTCAAACTGCGCCTCCATGCTGTCCCCGCCGACGACGGCGGCGCATCGTAAATTTGTAAACTTGGCCAACTCTCTCGCGAATTTAAACGTCTGTAGCGCCAACTCGCGCGTTGGAGCTAAAATCACGCACCGTGCACCAGCTTTCAAGCTATGCGTGCGCAATTTACTCAACACCGGAATCAAAAACGCCGCAGTCTTCCCCGAACCCGTCCGCGCCATGGCCACGACGTCTCGTCCCTCCAACGCCGGCGGTATAGCTTTTCTCTGAATTGGCGTCGGCACACGATACCCCTTACGCTTCACCGCTCGGAATACCTCAGGAAGCATCTCCATCGACTCAAACCCACCCGTTTGCTTCTTCTTCTTCGCCTCAGCCGTCTTCCGTCGGCCCGTAAGCGCCTCGACGCGCGTAAACTCCACCGCGCCATTCGCGTCTTGACCTTCATCGCACGCGCGCGCCGCATCCTTTACCGCGCGCGTCGTCTTCGCGACAGCAGACGTCGCGCGCATCGCGCGTCGGTCGTTCCCATCGCCGTCATCGCGCGTCGACGCCCCGCTGCGACGCGGCGCAGCGCGTTTTTTGGTCGAATGCGCCGCCGCCGCCGTCTTCACCATGCTTTACGTCCTTTGTCGCGCGCGCGGTGCGCCACCTCCACCGCGTCTTCCGCAGTGAATGCGAACGTGCGTCACGCGCGTCGTCGTCGCCGTGTACGCGCCGTCGCCGCGTGCGCGCCGTCGGCGTAACAATGGCGTCGACTCCCGTCGGTGTGGCGACTGACTTTATTTTTAGCGCAGACACACATGTGCGTGCGACATGTGGCGCCCGCACAGCGCGACACGCGGGCCAGAGTCGCGCGCGGCGCGTCGGAGAAGCGCATTCGCGTGCGATAGACGCGGCGACGATTGACGCGCGGCGCACGGCGCGCGACGCGACGCGATAGGGCGCGCGCAACGCGAGGACATTTTGGCTCTGTGGTGGACATTGTGGCGCACCAATGTCGACGATACACGACGCGTTCTGTGCGCCGTGCGCGCCGTGCGCGCCGCCGCCGCCGACGTCATGCGTGCCGTTTGAGTCGCACGTCAAGGTGGTGCGCGAGCGAGACGCGCACAAGGCGCATCGTATGCGATTGGAGCAAGAGAAGGCGAGGTTGTTGGATGATTGGACGCGCGAGCGGCGTAAATTCGCGGCGTACGAACCGACGCTTGTGGAGTTGCGACAGCGCCTGACGCGCGCCGTGCGCGATAGGAATGTGTTTAAGAAGGAACGCGATGCGTTGCGTGCGATTGCGGGTGGGGGGAATGCGAGCGCGCGAGTGGATGCTAAGGATGGCTCGCGACACGGAAAGCGGCGGGTTGAGGCGCTGAGAGACGTCGGGCGCGTCTCTCAATGCGGTACGACACGCGTGGTGTCGTCGGTATTCGATGCCAACGTGGTGTTGTGCACGCGCGATGATGGTTGGGCGATCGTGGATGCGTCGAGCGATGATGACGCGGGGGCGATGGCGACGGTGGATTCGTTTGAGTTGTGCGCTCGAGCCGCATTCGCGGCGAGCGCGAGCGTCGTCGCAGTCAACCATCATGGCGTCGTGTGCGTATGGGATTTACATCAGCGTGAATCAGTCGCAGAGTTTCAAAACGCGCATACACACTCGTCGGTGTGCTCCATGGATGTGCTCGCGCTGACACACGATGTGGCGATTGGTAAGAGCGACGGGACGGTTGAAATATGGGACGTCGGCGTCGAACGCGCCGTCCCGGCGCGTGAGATTCAAGCGCATGCCTCGAGCACGACGCACTGCGAGTGGCTTTCATGTGCCACGTTGCTGACGACAGGAGACGACGATGCGGTCAAAATTCACGACACGAGATGCGCGGGAAGTGTGTTGGAATTCGGCGCGCGCGGCGAGCGACATTCGGGCGGATGCACGACGGCCACCGCTCTCGACATCAAGGACCGCGTGCGCGCAACATCGTCGGTGTTGGCGACGAGCGACGGTGACAAGAAAACAATCATGTGGGACATGCGCTCGAGATCGGCGATTGAGGTTATCCGTACTGCGCACGTGGTGAAGCGCGCGGCGAGCAGCGCCGCGGAGCGCGAAATCATGCTCGCCGTGGGCGATACGCTCACAGCGTACGATGCTCGTACAGGCAAAGTCAAGCGAGAGAGAAAATTGGAGAGCGATATTGTCGATGTCGCGCGCGATTCGGCCGATGGTCGTTGGATCACCGCCAGCGCTGATGGTGTTGTGGCCACGTGGGCGTAGCGCGCGAGCATATCTCTAAATCTGTGTGTTGCGATTATAAAGTTGTGTCTAACTGGTGCTTTGCGCGCTCGCGCTCTACGTATGCGCCGCGGCTCGACATATTTATTTACCCGCCGTCGCGTCGTCCTTTGCGGCGTCCTTTTCACCCTCCTTGGCGGGCTCGGCGTTTTCCTTGTCTTTCGCGGCGAGTCCGTCAACTTGGCGCTCGCGTTCCTTGTTCAAGACTTTGTTGTTGATCAAATCATGCAACGCGATGACGGATCGAATCAATGAGCTCAAGTAAATGACGAGCATCATATCGTTGGTTTTCACGGCGAATCCCTTGACGTAGTCCTCCAAGTTCAAGTTGGGCAACAAGTTGAACGCGTCTTGCAAATGGCCCATAATTTCATGGTTCACCGGCAACGAACCATCCACCACCTTGTCCATGTAACTCTTAATCTCTTCCAAACGCGCCTTCAACCCACGCAACGATTGCACCTTTTCGCTCACTTTCGTACTCAACGTAGACACGGTGTTGTCCTTGACGTCTCGCAACAAGTGCTCGACGCCAATCTCCTCCGCCTCAAACGCCTCGATTGAACTCGGCACGTGCACAAACGTCTTTTGCTGCTTCTCCGTGCCATCCTCCTTGACCTCAATCGTAGCCGCAAACGCACTCGTGGGAATGTTCGCATTCTCCGCCCGGACGTCTACAATCACCAACACGGGCTCTGGCGTGTACGCGTAAAAGAGCTCGTGAATGTCGATGTCGCACTCGCGCAACTTTGGCCCCGTGCTGTACCACCCAATCACCTTTTCTTTTGCGCTAATCTTTTTCGACATTCGATACATATTTTCCATGTACGAATGATCGAGGAACCAAATCCCATTGTCCGCGTCATCCTCCTCAAACGGCACCGCGAACGAGCTCGTGACGTCGATGCGTCCTTGTCGCTGCTCGCCGAGCAAAACCCCAACGACTCGCTTGTTCTCCTCATCACCCTGCATCGCGTGCCAACGCAATCAATCACACACATCGTCAGTCAAGAATATCGCGCGAGTGCGCGCGTCGGCGCGCACGCGACGACGCGACGACGGTTTCGGTTTCGGTTTAAACAGATCTCGCGACAGTCAACGCGCGCGCGCGCCTCGCTCGTTGCCGCACGAAACCGCCCCGCATCGCTCGCGCGCGCGCGACCACGAACGCACGCATCGCCCCGCGCGTCTTTCTCTCGCGCGCGCCGCGCGCGCGCATCGCCAGCCGTCGAACGCACCTCGTCGCAACGCCTAAAGTGATCCACCACCGAGAGCAACACCAGCGGATGCACCACAACCTCCGTCGCCGGCGTCGTCGTCGAAGCGATCGCGGTCATGGATGACGGCGAGTGGTCGGTCATGATCGCTCGGCCGCGGCGACAGCGCGTCGCGAGGTCGCGCGCGTCGAAGTGGCGCGCATCCGACGGACGCGCGCAATCCAGTGACGGAGTGCAGACGAGTATCGTATATACGTCCCCAAACCCTCTATGTATATGATCGCGGGTGCGTTTTTATCCGCCGCCACGCGCCGAACGCGCGCGTTCGACGGCACTGTCGCGCGCGCCCATGGGCGTACCCGCGTTCTACCGCTGGCTCAGCCAGAAATACCCGAAAATCATCACCGATGTCGTCGAAGACCTCGCGCACGACGAGCTCGGGGCGAAGATTGTCGTCGATAGCAGCGCGCCGAACCCGAACGGCGTGGAATTCGACAACTTGTACCTGGACATGAATGGGATCATTCACCCGTGTTTTCATCCGGAAGATCGCCCGGCGCCGACGACGGAGGAGGAGGTGTTTGAGTGCATCTTTGATTACATCGATAGGTTGTTTGCGATGATTAGACCGAGGAAAGTGTTGTACATGGCGATCGACGGCGTGGCGCCTCGAGCGAAGATGAATCAGCAACGTTCGAGACGATTTAGAGCAGCGCAAGAGGCGAAAGAGAAGGCGGAGGAGGAAGATAAGTTGAGAGAAAAGTTAATTGCGGATGGGGTGAAAGTTCCGCCAAAGGCGGCGAGTGGGGTGTTTGATTCCAACGTCATCACGCCGGGGACGCCGTTTATGGGGCGTTTGTCAGACGCGTTAAAGTATTACGTGCACGATAGATTAAACAATGATCCGGGTTGGCGAGGCATTGAGGTGGTGTTTTCCGATGCCAGCGTGCCCGGGGAAGGTGAGCACAAGGCGATGCATTACATTCGTCAGCAACGCGGCGTTCCGGGTTGGAACCCGAATACGCGACACGTTGTATACGGTTTAGACGCGGATTTAATCATGCTCGCGTTGGCGACGCACGAACCGCACTTTTGGATTTTGCGAGAGATTGTTTTCCAGCAAAAAGATAATAACGCGCCGAAAACAGATGGGATGATGGTTGCGGAAACGCAAAAGAAGGTGTCCATCGCGCGCAAGCCGTATCAGTTGTTGTCTGTGAGCGTTCTGCGAGAATACCTAGCGTTGGACTTGCGCCCTGAGCAGCCCTTACCGTTCAAGAACGACCCCGAGCGCATGTACGATGACTACATCTTTATGTGCTTTTTTGTTGGGAATGATTTCTTGCCGCACTCGCCGACGTTGGAAATCCGCGAAGGCGCAATTGACTTGCTCATGACACTATATAGACAAAATTTGCATGCTTTGGGAGGATATTTGTGCGCTGATGGATTACCAAATTTGCCCGTCGTTGAGCGCTTCGTCGCCATCGTGAGTGCGCACGAGGAGGCTATTTTTCAAAAGCGCGCAAAAAAAGAAGCGCAAATGCGCAGCCGGCGTCAGCGAGAAAAGCAGAAGGCGAAAGATTACTTTGAACGACAAAAGGCAAACAGCGGAACGACCTTACCCCGACACCGCGAGCTCGGTGGATCGCGGAACGCGAGTGATCGCGCCCCGGCGGCACCAGAAACGTTTCATGCGTTGGGGCGAAACCAGCCCAAGCCTTCGGCGCCAAAGACCGCCGAAGAAAACAAGAGCGCCGCGGATGCGCTGCGCGATCGCTTGATGAACCGCGGTAAACGGGCAGCAGAGGCCACTGCTGACAAGGAGGAGGACCCCGATTCGGCGAAGAAGGCTAAAACTGAAACTGCAGTAAAGAAGAGCGACGACGAAGCCGCAAAGGCGAAGGAATTCTGGGACGAGCTGGAACAGAAAAAGACAGACTCCGCCACAGAATCGGCGACGACGATCGAAACACTCGACAGCATCGAGTCGCATCCATTCGTCGCATCGAATGCGCCTGACGCACGTCCCGGGGACTGGATGTGTCCATCGGGATGTGGGTCCATGTACGCGGCGAAAGGGTCGTGCTTTCGGTGTGGGTGCCCGAAACCGAATGAGTTTGAAACGTTCAGAGCCGGCCAAACGATCGACGTAAAGTCGTTCAACAAGCAGCTCGAGACGACTATGAACTTGAAAAGCGAGCGTGAGGAAGAAATTGATCAAGTTCGTCTCGGGGAGAATGGTTGGAAGGAGCGTTACTACTCTACGAAAATGGGCGCCACGGCGTCAACGCGTGACGAAATCGTGCGAGGCATGGTCGTGGAATTCGTTCGAGGCTTGATTTGGGTGTGTCGATACTACTTTGAAGGCTGCTGCTCGTGGAGTTGGTTTTACCCGTACCACTACGCCCCGTTCGCATCTGACTTACGAGACTTGGCATCGATTTCAACCGAGTTTGATGCCGGGAAACCGTTCAAGCCGTTTTCGCAGCTCATGGGCGTACTCCCCGCGGCGTCTTCCCACGCTTTGCCCGCCGCGTTCGCGCCTTTGATGTCCGATAAAGACTCACCAATCATCGATTTCTATCCCGAAGATTTCGAGTTGGACATGAATGGCAAGCGTTTCACGTGGCAAGCCGTGGCTTTACTTCCTTGGATCGACGCCGAGCGCTTGCTCGAGCAAACGGAATTGGTCGAGTTTACGCTCACCGCGGAAGAGAAGCGTCGCAACTCAATCAACGAAGAGGAAATTTACGTGCACGCTACGCATCCTCTAGCATCACAGTTACTCGAGCTCGAAGAACGTGACGATGAAGATGAAGAGAAAACGCTCAAGATGGATCCAAAAAAAAGTAGGGGCATGAACGCGCTCCTCGTGTCGGTGAAGCGAGACGCCCAACCGTCGGTCATGCCATCCCCAATGTCGAGCCGCCCGGACATCACAAACAATAAAGTCGTCGTCGCATGCATGCGTCTACCGACGGACCGTTTCGTGCCTCCAGTGCTGATGCCAGGGACGGTTTTACCAACGCCGTGCGTCGACGAACACGACGTGCCTCCTCCTCCGAAATTGTTCCATCAAGACGACTACGCGCGAAACAACCCGAGACCAATCGGTATGGATTACGGTCGTGGCATGGCTGGACACCCACTCGCGGGTGGTCGAGGTGCACCAACAAACGCCAATCAAGGCGCCCACGCGCTGTTACAGCAGAGCCTCGGACGCGGCGTCCCGCTCGGCGGCGGTCGTTTCAACGCGCAACAACGCGCGCCTCCGCCGCCCCCGATGGGTGGTCCTCGCGGCTACAGCGGCGTGCCCCCGCCTGCGCCGCCACTGGCCATGCCCCTCGGCGGCATTCCAGGTGTCACACATCCCGGTGCGGCGTACGCGCCCGGTGGCAATCGTTTCGCGGCGTTGCAAAGTCTCCCGAGACGAGGCCCTCCGCCTCCGCCTCCGCCTGGCGGCGGAAGGACGTAAAACGTAAAAACAAAATAATGTGTTGATCATTACTACAATAGCCCGCTAGTTCCGGTAGTTTGCTAGTTCTCTATTTATGTATACGTACTCTACTCACTCTAACCGACTCGCGGTGACTAAATCGGCGAGCAATTTGATCCTATCCGCCCGCGTCGCCTCGTGGAGCTCGACCACTGCGAGCACCTTGGCCACCACGCGTCTCGTCGCGAGCTCATACTCCTCCTCCAACGACGCCGACTGCGCATTCACTAGAGACAACGAATCAAGCGCCCGAGCACTCGCCAACGCCTCCATCACGCGATCCATGCCGCTCATGCGCGTCATTAAAGACGCGTCGAACGCCGCGCTCGAGTCCAACTGTTTCCCGAGCGTCGTGAGCAAATGAAAATCTTCCTCCACGTACGCGTCGCTCACCGTGAGCACGTCCTCGAGCGCGCGCACGCACGCGTTAATAATCCCACCCTCGACGCGCGCGCCCTGCCGCACGGCGCGTTCGAGCGCGTGCGCGGCGGTTTTAATGCGCGCCAGAGAATCCTGGAGCAGCCTCGTCGGCGTCGGCGCCGCACCGCCATCCTCGGTGGGCGGCGGCGACGTCGACATCGGTGACGCCATCATCGACGACCCAAGTGGCGGCGGCGACGTCGATATCGACGTCGACGGCGGCGGCGACGACGGACGCGGTGCGTTCGAATGCATGCTGAATTTTAAAAATGAAATTCGCGTCGCACAGTGACGCCATTAACGGCTCACCCGTCATGCGTTTCGTCAGCACCCGGGGCGGGGTGCCGCCGGCGACGTTCGTCGACGCCCTGCTCACGGGCGCACCGCTCGACGGCGGGTCGTTCGTGCCGCACTCGATCCCAAAGGTGGCGATAAAGCCGCTGCGCGAGCTCGCGTTTGAACCGCTCGCGACCGAGCTGCTCTCGCTGTTCATCGTCGACGCCGACGATGGGTTCGATCGCGAGTGCGTGCGAGGGGTGGTGCGAGAGGCGTTGCAGTCGTACGCGCACGCGGACATCGCGCCCGTGGTGCGCGTGCGCGGGAAATCGACGCATGTGTGCGAGCTGTTTCACGGCGCGACGCTGAGCGCGGAGGACGCGTCGATGCAAATTACCATGCGATTGATCGAACGCGCGCTTGTGAAGCGTGGACGACGAGCAAATGTTGTGTGTGCGACGACTGGTGAGGCTGGAGGGGCGTTGGCAAGCGCGAGTAGTGGATTGAAGACGTTGGACGCGTGGATTGTGTACCCGGGGGACGACGGAGGCGTGAGCGAGGCGCAAGAACGGGAAATGACGTGCCATGTGGAGGACAACGTGCATCCAGTGAAGGTGAGCGCGTGCCCGGATGGGATGAGTGATATCGATGCGGTCGTTGGTGCGTTGATGCGCGATGAGGCGTTTCGAATGGAGCACGGGTTGGTGTGCGTGAACTCGTGCAACGTGGCGAGAGTGTTGAGCTACGTTCCGGTGTTCTTTTATGCGTATTCGCGCGTGGTGTCAAAGGAAGAGTACGGAAGAGAGGTTGTATTTAGCGTGCCTAGTTCGGCGTTTGGGTACGAGTTTGCGGGACACATTGCGCGCATGATGGGATTGCCCATCGCTGTCGTGTGCGCGTGTAATCCAAACGGAGCGGCGCACCGCGTCATTGAACTCGGTGAGTTGTACAAGACGGATTTAGTGCACACCTCGAGCAGCGCGCTCGATATTGTCGTTCCCGAGAACATTTGGCGCTCGTTGTACTATGCGCTTGGGGAAAATCCGTTATTCTTGAGTGATTTACAGGATGATTTCGACGTCGATGGCGAAGTGGTGCTGCCGCCAAAGGTGATGCGAGAGTTATCAACCGTGTTCAAATCGGCAGTCGTCGATGAAACCATGCTGCTTCGCGCGATTAAGCGCGAGGAGGCTAGTGGATACTTGCCGTGCCCGCAAACCGCGTTAGCCATCGCGGCTTTAGATATGGTGAAGGGATTACCGGCGGGCGCGCCCGTCGTCGCGCTCGGCGTGTCGCATCCTAGCAAGTTTCCCGACGTTATAAGGCGGGCGGTACCGAGCGCGGTGGATTCTCCGGCGTCGCATCATCCCACGGTCGACGCAATGGCTGGATTGTTCCATCGTCGTCGCACGTGTGCGCTTGAACAGCTTGAACGGTCGTTGCGCCGGGACATTCCAGCCGTGACGAAATTGCGCAAGCCGGCGCCGGTACGAATTGAGCGCTCATTGCTCGATCGTTCACAATTTGACGCCCTGGCGCGTTCGTCTAAACGTTTTGGCTGGCTTGACTTTGATAATCCCGTAGTGTCTATCGCTGCGGCGGTAGTGATTGCGATCTGGGCCACGGTGACGTCGCCTGCGAATGATTCGAGCGCGCGCGAATCCGCTCGACTCAAACGCGAATCCGAGCGCCGCGCGCGTCGAGAAGCCGCACAAAAGTCCAAAGACGCCAAAACAAAAGCAAAAGCAGACGCCAAAGCCGAAAAACAACGCCTCAGAGCGCTCGCCAAGGCATCAAAGACGCCAGAAGTTCCCGTAGACCCGCTCGCCGGCATTCGGCCCCTCGTCTACGCGCGCTCCCGCACCGGTCCGCGCCTGCCCAATCCGCACTTCGAGCTCGATGGCTACCGTAATCTCACCAAGTGAGTGTTCTCACGTATTCATAGTTGAGAAATATATGTAATTCCACGCATAGACGGCGCGCGTAGTAATACGTTTCAACCGTTCAAATACAGCCAACAAACCTCAGAGCTCGCCCGCGACTCGCGCGCATCCAGGGCGCGTCGTTCGGGTGCAATACCACATCGCGTATTCGCATCGAGAACACATTCGTGCGCCGCGTTCGCTCGCGTCATGGGATCTCGCCGCCGTTCGCGTTCGCGTTCGCGTTCGCGTTCGCGTTCGAGCTCGAGTTCGACCTCGCGGTCGCGCTCCTCTAGCCCTCGCGGCGCCGCGCGCACCGCGACCGCGTTTACCGCCGCCGCGGCGCGCGCGTTGACCGACGAAGAATTACTTCGCAAGCGCCAGCGATTACTCGAGGCGCTGACGACGGAGCGAGAGATTGCGCGACGCGCGAAGGAGTCGACGCGAGCTCCAACCGTCGCGGCGACGAAACGAAAGCGCCGCGATAGCGATAGCGATGAAGAGGAGGGACAGATAGGTGGCGGTGACAGACGACGCGATGCGCGAGATGATGATCGTCCACCGGCGAAGATGGCGAAAGGGTACGTGCCGCCGCACTTGAGACGCGCCGAAGGCGGCGCCGGGGACGGCTCGAGTCGGCGAGACGAAGGTCGTTTCGGAGGCGAACCCGGTCGAAGTGAGGGTGAATGGCGACGGAAAGATCACAGCGCGGCGGCGCGGGCGTCACAGCCGAAGATTCCTGTGCCTGGAGAGCGTGGATTTGGGTTTCACGCTGTGGGCGTCGGGCGAGGCCGCGGCGGCGCTGGGACGAGCGGGAGTGCGCCGCCGGGATCTGGTGCGCCGCATGCAACCACCGTGCGTGTACCGCCACCTCCAGCGGTGTCGAGTGATAGCCATCGATTTGCTGACGCCCCCGAGGCGAGACAGCGCGTGAATGTACCACCGCCACCGATGGTGAGCGGACACGTTGACGCCGAGCAGCGGAAATTTGAGCCGCCGCGTCCGCGCGTGACGCAACAGGTGCCGCCACCGCCGCCCAGAGCACGGTCGCCATCGCCACCGATCGCAAAAGCGCCTTCGACGGAAAAGCCGCGACGCGCGCCTGAGCCTACGCCCGAGTCGGACGACGATGACGACGACGACATCGAAGCCATTCAAGCCGCGGCCAAAGTGGCGACGAAAGTCATCGATGTGGTCATTCCTGATCCGCCAGCAGCGGCACAAAAGACTGAAGTAGCACCTACCCGACGCTCGTCGCGACGCTCGGCTGAGCCCGAAAAGGCGCCTGAAGAAGCACCCGCTCCGCGTCGTAGCCGGCGTTCGGTTGAACGCGAATCGGAGCCCGCGCCGAAGGCTTCATCCAAGTCTACAGCCACCGCTGCCACCGCCAGCGGGTCGTTCACGCCAGTCGAAGGCGATCCGGCAAAACTCACTGTAGTCACTCTCAAAGATCTGCTCAAAGAACGCGGGTTATCCACCGCTGGTTTGAAGGCGGCGCTCGTCAAGCGTCTCACGGCGGCGCTCGCCGAGGAGGAATGACATTTCAATGACATTTCAAAAATCACACCGTTGAACGCCGACACATGACGCCACGCGACCGAATATTCAACTGATGCGTCATTCAAGCATCACATCGTCGATATTTTAATACACGAATTGCATAGTTTCTTCTTTTTGAGCTCTCGCGTTGACCTCCGAGACGCCACTTTAGGGCACGTCCGACGCGCGTCGCGCACGCCGGCGCCGCCATGATGACCATAGACGAAGCGTTGCAGCCTCTGCCATCGCAGTCGCCCATAGGCTTGCCGTTTCTCGCCGTGAGTGCCACGTCCGGGCGCATTCTTCGCATCGGGTGTGGTGTCCCAACGCATGGAACGTCCGACGGCGCCGCTGGTACGAGCGCCGCTGGGACGTCTGGCGGCGCGTCCTCGCACGGCAGGGCGTCTTCAAGCACAGACGATGTGCTGACGGAGTGGCAAATTATGCAGACGCGCCTGGACCGCGAAGACGAGGCGGAAGAGATGTACAAGTTGTGGCTGGATGACGGCGCCGCGTGGCTCGAACGCGCAAAAGACAGCTGGCGCGCGCGGCACCGATCGTGCATGTACGCGCGAGCGAAAGCGCTCGGATTATCACAGGATGGTCAACCCGCCGCGAGCGCGCGAGAGAGTGGTGGCGCGGCGAAGCCAAAGGCGACGCGGAAGAACCGAGCCGTGGGCGAGCCTTTGCTCGAGCTCGGCGATAGAAAACCCGGCAAGGTCTCGGCAAACTTGCTTGATTTGCTCGAATGTGGGCTTTTACAACCCGGTACGGCGAATGTGTTCGTGGTGTATCAAGATAATACGTGGATTGGGGATTTGAGCGCGGATGGGCACATAGCGTTTCAGGGGCAAACGTTTACGAGTCCGAGCTCGTGGGCTATTTTTGCCAAACGCATAACAAACCCGACCAAAAAGGCGGATGATGGTTGGAAAAGCGTGCGATACGGTGCGCCAGACGGTCCGTCGTTAGACATGATGAAGGGCGAATTTGGACGCATCGAACAGCTCAAGGCGGCGGGCATCGAGGTGGATACTCGAGACGCGGCGTCGCGATTAGTCGCAGAATGCGTCGCTGAAGCTCAGGGCGGCTCGCCCTCGCCACGACCGACGCGTAAGCGCAAAGCGGGCGATGCGGTGACTGCGTCAGCGGACGACATGTCTTGGATTGAAAGATATCCGGGATGTGAGCACGGCGCGCCGAAATCGTACGCCGGGACGCCGGCGAATGAAAACATGGATTTCACCACGCTCATAGGACGCGACGTGTGCTTGTTTGATAAGGACGTGTGGTGGGCCGCGCGCGTCGTCAAGCTGAAAGACTTCGACACGCACATCGAGGCTGATCTTTTGTACGCCAACGGGAAGTTCCGCCGCGGCGTTGATTTAGAAGAACTCGCGGGAAACGCGCATCTCGTCATTCTGTCCTAAACAGACTAGGAATCCTACTACTGGTACAAAATCTATCACTATTCTAGCCATGTGTGTGTTGTTAGCCACAGAACTTGTCATACGAACGTCGGATGCACTCCAACGCGCCCTCGTCCCCGACGCACGCGGCCTCGAGCGCTCGGCGGGCCCGTTCACAAAATTCCAATTCCGCCGCCGCTATCCTCGCCCCATCCGCTCGAGGCGCCGCGGCGACAAGTATCCCCGCATCATGTTTCGCGCGCTGGATGCCATCGAACGCATCCACGATGGCGTCCATGCGCGACGAACCGCCCTCGCGCGCGACGTACGCCTCGAAGAACAATGCGTACGGCTCCGTCGTCTTCACCGCGCGCGCCATGCTCACCGCCGCGCGAACGCGTCGCGCGACGCTCATACCGACGTTCGAATGCGCGCTATCCCGCGACAGCTCAGCGCGACACGCACGCGCGACGGCGTCGAGCGTCTCGACGTCGGCGGACGGGACGTCGCTCCGCGCGCGCGTCCTCGTCCTCGCGTCCTCGTCCTCGTCGTCGTCCACCGCGAGCGGCGCGCTGTCGCGCACAGGCGCAACGCCTCGCGCGTGACGCCGCCGCACGACGTCCATGGCGTCGCACATCGCCGCAGTCGAGGTCTGCGCGGCGCGCGCGCGCCTGAGCGCGCGCTCGACGTCCTCGCGCGCGTCCAACGCGTCCAACGCGCTCTGCGTCTCGCGTAGCTCGCGGCGTAACGCGGCGATAGACGAGTCCGTCGTCGTCTTCGTCGCCATCGTCGTCGACGTCGTCGTCGTTACCCTGCGTCGCGTCGACGAGTGAGGTACAAAAAAGTAAACAAAAATTCGTCGTCGAGTGAGTATTAAAAAGTTGAACCAAAAGTCGCACCAACCGTCAACCGAAAACTAGTATACGACGCGTCGTCGTCGCGATCATCGTCAGCGTGTCATCAATTCGCGGGAACACGATTAATGCGAAAATCTGCACGAATCGCCGCGATCGCATCGTCCCTCTTTGAACGCGTAGCATTCGCCGCGAGGTCGGTCGCCTCCGCCGCCGTACCCGCCTCGACCGCCTCCGCCGCCGTACCCGCCTCCGCCGCCGGGCGCGTGTGAAAATCGGCACGAGTCCCCTCGGTCGCATTCACCGCGCTGGAACGCATAACACGCACCACCACCGCCGCCGCCACCACCGCGTCCAAATCCACCACCACCGCCGCCGCCGCCGCCGCCCGGTCCGTGTGAAAATCGACACGAGTCCCCGCGGTCGCACTCGCCCCGTTGAAACGCGTAACACGCCGGTTTATCCTCCCCAAACCTCGCCTTCTTCGCCTGCTTACACGGTTCACACCTCGTCGGCACATTCGTCCACCCTTTCGTCGCATAGAACTCTTGTTCACCAATCGTAAACATAAACTCGGCGTCGCAGTCCCGGCAGTTGAGCGCGCGGTCCTCGTAGGTTCCCGCGCTCACCTGGCCCGCGACCGCCGACGCAGACTTCGTGTGCACCTTGAACCCATCGTCGTCGGCAGTGTCATCGGCGGTGTCCTCGGTGTCGACTTTGGTCTTTTTCGCATCGTCCGCGGCGTCACGCGCGGCGTCGTCGCCGTCAGAGCCGGATGAATCGCGCTCGCGCTTCTCCTTTTTCTCCTTTTTCTCTTTCTTGTCCTTTGGGGATTTCGCGTCTTTCGCCATGATGGGTGTGTTTATCGCGTGCGTGGAGTGGGACGTGTCGTGTGCGTGTGCGTGACGGTCTCGTGCGGGCGTTCGAGCGACGTCGAGCGAATGCGCGTCGGCGTGTGAGGCGTGCGAACGCGCGGTTGGACGAGAATTGTCGCGTGCAAGAGGTGGCGGCGCCGCCACGTTGGTTTTATGTCGAAACGTATATGGGGTATACGTGGTGTATACTATGGTGTATACTATGGTTTGGTGTGAAATTGAAGCGCGCGTTGGACGGGCGCGGCGCGCGACGGCGACGTCGTGGAGACGCGAGTGACGTTTGAGCGTGCGTATTTTAATAGTGTCTATCGCAGTGTTTTCAAATGCCGCATCGTCGGGCGGCCGTGCGGGCAATTCCAGGGCGCGGCGAGCGCGGCGAGGCGGCGGAGCGCCAAACGCATGCGTCGGCGGTCGAGCGCGTCTCCAATCATGATGCTCGAACGGCACGCGCGCATGGCGAGCGCGGCGCGGACTTTGGATGGGCGAATGATTCGCGGTGGGTGTGCGGTGGCGGTGGTGGCGTCGGTGGGCGTCGTCGTCGGAAACGTGGACGCGAGTCCGATGGAGAGCTGGGATTTGGGCGGAAGCGCGTCGCCGCCTTGATCGAGTAACGCCACGAGCTCGTGGACGTCGGATTTGTCGAATGCGACATTCTTGATGAATGGCACGGCGTTGAGCTTTAGCGTTCCGAATGATGGACGTGAGTCACAGCATGCGGACGCGGGCATGGCGGACGCGTTGTTTGCGTCGGCTCCCGTTTCGGCGACGTCGCAAAAGCCAAAACCGTTTTGTAGAAACACGGGCATGTTTCGTAACACCACTTGTTCTTCGGCAGCACTCAAGTCGAGTGAGACCGGAGCGATGAGCGGCTGCCGGTTCAACGTCGTCGTGCGCTGGAGCTTTTCAAAATTGTAGATTTCGTCGCTCGCGTGTTGGTCGACGATGAACAAGTCGTCCCCGAGCGTGGCTAGAATGAAACCGAGGTTGAATTGACCGACGATTCGCATCTTGGTGAAATCCGATTTGTCAAACACGCGCTCGAGTTCCGATGCCGCCTTGACCACGTCTGGGACTGGCGCGTCTTTGTCGTTTGGAATTGAAGCCGAGGCGTACGTCGACGTCGACGTCGACGTCGGTTGCGCCGCATTCTTTCGTAATGTCTCCGCCGATACTTTCGCATTTCGTCGTCGTTGAATCATGGATTCGAACGAAAACGACACCGTACCACTTCCAGTGCTCTCGCGCCCGCGCGCACTTTGCGTCTCCTCCGTTTTGGCGAGGAGCGCGTCGTCAAACGCCACGGCGTCGTGTCCCATGGGTTCGACGTCGCCGCCATCTTCTTCTACTTCTAATGAATCGCGTCCACCGCCTATGTCCTCCTCCGCTCGCAGCGTGATGCCTTCATTGCCAACGTCATTGGATGTTTCTAAATCTTCCTCTTTCACCGCTGGTATCGATGCGATGTCGTCCAGGGCGACTTCGGCCATCGCCGCGTCTTCGTCCGTCACGGGCTCTTCTTTGACGACCGATGTCCAACCACCGCCGAGCGCCACTGCGGTCGTTTCACGAGTGAATCCAAAGTTTTGCAAGTTCTTTTGCGTCGACATGCCTGCAGCGTCGCGCTTCGTTCCTCGTCGGTCGTCTGAATTCTGTGTCGCGTGCAACATCGACTCGAAACTTTCTCTTCCCGCGTAGTAGGGTGAAGGTGAAGCATCTTCGCTTCCTTCGTCATCGCCACCTTCGTCGTCATCATCGTTCATTTTAATGTCACTGCCTTCACCTGTTGCTGCCGGAGCTTTGGCCGCCGGCGTCACGGCGTACGTGTACCGACTGGGCGCGAACAATTCGCCGAGCGCCTCGCGCGTGCGCGCCAATAATTCTTGCTCCAAGTGCAGCATAATCTTACGCTTGTCCGGCGTGACGTTGACATCGTACGAATCCAGAGGAAGCTGAAAATCGAGCACCACCATGGGCGCCTGTGCGGCGTTAAATGAGCGATACAACTCGTTCACAACCTTTGCGATTTTTGGAACGTCCACCGGCCGACCGTTGACGTAATAAAACTGTCGGTCCGCCCCAGCGCGCCCGCACCCGGGTTCGGGCTTGGAGATATACCCCATAATCTTACACCCTGTGCTACCGGCAAGCACCACGTCCACTTCGCGCATGCATGTCACCATTTTCGACCCAAACACGGTGACGATGTTCTCTCGCACCGACGCGTCCTCGCCCCCTCGCGTATGCAACACATTCGCCCGGCCGTACTTCCCACTTTGATGCGTACACAAAATCCTCACGTGTTTCGACATTAACGCATACGCCTGCACCACTAACAAAGCCTTGCCGTACTCGCGCTTGACATTTCGCAAAAACTCCTTTCTCCGAACTGGCAACGGCGCGAACAACTCTCTCGCCGTCACCGTCGTCCCCACGCTTCTCGGCACAGTCTCCGTGCTCACGATCGCTCCATCTCGGTCGTACTCAATCTTCGTCCCAGAATCATCCTTCGCCGTGCGCGTAGTCACGCTCACACCGCTTGAAATCCCACATAACGACGACAACGCCTCGCCTCGAAATCCAAACGTCCCCAACTGTTGCAAGTCTTCAAACGTCTCGAGCTTACTCGTCGCATATTTCGTCGTCAACGCCGCGAAATTCTCCACCGAGACCCCTGTGCCGTTATCGGAAACCTCGACGACGTCCGCGCCGTGGTCTTTCAGGCGAATTTCTACGTTTGTCGCGCCCGCGTCGAGGGCGTTTTCGATGAGCTCCTTGACGCAGGCGCTCAAGCTCACGACCACTTGACCGGCGCAAATGCGATGGATGGCGTCGTGCGGAATGCGTGCGATGGCGCGCGCGGGTGCGGGGCTAGTGGTTGGTAGGTGTGACATCGCGTGCGCGCGAAGTGGGAGTCGGCGCGCGTCGGTGTGCGGGTGAGCTCGCGTTTGAGATGTGAGAGATTTGAAACGTTTCGGGACGTCTGGGGTCGTTGATGTTGGAGTTCTATTCGCTAATGGTGTGATCGCGACGCGCGCGAGCGCGAATGAGAGCTACTTTCGACGTCTATTTGTTGCCATGTGGCGGCGCTCGTTGGGATTGCGGCGAATGTCGCCACCGCCGATTTCGTATACGGTTTTCTGGCTCGTCATGTGCTTTTCGCTCGCGTACGCGTCGTCGTTGTACTCGGCGGCGAAAACGTCGTCTCCGACTTGCTTCTTGGTCAACCGCACGCCCATGAGTTGGTCTTCACGTAAGATGACCTTTTTGGCTTGACGTCCACCCTTGGGTGCGGGTAACGTATATTTTGACCCGCGCAAGACAAACTTTTTACGCACGCCGAATTGCTCGACGCCGTCTCGCGTCACCGTGTGTTCCACCTTTTGTAACGTCTGATTTCCGCACTTGGGGCAGAACATTCGAGATAAATTGCGCGTAATTTCCTCGCAGGCGTGACACCGCAGTACCCAGCGCCGGAGGTGCTCGATGCGCATGCCGTCGGGGGTGACGAGCTTCATGCCCATTTGTAAAATGACGTTTTGCATGGCAAAATCCGCCGTGACGGATGACACGCACGATTCGAGCTCAACCTCGCAATCGTCATCTTCGTCATCGTCATCACCCGCGGTCGACGCTGCGTCGTCGATTTCGCCGCGCGACGTGAAAAAGTCTTCAGCACGCTTTGCCGCCTCCTCCAACTCGACAGAAATGTCTTCTCCGCCGCGATCCCGCGCCTCCGCCGCCAGTCGAGCGGCTTCCTCCTCGGCTTCCTTCTTGCGCGATTCACGTTTCTGTCTACGCACGCGCGTCGTGCGACTGACGGCAGACTCCCAGGCATCATCATCGCCAGCATCTTTCACTATGTGTTCCTGCGCGGCAAGAATTTCCTTCGCGGCGACTTCGCGCGCGAGCCGCTCGGCTTCGCGATTTTCTCGCGCCTCCTTTGCCGCCGCGGACTCGTCTTCGCCAACCGCTGATGCATCCTTAGAATCATCATTCACGCGCAAAGACGCCATAGACGCGCGAGCCAAACGTTCTGCTTCTTCATTCGCTGCGTTCATGTCATCAAGCTCGGCCCAATCCGAGGCATTCGGCACGAAATCCCACCCTGGTTGCTTCTCGAATCGATTCGCTCGCTTGGCGTGCGTCCTCAACGCCGCCGGCTCCGTCCTTAAATGCTCCACCCCATGATTCCTTTGCTCCAAATCATACGCCAACGCAATAAGCTTAACATCTACACTCGATAACGCCGCAGCATCGCCCGTTTTCATCGCAAACGCCTTCACCGCCTGCACAGACGCCTCGCTCGGCGCGCACGTCGTCAGCGTCCCCAGCGCCCGAGCGAGCGCCTCTCGACCCTTCTTATCACGAATCTCATCAATAACCTCGTCAATCGTCACGCACATCGCATCGAAATGTTCAAGCTTGAACCCTTTAATAATTGCGTTGGCGTCGATGACGGCTTTGCGCACGTCAGGGTCACGGAGCTGCGCGCTTTTGGACGCCTCCGCCGCCGCCGCCTCGGCGCTCGCATCCACGGCTGGCGGCTCGGGGTCGTCGCGCACGATTTTGGACCACGGCGAGGGCGTGGATTGGGTCGACGATGACGACGCCATGGTGTGCGCGCGTGGTCGTGGTGTGTGCGATGCCACGCAGAGGCGTGCGCGCGAATGAGGGTGGAGCTCTTCGGGGCGGCGCCGCGAGCGACGAAGCGTAACGAGTGGTACGAGTGTGTATTACTTGTGTATGTTCTAAGAAATCAAACGCCGCCGTCGGTGGTGTGCCATGCGACGTGGAATCATTCGCTGAGCTGGACACCGGCTTGGATTTGCCCCCAACCAATCAAACGCCAGTGCTTTTCGACGCGACGGGACAGGGCGACTTTTTCACCCTCCTTGGTGCACACGGGCGAGGTGAGTTGAAGCTTGGCGAGATCGCCCTTGACGGCGACGACTCGCGCACCGGTACACATCGATCCGATGTTTAACATGAGAACTTCACTCTTGGCGAGCTTGCTAACCTTGCCTTGACGCTCAGAACCTTGCGTGCGTACGCCGAGTAAACGGCGAAGCAAGAAAAAGTTGACTTCGAGCTCGGTGAACACTTCGGGAAGCTTGCCTACTTCACCGAGCACTTGACCGACTAGACGATCAGCACGCGTGAGCGTGGGATCACACGTCGTACCAACGCCAATTAAACCACCCGGTACGGCGTATTGCAGCAAGTTTGACTCGGCAAACAACGACACGACGCGCGTCATGATGGGTTTGCACTGCATCTTGCCTTCGGCATCCTTGGTGACGATGCCCGGTCGCACTTCAACATTTTGTCCAACACGCAACACGCCTTGTAAGATGGATCCACCCGCAACACCACCTTGAATCTCTTCCACCTCTGCACCTGGTTTGTTCACGTCAAATGAACGAATGACAATCATGTTTGGCGGATCGATAAAGTTGCGCGTCGGCACGGGGATCTTTTTGCAAATGTACTCGCACACGACGTCGATGTTGTACTTGAGTTGTGCGGAAATCGGAATCACCGGCGCCCCATCTGCGATGGTGCCCTGAATGAATTTGCAAATTGTATCGTACTGGTTCGCCGCCGCGTTCTCTTGCACCAAATCAATCTTATTCTGTAAGATGATGATGTGTTTCAAACGCATAATTTCCACCGCCGCCAAGTGCTCGCTCGTTTGCGGCTGCGGGCACGACTCATTCCCGGCAATCAACAACAACGCCCCATCCATCACCGCCGCCCCGTTCAACATCGTCGCCATTAAAATATCGTGACCCGGGCAATCTACAAACGATACATGTCTCACGAGCTGCATCCTTTTATCCTCAAACCCCTTGACTTCGCACAACGGCGCGTCCTCCTTTGTCGAGCTATACGCCCGATAGCAATCCGGTCTCGGGCACTTATCATCCTCACACTTGTAAATCTTCGCATTGGCGTACCCAAGCTTAATCGTAATGTTACGCTCGAGCTCATTCTTAAATCTCACGGTTTGTACGCCAGAAATCGCCTTCACGACGGTCGACTTCCCGTGCGCCACGTGCCCGATGGTGCCAATGTTAATCGTCGCCTGTCGCGAAATCACCTCTGGGCTCAACGGCGTAAGCGTCGTCACATCCAACGTCGCCAAGTCCTGCACGGACAATCCATCGTCGCCGACCGTATACACCATCGCCCTCACCACGCACTATCGCTCGACCGTCGACGGCGGCGTGTCAACGCTCTGGATGGATGGATCGAATGGAAAACCCTCTCACCGAACCCCTGTGCTGCTCGGCGAACGCCCGTGCGATAGTGCGTTCGATGCGTGCGTGCGAAGGGCGCGAATGCAAGCGCGCGTGTGCGTGTCGTCGTGCGTCTGCGCGCGCTCGGCGTGCGTTGGGTCGACGACGGCGCGAGCGGCGGCGAATAGGGCGACCGACGCTCGAAGGCGTTCCACTCGACGCGCGCTCGGTGAGTCCCCCAATCGACCAATCATGACCAGGCAAGCTAGGGTATAGGACTAGGGTATAGGATGTGGAGCCCAAAGACCCGCGCGACGATGCCGACGAGCTCCGGCATACATTCGCGCGCGCAGCGGTCGGCGGCGGCGTTGGACGACGCGCAGCGGTGCGGCGCGGCGGCCATGAAGCGCGACCGCGGTGATGGCGGCGACAGCGCCGCGCGCGACGACGGAGCTGGTGATGATGCCGACGCTGATGATGGATTGGTTGGCGCTGGAACGGATGCGGCGACGCCGACGAGGGATTTAGCGCGCGCGATCGCGGCGGCTCGCGCGCAATCCGTGGCGCGTCGTCATTCAACGTGGCTCGATACCGGAGGGGACGTTGAACACGGGCCTGGCGGGCGACGGGTTGAGATTAACTTTCCAGGGAGCAAGGAGGAGTACGAACAGTTGTTGCTGGCGAGCGGCGCGAACGCGACGTTGACGAAGGATGGCGTCGGGAAAAAGTTGAGAAAGAATGCGGATGGTGATGGTGAGGATGATGATGCGGCGTGGGGTGTTGCTGCGGTGATTGTGCCGGAGGATGTGCGCGAGAATGGGTCTGCGGGGCGCGGGGACGGGGACGAGGACGCCGAGGCGAGCGGACGCGCGGTCGGAGGGAAATGGGTGCAATCGTACGACGCCGAGAGCGATGATTACTATTATTTTCACGCGGAGACGCACGAGACGATGTGGGAGCGTCCGGTTGGGGTGGATATTATCTTGGATGAAACCGCGGTGGCAAAAATTGCCCAGGACGAGGCGGAGAAGGAGGCGAGACTCAAAGCGGCGCGAGAACGGTCCTTTGCCGAGGCAAGAACGGATGCGGATGTCACTGAAGATGCGTTACAAGCGTTGAAAGCGCACACGTCGGTGGATGTAGCAAATGTGAAACTTCCAGGCGCAAAGTCGTGGTATTACGAAGACGATTCGGGGCAATGGCAAGGACCGTTTACGGCGGCGCAACTCATGGCGTGGCGCTCGATGCTGCCCATGGAGCTTCGCTTATTCGAGCACGACGACGAAGAAGCGGAGTGCACGCTCGCGGATGTGCTCGGTGATGCGCCGTTAGTGGCGCAGTGCGCGGCGCTCGGAGTGGTGCTTCCGCCGCGAGCGACGGCTGCGCACGCCCAGCAAGCGCTTCGCGAAGCGCGCTCGGGTGGCGTCGTTCCCGAGTACGAAGCCGACGGCGACGTAGACGGCGCCGAAGCCGCCGAAGCTCCCAAGAGCGAGTGGGAGCGGGCCGTTTTAGATGGGTTGCCACCTGAACAAGCCATCATGCGCGGTGCTGACCCGGCAGAAATCGCGCGGCAGGTTATCGAACAACGCGTCGCCGCTCAAGAGGCGTCGTACGGCGCCTCGGGCGTGTACAATAAATTCTTGCACAAAATCACCGACGCGTCAACGATCGCCAAGCCGACGTCGGTGTATGAAAACATTGGCCTCGACCGCTACGTTGACACGCGCACGCTCGACGATGCGCTGCACGCGATGAAGAATCGCAAGGTGGTGAAATTGACCAAGAAGCAAATTGAAATTCTCAAGCGACGAAAAGCGCAAATCAAGGATCGCATCAACAACGAGTGGTTACGCAAGGATGATTAATGATTAATTCATGCGATCGCGCTCCTTGCGTATTACATTGCATAGTGTATAGTAGGTAGAATATAGCGAATGGATCATCCATGATTTCTTGTGAATGTGACGATCAAAGCGGCGTAGTGAAAACGCAGAAAATACAGAAAATACGAACGGCGGATTAGATGTTACTCAAACCCGTGGCGTTGCGAAACGCATCATTATACGCCGAGTAATTCGGATCGGCATAGCGCTTTGCAATCTCATCGGCTTTCCATTGCGCCTTGTTCGCGTCGCGGTACTTCCAAGCCGCGGCTAACGAGCTGCCGAGGACGGAGTGTACCGTGGCGGAAATCGCGCACGGCACGGCGACGAGTGGGTCGGCAAAGTGTGCCGACGCAAGCACGACGCCCAAAGCACTGTTTTGCATACCAACTTCGATGCTCATCGTTCTGGACGTTTTCGTGCTGAATCCCGCGGCGCGCGAGAGGAAGAATCCGAGCGCGAACCCGAGCGTGTGGAGCAACGCCACAGAGCCGAGGAGCGTCGGTCCGGCGGCGAGAATCTGCGTCGACGTGCGACCGATGATGGAAGAGCAAATTGCGGCAACAGTAATCACAGCCACAGCGGGTGCAAAAGGCTCGACGTACGTTTCGCTGAAATCGCGCGCAAAGTGCTTCAACGCCACGCCTGCGATGATTGGCAACAGCACGACTTTGCACGTGCTCAAGAATAAACCAACGCCGTCGACGCCAATCACCGTTCCGGCCAATTGCTTGGTGAGCGTCGGCGTCATCACAGTCGCCATGAGCGTACTCACCGTGGTCAACACAACACTTAAAGGCACGCTCGCGCCAGCCAAATATGTCACTACGTTGGATGCCGTGCCGCCCGGGCAGCACCCGACCAAAATCAACCCCGCCGCGAGCGACGCCGCGTCGCCCAAAAACGTCCGCGCAATCAAAAACGCAAGCGTCGGCATCACCGTGTACTGCAACGCAACACCCATGCCAATCTTCCACGGCGCAGCCAAAATCTTGACGAAATCCGCCTTTTCCAACGTGATGCCCATCCCGAGCATCGTCGACGCCAGCGCGTACGTCACCGCGTCGCCCTTGAACCAGCTCACCGTACTCGGGCTCGTCATCCCGAGCACCGCCCCGGCGAACACGAGCAATGGAAAATATCCCGTCACGAGCGCGCACGCGCGTATCGCGTGATCGCGAATCGTCAACGACTGACCGTCGTCGACGAAGAACGAGGTCTCTCGACCATCCTCGTGCGTGGACCGCGCGACGCCCACCGCACCGCGCGCCGCCGACGACAACGCCGCGTACGCGAACGCCGACGCCGGCATAGCCAACGCGCGTGCGCGCGCCGCGCACGCGCGAGACGGCGCCATCGACGCGCGCACGCGCACCACGCGCGAGAATTCATGCGATCGATGATGAGGGTAATTCATGTTCACATCCGTGACGCGTCTCGCGCGCGTCGTCGCGCGCGTCGCGGCGAAAGACGACGATGCGGACGTCAGCGCCGACATCGCGTGCGGTGGCGCGCGAGTGTGCGTGACCGGCTGGGCGACCGCGCGAGTCGATGTGTGACGCTGGTGCCGTGCCACGTGTCAGGCGTCACACCGCGACGACGACGACGACGACGACGATAGAGACGACGACGCGTCGACCCGCGATGGATGAGACGGACGAGGACGTGGCGCGCAGGCTGCAGCGCGAGGAAGACGACGCGGCACGCGCGCTCGGGAGGACGCGGGAGGCGATACGGCAAGAAGAGGCGGATGCGGAATACGCGAGACAGTTAGATGCAGAAGAGCGACGGCGCGCGTTCGGTGACGGCGACGGCGATGACGATGACGATGGGCGCGTGGGTGAAGGCGCGCCACGGCGTCGTCCGACGTCGAGCGCGCCGGCGCCGGGGCGCTTGGGTCGTGAGTTGGGTGCGGGCGCGTTCGCGCCGTTGTTGAGCGAGGCGATGCGACGGTTGGAACGAGTGGCGACGGAGGGACTGCGGGAAGTGAATCGCGCGTCGGCGTCGGCGTCGGCGCGTGCGTCGTCGCGAGGTGGGATTGAATTCACCATCGGGCGCAACGGAGAGACGACGACGCTGGATTTGAACGACGCGTTTGAAGGTATAAATCAACTGATGGACTCATTCGTTTCCGAGGGCGGACGGACGACGATTTTGGACCTTCTCAACTTCTTGAGGCAGTCTGGGTTTTCCACGTCGGCGCCGGAACAAGGCGTGTCGGAGGATGCGCGACGCGCGATGACGGTGCGGCCGTATGCGCGCGCCCAAGGTGAGACGGAGAACGCGTGTTGCAGCGTATGTCTTTCGCAGCTCGAAAACGGCGAAGAGGCAAAATATCTACCGTGCAAGCACGTGTATCATCCAGAGTGCATCGACAGGTGGTTGGAGAGATCGAAATTGTGTCCGGTGTGCAAGCGCGACGTCACTGCGTCGACATCGTGTGGTAGTCATTAGACAATGTAATTACAGACAGACAATTCGCGCGCGATACGCCACAATGTTGCACGCCTCAATGTTGCACGCGCCGTCTTATGTGTGACATATGTGTGACAACACATGGCATGCGCGAGTTTGGGGCAAGTGTGAAGCGTGCTTGGACGTGATTTGTGACGCGTGCTGTATCGATAACACTCTGTTGTACTGCGCGGCTTGCGAGCGTTCTCGATGTTCTTCGTGCGTCGCGAACGAGTATTGGTACTCGTGCTCGACGTGCGACACGACATCGTGCCAACTCTGCGTAGATGAGCAATACTTGGACTGGTTTTGGTGCACGGCGTGCGCGAAAGAGGCGTGTCAGGCGTGTACAAAGGGCTGGATGGTTTGCTCAGTGTGCCTAACCGTCGTTTGCTCGGAGTGCGCTCCGAGCGTCATGGCAGTCTGTCGTGAGTGCTGCGCACGCGTGTGTGCTCCCTGTCGATCCGCACACGTACATTCGAAGAATCTAACCATCACCGTTGCTGCGAACGCAACTGCACGATGAATACGCACACAACTTGTAATGATAGGAATGGAAGCGCGTGTCTGTTCTCTCCAGCCTCGAGAGCATTCTAGTTTGACCTCCACATATTGGTACATTGGACACTACAAATACGTGTCATCTAATTTTGTCATAATCAAGCAGTCATCCAACTCGGGATGTGCTTCCGTTGTCTAACAACGGGCACGTTTTCATTGTTCTTGAGTTGCGTCGCGTCTTCTTCTTCTTCAGTGGTTTCGTCTCCGTCTTCGGCGTCTTCGGCGTCTTCGTCATTGACATCGTCCTCGTTCTCGACTGCGTTTTCCACCGTCTTGCGTTTCTTCGTCGTAATTGTTTGCCAAATGCTCGCCGCGCGTGCGTTCCATGCCTCGAGCTTCTTTTGCTCCATTTCCTTCCACGATAACTTTTTCGGAGTCTCAAACGTGACGCCGTTTTGCGCGGCGACGAGTTGCGTTTTGCGCTTCACCGGTACGTCAGACTTGACAATTTTAACCTCGTCCACATTGACACGAACCTTCAAAATTCGATCCACGACATCGCTGTCGACGGGTGCGTCTGCGATGCGATCGCTATTGGAGCGTTCAAACGCCGCCATCGCGCGCGCGGCATCAGACACCTCACCAGTGCAATACTGCGCAAAGTGTTCCGCCGGATCACGAGAATCTTCGTCTTCGGCACACACGCGCGTGTTGCCAACTACGATGCCAGGTTGCACTGCGCGTACGAACGCTTCGAGCTCGCCGTACGGGGCGTGAAGCGAGTACGCGACTGAAAGTATGCACCCCTCTGGATCGTCATCCGCGACATCCACATCAATCCCTCGCACCGTACTCGGTGGATTCAGCCCGTTCTCGCCCTGACCAGTGGTCATGGAATCGTCTTTGCCACGCACTGCGCTCCACCCCGTGGGCAAAATCGCCACGGGCGCCTGCACGTCTGCGTACTTGAGCCCTTGAGCGAGCGAGCGCAACGCCTTTGGCCGCACGTGCTGTTTCGGTACACAACGCACATTCGTGCGCTCGTGTTGAGGCAACCGTTCGTTCACCGCGCGCTTGATCAATAATTCGTACTCACACGCGCTCGTGCCTTTCAAGCAACTCGCAAAATTCGATGCCAAAATCCGTTCGTTTGGAATTTCCACCGCCTCCCCGATGGCGCCCGCAATCGCGCACATCAAATCTTCCTTCCCCAGCGAATCTATCCCAAGCAAAATTGGCCGGTCGCGATACTTTTCTACCAACGCCACGCACTCCGCTGTCGCCTCCTCGCGCCCAATGAACGCACATTTCGGATTCGCGTACGTATTATCAATCATTAACACGTCGATCGGCGCGCGCGTCACGCACTCGGGCAACGCCTCTCGCGCGCAAAAATCTTCCCGCCTAAAATCCCCCGTATGCAACACGCGCCCGCAAGCACCCTCAATCAAAAACATCGCACTCCCCGGGCAATGTCCCGCATCAATCACCGTCACCGTTATCGTCGTCGACGGTGTCAAACGAATCGCGTGCGTTTCCCCGCACTCCAACGCCGTCACGTACCTCGACAACGTCGGCATGCGCGCCACGAGCAACTCCCGCGTAATCTTCGTCGCATAAATCTTCCCCCCAACCGTGCCAGGACGCCACCCGCGTCGCCCCAACCCAACCACGTGATCCGCGTGCGCGTGCGTGCAAAAGTGCGCCTTCACATCGCTCGACGGTTGCCAATAGTCGATCGCGATCGTCGCGTCCGCGCCGACGCGGATCGTGCGCGCGCGAAGGCCCGCGGTGGCCATCACACGTCGTTCGCGTGAATGTCTATCGATGCGTCGCGCGCGACGACGCGTGCGCGGCGATGGCGCGGCGCGTTGTGGCGCGAAAAGTCGCGTTTAAAACGTGACGTTGACTGCGACTCGCGTCAGATTGCGACGACGCCGACGACGAGAGATCGCGAAACGTCGCGCGAGTACGGACGGACGGTTGACGGCGCGCGATGGATCTCGACGCCGCGTTCGACGACGATCAAACCGCGGCGCTGGCGGAGCTCGAGAGCGCATCGATCGATGACGTGCTCGCGCGCTCGCGCATGATTGAGCACGAGCTTCGCGTGCTTCGTGACGAGAGTAATAGGTTGAATTTAGAAGTGCAGTCGGAGAACGAACGCGTGAAGGAGAACAAGGAGAAGATTAAGCTGAATAAGCAGTTGCCGTATTTGGTTGGGCACGTGGTGGAGATGTTGGATTTGCAGGCGGAGGAGGAGGAGTTGGAGGACGCGGCGACGGCGGATGTAGACGCGCAAAGGAGTGGGAAAGCGGCGGTGTTGAAGACAACGACGAGGCAGACTATTTTCTTACCCGTGGTTGGTTTGGTGGATGCCGAGGAGTTGAAGCCCGGGGATTTGGTCGGCGTGAATAAAGATTCGTACTTGATCTTGGACACGTTGCCCGCCGAGTACGATTCGCGTGTCAAGGCGATGGAGGTGGACGAAAAGCCGACGGATGATTACACTGATATTGGGGGATTAGAGAAGCAGATTCGTGAGATGCGCGAGGCGATCGTGCTACCGATGACGCACGCGGCAAAGTTTCAGAAACTTGGGATTCGACCGCCAAAGGGCGTGCTGTTGTACGGACCGCCGGGGACGGGAAAGACGCTCATCGCACGCGCGTGCGCGGCGCAAACGAACGCGGCGTATTTGAAGCTCGCTGGCCCGCTTTTAGTGCAGATGTTCATCGGTGACGGGGCGAAATTGGTTCGCGATGCGTTCGCGCTTGCCAAAGAAAAGTCACCCGCCATCATTTTCATTGATGAAATTGACGCCATTGGCACCAAGCGCTTTGATTCCGACACCAACGGTGATCGCGAAGTACAGCGTACGATGTTAGAACTCTTAAACCAACTCGATGGGTTTTCGAGCGACGATCGTATCAAAATCATCGCCGCGACGAACCGCGCGGATATCCTCGACCCGGCGCTCATGCGCTCTGGACGCTTGGACCGTAAAATCGAGTTTCCGCATCCAAACGAAGACGCGCGAGCGCAAATCATGAAGATCCACTCGCGTAAGATGACCGTCAATGGCGAAGTAAACTTTGAAGAACTCGCGCGTGGCACTGAAGATTTCAACGGCGCCCAGCTCAAAGCCGTGTGCGTCGAAGCCGGCATGCTCGCGCTCAGAAGAGACGGCGTCGAAGTCACGCACGAAGATTTCAACGAGGGCATCGTCGCCGTCCAGGCCAAGAAGAAAACTGATTTGTTCTACTACGCCTAACGTGCGTTTCTTAGTTTCCGTTTCACGTTCATCGTCGCGCGTCGCGCGTCCGCGTACACATTGTTGTCATCAAAACATCCCAAAACACGACGCGCTCGCCGGATGCCTCGGCGCATACCCTCACCCATCAGCTGCGCGCGCCCTTCTCCCGCACTTGCCGCCGCGTCCACGCGCGTCAAGCCGCATCGAACGCCGCACGCGCGTCGCACACGACACACACGATGACTCGCAAGCCGCGCTGGGAGGATTTCGACGACGACGAGGGCGCACCGGCGCGCGCCGTCGCCGCCACGACCGCGAAACTGGGTGATCTCGCCACCGCCACCGGCACGGGCTCGGCGCCGCACGACGCGCACGCGTCCTCGCTTCCCGCGAACACGCGAAGTGGACCGGATGAAGAGGGCGTGATCACCGTGGTGGAATATCGCGTGAACGACGCGGGCGTGCGAACGAAGACGACGAAGAAGTTTAAAGAACACGAGGTGGTGAAAAAGGTAACCCCAGAAATGCTCGAACGGAAGCAGTGGACAAAGTTTGGCGATGCGAAGAGGTATAAGCCTGGGGATGAGAGTATGACGGCGGTATCGTTGGAGGAGATATTCCTTGAGAAGGTGCGGACGCAGCCCAAGTCGGAGGTGGAGAAGGCGGGCGATCCGTTGGCGGCGATGGCGAGCGCGCAGACGTCGTTGTTGGTGTGCAGAACGTGCGGGAAGAAGGGCGATCACTGGACGTCGAAGTGTCCGTACAAGGATTTAGCGAACGATGGGGCGAAACCGCCGGACGAGGACGGTACCGGGCCGAGAAGAACTGCTGGGGGATATGTGCCGCCATCCATGCGGGACGGCGCTTCTGGGGCTGGGGCTTCGATGATGGATCGTCGCCGGGACGAAAACTCGATTCGCGTGTCGAACTTGTCGGAAGATACTCGCGAACAAGATTTACAAGAGCTGTTCCGTCCTTTCGGTCCGGTGACACGTATTTACGTGGCGTTCAACCGCGAGACTGGGGAATCAAGAGGATTCGCGTTCGTAAACATGGTGAACAGAGACGACGGAGAGCGCGCCATCGCCAAGCTCAACGGCTACGGTTATGACAACTTGATTCTTCACGTAGAGTGGGCACAGCCACGAGAACAGCGCCCGTGATGATAATCACGATGAAGACGTAGTACCGAGACTTGATTTGCTTTTAATACGTACATTTGACATTGACAAAAACCGTCGGACTAAATATATTATGCGTAATTCTTTACTCGCGCTTGTCTTTTGAAGCGTTCGCGAGCTCGTTGACGAACTCGTGAACACTAAACTTAGCAAATAAGATGTACCCCAACGCCAAACCTGCGATGACGCCGAGAGAGAATGGCTTATCGCGGCGAGCCGAACGGCCTATCGTAGCAGCCTCCATAGCGGCGCACGATTGCGAGCACGAAATCGGCCCAGGTGCCTGGAAATTCGGGCAGGCGCTTCCAACTTTGTCAGACTTACCGCCGCCCGCGCCTAAAATGGCGCTCGCCGAGCACGCGTCGCGTAAAGTCTTTAAAGGTTCGGCGCCGAGTGCGCGTTGAAGCTCCTGCGGCGAACTGTGCGCAAACTTGGCGAGTTCAGCCGTGGTTAATAAGTTTGCCATACTCTTCGCCACGTCCGGGGTCACGCCCACGATAGCTACCGCGGCGATGGTTTGATCAAGTGCGGGTACGATGCTTTCCACACGTGATTCAACATTGATGATGGCTTCACGCAACTGTCGAAGCCTTGGTCCGTGCGCTTCGCAACGCTCGAGAGATTGTAAATACATCTTTTGTGCCGCGGTGAGTTGCGTGGTGCACTGTGCTCGAAGCTTTTGCATCATCTCCAATTGCTTGGCTTCATGTTTTTGACGTTTTCGCGAAATCTTTGACGCTTCAGATGCCATTTTTTTGCGCTTTTCGAGCACTTCCTTATCCGCGGCTTTCATCTTCTTGCTTCCAACAGACTTTTCGTCATCTTCGGTGCACCACTCGCGGCATGGAATGCCTTGAGACTCTGAACGCGCGCAACGCTCTGATTCGAGAAGACTAATCATGAAATCCAAGTGCGATAAAACCTTGTCACACGTTTCAAAATATTTGCCCGGTAACACCAAATCTTTCAAAGCTTGCGCGCGAGAGGCAGCCGTCTTGGAGTTGACAATCTTGTCAACCGCGGCTTTGTTACAATAACCACCGTTTGATTGAGTCTTCATGAGACGCACGCGCGTTTCACGCAACGACCTTATCAACAAGTCATCGTTTGTGGGCTTGTCTCCAAACGCTTCGCTTCGGCATCCCAAAATTGTCTTTGTCTTTTCCTTCTCACCAATCTTCACGCCAAACTTTTTAGAGTACGCCTCCTCGCTCGCCTTGAGTTCCATTTCGGCGTTTTGACGATCTTGTTTGATTTCCAATGCCTTGGCTTCGCACATCTCCTTTTGAACCTCCCACGCGTCGTGCAATTTCTCCGCAACTTCGCATTCGCTCATCATCTCTGCCTGCTTACTCGCGTGCTCAAAGCGCTGCTCGACAACATTTCCGCACAACTTATTCATACGTAAATCACACAATGACGCCAACGCGTGATCATACGACGGCTCTCTCGACGCACTCGATCGCTTGCTGAACAAAGGCACGACGCGCGTTTCCCGCGGGAACATCGCGTCTCCCCAGTTCACCGCCTTGGACACCGCCGCGAGCGCATTCGTTCGCAACGCGCACAAAAACTTCCGACCCGTACCAAGCGCATCGCACCGTCGAGTAGCATCTCTCGCCGACGCCTCCTCCTCAATCACCACGTAGCGCAACTTTTCGCAAATCGCCAACGGCGCCAGCGGACACGGCCCAACCGGAAGCGCTCTCACCCGCCGCGCGTACGCCAACCCGCTCTCGTACGACCCACCATCGGATGACGAATCACCACCAGACTCCACCGCGCTCGGGCTCGATGAAAACAACCCCGCGTCGACGCCGCGCGCGACGACAGACACCATCAACACCATAATCACCATAATCGCCTTCAACACCGACACCCGCGCCACCGCCGTCGCCATCGCCTCGATCGCGCCGCGATGCGCGCGTCTCCGCGATGCGCGCGTCTCCGCGAACGATCCCATCGTCATCCCTCGCCCGGCGCAGAGACCTCGCGCGGTCGTCGCGACGTGGCGCGCGACCATCATCGGTCGACCGAATCACCATCGCCAATGAATCACATATTCAAAACGGACACACCCAAACGCACGCACGCGCTTATCCGCGTCGCCTCGCCTCGCGCGCGCGCCGGCGGCGCCTCTCGCGCGTCGCGATGACGATGCGTGCGCACATCTCGCGCTGCGTCGCGAAACACGCGCGATTCCATGCCTAGACGCGCGCCTCGAGCGCGAATGATTCGCATCCACGCGTTTGCCCCAGCGCCATTCGTCGACGCGCATCGCGCGCGCATTCATCGACGCGCGCGTCACTCGCGCTCACGCGCGCACCGATCGCGAGATGATTGCCTTTGGCGCACCGTCTACGCGCGGCGCGCCCGCGTCGCGCGGACGCGCGAGCGAGGCACGCGTGCGGCGCGCCGCGGTGCTGCGACCGCGTGCGGCGGCGGCGCCGTCGTCGGCGACGCGCGGTGACGGCACGCGCGCTGCCGCGGTGACGCGCGAACAGTGCGTGGAGTTTATTCGCAGCGGATGCAAGCCGAAATCGGCGTTCAGGTGCGTGCGCGATGACGCGCGAAGCGATGCAAGGAAAACGCGTACGGCGGCGGCGGCGATCCTGATGACGTTGCCTTTTTTTGCAGAAGCGCGCGCGTTTAACGCGCGCCGAGCGTCGTCGACGACGCGGCGATGCGCGCGTTGACGTTGATGAGGCTCTCTCTCTCGCGCGTGATGAATGCGTGTACTGACGGCGTGAATCGGATGTAATTGACGACGACGTAGGATTGGCACGGAGCACGAAAAGTTTGGGTTCGACGCGGAGACCAAGCGACGCATGGATTACGACGTGGTGAATCATATTTTGACTGGTTTGGTCGACCGACACGGGTGGAAGCCAATCATGGAAAAGGAGAACATTATCGGGTGTACGGCGAATAAGCAGAGCGTGACGCTTGAGCCTGGTGGACAGTTTGAGTTGAGCGGGGCGCCTTTGGAGACGTTGCACGAGACGAGAGACGAGGTCAAGTGGCACTTGGAAGCCACCTCGGCGTTGGCGCTGGAGAAGAATCACAAATTCTTAGGTCTTGGTTTTGACCCAAAGTGGGCGGTGAACGACGTGCCGATGATGCCAAAGGGACGGTATAAGATTATGCGCGCGTACATGCCGAAGAAGGGCACGCGAGGTTTGGATATGATGTTCCGCACGTGCACCATTCAAGTCAATCTCGATTTCGAAAGCGAGATTGACATGATTCGCAAGTTTAGAACGTCGTTAGCGCTTCAACCTCTCGCAACAGCGTTGTTTGCCAACTCTGCGTTCGTTGATGGCGTGGATACGGGGTATCAATCCATGCGCTCAGATGTGTGGCGGGACACCGATAACGACCGCACCGGGACACTCGCGTGGGTGTTTGAAGACGACTTTGGATTTGAAAAGTACGCTGATTACGTCATGAACGTGCCCATGTACTTTGTTTATCGTAATGGCACGTACGTGGACGTCTCTGGCGAATCTTGGCACGACTTTATGGCGGGTAAGTTGCCGCAACTTCCGGGAGACAAGCCGACGATGGACGACTGGGAACAGCACCTCACGACGGTGTTCCCAGAAGTACGATTGAAAAAGTACATGGAAATGCGCGGCGCTGACGGTGGGTCTTATGAAGCCATCCTCGCGTTGCCTGCGTTTTGGGTTGGGTTGTTGTACTCTGATACCGCGCTCACGGCGGCAGAAAAGTTGGTGAGCGACTGGACGCAAGCGGAGCGCGACGCCCTTCGCGTGGGCGTCACCAAGGATGGTTTGTCCGCTAAATTCAGAGACGGCACCGCGTTAGACATCGCCAAGCAAGTCGTCGATCTTTCCGTCGTTGGATTGAAAGAGCGCGGGCTCGGCGAGGAGGTTTACATGAATTATTTACTTAACATTGTGCGAGACGGCAAGAGCGAAGCCAAGCGCGTGTCAGAGCTCAACGCCACGCAGTGGAAGGGCGACCTCGATAAATTATACGAGTACGCCACCATTCCCGCAGTTCTACCGGAAATCAAATAGTGGTTTCTCTCACGCGCGAAATCTTGTCTGTCTGTAGCATGCCGCTTAAAGCGCTTTCTTGTAAATTACAATTCTTTCCGTCATCGCACAGTTGTCAAATCGACGGCAGCGCCGGAGTGTCCGGTCGCTTTGCGCGCACGGCTGCGGACACAGCTCGAAAGTGCTCTGAACTGGCATCGCCGAGCATTTCGAATAAGATCGACTCGGTCGTCGCTAAATACGCCCCAGCGCTCTCCATGCGACGCAAAGCCACGGCGCGGTCCTCCGGGCGAATACTGCTAACCGCGTCGACGCACACGTGGACGCGACATCCCGACTGCAACAAATCCAACACCGTCTGCAACACGCACACGTGTGCTTCAATGCCCGTCACGACGGCGACACGCTTGTTGGCATCTGGAAATACTTCCCAAAACTTCTCATCGATCATGCTAAAACGTGTTTTTTCGTTGCAGGTACAACCGTCCAGAGCGTCCTTTAACGGCTCCACAGTCGTTCCAAGCTTCTCTGGCACCTGCTCTGTCACATATATCTCATGCTTTGCATAAGTTTTATGAACGTTCATAGCCTGCACGCCTCGAATCAACACCGTCTGCGCGTGCACGACTTGGTCGAAACCAGTGATGGCTTTGGCAAACTTTTCTTGCATGTCGCAGATGAACAACACGACGCGGTCGTCCTTGGTGATTCTAGAACGCATCACGTCGTCAGGCGTCGGCATTGCGCGGTGATGTAGCGATGTGTACGAGCGGCGAGCGGTTGGTAGCACGCGAGTGACGATGCGCGACGCGATGCGCGACGCAGTTTGCATGCGCCGAGTTGTGCGGAGCTGATGACTTTAGTGAGTCATCAAGAGGAACTTTGCTTTGTTACTTTATTCGTGCTTTGAAAATTACGTATAGATGTCTAATACGCTAGAAGATTAGTCGGTGGTACAGGTGTAAAATTACCCGCGACATGAACCGGATCGATGAAGGCGAACGCCGAGCGCGGCGGCGCAGAGTCGAGAATAAACGCGCGACTCGGCGCCGCCGGCTGACGTTCACTTAATTCCATAACCCACGAGAGGATTATTAAATGAGCAACTTTTCGATGCTATCCTTCAAATTTTGGATTTGCTGCTTCAACTGCGAACCTTCATTCGTAGTCACAGAGCAAGAAATAACCGGTCGGCTCACGCCGCACGCGCGTCCGAGCGCTTGCTTTGACGGCACAAAGACGTACGGAACGTTCTTGTCTTCAGCCAACAAAGGCAAGTGCAACAAGATCTCAAGCGGCTCAGTATCCGCCGCGAGCACGACAAACTCAGAAATACCGCGGTTCAGCGTCTTCGTCGCTTCGTTCGCGCCCTTCTTCAACTGCTTGTAGTTGCTCGCTTGTTGCACGATGTCCAAAATAGTGATCGTCAATTGCGCATCCGCGAGCGGGTACGCCTTCGGGTTCACGTCAGCCATGATGGTATGCGCGCGTTAAAGATGAATATCTGTGCGTGCACGAACACGAACGAACGCCACGTCAGTTACCGCGCGAGGAACGCGACGCGAGCGTCGAGTGGATTGTTGCCCTAGAATTGTCACGCGCGCCGCCGAATGACGCGCTCTACGCGCCGCTGAGCACGCGCGCGCGCGCGAACGATTGACGAGGACGCGCAAACGAACCGTACCTGAATCTGCGGTCGATGTAAGCAGCTTCACCGCTCGATGTCGCACGCGTACGACGGACGAACTCGGCCGAAAGTGACGCGCGCGCCGCCGCGCGCCGCCGCCGTAGGTGCGCCGTTTTCATACTGTGGACGGTTTTACACTATTAAATTCATTTTTATGTGGCGTTCGCGCGCCATCGACGACGCATTCGCCTCACTGCGCCGCGCGCGATGTCCATCGCGCACGCGCTCGGCGCGCGCCAACGCGTCGAACGCGCGTCGTCGCACCTCGGCGCGTCGCTCGCGTCGCGTCGCGGGCGCGCGAGCGGCGCCGGGGCGCGACAACGACCGCGCGGGCGAGGCGATGGGCCAGCGCGTGGGCGCGCTTTTTGGACGGGTGTTTGGGCGTCGACAACGTCGATGCAGGGCGACCGGGACACGATTGCGGGCATAGCGACGCCTGTCGTGGCGTCGAGCGGTGGGATCGCCATCGTGCGGTTGAGTGGGGAGGATGCGGTGGCGATTGCTGGGCGCGTGTTCGCCGTCGGTCGAGGCGGCGGCGGGCGAGAGAACTTTCAGTTTGAGAGTCATCGCGCGACGTATGGGGTGGTGTATGAGCGCGATATTGACGCTGGTAATGCGTCTGGGCGGAAAATTATCGATGAAGTCATTGCGTTGGCGTTCTTGGCGCCGAGAAGCTACACGGCGGAGGATGTCGTGGAACTTCACTGTCACGGCGGCGCCGTGTGCGTGCAGCGCGTACTGCGTCGATGTCTTGACGAAGGTGCGCGGTTGGCGAGAAATGGAGAGTTTACGCTGCGCGCATTTCTCAACGGTCGCTTAGATTTGGCGCAAGCTGAAGCAGTGCACGCATTAGTGAGCGCGAAGACGACGGCGGCGGCGGATAGCGCGTTGGCGACGATGCGAGGTGGATTAACGACGCCCGTAAGTCAAGCGCGCACGCTATGCGTAGACTTACTCGCTGAACTTGAAGCGCGATTGGATTTTGATGACGAAATGGTGCCACTAGACGTCAACGCCATAGCCGCAAAAGCGGCTGCTGCGTGTGAGACGGTGAAAGACGTATTGCAAACCGCTCGTCGTGGAGCTCTACTTGAAACTGGCGTCACGGTCGCCATCGTCGGGCGACCAAATGTTGGCAAGTCCAGGTTACTCAATGCGTTGACACGAAGCGAAAGGTCGATTGTGACGTCACGTGAGGGTACAACGAGAGACGTTGTAGAGGCTTCCGTGAATATCGGAGGCTTGCCGGCGACTTTGCTCGATACCGCTGGTATTCGATCTGAGACCGACGACGAGGTCGAGCAAATCGGCGTTGAGCGTTCTCGCGCAGCTGCGGCGGGTGCAGATGTAGTCGTACTTGTCGTCGATGCAGAGCGCGGATGGACGACTGAAGACTATGCGATTTGGGAGAGCGAAATCTCGAATAACGCTCGAGCGAGTGGCTCTGCAGTGCTCGTCATTAACAAAACCGACGTCGCCGACGCGGCTAATGCGACGCCACCCGATGAGGTCATTTCCACGTTTAGCGCTGTCGTGCACGTTAGTGCGGCGACTGGAGACAACTTGAGTTTGTTGGAATCTGCGGTGGTCGACACGGTGAGCGGCGGCGCCGTCGACGCTGAAGGCGGGGCGTGGGCCGCAAACCAACGTCAGGCCGAGGCCTTGCAAGTTGCCGCAGACTCTTTAGACCGACTAAAGGGTACCATAGCCGCAGACATGCCCCTAGACTTTTGGACTATTGATTTACGTGAAGCCGCGTTTGCGCTCGGTACAGTGACTGGCGAAGACACAACCGAGGATATTTTAGACACCATTTTCGAGCGCTTCTGCATAGGAAAGTAGACGATAATTTTATGTAAATATACATGTGTACATTATGCTAGTGGTGTTGAACAACGGCTACTTCTCGTCGGGTTGCGATCGTACTCGTAACGAAGCCCACTGTAAGTGTAACTGCTTCTGCAGCTCTGGTACTATGTCCACGCCCGTTTGAATCGCGCGTAGGATCACCCCGACGTTAGTTTTCTCATCTTTGCGCAATTCATCAATGTCGTCGCCATAAGCCTCGATGAATGCATCGCGATACACTTGGGCAAACTCTGTTTCTTCCGCCGCTGCGGTTTCAGTCGCCGCAGAGGTGTCCGTGTTCTCAACCGTGTCCATTGCAGCTTGTGCGCGTCCACACACAACGTTGTTGTGCTTGACGATAGAATCCCACATTCGACACTGAAAATTCTCTGGATCTAAATTATTCACCAACGGATTCGTTGATTCTCGAGGCTTCAAGTCGTCTACTAACGACACGCTCGTGTCCAACAAATTATCCCTGGCACCCATGAGTGCCAGATTCTTACGCAAAATCTTCTTAATCACCGCCCCAGCTTGCAGCCCAACTTCTTTACACGCCTTCTCCATGGCAGTCTCGTGCCCACTCTCCACGAGCTCTGCTCGAGCCTCGCGTGTCAAACAATCAACGTTTCCGTGTCGCTCTAAAGCGACTCGCAACGCGTCCCTCGCGCGCTTAAAAGCTTTACTCACGTCCTCCTCATCGGTAACGTCGTCTACATCGGCGTCGTCATCATCATCGTCGTCGGCGTCGTCATCGTCACTACCGGAATCAAGAACATCACTGTCCTCCATATCGCTCGAGCTGGCATCTCGTCTCCGCTTGCGCTCCTTAGCGACCTCTTCGCTCGACGACGAGCTCGACGACGCCAAACTCGACGATGAAGAAGAACTCGACGAGGACGAGGACGAGGACGAGGACGAGGACGAGGACGAACTCGACGACGAGGACGAACTCGACGACGACGAAGACGAACTTGATGAGATCGGCGGCGGCGGCGGCGGCTCTTTCTTTGCCTTTTTACTCTTCTTTTCCTTCAACGCCTTTGCCTCGCGCTTGCCTCCGTCTTTCGGCGCTAACGGTGCGCTCACGCCGTCATCTTTCGCGCGCGTCAGCGCAATGGGCGTCGTTTCTTTCACCACCGCATCGTTTCCGCGCTGTCGCTCCGCCTGCGTCGGGAAAAATGTAATACTTGCGGTGAGTCGGTGACACGCGAGTGGCGGCTGCGCGGCGAGTTCATTCTGTACGCGACGACGACGACGACGACGACGACGACAACGACGAGTGCGCGGACGAGGATAGCACAGGCGACACGCGAATATCGATGGTGACGTACGGCGAGACGACGGGCGATTTCGGCGAGTCCACCCTGATCGCGAAGCGGTTGCGCCATGACTGGCGCGTTGTGAGGGTGGAGCGTCTCGACGCGTAACATTTGGACAATCGTAGAGTCTGTTTTAGTTATTTGTGACACGCGTTGCGTGTTGAAAACGAAAGATGTTTGATTGATTTAATATACGGGCTAATGTGGCGCGGCTGATTCAAAGACGAAGGCTGTCGAAATTACTTTTTCGCCACGTTAATTTCGCTCCGCGGCAAGTTTACGGCGGCGATGAGCCCGTGCGACTGCAAGTTCAATTCCGTGCCATCGCGGTAGAGCGAAATCGGCGACTCGATGCTGACGTTAGCAAACAACGGTCTGCACGGTCGCACGTCGAGCGAACGACCGTTGTGGATCGCCGCAGTCGCGCCCACGGCTTTTAACGCGTTGCTTCGCGGCATCGCGTCAAAGTTAATGTACGGCTTCCCATCCCACTGCACGCCCAACCCGAGAGACACATCTGTGGCTAATAATCCTTCGCCAACCTCAAACTTCTTCTGTAACTCCACGCCAGTGACATCCACGGCAACTTTCCCGGGCTCACCAATCTCGCGCTCGAGTTTCGCAAACGTATGGACCGTCTTTGAGGCGTAATCAGCGAGCGCGCCGACGGTCACGCTCGTCGCGTGCGCCTCGTTCCCTGGTAACCCCTTCACATCCACAGTCTGTGCGTGCACCGAAACATGTATTACGATTGTACCAAATGTTAGTGCGTGCGCTCGAAGTCAGATTCAATCGCGCACGCGACGCGATGTCCCGAGGTCAACGACGAGTCGCGTCTCGACGAGATCAACTGAATTCATCATAATCAAGTCAACGCGAGTCAACAACGAGATGCGAGCGCGAACGACGACGACGACGACGATAGCGCGTATAACGCACGCGTACCTTGGATACTTTCAGTCCCCACACCGGATCGGTGTGCAAAGACACGCGCGGTTGCTTGATGTTTTGCCACCACGGCGCATCGTCGTTGGTGGCATTCGCGACGGCATTCGTCTTTGCGACGCTCGAGGGCGTGGCGACGGCGTCAGGATTGGCGTTGGAAACGTTGGACATGTTATGTGTGCGTGCGTGCGTCGTGCGTGCGCGCGCGCGTGACGATGATTGGTGCGCACCGCTGGGTGAGCGCTCCGCGAAGTGAGGAATATCCAAATTCGCGCGTTCAAGCCAAGGCGGTCGCGTCGTGCGGTTTGGACGACGTCAGCGCGCGCGCATACACGGACAAAGATATTATCAAGACGGCGATTTTGAAGTTTTTTTAGAAATTTGACGATTACAAAACGCGCCCCATTAAGTGAGACGCCTCTAGTCACCGCGCAAGTTGCCGTCGCGCCGCAGACGACTTCACCATCATACCAAGTAACAAAGGAACTTAAACACCAACATGTTCTTTTTTCCCTATTGCTGAACAGTCGCACGTTGGGCAAGCTCGCGAGCGATGATCTTGTTACGAGCTTCAGTCTTCGCTTGGGACTTAACACCCATGATACCACCACCCCACGTTCTGGACGTCTTCGTGAAGACGTCGTTGTAAGAAGCCTTGATGGCTTCGACGAGCTTGGAGAATTCAAGCTTATCTTCGTTCTTGATCGCGGTGAGCGCCAACGCCGTGGCGGTCTTCTTGTGCACAACCGCGCCGAGACGAGCCTTGCCCTTAACGATGCAGTACGGCACGTTCATTTGCTTGCACAAAGCCGGGAGCCAGACAACGAGTTCAACCGGGTCAACGTCGTGCGCGATGCACACGAGTTGCGCCTTGCCTTGCTCCACGAGGTACGTGATGTGGTTGATACCGAACTTCACGACAACGGGCTTCTTGCTCTCAACATCCTTACCCGCGGCTTCAGCCTCCGCCATACCGGCGAGGCGCTCCTTCTTTTGGGACGCGTCCTCCGGGCGGTACTTCATGAGAAGCTTGAACAAGTTCGTCGCCAAGTTCTTGTCCAAAGTGTTGTTGAATTGGTTGATGGCCGGCGGGACCTTCAAACGCTTTTGCAACACACGACGTTGGCGCTGGATGCGCACATACTTCGGCCACTTCACGTAACGGTTAAGCGGCGTCTTCACCGGCAACGAGTTACCAATGCCAAAGTTCTTCGGCTTGCGCTCAAACAACGGGTTGGACGGGCCCTTCGGTTCCGCCTTCGGTTGTTTAGCCTTGAGGGCCGCAGGGGCTTTCGCAGGTTTAGCCTGTAGATTCGCAAATAGCACGTACGAGAGAAAAATTACGTCAGTCCAAGTTCCTTCAAGCGAAACAAAACGACGTCGCGCTCCGCCGCGGCGCAGACCCTCGCGCGCTCAACGTCGCGCGCTCAACGCCCGACGCCCGACGCCGAGCACGACATCCTCCCCACCCGCCTCGCGCGAACGTTGCACCCAAACGCCACGCATCATCACATCCCGCGCGGTGCCCCAACGCGCGCACGCACCACGCGCGCGCGACGTCCGATGACCACGCCCCAACCCCGCCCATCGCGCGATCGAAACCCCAAGCGAATCGCCACGACCGCGCCCTCAACCGCGCCCATGCGTCGCCCACACGCGCCCGCGCGCGACCAAACGACCACGCGCGACGCGCGTCATCATCTAATCCCCTCTCCGCACCCATACGCAACCTCGCCCGTGCGCCGCGCGCGCCGCACCACCGCGCCATCGCGCGCGCGACCGCAAAGCCCTAACGCGCATCGCGCGTCGCATCATCGCCCACGCCGCGCGTCGCGCGAGCGCGACGTCGACCAAAAGATGCGCTGGTGTGCGAGAGTCACCGCGGGAAATTCGCGCATTCGCATCGCACGCGCGCATCGACGTACCATGGCTTCACGCGTGCGCGTCTAGAAAAGGCGGATCGTCGCGGCGCGCGCGCATCCATGGGTTCCAGACGCAAGACACCGAATGTCCGAACATTCGAAATAAAAGTATATCCCTCACGTCCGGACACTCGACCAGTACTGCGCGTGCCATGAAGACTAGGACATGCACGTGTTCGCGGTGAAAATCATCACGCGATGTGGTGCGCGTACTGTGCGCGTGCGGGACGCATGATGCGTGCGAATGTGGGTGCGCGCGACTCGAGACGCCATTCGCCGCCATTCGCGCGCGCCGAGTTCGCGAAGTTCGCGCGCGTGAGGCGACGGCGGGGGACGACGGGCGTTCGTGCGCGTGCATTGACGAGCACGACGCGAGGTGCGAGTGTGCGCGCGCACGGGCGCGAGCATGGAGGATTTCTCGCGCGCATTCATGGATGAGGAATTGTTCGATGCGGTGGACGAGGATAGACACGCGCTGACGACGACGACGACGAGTGAGATGGGTGCGCCGGCGCGGCGGGTGAGTGTGACGAATCCTCGTGTGCGTGAGTTTACGCAATTTGGAGACATTGCGCATAAACCCGCGGTGAAACGGCGAAAGGTGCACGGGAAGCTCAAGCGAAGCGCGAGCGCGCCGGCGTCGCGCGCGCGCTCGGTGAGGGATATCGACGACGATAGGGACGATCGTGACCCAAATGCGTGGGTTCCAGGCCCAGCGAGACGGGGTGAAACTATCATGACGCAAGCGCAAGTGCGCGTGGCGGCTGGGAGGTTGCCATTTGGATTGGAGTACTTGGGCGTGGACGGGCCAATTGGACACGTCGGGCGGGACGGGACGCTGTACTCGAAGACAAATGCGGTCGGGTCACATCAGATGACAAATGTATCGACGGATAGCGGGGTGGTAGCACACATAGCATCAGTCGGTGTTGGTCGCGCGGCGACAGTGGGGATGGTGGATGCTCATAGCATGTTGGGCGCGGATGACTTGGATTTTGGCTTGACGCCAAACGCTGTCGTCGCCGCGGGTGCGTCATCATTCTCTGCACCAGACTTGTTTAATGGAGGCGCGGGGTTTATGACGACGCCGCCGATGGCCACCGGTTTAGGATCATCGCAAGATATGCGGCGACGTTATGCGAATGTCAGCGCTCAACAAACCAAGCGGGCGAAAGCCGAGGAACGCGTAAAGCGCATCGCGTTGAAAAAGCGCCTCTTTGAGCTCGAGAATTTGACTTCGACGTTGGCCGAGCGCGTGGAGCGTGTTGCCGAAGAACGTGAAGAGTTGAGTTTGATTGCGCAACGCGCCAACGCAAAGGTTCAAGAGCTAGACGCCAAGCGGAAAACATCCACGGTGTCACGCTCCATTTCACAGCTTCGTCAGAAGATTGGTGCAAAGCCGGATATGCAGCATGGGTTTGACGCTCTGCGATATCGGAGCTTGCTCGAAGTCGTGCACAAGCAATGTCTGACGAGCGTACGGCAACTGATGTCGCACCAATGGGGTTTCCCATTTACCGCGCCTGTGGATGCCGAAGCGCTCGGCCTACCAACATATCACGACGTGATTAAGAACCCAATGGATTTGGGGACGATCAAAAAATTCATCGAAGATGGTGGTAAGTACCTCGTGGGCGAAGATGTCGACGTCGATGTACGATTGACCTTTGCAAACGCCATGACGTTTAATAAAGAAGGCACGGACGTGCACACAATGGCGAAAGGCTTGCTCGCAGAGTGGGACACGAAATGGGTCGCGATTCAACAACGAATCGTAGATGTTGAGGCGTGCTTGCTCGTCGAGCGTGAGGTTGCCATCGCGCGGAACGAAGCGGCGGCAAGGCGCGCCGATGCCGCGGTCAAGGAGGTGGAGCGCTCGAATACGAGCGCGGCGCTGGACGTCGCATTGACGCAGCTCGCCGAAGTTGAGGCGCAAATGCTCGCTATCATGCGTCCGTTATCGCATGATGATCGCGAAGGGTTGGTGACGAGCTTGAAGCGCTTACCGAGCGGTCTGCGCGAAGGCGCGGAGCAGATTATTGCACGAAACAGTGGTAGTGGATGGGACGCGAAGAGAATGCGCTTGGAAAACATTAACGACCACAGTGACTTGACACTTCACTTGTTGGTTCGATACGCAAAGAATATGAATAGAAATAGAATTGCCGTCATCGCGGGATGGTGCGGGCATAGCCATCCGGAGGAACTCTTGGATAAGTTCAAGGAGGAGCCCCTGACGGATTGCGTCGACGATTTGGCGACGTTTGTCGGCGTAGCTCCAGCGCAGCACCACGCCGGTGAACATTTAGGCTTACGCACGATCGATGCGATTGGTGAAGAGTATGATTTCGATCCTCTCGCATTCGATGACTTGCTCGGCGACGTTCCTGACGACCACATGGATTTCGATCCTTTAGCACTTTGAAGCGGGACGGCTAGCCGACGGCTGACATGTGGATGCGAATGTCCATACTTTAGCAATGCACACGCGCCACTGCGTGTGCTAGACATGTAATATACACTCGTTGTTGTGCATAATCATCTTTTTACCTTCACAATGAACGCACGTGGAGAGCTCGACTGCGGGAGCTCCACGCCTCACAGCGCGACGTGCCCCACTGTGAGCTTCTGCGCCAACCATGGTGCTTTCTCTCCGACCTAGGCAGCGCCAAGCCGTGGTAGAGATGCTCAATCTCACGCAGAAGAGTCCGATGGCGCTTTCGTCGGTCAGTGACGCCGATGAAGCCAACACGTACAAGGTACGCGTGCGGTTTCGCGTGACAGCAGCGAGAGCTGTCAACAGCTAGTAGCTCGATTCGCGCGCGGGACTCGCGCTTTCGTACCGATGACTAACCGCCCTCTCTCCCGGATGCGGTCATACGCACACAGCTATTCGTGCTCGATAAATTCACCCACGACGTCATCGCCCCGCTCGTGACGCTGCGTGACTTGAGAGAACACGGCGTGACGCTGCACTTGAAGTTGGAATCAGATCGCGAAGAAATACCTGATGTCCCGAGCGTGTACTTCGTGACGCCGACGACGGAGAACATAAAGATAATATCAAATGATTTTAGCAAGTCCTTGTATGAGGCGTATCACTTGAACTTCTCGTCGACGTTACCGGAAAGTGGGTTGGAAGCGTTGGCTACGGCGGCGGTGCGCGCCGGCGCGGATGGGCGAGTCAAGTGCGTGCGAGATCAGTACCTTGGCTACGTCTCACTCGAGGAAAATTTGTTTGATTTGAGTCTGGACGATGGTTATCGGTTATTGCACGATCCACGAGTGTCGGAGAAGGATGTGGAGCGTTTAATTGCGAGCGTGACGACTGGATTGTTTTCGGCGTGCGCGACTCTTGGACAAGTGCCGGTGATTCGCGCGCAAAAGGGCGGTGCCGCGGAGATGGTGGCGAACGAGTTAGACTCGAAAATTAGGGAAGCGCTCACGCAGCGGGACAACCCATTCGATGCGGCGGCGCGGATGCACATCGGCGCTGGTTCGGTGCAACGGCCGTTACTGTGCTTGTTCGACCGTAACTTTGACTTGACCGCAATGCTGCAACACGCGTGGACGTACCAGCCGCTCGTGCACGACGTGCTAAGTATGCATCTGAACCGTGTAGATGTGACATCGGATTCTCCAGCCGATGTTGCGGGAGGATCAAAACCAAAGAGTTACACGTTGGAGGCGGCGGATCCATTTTGGGCTGCCAACGCGAGCGCGCAGTTCCCCAAAGTCGCCGAGCAAGTGGAGTTGGAATTGGCGAAATATAAAGAAGCAATCAAGCGCGTGAATGCGCAGACGTCCATGGCGGACGACCCCGACGCTTTAGGTGACAGCACGTCCAAGCTTGCGGATGCCGTGCAGTCGTTGCCCGAGCTTCAAGAGAACAAGCGCGTCATCGACAAGCACACGAACATCGCCACGGCGTTGCTAGGAAGCATTAAACAGCGTGGTTTAGATGAATATTACGCCATAGAAGAGGATTTGTTAGTTGGCAAGGGCGATAAGCCGTCTGTGATGAGCTTGTTGCAAGCTACGGGTCGCGGGAGCGCGGAAGACAAGGTGCGGCTAGCAATCGTCTACACGTTGTCCGCCACTGAAGGCGTGTCACCGCAAGACGCCGAAGCCGTGGAAGGTGCGTTGCGTGCAAGCGGTGCAGATACGGCGGCGTTGACCTATGTCAAGCGCATGATGAGCTTGAACGCGAGCTTGAAGAACATGTCGGCGAGCGACGGCGCCGCCGGCGCGCCAGGACACCAACGGAACAACTCGAGCCAAGCTAACATCCTCGACTGGGCCGATAAACTCTACGGTCAAAGCGTGAATACGATCACCAAGGGTGTGAAAAACTTGCTCAGCGGTGAGCGCGTACTTCCAATCGCTGTCGCCGTCGACGCGCTGATGGCGAACCAACAGACGCCAGAAACCGCCGCGTACGCCTACATGGATCCCAAAAGCCCTCGCGGAAAATCCACCACCCCGCACGAGAGCGATCCCGCCTTCCAAGACGGCATTTGTTTCGTCATCGGCGGTGGAAACTACATCGAGTACCAAAGTTTACTCGAACTCACCGCTCGAGAACGCTCTCACGTTCGATCTGTCGTCTACGGCTCCACCTCGCTCGTCACTGGAGAAAACTTTCTCAAAGTCCTCGCCAACCTCGGTTCGAGTTAGTCACATCTGTGACATCCATCCACCATCCGCCATAGTCGCTTGTAAATTATACCAACGTTCGTACGCGACACTATTCAGTATGCGCGCGTGCACCTTCGTTCCCAGCAATAATACGCCACGTGGCAATTTAAAACCAATCCATCGTTGCCTCCGCGCCTTCGCCATACCGACGCACGCGCGCAACGCACGCACATCGCGCCATGAGTCGCGTCCCATGCGGAGGTACGCTCGAAGTCAACGTCCTCAACGCCATCCGGCTCATCGAGACGCAGAGCATCGGCAAACAGGACCCGTACGCGGTCATACGCGTCGGCGATGAAACGGCACGCACAAAGGTGTGCCGCGACGGAGGCACCGCGCCGACGTGGAATGAGCGATTCACGTTTCACCTCACGCACGTCGAGGATGAGATTACCGTGCGGTTGTGGAATTCGAACTCTTTAAAGTCGGATAAATGCATTGGGAGCGCGAGGATTTCGTTGGCCAAGGTGTACGCGGCGGGATACGACGACGTCGAAGCCGCGGTGTTGACGACGAAGGGTGCGCCGGGTGGGATGATGAATGTGGTGTTGACGTGGATACCGACTGGGCCGGCGCCGCGCGTGACGCACGTGCACTTGCCGGCGTCAGAGCCGCCGGCGCCGGCGGCGGTGCCGTACGCGGCGATGCAACGGTTGCCTTCGGTGCCGAATGATTTTCGACCGCCTGGGTACGTGTCGGAGCCGAGATATGCGCCGGTGCCGGCACAACATTATCAGCAACAGCCTCCGCAAGCGTATCATGCGCCGGTGCAGCAGCAGCAGCCGCAAATGGTGCAAGTTCCGGGTATGGGAAGGCCGACGTACATTCAATTCATGCCGCCGCCGCAACAGCCCGCGCAGTATCAGCCGCAAAACATTGGTTCGTATTATCAGGGCGCGCCGGCGCAGGGCGGGTTCATGCCACCGCCTCCCGGTTGGGCGCCACCTCAACAGGGCGGCTATCAACCGCCTTCGGATGATGTTTGGGGATAGCAGAGCGACAGACGCGCGAATGACGTGTGTACGTAGCTTCTCTTTCTCGGTCACGCGCGCGCGAACACACTATACTCGGCATAACCAAGTAAATCGTAGCCATGTAACTTAAAACAACACAGCTGTGTGCGATGAGAATTATGATGTATTGACAAATAATAATGTGTTTAAAGCGGACGGCCGAACAACTTTTTGATACCGACGTCGGGGGTGTCTTGCTTGACGAGCGATTCGCCGACGAGAATAGCGCCCACGCCGCTATCTTGCAACACGTTCACGTCATCAATAGTGAAGATACCAGACTCGCCCACCATGGTGATTCCACGGCGCTTGACTTCTTCACCGAGCGGACCGCCCATCAAGTCCGTCGTCACGTTCAAGCTCACCTCAAACGTCCCCAAGTCGCGGTTGTTGATGCCGAGCAAATCAATGGGAAAGTCGCCATCCAACACGCGCTTCATTTCCCCATAAGTGTGAACTTCGATCAAGCACTTCATCCCTAACGAATGTGCGATTTTCACGAAATACTTCAAGTCTTGGTTGGGCAAAACAGCGGCGATTAACAAAATTGCGTCGGCGCCGTACTTGCGAGCGAGGTAAATTTGATACGCGTCGACGATGAACTCCTTGCACAACAACGGGCACGTCACTCCAGCCTCACGAATCAACGCCAAGTTTTCGAACCCGCCCTGGAAGAACTTTTCATCCGTCAACACGCTCAAGCACGCCGCACCGCCTGCCTCGTACGCCTTGGCGATTTTCACCGGGTCAAAGTTGGGCTGAATCACCCCCTTACTCGGCGACGCCTTCTTCACCTCCGCAATCAACCCCGGTTGCTTCGTCGCCGCCAACTGATCCGTGATCGCCTTGACAAAATCTCTCGCCGGAGGTGCGTTCACCAACGCCGTACGCACCAACTGCAACGGAAACTTCTCCTTGCGCTCGCGCAACTCCAAATCCTTGTACCACACGATCTCCTCCAAAATATTCTTCGGCCTGTTCTCCTCATTCACCACGCGCTCACCGCTCGCGTTGACTTGCTCGATGAGAAACTCAAACTGCCCCACGCCCAAATCGTGCTTATTCGGCCCTTGCGGCGGTCGTCGACGAATGCTCACCGCCCCATCGCACGTCGTGTCCATGTGATTCAACGCCCCCAAGCGCAGCGATCGTCGCGCGTTCACGCTCGCCGCGCGCGTCGCCCGCGTCGTCGCGCACGGTGCCGCGCTCGCACGCGCTCCGATGGTCATCATCGTCCACGAAAGCGCACCGAGCGAGCCGGACGTCGACGTATGACGACGTTTGACGACGTTTGCGGATAGGGTTCGGAAAAAGCGCTCCACACCACCCGACGCCACAATTCCACGCATGGTTTTCGCAGTCGCCACGAGCGTTCGCGCGGCATGCGCGCCAACGCAGCGCGGTAGAGGTGCGTCGATGTGCGTGCGTGATGTGCGCGTCGTCGTCGACGGCAGATGCGCGTCGCGCGGTCGCTCGGACGCGATGTTGTGCGCGTGGTTGTTGAGGGTTTCAACAGACACTGACGAGCTTTTGCGTTTTTTTCGTGCGTGCAGGTGAACGCCGAAGCGTTCGAGCGCGAGGGATGACGCCGTTTTCACCGGTGTCGTCGTCGTCCTCGCCGCCGGCGCCGGGTTTCGATGCGATGAGCGCGTTGATGGGTGCGGCGCACGCCGCGCGAGTCGCGCGCGTCGTCGCAAAGAAGAAGCGCGCCGAGGGGCGGGAAATGATGGGCGAAATGTCCAAGCAAGCCGCCATGCCGTTGTTTTCGCTCGCCGCGGTGACCATGGTAGACCAGAAGATGATTGGGTTGATCACGCAAAGCGTGGCGTCGTTCATCAAACTTTATTTGTTGTTGCTATTCGTTCGCGTGTTGTTGACGTGGTTTCCAAATGTCAACTGGATGCGTCAGCCGTGGACCATGCTCAGGCAAGTCACCGATCCGTACTTGAACTTGTTCAGAAACTTGTTGCCACCCATCATGGGCATGGTGGACCTCACGCCGATTATGGGCTTCATGGTGCTCCAGTTCTTGGCCAAGGTTTTGAGCAGCGACGCGAGCATGGGCAAGTTTTGAACAACCTCGGAATGTAATAGTACGAGTATAGATGTGAAACCAATGCGATTCGAATGTGATGTTACAGTTGTGGTGTACAGCTGTGTCTAAACTACAGCGCGTTCAAAGCTGCGCGACGTCGTCCATCTCTTGGAGAATGTGAAAGCGGTGTCTAACGTCGACGTGCGCGGCGCGCCATCTGGTATAGACGAGAAACGCAAACACCCCGAGCGTGGCACACGTGAATATCGCCATGACATACGTCACGGCCTTCCACTCCGAAACCTCTTCGCGCAATTGTGCGATGAGCGTCGCCGTCGCGTTACTCGCGCCACCATAGTCGCGCTGAGTGATTAAAAATTTGTCCAACACGTCCCCGTAGCCCGACCCCGCGTCCTGAAATTCGCCGTACATGTGCGTTCGATTCAACGCCGTCAATCGCACGTAGCCGAATTTGTAAAAGGACTTCTCCGTGAACGCGTGTCCGTGGCCGTTATGCGTGTGTCGAGCACCACCCGTGCCGACGACAATGTTCACCGGAGCGCCGGGCTCGACGTACACGGCGACGTCGTCGTCGCGCTTTGAGCTATACGCGACGCAACCGTCGTCGGCGCCGGGCTCGACCACCGACCACGCGCACGAGCGCTGGTAGACGTGATTGTGCCCCCAAAACGCCAGCGTTACATTGTATTGCACCAAAAGCGGCCATACGTGCTCTTGGAGCAACTGCATGACGCTTAAATCGCTCGGGTTGAGCTTTCCCGCTGGCGGCGCGGGGCGATGATCCGGGCCATCCGTGGAGTCGATGACGCCTGGACGATGCCCGCCGACGACGACCCACGGCGTGCGTATTCGATCAATGCTCGCGAGTTCTCGCGCGAGCCATCGACCTTGCTGCGACGCGGACGTAAAATCAACTTCGGTGTCGATGCTCACCACGCGAATCGATCCGAGCGTGACGGCGAACCAATCGGCGTCAATGCCTTGACGCGGCGAAGGAAACAGCGTCGCGGCGGGTACGCCGCATTCACCACCGCTATCGTCGCCACCGAATACATCGGGCACGCGATCGGGCGCTCCGAGCCATGCGTCTGGTGGCGCGTCGAGCTCGTGGTTGCCCATGTTTGTCAAGAATGGAACGCGCGACGTCCAATTCTGAATTTGCGACGCCCATTCGTCCCAAACCGACGCGAAGCCGACGGCGTAGGAGAGATCGCCAAACAAAAACGCGGCGTTGATCTTACCGTCGCGCGCGTCGGCGCTCAGCGCGGCGCTGACGTTCAGAGCTGGTCTGCCGTAGCTGTCCCACGTGAACGAATCGTCATCCGAGCCGCGACCCATGTCGGCGAACATCGCAATCGTCATCGACGCGTCGGGATCTTCAGCCGGGGGCATGGTCATCTCGTATCGCGTCCTCGCCGCGTCGACGTCGTCGCTGATGTAATACTCCACGATGGCGCCCGGCGGCGCGACGATGTCCGCGACGTGCACGAATCCTGGATGTCGATAGCCAAATCCGGCAGCCACGCCTCCGCACAAATCTCGCGCATCGTACGTCGTCGTCATCGCTCGCACGCGCACGACGTCGCCGCCGCCGCCGCCGACGTCGTCGTCGATGACTCTATACGACAACGTCGCGCCGTGCGACGCGTTACGACCCGATTGCCACGCGACGCGCGCCGACGCTCCAGCCCATCCCGGCGGCAACGTCACGCGCGGCCACATCGGCGACATCGCGCCGTCGATCGCCACCGCATCGCTCCTCGCGATCGCCACCGCGTGTTCAACATCAGGTGCGTCGACGCCGTCGTCGTCCGCCACCATAGACGACGCAAACAACACGAAATCATACGTCTCCGCGCGGTGCGACGTCAACCGAAACCGCGCGCTCGCCGCGCCGCTCGCGACGTACGACGCATCAACATCCGCCAGCACGGCGTACTTCACCGGCGCCGTCGCCGTAACATCCGCGCCCGCGGGCGAATACGCCGCGAGCCAATGCGTCGCCAACGCCGTCGCGTTCGTACTCGTCGCGCGCACGCGCACGTCCACGACGTCCCCCGCGCTCGCGCGCCTCCGCGACGGCGTCACGACGAACTCCTCGTCACCACCACTTCGCATCGTCGACGACGCCCGCGCCACGATACGTGACGCATCGATGCGCACCAACGCGTTGTGCGTCGCCGCGTCCATGACCCCACTCGAGCGTCCGCGCACGTCCAGAAAACGCACCGGGAAATCATCATCATCATCATCGCGCGCGGCGACTCCGCGCGTCAAGACGACGCACGTCAAGACGACGACGACGACGACGACGCACGTCGAGACGAAGACGCGGGCGGGGCGCCGCGCCCGCATCGCGCGCGGTGACGACCGACCGACCGACCGACCGACGAGGCGCGCTGTGG
>Ga0181554_1000073_pt1 | contig 88551 bp, 54 predicted proteins | sample 011ome_16_FD_145602 | JGI IMG/M metagenome (GOLD analysis project Ga0181554, IMG submission 145602) | Coastal salt marsh microbial communities from the Groves Creek Marsh, Skidaway Island, Georgia - 011503CT metaG (spades assembly) | ecosystem: Environmental > Aquatic > Marine > Intertidal zone... | reverse complement strand
CTGTTGTGGTTATTTGATGTAAACGTAAATGAGAGAAAGATGTAGAGAGAGAGAGAAAGGAAAGAAAAAAAGAGAAGAAGCAAGTATTCAAATCGACTGAAAGTCTCTCCGAGAGAGAGAAAAGAGACAGAAAAGAGACAGAAAAGAGAGAGAGGAGTGCCTTCATACGACGCATCGGTCACACATCGTCACGGGAATCGCCACAAGCAAACGCTCCGCTGACACTCTCTCTCACTCTCTTTTCCTCTTCCCTTCTGCGCTCTCGAAGCAGCGCGCGCGCGCGCGCGCGCGCGAAAAACACGTCACCCCCAATAAGAAGGTTATTTCCGATACAAAAGAGTAGACACGTACCTCGGCACAAATAGTGCACTCTAAATCGCTCGGAATCTCCTCCCCAAAACTGATCGATCGCGCGTGGTGCGCGTTCATCATCATTAGTGCTTTTGCTGACTGCTCTTCTTCTTCTTCTTCTCGTTGTTGGTGTTCTTCAAAGTGCGACGGCGCGATGCCCATAGTAGGCAAGAGAGAGAGATGGTCGTATTTTTAAATTTTGCCTCTGTGTGTTGAAAATATTTTTGACGAAAATACAAAATATTGCCGTTTTTTAATGCATGTGTTGCATGTCCTCAATTTTAAATACGCTTTGTACGAAAGCAGACGATGATGACGATGTTTTCTGAGATCATCTCGGTGAAAAGCAGAGAGGAAAATCTGCTCTCGTGCGCGCGAAAGTCGTTCCAACGCGTGTCATCCGTTTTCAATTCAGAGGTGGTTGAAGTGATGATGTTCTCGCGTTATGAAAGATATTTTCGTACCTTGTGCACAGAACAGAAAACAGAAGAAAAGTTTCACACAAAAAATTAGCGAGAGCGATGGATTCACGAGAAGAAGAAGAAGAAGAGAAGGAAAAGCATCCAAAGCGCGACGAGAATCCACCGTCGCGAGAAGAAGAAGAAGAAGACGGAGCGATGTCGATAACAAAGAAACCAATCGTACCTCCGTTACACGCAGCCGCGAGAGAAGGTGACCTCGAATCGCTCTCCAAACTGCTCGCATCACATTCTTCCCCGAACAACAACCACATCATCAACGAACGAGACATGCACGGACGAACGGCGATACACTTAGCGTCTTGGGCGAATGAAAAAGCAATCGTGGAAAGATTGCTCGATTTTGGAGCGGATGTGACTGTTGGTGCCGCGGATGGCGTGCAGGCGATACACTTTGCATGCATGAAAGGGCATTTAGGTATCGTCAAAACGCTCCTCTCGCGAGAGAGGACGAATCGCGCGAACGTTCGAGCGAAAACGAGCAAGAACGAAAACTGCATGCATTTTGCCGTCAAGAGTGGTAACAAGGAGTTGGTGGAGTACTTGGCGAAGAAGAATGTCTCGGTGCTTTTGAAGAGCGCGAAGCGTAAGTACGCGGCGGATATGACGAATAAGAGGGAGATTAAAGAGATCGTCGAACGATTGAAAGAGACGCAGGAGAAGGAGGAAGAGGAAAAGAAGAAACGGAAGAAGAAACGGGAGGAGGGTGATAATAATAATAATAATAATAATGAAGATGAAGATGATGTAGTTGTAGCGGAAGACGACGCGGTCGTTTTAGAGGCGGCGGCGGGGCCGATGCTGCCGCCGCATTTGATGACGCGGGAGTGCCCGGGTACGAGCGACGATGAAAACGAGAAAGAAGACGAAGAAAAAATGGCCGCGAGTAAAAAGAAACGAAAGAAGGAGACGAAACCGCCGATAATGGGTTTGAGCTTTGGCGAGGAAGATGAATAGCGTCATGATATGGTACAAAAATCGTCGATCGATTTTTCCTTGTCGTCAAGTGTTGTTTTTTATCGCCCGCGACCTTTATATCCTTTCGCGCCTCCGCCGCTCTGTTTCGTCTTCTTCATGCCTTTCTTTTCGTCGCCAAACGCGTACTTCTTCCTCCCGATAATCGCGCTCAAATCGTCCTCGCCGACGTCATCATTTCGAATCCTTTTAAATCCACCACCTTTCTTCGCGTCCGCGTCTCGCATTTGACTCGCCGCGATCCTTTGAGCCTCGTTCACGCGTTCCAACATCACCAGGCACTGCTCTTCTTCCACCGGGTACTTCTCCAATCTCTTCTCGATGAGCCGTTCGATTTTTTGATACAATTCCACGTCGTATTGCGTGACTAACGTGATAGCTAACCCGCTTCTACCGGCTCGCGCGGTTCTTCCAACTCTGTGCACATAATCCTTACTATTCATCGGGACGTCGAAATTGATAACCACGTCGACGCTGGGAATATCTAAACCTCTCGACGCCACATCCGTGGCGACTAAAATGTTTCTCTCGCCGCCTTTAAACTTATTCAACGCGCCTTGCCTTTTCGGCTGCGACATTTGCCCATGAATCGGAATCGCGCTGAATCCAAGATTTCTCGCCACCAGCGCTAACTTTCTCGTCTGTTCGCACGTCCTCGTGAACATCATGATCGTGCTCGCGCTCAGCTCGTTCAACAAGTAACACGCGTAACACTCCTTGTGTTTCGCCGGCACGAACAAATAATTTTGCTTCAAACTTTTCACCGTGGAATACTTGCTCGCGACTTCTACTTTCACCGGATCTCTCAAACACGCTCTCTGTAACTTGTTCACTTTACTCGTCATCGTCGCCGAAAACAACTGCGTTCGTCTCTCCCTCGGAATCACCTTCAAAATCGTATCGATTTCCTCCTCGAAATCCAAATTCAACAGTCGATCCGCCTCGTCTAATATCAACACTTTCAACTGTCGCAAGCTAAACCCTTTGGTATTCTCCAAGTGATCGACCACTCTCCCAGGCGTCCCGACTAACACGTGCGGCCGTTTCCCGATCTGTAACGACTGCGACGTCATGTCCATCCCTCCCACCAGTACCGCGCACTTCACCCCGATATCTTTCCCTAAACACTCAAACTGCTCCGCGATTTGACTCGCTAACTCTCTCGTCGGTGATAACACCAACGTGTGAAACGCCCTCGGCTCGTGCAATAAGTCTTGCAAAACCGGTAACGCGAACGCGCCGGTCTTCCCTGACCCGGTTTGCGCGAGACCGATGACGTCTTTCCCGTTCAACGCGTGCGGGATGGATTGGATTTGGATTGGGGAGGCGGCGGGCCATTTCATGGCATCGCACGCGGCGCAGAGTTCTTTGCAGATGCCCAGAGAGGCGAACGTGACGACTTTAGCATCGTCGTCGTCTGAATCGTCCGAATCGTCGTTGTCCTCATTTTGTTTCTTTTGCGTGGGTAAAGGTTTTTGTTCACCTTCGCTCTCGGTGTCCGACATTTTATTCTACTCGAGCGCTTTCTTTATGAGGACGGAGGAAAAGGAAGAGTTGAGAAAGAGAGAGAAAATGGTACCGTCGCTTCTTCTTTCATTTCTTCTTATTGCGTGCGTATATTATAATTGCTCTATGACTACTGCGTCTACTCTCTGTTACTTTTACACGACTACTACTGCGTGTGTGTTACTCTTTGTCTTGTTCTTCTTCTTCTTCTTCCTCCGTGTCCATCAAAAACAGCTTTCCGAACAAAGCGGTGCTCGTCGATTGGCGCAAATAGAACAAACCGAGACCGCCGCCTTTCTGTTTCGCTTTTTGTAGCAAGTCTTGTTTCCTTTCCAACAAGCGTTCCGTTCTTCTTTTCAAGTTGGAGGTGAGGATGTGCGGTTCGCCTTCGACGACGTTCGCCAAGGTGAATTCCGGGGTGATTAAGAACCCGGTGGAGGTGGTCGGCGGCGGTTGATTTTTGGAGGTATCGTCGTCGTCGTCGTCTTTTAAAACGACGGAATCGTTTTTGTTCGTCGTTTTCAGCGCGAGCGTTTCAATGAAAGCCTCTCCCTCGTATTCATCTTTTTCGAAACTGAAAAATTCTCTCCTCAACGTCTCCAATCCGTCTTTCGCTTTTCCAATCTCCTCGCTCGTCATCAACAAAATCTGCGGGTTGTTCTCAACCACCCAATCCAAACGTTTCACGTCTCGCAAAACCATTTTCCATTCAATCGCCGCTTTCGTGATCTCCTTAAAGCTTTTCTCCAGAACCACCTCCGGTTTTTTCCAAAGCATCGCGTTCACGTCGCAATTCGGGAATAATATCTTCATCCGATCCAATCGATCGACGAGCGATTCGGAATTTTTCTTCTTCTTTTCATCATCCTCCAGCCTCTCTTCCATCATCATCTCATCCTCCAACCGCATCTCCGCCAACACCCCGCCTCCTAACTCTATCAATCGTTTCAGCATCTCTCGGTCTTTCACTCCTCTCGTTTGCCAAAATTTCGTCAGGCTTTCCGTTTCTTCGTCTTTTTGCGGCTGAGGAAACATCCACGCGTTTTGTTGGACCAGTCGGTCGAAATTCGTGACCCGTCTTCTTTGTTTTCCATCATTCGTCGTCTCATCGTTTTCATCGTCATCGGAAGACACGGAAGAAGAAGAAGACGCGGAACTCTTCCTCCGAAACCTGGTGCTTCTTTTTCTGCGAGAAGAACTCGTTTTCGACCTAAAAGACGCGACGAAAAGGACGAGTTGTGTTGCACAAAGATGATGTGTTTTGTGCATTTTAACTGAGGAATTTCCCGCAGAAATCAACTCTTAAGAAGAAGACTTTGATGATGCGGACGCTTTCGTCATCGTCGGTCTCACGCTTTATGAGAAGCAGAGGAAGAAGAAGCGCGACGACGACGACGACGACGACGACGAACGCCGTCATCGATCATCCTCCGTCTTTGAATGCGAGCACTGCTGCTCGAAATGCACCGTTATTGGATTACTTGGTGTACACCTTTCCATCGCTTCTTTGCGCTTCGCTCGGGTACTGGCAACTCCAACGGAGAGAAGAAAAACTGCTCAAAATGAACGCGCGAGCGGCGGCGTTGCACCGCGAACCGTTGCAGTCTCTCTCAGAGGTGACGGAAACGACGGAGGAGTTTCGAAGGGTTCGCGTGGAAGGCGAGATGATAAAGAATTCGATTCGAGTCGGACCGAAAGTGAGAACGTCGGAGGTTTCGAACAACGAGAAAATAGCCGGGTACGATTTAATCACGCCGATGAGAGAGAAGAGAAACAAAAACGCGAGAAGGAAAGGGGTCTGGCCATTTGGCGGCGGTGGTGGTTCGAACGACGACGTAAACGACGACGACGTCGTCGCGCTCGTGAATAGAGGTTTCGCCGAACGCGCGTTTGAGGACGCGAAAGGCGGGATGTGTTTGAAGACGATCGGGGTGGTGAGAAAAGGAGATGTGAAAGGGTATTTCACGCCGGAAAATGTGCCGGAGAAGAACGTTTGGCATTACGTGGACGTGAGAGGGATTGGGGAGTATTTGGGATTAGTCGTAGGCGGGGGGAGTAGTCATAGCAGTAGTATCGCAACTCTCGGGAAAGATGAGAATTTGAACGAAGATAAAAAGGAAAAGGGGTTCGTGCCGTACGTTCAATTAATCAGGCCGATTGGCACGACCACGTCGACGTCGTCGCAGCAGCCAATACCAGTCGCCGAGGAAGAGTTGATGAAGTTTTCCGTCCTTCCCGAGCAGCACATGAATTATTCCATGACGTGGTTTTCACTTTCCGCGGTGACGTTAGGGATGGCCTCGTTCGCGTTGTTGAAGAAGAAGAAAGTCCCAAAGTTGTGAAAAAAGAGTTGTTATTCGTGCGTTCTAAAGAAGCCAAGAAGAAGCTTTCATACATTCGTATTATGGATTTTTAAAGTTCTACTACTGGTACCTTTCTATTTTTCATGGGATCCAAACGTTTGCACAGAAACTTGTTCCAACGCGCTTAGCGAAGGAGGTCCCCCTTCACCATCACCTACTTCCACATCTACCCACACCTCCTTCACTGGACCGCCGCCGCACGCGTTCGGCATCTCGTGCTCCAAATCCGTACTAATCGCTCTCGCTATTTCTCCGAATTCGCCGTGGACGTTGATTTGGTCTCTGGAACTGTACCCAAAATGAGTAGAATCCATCTCCCATCGTTTGGCATCCGTAAACTCGTCCGTCGTCGTCGAAACTACTGTCGTTTCCCCTACTTCTACGTCGTTATTTCCCATTTTCACCAAAATACGTTTCGCGAACGGATCTTCTAGCTTGTATCTCACGTTAAATAACCCAAACATAGCTAAGGAGCTCAAACAGGAAAGTAGGCACGCGTACGCGAGAACCCAAATTTTGGTCGATTCCGATGGATTTGTTGTTCCGTCTTCTTCGTCGCGCAACATGCTCGTCACTAAATTCGCGTAATACGGCCCCCAAAACATCGGGTGGACGAAAATATACACCCTCGCAAACGCTCTGGTAGCAATTGGCGTGCGATAGGTCTTAATCAATCTCAAATTCTCCCACGCTGTCATGCACGTCGTCAAATAATTCCTCAATCTCGCCGCCTCGTTACCGGGAAAACCGACGTACTTCAACTCTTCCGTGCACATGCTCAACTTGTTAAACGCACTCAAAACGTCATCGCACAACCTCGAGTGCATCTTCATCGCCTTCATTTTCGCCTCTCTCCCTTTAACCGTGTTCAAATGCATCAATCTGTGCGCGCTTCTCATGCACAACACGTCCCTCGCGTTCGATATTAAATCGACGACTATCAATCGAACTTTATCCGCGTGGCCTTTCGGGAGTAACATCCGACCTCGTTCTTTCCGCGTTGTGTTGCTTTTTTGACTTCCTATTAAGTGCCCGGGCGCGTACCAATCCCAGTCGCGATGTCCGTAAAAGTACGACACCAAAGTCGCTTTAAACGTCGCCACGTGTTCCAGCGCTCTCTCTCTTCTCTTGAACGCCTCGGACAAACTCGACGTCAGAGGGAAGATAATCACAAAGCTAATAACCGCCCAAGAGACGTTCGCGGCTAATCGATGTCCGTTCACTTCGTATAAACTGAACGTCAAAACTGAGGCCGAGGAAATCATGCACAATATGAAACTTTCCAGGGTGAGCACGTGTTCCAGAGTGACTCTCAGCGACGAGACGAACTGTAACGCGGACGCGTTGAGTGAAAAGAAACATCTCTGAAACTTTGAATTCCCCGCGAGTGCGTTGTTGTCATCGTCATCATCTTGTTGGAACGAATTTGGTCGCGAAAACCGTTCCATGGCGAGAAGCATCGACGACGACATCGTTTTTGGTTTCAAAGCGCCACTTTTATCGGGTTTCTTCATCCTCTTTCGCGATGAATATACGCGATTCCCCTGCGAAAGAAATGGAGAAATTTCGATTGGAAATCCACACTTCGGCGGCGTAGTAGTATTGAACACACAAAGAACGCGGCAATAATACGCCATCGCTTTTACGCAAACAACAGCACCAATACTGTACGAATCATGGCGTCTGGAGGTACGATCCATTACAAGTTCAAATCTCAAAAGTCCTACGACACGGTCACCTTCGACGGCGTCTACATCTCCGTCGCGAATTTGAAACAACTCATAGCGGAGAAGAAAGGCTTGGACAAAGAAGGCACCGCGGAATTGTTACTCACGAACGTCACCGAGGATGGTAACAACAAAGGAGTAGGTCAAGATTTAACCGACGACCAAAGTTTAGTGTGGAAAAACGCGTCGATTATCGTGAGGAGAGTCCCGAAAGCGATGGGGAAAACCATCGGCGATGCCCAAGAATTGAAGGAAGAAAAGAAGCGGATCTACGTGAAACCACCGGACGCGGCGACGCTGAACATGGCGCAACAAGCCGCGAACAGAAACAGAAGGAACATGCTCACGGCGAAAAGAGAGAAAAGGGAACGGATGAAGAAAATGAGAGAAGGAGAAGGAGAGGATTTGGACAACGCGGACGACGACTTGGACAACGAGGAAGAAGCGTTGAAAGAAGAGAAGGACATCAAAGATTTAATCGCGAACGAGACGAAACAATGGGACGCGGAAAGACTTCAAGCACGGAACGCGAAGATTGTGTCCAAAGCGGCCGGGAATCAACCGATGCAAAGGCAAGGAATCGCGACGAGGAATAACGCGGCACCGGTGGTGTCGCAAGGCGTGCAATTGGCGAAGGAGATGCAAGCGAATAAAATTATGCACCAGAGTTACGTGAGAGCGGACGGGGCGGGGGTGCCGGGGCCGGGGTACGTGTGTAAACGGTGTAACGTGCCGGGACATTGGATTCAAGATTGCCCGCAAGGGAAAGATGCGAACGTGGAAGTGGTGAGGATGAAAACGGCGTATGGGATTCCGCAGAATAGGTTGGAAGGGACGGATACGGGGGTTTTGGTCGGGCCGACGGGCGAGAGCGTGGAGATGAAAGCGGACGAGACGGAGTTCGATCGCATGATGGGGTTTTTAACCGGTAAAGAAGAAGATGAGGATGACAAGATGTTGATGATTGGTGATAAAAAAGATGGCGAAGAGGAGAATGCAGGTAACGAAGGAGAACAGCACCCTTTTTCGCCGGCGACAGCCGGAGTCCAATCGCCGACGATGGCGCCTCCGCCGGGCGGTCCTCCACCAGGCGGACCTCCACCGCTTCCAATGGGGCCTCCGCCATCCACCGCGGAAACGAGAGAAGAGAGAGACAAAAAGCGCGCGGAGGAGAAAGCGGCGGCGAAAGAACGGTTCGTGAACATGTCGCCGGAAGAGGTGATGAACATGGATCCGGCGGAGATGGAAAAGTTGATGGCGCTCATCGGCGACGACGAGAACGATGAGATGATGAAGATGGGAGATGGAGGTGGTGGAGGTGGTATGCCGCCGCCTGGTATGCCGCCACCGCACGCGCAGCGGTATCGTCGGGGTCCCATGGGAGGATTCCCATCCCTTGGTGGTGGTGGTTATAACAACGCAGTCATCGTAACGGAACCGAAGATAGACATGACGCCGGAAGAGGAAGAAGAAGCGGACAGAATGTTGAAAACAGGCGATTTTAGCTCGATAGAAGCGATGTTGAAAACCTTTGGGTGCACGCCAGAACAAATCGAACACTTGATGAAGACGCAACCGTCGTTTCCGAATCCATTTTATGGCGGCGGACCGCCGGGCGAAAGAAGGCAATTTGCCGGTCCAAGACCGTGTTACGCGTACGCCAAAGGCGAGTGTTTCCGGGGCGATCGGTGCAAATACTGGCACGATCCTTCGATTCCAGCGCCGGACCGCTCGAAACAAATCGGCGAAGGCGGTCCGTGTTGGGCCTTTGCGCAAGGACGATGTTTTCGAGGCGACTCGTGCAGATTTTCGCACGACCCGAGCATTTTACCCAAGGATTTAGAAAACAATCCGTTTCGAAACGCGGGCGTGCAAGACGGACCGCCGCCGACGCAATTTGGCGGCAATGGTGGCGGCGAGGACGGAGGAGGACCGTCAGAGTTTGGTGGTCGAAAGCGCGTGCGAGAAAACTCCAGAGATCGATTCGAAGACACTATTCAACGAGACGACTCGCGAGAAGGTCGTCCGAGCTCGCGAGGAGGGTACGACAATCCACCAAGAAGAGGTAACTCGCGCGACCGCGGTGCTCCTCCGTTCCGATTCGGCGCGGAGCAACAACCATCCGGTCCACCTCTCGACCATCAGCAAAGAGGTCGCCGCATGCCGCCCGGTCCTCCTCCGGGATCCAAACGTACTCGCGACGATTCGAGAGAACCCGGAGGAAGCCGACCGCCGAGCAGAGACGGAGGTCGACCGCCGGAGGCGAAACGCTCCAGACGAAACGAAGATAACGACGCCACGCAGCATCAAAACGGACAACAAGGTGGTGGTGGTGGATTCGTCGAAGGTTTTCGAGGAGGAAGAGGAGGAGGAAGAAGAGGAGGAGGAGGAAGAGGTCGCGCGCCGCCGCCTCCAGCCTCCCAAGGAGGCGGCCAAAGAGGTAGTCGTAGCATCCGAAATAGATTGACCCGATAATAATACACAAAAGTAAAACGAATATACAACTTGAGCACACCACACCACACCACGCAATAATAATACATAAACGGCGATGAAATATGCGTACGCGCACGAAAACTTCCTCACTTCCCACCTTCTGTGTTTTGCATAACACAAACAAAAATGGGTCAGTGCGTTTCCCAACCGCTTGTGCTCGACCAAGCAGCGCAAGAAGAAGAAACAGAAGAAACAGAAGTCAAAATTGATCTCCGCAAGGACGAACTTTTGCTCTCCCCTCGAGGTTTGCACGGTGTCTTCGACGGCGTGTACGTCGATCCGAAACTTCTGTCGAAACAGTTGAAGCATTTTCGCGTTGAAATCCAAAAGAAAAAACTGGCGCCGTTTTGGCCCGCGGAAGACGAGGAGACCGAAAAGAGCTTCGAGTTCTGCCCGATATGCGCGTGTTACTACAGAAGCGTCAATGTGACGAAGTGTTGCCAGTTTAAACTGTGCTCGGAGTGCCACGCGAGAAACGTGAACGGATTTCTGTTTAGTTTTAAAGCTTCCCAAGAGAACAACAACAACAAGAAAGGTCAACGCGCGAAACCGACGTGCGTGTGCTGCAGGAAAGAAGACTACAAGGTGTCGTATCGAGGCGTGCAGACGAGGAAAGAGCGAGAGCAAATCGAGAAAGAGCAAAAACAGGTCGAGATATCTTTGGAGCGCGCGAAAGTTGGCGTCGAGGAGGAGACGAGGCGGCGGCAATCTTTGACGCGGGAGGGAAAAGGCGACGGAGGGGAAGTGCCGAAAGGATGGGAGGAAGAGTACAGCATGGCGAGGTTAGCGGAGGAAGGTGGGAGCCCGAGAGCGAGAGAGGAAGTCGCGGAGAGGAGTTTTGGTAGGGTAGCGTGGGATAGTAACGGTAGAAATAGTAGTAGTGCTTCGTCGTTGACGCCAAGCCAGAGGATTTCGTTGCTCCGGGGGAGAAGCGAAATGTTTTCGGAAATGTACGACGCTTTGTTCGACGACGACGAAGATAGAGGGAGTCAGAGAAGTCGGAGAAGTTTGGATTTGGGTTCAAGAAGGAATTCACAAGACTTTCGAAGGAATTCGGAAGAGTTCTATCGGCGAGGCGTGCTTCCGCCGTTCGAGTCGGCTGAGAACGCGACCAACGCGGCCATCACCACTGGTAACGCTCGACAACAGCAACAACAACAACAACAACACTCACGCCGTTTAGTGCAAGACTTTCGAAACATGGTGTTGGAAGAACTTTACCTGTCAGAAGCGATTTATAGAAGTATGCTCGACGTCCACGAAGACGAAAGTGAAGGGGAAGTTCATCAACACCAAATCGGCAACCTCGAGGAAGGATATGAAAATAACAGCGAAACCGAAGAAGCGTCCGATGTGGGGGAAGAGGCGCCGAATGGAAGAGAAAATAACGAGGACAGAGAAGAAGTAGATGATGATGATGATGAAGAAGAAGAAGATGATGACGGCGGGACGACGAGAGACGCCTCCTCGGAGGACGAAGCGTAATAATAGAGAAGTAGATGTCTACGTAGAGGTTCGATTTGAAGTTATCTGAGCAAAAAGTAAGCACTCTTAATGGCACTCCTCGTGACTCTGGCCGCGAGGTTCGCAGTTGCACCACCACCACCACCGCCGCCGCCGCTTGCCTTCTTCGAGCGCTTGGCGATTTCTTTCTTCGCCGATACCGGTTCCTCTTCCCTCTTCACTTTCGTCGTCGTCTTCTTCTTCGCCTCCTTCGGATCCGCGCCGTTGCTGCCACTCGTAGTATTCGCTACCTTCTTCTGCCTCGCCGCCACAAACGCGGTCGTTCTCCCGCCAACTTCGCAAAAGCTAATCTTCTCCCCGTTCGCCATCTTCGCGTTTTGATTCTTCCCCCACCGGTGATGAAACAACCAATCGCTCGGAAACCGTCCGGAATCCGCGTCGCTTTCCACCGCCACTCTCGTCACGTCAAACATCGCCTCCCGCAAACTCCGCATCGCCTCTCCATTCAACTCGCTCGCTTTCACCTCCGGATGAATTTTCGCTCGATACAACATCTCGTCCGCCATCCAGTTCCCGACCCCGCACGCGACGCTTTGATCCAACAAAACGCTCTTAATCGCCGCGTTGCGTCTCCTAAAAATCTTCTCAAACTCCGTCTCCGAAATCCTTTCTAAATACGGATCAAATCCAAGCTTATTCACCGGTGCCGATTTCCTCGGACACTCGTTTCTCACTTGCACTCGTCCAAACCGTCTCGGGTCGGTATACGCCAAGCACTTCTCTCCTCCCGAAAACTCCAACACAAACTTATAAAACTTTGGCGGCCAACTTTCCTGGTCGACTTTAAACTCCACGTACTTTAACGGCCTTTCGCCTTTCACCGAGAACGCCCCGGTCATCCCGAAGTGGAACAAAACGAACGACTCGCCTTCGAATTCGAGCCATCCTTGTTTGCCTTTCCTGTGCGTGTTGAGTAAGCGTTTGTTCAGGACTGCTTTCTTGAACATTTCCTCCCCGATATCTTTGAAACATTTCTCGTCCAAAACGCCGGTTTCAGCGGACGGGAAGATGACGTTCGTGCAGATTTTGTTCACGCAGTGCGCGTGGACGAGTTTACGCGCGTGTTCCACCTCCGGGAGTTCCGGCATTTTCTCTCGCTCCTTCTTTGCGTTAAGAAGTTGTTGCGAAAAGAAATGACGTCAGACTTTTAACTGTTTTTCCCCAACAAGTAAAGAAATCAAATCATCGTTAAAGGAGGAGGAGGAGGCGACGGAGAAAGAATGCGCTCGTCTCTTCCGTCCTCGAGGAAAGTGTGCGTCCCAAAACGGGCGGTTTTTGTCCAAGGACGGCGTAAACGACTGCAGAAACACCCGAAGGAGGAAAGAAGGAAGTGTAACGCATTCTGGGGAAACAAAGATAAGGACGACAAGAAGAACAAAAGCGTAGTAGACCCGTTGTTGAAGAAACTGAAAGGCGCGGTGAACGAAATCGAAACCGAGGAAGAGCTGAACGAATATCTCGCTCGAAACGGCGAACAGATGACGGTGGTGAAAATCGCGACGAGCTTTTGCGGACCGTGTAAACTGATGAAACCGAAATTTGATCTGTTCGCGGAGAACTACTCGGACGCGCTGTTTTTGTACGTGTTGAGCGATAAGAACGAAAAGACGAAACAGTTATCGGACATGTTGAAAGTGAGCGAAGTGCCGTCGTTTAGGTTTTTTAGAAGCGGGGAACAGGTGTGGCAATACGCCGGGGCGAACGAAAAGATATTGAGGATGACTATAATAGATAACTTGCAAGACGGGGAGAAGCGATAGAAGAGAGAGACGCGCGGCGGAGGAGAGAAGGAGGGAGAGATTGAGAGATTCGGCGGCCGAGAACGCGGTTGACCGGATCTCTTCTCTTTGCTGCGAAGTTTCGCTAAACGTGTTGTTTCTTTTATTATTACAGTGCTGTACTACTACTACTAGGTATATTTACAATCTATTATTGTTTGCGTAAACGCAAACGCAAACGCTATTCCCATCGTTCGCTCCGCTATTAAAGACATTTTAAACGCTCTCATCTGTTGGATATTTACGCTGATATATCGTCGTTCGGCAAAGGTAAAAGAATATCAGGAAGAAGAATTCACGAACTGCATCATTCTTTCCGCAACTGTTTGCCACTTCGCGTCGAGCATCACGTCGTGCGCTAAGCCTTCGATGAGGTTCGCCTCGACGTGCCAAAACTCCGCGGTTTCGCGCACGCCTTCCTCGTCGACGACGTAATCGTCTTTGCCCCCGATGACGAGCACTTTCTCTTTACCCTTTTGTCGTCCCTTACTTTTATCTACAATCGGCAACTCCTCGTTCAGCTTTTTCAAATCCAATAATCTCGCTTTGCTCGAATCGTTGATCAAACGCATGTACTTTTCGATATCCTTCTCCTCGACTTCCTCGGAAAAGAAACACTCGCGACAGGATTTAGGATCCGCCCCGAACTGTTTGCTGATAAACGCGTAGGTAATTTTCATCGACTTCCACAAATCCTTCTTCAAAAATCTCTTGACCATCTCCGAATTCCCGGTAGGTGGCACGGACGCGAGTAATATCATCCCGTCAAACAACTTTGCCTCTTTTACGCGTTCGTCGTCGTCTGAATCCTCGGCGAAGACTTTCTGCGCGATTAATCCGCCGAAAGAGTGCCCGACGACGAAAACTTTCTCGTACTTTTTCCTTCCGCGTATATATTTCGCGTACTCTCGAACGTCCTCCGCGTGTCTCTCGAGCGTCCCGGCGACATTTCCTCCATCTTTCTTCATCCCGCTCTCGCCTTGCCCTCGAAAATCCATCGCAAACACATCCACATTTTGTCCATCATCAGCGTTTTCATACCCAAAATAGTCAAAGAAATGTTCAAGATAACACCATTTCGCGTGGTACGATCCGTGTAACAGTATCAGAGCTACGTTATTTCCTTTTTTCATCCTTTCTATCGCGCTCATCTCGATGCCATCGGATGTCACGTATCCATTTTCTTTTATTAAAGAACACCACCACCATCCCCTAATTCTTGTTACAGGTGTTGTTTTCCCAACGCACCTCCTCCTCCTCCTCGCGTCAAAATCACACGAAGTCGTCGCAGAATAAAGAGCAGCACTCCTCGCCGCAGCACAGAGCAAAGTTCCTCCTCTCGTCGTGGTAAAAGTCATATCGTAAAAGTCGTCGTCGTCGAAAAGAGAAAGAAATCTTTAGAGAGTACGTCGTGACTTCGTCTTCTCTCATCAATCAGAGTGCGCTTGCAAAATCCCCTACTCGTACTACGACTAAAATCTCTCGTGTCTTTTGTACGGAGACTTTTTAAAATTTATAAACCCTAAATAAACCCTAAATATTTGACGTAAAAACCGATCTCTTTTCTTTCACGTTTGCTCCGCATAAAACACAGACTTTGTAAGAAGACGTAACCATCATGGCGGCGGCAGTCTTAACGACTCCAAAAACGAGCAGTCGTCGCGGTGAGAGTGCGAAAAGCACGACATCTGCGGCTGGAATTCTCGCGTTACTCGAAGAACCGCAAGATGTCCTCAAAGTCCACGGCTTACGAATGCTCAACGATTACGCCATGCGCACGAGCTGGCACGAAGTCGCGAGCGCGATCGAAATCATCGAAGGGATGCACGAGGACGAGTTTTTTTCGCACAGAGATTTAGCCGCGCTGGTGGCGAGCAAGGTGCGCAGCTTTTCTTTTCGTTCGTATTGTAAGAGAGAGAGAGAGTAAAGTTGCGTTCGGTGATCTTCTTTATGTGCGTAAAGAGATGAGACGTTTTTGAACGACACGCGAGATCTGATCTTGCGAGTCGCTCTTACGAATAAGAAGAGGGAAAATTTTCATCGCCAAATCGCTGCTCTTTTTTTCTCTCCTTGAACGCTTTTCATTCTCGTCCACTCTTTCCTCGCGACGATATAAAACTCACGCAACAAATATGGTTTTTCACATGCAGGTATTCTACCACTTGGGCGACTTGGAGGACGCGCTCTCGTACGCGCTGGCCGCCGGGAAACTCTTCGACGTGGCGGAGAAGAATTCTGATTTCGTGGACACGGTTTTGGCGAAAGCGATCGATACGTACGTGGAGAAGAGGCAGAGAGGAGGTACGGTAGTGAGGGAGGCGGCGGCGGAGGCGATGGAAGAAGGCGAAGAAGAAAGAGGAGAGGCTTTCGACGTTTCTATCGACCCTCGATTGGAATCCATCGTCGATAGAATGTTTGAAAAGTGCCACGAGGAAAAACAGTGGACGCACGCAGTTGGCGTGGCGTTGGAATCGAAACGGTTAGACGCGTTGGAAAAAGCGATATCGAGAGCGGAGCAACCGGAGGTTGTGTTATCGTACGCCACGAAGGTTAGTCAGACGTTGGTTATGCAGAAATCGTTTCGCGCGGAGGCTTTGGCGTTGTTGGTGAAGTTGTACGAGACGCTCGATTTCGACGAGCCGAATTATAACGGCGTGTGCCAGTGTTTGGCGATTTTAGAGGATGATAAGCGATGCGCGGACGTTTTGTTATCGTTGGTGAAATCTTCGGACGAGCGAGACAATTTACAGGCGTACCAAATCGGGTTCAATTTGTTCGAGATGGATTTGAGAAATTTTTTGAGCGGCGTCGCCAATTTAGTCGTCTCGGCGTCTTTGGCATCCAAGCAAACGCCAATCAAAGATGGTCAAGAACAGAAGGAGGCGGATAAACAAGCGCGCACGAACTCGTTGGTGTCAATTTTGAGAGGCGAAACGCCCGCAAAGTTGTACTTGGAATTTTTGAAAACGAAATCGCACGGCGACCCGGCGTTGGTGGAGAAGTTAAAGAAAGCCGTCGAAGGGAGAAACTCTGTCATGCACGGCTCGGTGGTGTTTGCAAACGCCATGAGCAACTGCGGAACCACGAGCGACGCGTTTTTGAGACAAAACTTGGACTGGTTATCGAGGGCGACAAACTGGGCGAGGTTTTCAGCCACCGCCGGCGTCGGCGTCATCCACCGCGGTCGCGCCGAAGATTCGAAACAGTTGCTGTCGCAACTGTTACCGGCCCCGAGTCCGTACACGTTAGGTGGTGCGTTATACGCCATGGGTTTGATGCACTGCGGGCGCCCTCATTGCGGAGAGGCGTCGACGTTCATCATCGAACGTCTTCGCGCGGCGAATAACGAAACCGTGCAACACGGCGCGTGTTTAGGCATAGGTTTGAGTAGCTACGGGAAATCAGAGTTAGATGCGGAGTGCATGATGGAACTCTTTAGAGTTTTGCGAAGCGACAGCGCCGTGGCCGGTGAAGCCGCAGGTATCGGATTAGGTTTTGTTTTGGCCGGTTTGCGCAAAAACCCGAGTGAAAACTCTGGAAACAAGAGTCTCCACGATAACTGGACGAGAGACATGCTCGCGTACGCGAGAAAGACATCGCACGAAAAAATAATTCGTGGATTAGGTTTAGGTCTCGCGTGCGCGTTTGCCACGTGCGAGGAAGACGCGGATGCGATCATTGAAGACGCATTAGGCGACGGCGACGCGTTGATTCGGTACGGCGGATGTCAAATTATTGGCTCCGCGTACGTCGGCACCGGGAACAACGACGCCATTCGAAAACTCTTACACGTGGCCGTCTCGGACGTCTCGGACGACGTTCGCCGATGTGCCGTCATGTCCATTGGTTTTGTGTTAACGAACAACCCGGAACAGTGCGTTCGCGTCGTGCAACTCTTATCGGAATCGTACAACCCGCACGCGAGGTACGGCGCGGCTATGGCGGTCGGCATCGCCTGCGCCGGTACTGGTAACGTCAACGCGGCGAAATTATTAGAACCTATGAGAAGAGACAAAGTCGATTTTGTCCAGCAAGGCGCCGCTATCGCGTCTGCGCTAGTCTTGGTCCAACAACCGGAAGATCGCTTGTCGAAATTCCGCGACGAGATGCAAAAAATGAGCGCGGATTCGAGCGAAACGACCATGTCGAAAATGGGCGCCATCATGGCATCGGGCATCTTAGATTGCGGTGGACGCAACTGCACGATTTCTTTGAAATCCAGAGCCGGTCGCCCGAGAATGACGTCCACCTTAGGCGTATTGGTCTTCACCCAATATTGGTACTGGTTTCCGTTTGGTCACTTTCTCTCCATCGCGACCATCCCGACGGCGTTCATCGGCGTCGACAAAACCTTACAAATGCCGCATTACGAGTGCGTTTCCAACGCCAAGCCGTCCTTATTCAAATACGCGGATTACCTCTCCGACGAAAAAGACAAGAAAACGACCGAGGTGAAGAAAGCCGTTCTCTCGACGACGAAGAAAGCGCAAAAGTTGCTCAATGAGAAAAATGTAAAAAAAATGAACAAAGACGCGGAGAGCATGGACGCCGACGATAACGTCCCGTCTCGCCCGCAATCCAGAGCCGCAAAAGACGACAACGAAATGGACGCGACCGCTACCACCACCACCACCACCGCTGAAGGAGAAAAAGAAGGAGAAGAAAAAGAAGGAGAAGAAGAAAAGAAGGAGGACGAACCGGAACCGGAGTTTGAAATCTTAACCAACCCGTCGAGAGTGACCCCGCAACAAGAAAAGTTCATCTCCTTCGACCCAGCCGCGCGATTCGTCCCGTGCGAATCCTCGACGACCACCACCACCACCACCACCATCAAAGAAAAATCTCGCGTCGGCCGCGGTTTTGTCGTCTTAAAAGACCAAACGCCGGAAGAGGAGGTGTTTTACGTCGAGTTGGCGTTTCAAAAAGCCGAAGTCGACGCGCAAGCCGGAAACGCCGCGAACGCCGGCGCAGGAAACGACGACGACGACGAACCCGCGCCGCCGGAGGAGTTCGACTTCGACGAAGACGATTAGAACTTTAGAGAGAGAGAGAGAGAGTTTTCAGAGAGAAGTGTAATAAACCGATTCTATACTAATCGAGTAGTACTATATTTAAAGGCAACTTTTCCTCATTTATTCAAATCACAACACGAACAAACATGCAACACACACAAGCGACGTCCGCGTACAACGACGTGAAGTTCACCTCCTCGAAGGACAACGACACCACCGCAAACGGCTTTTCTCATCACACGGGAAGTACTCGCCTCGAACTGAAACGAATAATCAAACCAAAGTTATTGGATTTCGAATACGCGTTGTGGCAGATGCGCTTGCTTCTCACCCACGGGCCGAAGAAAATCTACCGGCACTGCGAGTACAGGAAACAAACGAAAAACCAATGGGCGAGAGACGACCCGACGTTTTGCGTTTTGTCGTGCATTTTTGTCGCTCTGTGTGCGATTGGGTATTGTTTTATGTACGAGACGAGAGGGATTGTGAGAGGGTTGTGGGTGATTACGTCGGCCGTGTGTTTCGATTATATCGGGTGCGGGTGCGCGATCGCGACGGCGTATTGGTTCTTGGCGAACAGGTTTATGACGACGAGAACGAGAAGAGGAGGGAGTAAAAATAGCGATGGAAGTAGTATGAGTAGTAATAACAACGTGGAATGGCTGTTCGCGTTCGACGTGCACTGCAACTCGTTCGTGCCGCTGTTCGTCGCGTTGTACCTCGGGCAGTTGATTTTGAGCCCGCTGTTATCTCAGAGAGGGTTTATTTGCGCGTTGTTGAGCAACATTTTGTACGGGTTGAGTTTGAGTTATTATCACTACTGCCAGTTCGTTGGGTTTAACTCGTTGCCGTTTTTGGAGCGGACGGAGTTTTTGTTGTACCCGGTGGTTGGTTTAGTTTTGTTAGCGATTCCGTTGAGTGCGATGCAGTTCAACCCGACGAGGTGGGTGTTAAGTTGGTATTTCGGCCCCGACGTTTTGAAGTAAAAATGACGACGATTTTGAGAGAGAGAGAGAGAGAGTAAAAATGGTTGAATGGCGGTTGAATAATAATTACATTAATGGTACTCTCATCTACTAAAAACTAACTCGAAACCGGATGACATACGTCCGACGATATCCGAGATCGAAGATGGTAATACAAATGTTTCCCACCACCACCCCCAATGGTAAAACTCCCAACCCCTAACCCTAACAAAATGCTCACAAAGACGCCAAAATTCAAACTCATCACGCACAGCATGAGTATATACGAGACAGACGCGTGCGCTACGTACTTCGCCGTGTGCTTCAACACCCTCGCGTTCGAATAATGCTGATCTTTAGGAAGCGCATTAGTCGTGTTGTTGTTGTCTTTTAAACTCTCGTACGCCGAATTCGACGCGTTCACACTCGCACCAAACACTACTTCTTCTTTTTTCCTCACAAACGCGATGTATTCTTGCACGTACGCCAACGTAAACGTAAACAAAAGAACGCAAAAGTATTCGAATCCGGTGTTGGATTGGAAACGAAACAAGGTGACATTTCTGCTGAAATCAAAGTTTATCGGCATCGAAGAGGAAGAAACAGAGGACCCAGTGGCAGCGGCACGCATCATCATCTCGTTTCCTTGGGTTTCGTGATGGTAATGCGCGTGTTGCGACATTAGTGTGATAGTATTCTCTTAATGCGTAGATATAATGGAGAATTTTCTCCATTTCAAAGCAGAGAGAACGGATTGGATTGAGAACGTAAGTTCTTCACAGAGAGAGCGTCAGAGAGCGTCAGAGCGCATCGAGCAGAGCGCAAAGTGAGAGGAAAGACGAGCGAGTAAAGATGGAGGACGAAGACTACGATGAAAATCATCAATCGTCTCCGTTACGATTGGCGAGACATCTGACAAGTTTAGCGCACGAATTCCTGAATTCCTTGAACCCGTTGCACGCTATTCTCGCGCTCGAAACGACGTTCCAGAACCCTCAAGCGAAATTTCCATCGTCCATGAACATCGAGGAAGTGAAGAATCGTAAACTGATAGGGTCGATTTTAAACGCAATCACGGAAAATCAAGCCGAGGCGAAGAGGCATCTGGAATTCGGGAAAGTGGTTTTAAAAGACCACGCGAGGTACGAAGTTTTGAAATACGAGACGTTTTACGAACTGGCCATCGCGAATCGAAACCTAGTTCCCACAGACGGAGAAAAAGCGAAAAAGATGGAAGAGGAATCCTTGAACAATTGTTTAGACCTTGCAAAACGGATGAAAGAGGACGCGTCCGGCGTGTTGACGAAGACGGAGAGAGACGAGTGGCGGTTGCGCTTCGCTTTTACGCTTTTGGCGATGGGCGAGATGCACTTAAGGAATGAGAGTTTCTCGAAGAGCGAGAGGAGTTTTGGGTTGGCGTTTAAAGCGGTGGAAGTTATGGAGAGGGAGTTGGTGAAACGGAGAAACGGAGAGGAGGAAAAGCTTTTGATGAAAGAAGAGAAAAACGGGTTGACTCGATTGAAATTAACCGTGGCGTTGGCGGATTTTGAACGCGCGATTTTACAACGCGCGAGCGGGGAAGAACCGTCCAGAGTGTCGAAAGCGATGAAGAGAGCCGAGATGATTGCGAAAGACGTGCACGCGATGGACGAACACGCGAGAGAGCTGTTCCAGTTTTCCAGTTTAAGGTGCGCTTCGAAAATCGAGGAAGGCGACGTCGCTTCGGCGTTGAAAGGCGCGAACGATTTAAGGAAGAGATGCGAGTATCACAAGAAACGCATGGAAGCGCATTTGGAGGAAACGGAGTTCGTTGAGCGAATATTAGTCAAAGCAGGATTGATTGAGTGGAGGAAGAAGACGATGATGAAGAAGAAGAGTAACGACGACGAGAGCGAAAAAGATGCGAAAAAGACATCGCCGTTCGCGCAGTTGAACGAAAGCGCCAAGGAATGGATACCGGAGCGTCAAGTCATTGCGCGCGCGGAAATTTTATTGGCGGAAACTTCACGCAAGAGTGGGTCGACGAAAGAAACCGCGCAAAGATTACGAGAGGTGAAGAAGATGTTGGACGAGGGATTAGAGGAACTCGGGATTTCGGCGTTGGGTTTGCCATATCGAAAAGAAGGAGGAGATGTGGAGATTGATGAGAATGCGAGGGAGACGAACGGCACCGCGATGAAACGAAACCAAAACAAAGCCGATGAAGATGAAGAGGGTAAAAATGGTGAGATAGCAGCGAAGGAGAAGGACGACGACGAGGAGGAAATGGACGTCGACGAGAAGGAAGAAGAGGAACAAACGCCTACGACCACCAGAACGAGTCGGCGGTCCACGCGAGGTGGTGGCAAATCGACACCGCGTAGCGATAGTAAACCGAGCAAGAAAATTCCGGCGACCGAGTCGACGAAAAAGAAACGAGCGGCAAAGACAAAAGAGGTTGTCGTTCAAAAGAAACCACAATCACCACCACCACCACAACAACAAGAACAACCAAAGAAGCAAGAGAGACTGTGGGTGATGAAAGAGGAAAACTTAGGCCCGCGATCTTCCTGCGACGCGCACCCATTTTTTACTTTACGATGCAGCTGCAACGAGCTTCTCGCGTCTATATATTTAACCGCTGGCGATTACCCGAAGGCTGTCCTCGAAGCGAACGAATTGGACGCGACTGTCTCCGCGTACCCGCGCACGCTCAGTTCGTTAGTCGCGCACTGCGAAATGGTTCGCGGCCACGCGTTGTATTCCATGGGCAAATATCGCGACTCCGTGAAAGCGTTCACGAAAGCCGCCGAAAGAGCCAAGACGCCAAGTTTCCGCGACGTGGCGACTTTGTGCGCCGCTTTAGGGGAGCTGGCGACTGGAGGCACCAAAGGCGCTTCGAAAGCGTTGGATTTGGCGCAACCGATTTGCCGTCGCCACGAAGATTTTTTACAAAACGAAGAAGAAAAGGAGAAACTTAGAAAAAAGAAGGAAGAAGAGAGCAAAAATGCCAAAGACGAGGCAGACGACGACGAAGAGGAAGAGGACGACGACGACGACGAAGAAATCTCGTTTCGCCCATCTTTGGTCGACCGAGCGGTTGCGCTTTTCGTCTCCGGTTTCGCCTTTCTCGAACGCGGAAACCAAGACGGCGCGAAATCTCGCCTCTCCTCGGCGTTGAAACTCGCGCACGCGAAAACCAAAGACACGCAACTCGTCGCCGCGTGTTTGCGCGCCTTAGGGTCCATCGCCTCCGAGCGTTCTGCTTCGAACGAGCAACAACAAGCGTTGGACATGCTCCAATCCGCGTTTACCTTATCTAAAGCGCAAGACGATTTAGACGGTCAAGTCGAAGCGTTGAGGAAACTCGTCGAATCGCACGAAAAGAAAGGCAGCAACGAGAAAGAAAAGAAAACGCTGAGCGATTATTTGCAAAAGAAAGAGAAGCAAATGGAAGACGGTTTGAACAAATTGAAACTGGAAGAGAACAAGATCAACGTTTTGCACTTAGAAAAAGGTCTGAAGGACTTGGAGGAGGACGAGTTAGCGTAGCTTAGCGATATAGAAGAAGTGTCATCTCAATTATGAATGAAGCGCTGCTCAGCGCTTCGTACAAACACACATACACGCGCACACAATAATACAACTCGAAAATTAATCGTCTAATATCAATTTCGTCAACCCGCTCAAACCCACCTTCTTCCTGCACTGAGGACATCTGGACTTTGTCTTTTGCGCTCGAATCAACTCCCGTATGCACTGATCGCAATACACGTGTCCACACTTTGTCGCGGTCGGCTTTTCGATCTCATCCAGACATATCACGCACTTGGGCGTTTTCTTCGGCTGCGGTCCTTTCGGCTCGGGAGTAGTACTCGGCTCGTTTCGCGGACCTTTTGTTGGACTGCTGCTCGTCGCCTTCTTCTTCTTCCGCGCGGAAAGCCGCGTCCCCGTCGGACTCGCATTCGCGTCGCTCCCGCCTTCGCTACTCTTTCTCTTCTTATTCGTATTACTTCTATTGTGTCGTTCTAACAGTTCTCTCGCCTGTCGTATTTGCGTCGATTCCTTCTCTCCCACCACGATGACTTCTTCTTCGTTAACGCTTTTTCTTCCTCTGTTTCTTCCTTCTTCTCTTCGTTCTTGTTTCTGTTGTTTCCCTTTCCCTCCTCCTCTCTCCCCGCAAATGATCACCTCGTCGTCCTCTTCCTCGTTTCTTCGTTGTTGTTGGTTTCTTCCTTTCCCTTCTTTCGACCCGACGAATATGATTTCCTCGTCCGTCGAGTCCTCCTCGTCCGATAAACAAATCACATCCGAGAACTCTTTCAACGGTACATCTTTCTCCCGCTCGGGAGGAGATTTTGCCACCATTTTTGTCGTCTTCTTCTTCTTCTTCGCTTTTCGCGCTCGTTTCTTCGTTCCGGGGTCGTTCTCGAGTCGAAACGCCTTCTTCTTCTTTCTTTCGGCGGCTCGAGCAGTTTCCTCAGCGGCTCCAACTTCGAGAGTCTTCTTCGTTTCAATCGTCATCGCGTCGAGAGTCTTCTGCACATCTGAAGTGTGTCTCTTTTCTTTGGGAAAACGACGAGAACGAAAATCTGCATAAAAATCACATCGACATCACGCTCGCGCGAGATGGCATCCTCCGCGTCGTATTTTTCGAGCGGTTGCGCTTCTGTTATATATACCAAAGGAAAGAGGCGCGACGTGACGTGCTTTTTGTGTTCTCGTCCTCCTTCTCCTCGCATTCGCCGCCCGAAGACGACGCCTGAACAGTCGTTGAAGCAGAAGCAGAACGTACGATTACAAACCCCTACGGGGACGGTGAAGACGAATACGACGAAGACAAAGACGATGATTAAAGCAAACGTACCACCGCCAATCCTGGAAGATTTATCCCCGTTAGAAACGATCAAAGACTCGTTCGATATGATCGCGACGTCGTTCGCGACGACGGTGACTATTTGGAGCAATAACAGGTTTAATAAGAATAGAAATCCAATGTCTTCGCTCGAAAGCGAAGGAATGCGCTTGGAGAGCGAAGGAGGAGGAAATGACGACGATGGCCGAAAAGGAGGTGGAGGAGGGAACGGAGATAACAACGACGACGAAGGCGATTGGGGCGAAGAAAACGACGGTTACAGCGAAGACTCGCAGTTCGTCTGGATCCGAAACGGCCAAGACGGATTGAAATGGTTGGTTTCGTTCCTCGTGTTTAGTTGGTACTGTTTTTTCTTCGCGCACGAACCGTTTTGGGGGTGCGTTTGGTTAACGTGCGCGATTGGAACCGGGTGGGGGTTGTTTTTAGTTGGGAGCGCGGTTTCCGGCGCGTTGTTTGTGATTAACTTTTTCTATCGCGTGTACGATTCTTCGACGGCGAACGTGTTGAGCGAATCGAAGGAGAAGACGGGAGGGGTGATCGATTACGGCATAGGGATTAAGAAAGAGGCAATTAAGATGATACAGGCGGAGAGGTTTCGGAAGACGATTCCGGAACCGATTGAGAATTTACAAACCGCGCCTGTCGATAGGAATTTGAATCCGAATTTGCCGAAACACGTGTCCTTGTTCGGGACGGACGCGCAGATTGTCCAGATGAAGTTGAAACCGGGGGAGTCGGTCAACGCCGAGCCGGGGGCGATGTGTTACATGAGTTCGAACGTGTTGTCGATTACGAGTTTAGGTCCCGGTGGATTATCAAAAGCAATCGCGAGAGTCTTAGCCGGGGAACCGTTTTTTATCAACACGTTTCGGAATTTAGGCTCCTCGGACGGGTACATCGCGTTGGGGAGTTTGCGACAAGGCGATAAAATCGCCGTCGTGAATTTGAAAGAGAGAGAGGCGGATTTGCTCTGCGCGAGAGATTCGTATTTGTGTTCCATGGGGGACATTTCCGTTTCTGCAGCCGTGTCGTTTTCACAAGAAGCGAGAGGAGGGAGAACGTTATCGCAGGTTTTAAAACAACGCTTCCGAACCGGCGTGCGTTTGATTTTGAGTAAAGGAAACAACATTTTCAACGGCGAATGGTTAGTGGGCGACGGGACCGCGTGTATTACCGGTAAAGGTACGGTCATGCGCAGAACCTTGAAAGAAGGCGAAGAGATGGTGGTCGACGCCAGAGCGGTGTTGGCGTTAGAACGAACGATTGAGTACGATTTAGAGTTGGTTTCTTCGCCCGTGGCGGCGGTGTTTGGCGGCGAAGGTTTGTTCCACGTGCGATTGAAAGGCCCGGGCGGGTTTTATTTACAAAGTTTACCCATCGATAAAGCGAAGAAAAAGCTCCGACTGGGAGGACGAAGCATATAGAGAGAGGAAAAGAAGAAGAGAAAGAAAGCGCAAAACGATTCGCGGCGATGATGTAGCGAGCGCGCATCTCGTCGGATGTACCATCAATTATCAAACGCTATATTTAACTATACTAAAACTCTTCTATCAAGTAAACTTCTTCACAAGTTCCTTCTAAACATCTCCACGTTCCCATCTTTCACCCGCATGGGTAAGAACGTCCCGCTTTTCACCCTCCGACTCGGTTCAAAACTCGTCCTTTCCTCCGCATAGTCCTCTCGAAAAAATGCGTGGGCGACATCCCCTTCACCATTTTCCCGAAATTCTTCGCAAAACCAGGACAACCCTTGGACGCCGCCGATGAATTCCCCGGTGATTGGACTTTGCGCGAATTGCAACACCGGATATCTGAGTACTTTTTGTTTCGATTTCGACGACGAGGACCCTCCGTGGTTGCTTCGCCGTCGAGAACTGTTATTCTTCTCGCCGTTCTCGCCGTACGCTTCGTCGTCTGAATCGTCGCCAAATCCCATCGCGTTCTTCACGGACGACGCCGCTCGTTTGAGCCAACCCATGTTGTCGGATGTCTTCCTCTCTATCTCTCTCTCTTCTCGTTTCTGCCCCGTGGTTTCTGCGGAGGGGAGGACGCTCTAAAGATGATGATCTCGTTGTTTTCGAAGAAGTTTTCGAGTTAAAGCGTTTCTTAAAGTGCGGAGAATAAAAACGCAGAGGTGTATTTTTGGAATAGAGCGTTAGAAGAATGAATGAGTACTTTATTGGTTCTTCTGACTATCTATTATTATATATAAACAAGTTAAAGCGCGCTGCGCGTTTTCAAAAGTCTTTTCAACGCCGTCAAGAAGCCGCTGCACTCGTCCCAGTGTTGGGTGGTCATCTCCACGTGAACGGAGTTGGCGGTGGCCCAGTCGCCTCGAGAGGCGGCGTCGCAGAGTTTCATCAGTTTTTCTTCCACGGCTGCGGAGACTTGCTTCTCGTTTAAGCGCCAGCAGAGTTGGCCGAGACGTTTGGAGCAGTCTTCGAGCTCCTTCTTTCGCACCGGGTTGGAGGCGAGCTGTTGGAAGCACTCGTCGTGCATTTTTTTCACGCACTGAGAGATTTGCGCACCGGAAGGAGAGCAGTTGGAGGATTGCACGGTGGAAAGGGTAACGTCAGCGGGTGGTCCGGCTGGACGGCGCGGGCTAGGCGGTTGTTGTTGATGTTGTTGTTGTTGTTGTTGTTGAGGCGGCGAAAGCGCTTGGTGGTGTTGCGGTGGCTGTTGTTGTTGTTGTTGCATAGGTGGTGGCGCTTGGTGTTGAAACTGTTGCTGGGGCGGCGGCGAAGCTTGCTGAAACGATTGCTGCTGCTGCATCGGTGGTGGCGCAGCCGAAGGTGCCGGAGAATACGACGGTGGAGGCGCCGCGGCTGGCGAGTACGATGGCGGCGGCGCCGCCGCGGGTGGAGGTCCACCGCCCGCCGGACCACCTCTACTTCTAGGCGATACACTCGGCGCCGGTGGCGCGTCCATAACCGGTGACGGATCGAAACTTGGCGTCGGAGCAGCGGGCGGTTGCGAAATCGGAGGAGGCACTTGCATTTGTTGCTGCATAGGTGGTGGCTGCGACGCCATCGGCGGCGGTGGCGCATAGCTTTGCTGCTGTTGCTGCTGCTGCATAGGCGGAGGCGGACCAGCGGCGTAACTCGGCGGCGGAGTCATTTGCTTTGGCGGCGGAGGCATCATGGACTGTTGCCCCATACCTGGCGCTGGTGGCGTCATTTGCTGAAAGCTTTGATTCATACCACCACCACCGTGCTGCGGCGCGCTCGCTCCGGTAGAATAGGCGCTCTGCACCGGGGCGTCGTCGTATTCCATCTCGCTCGGAGCGAACGACGTCACCGGCGGCGGTTTCGGCACCTCAGATTCGCGTCGACCACCTCCTCCGTACGGATCGTATGAGTTTGTACTACCACCAGGTGCTCCCGGCACGGAGGGCGGGGCGTAAAAACTCGTATTCGCCGAGCCTTGCGGCGGCAAGTGCGCAGACGCCGGCACGGGCGGAGGCGCGCCGTAAAAGCTCGCGTCCGGATTCGTCGGCGGTGGTGGCATCGCCGGAGCAGACATTTGAGCCGGAGCTGGTGGAGGCGTAAACTGCGTTGGCGGAGGAGGCGGTGCGGCAGAGTAGCTCGGTGGCGGTTGAAACGGCTGTTGTTGCTGCTGCGGCGGCGGGGGAGCGGCGAAGGATGTGTTCATCATCGGGTTCATGGGCGGTACCCCACCACCGCCGCCGTAGGAGGACGGTTGCATCGGTGGCGGTTGACGGGAATACCCGTTCGAACGAGGCTGCTGGTGGTACCCTCCAGCGCTAGTACTACTCGCCGCTTTCGACTCCGAGGACGCGCGATCGATTCTTTCCCGCAACAACGCAATGTCCGCGTCTTCTCGACCGTTAATTCCAGCGCCTGGCGCCATATCCAAAAGCGCCAACGCTGACTTTAACTTGCCCGAACTCGCGAGACTTTCCGCTCTGGAAGACAAAAGTCGCGCAAACCCAGGCGTCGCTTGACTCAAGTTTGCCGCGCGCGATAACACGATGGCCTTCTCGAGCAACTGCCACTGCGCCTTCTTGCTCGTAAATTTGGACGACGTCGCGCTCCCTCGAGCGCGCATGGACCAGTGCTTCACGGCATTATCCACATCACCGGCACATACTCTGCACAAAGACGCCTCGTGCGGCATGTTTGCGGCTTGTAACTTCTCGGCGAGTTTCAAACTTAAATCATCCCACGCCTTGGCGTCCGAATACGTGCACAATATCGCCAAAGTCTCTCTCCAATTCGTAATCGGTTCCGATTCTACAAGCTTTTCTAAATTCGCAGAGGCAATGGACTCCGCGAACTGTAAATACCGTCGCGGTGATCTCTCTAAGTGACGCTTTTGTGCTCTTTGCCAAAGTTCTGGACCGGCGGAGGAGGCTAAAACTAACGCGTCTGCGAAACGACCCGCTTTTTCGCACGCTTCCACTGCACCATCGTAATCGCCGACGATGAGGCATCTCTCTATCTCTCTATCCGCCGGTTCGCGTTTCAACACGGGTGCAACTTTTTCTTGTTTTGTCTCTCGCTTCGGGGAGAGCGGCGTAGGTATGGTTGACTTTCGCGGCGACGCTAAACCGGATTGGTTCTTCACGTCTTCCCCTAATCCGTCAAAGAACGCGTTTTCGTCTTCAACAGGAGGTGGCGGCGCAACCATTTGCGATTGTTCGTCTAATCCCGAGGACGACGTCCCTGCGGTGTCATCATTTAAAGTTGCATTTTCTAAAGCGGCTTCGGTCAAGCGCATTTGTTTCGAGCGTTCCAAGTTCTTCAACGCGTCTGAAAAATTCAAATGTTCCAACATACGTCGTCGAGCGTCGTCGGAAAACAAAATCGACATGAACGCCCACGTTTCTTTATCTTCGCTAGAAATCGACGGGTCTTTGCTTTGCGAACGCGCGTCACACAACGCTTTCAATTGTTGTTCATCGTTTGATTTAATAGCCGCTTGAAATTCAGCGTCGATGTCGTTTTCTTCCGCGGCGTCACCACCGCCGTCCGAAACGCCCGCGAGAGAAGTGCCATGTCTCGCACCAGCACTCGCACTTCTACTCTCGTGCTCGTCCGAAACGTCCACGGTGGTGATTTTAACCACACCTGGATTATCGGACCCGAACGAGACGAGTTTACCGCCAAAACCAAACGAGGCGCCCGCCGGGCGTTTCATCCACTTTGGCGCTTTACGCATCGGCTCTCTCGGTTGTTGTTGGTGTTGCTGCTGTTGCGTTCCATTTTGCCCGTATTGTTGATGTTGGTGTTGATGTGCGCTTTGCTTACCGCAATCGTTCAAATTGTGAATGCTAATGGTCCCATCAAAACTTGCCGCGGAAATCTCCCCGGCGGTTTTCTTCGACCACTGCGCGTCAAAGTTCCAATTGGAACTCGCTGGAAACTCCGCCAAAACGCTGCCATCCTTCGCGTCCCACACCAAAGTCCTATTATCTTTACCACTCGACAACAACAAATCCCCATCGTGCGGCGACCAAGCCAAGGACAAAACCCCTTTCGTGTGCCCGACAAACTCGTTCGTCGGCGCGACGCTATTCCTCAAATCCCACACTTGTAACGAACACGACCTATCGTCATCGCTCGCCACAATCAACTGCGTCGCCACGTCTGGATTCCAACTAATCGCCGAACATCTTCTCTTTGACTGCGGATCTACAAACGAAATCACCGGTCTTTGCCTCTTCAAATCCCAGACCACGGTCGTCCCGCTCGTCGTCCCGCAACTCGCCAAAATGTGCGACACTTTCGTATTCCACTGAATCTGCGCGATTTCCCCGGTATGCGGTCCACTCGGTCCACTCACCAGCGCTGGATACTTGCTCGGTTTCATCGGGTCGTTGATATCCCAAATGCTCAACTCCCCGTCTCGCCCGCCGCTCGCTAACAAGTTTGAGCTAAACGGATTAAAGTCTAATCCTCTCACCGCCCCAGCGTGCGCGTTTTGCAACGTCGTCAACACGCACCCGGACACTGAATTCGCCGCGGGTAAGTCCTCGTGATTTGCCCCGAAAAATGATGCACCGTTCTCCTCGTTCTCCTCTCTTTTCTTTTGTTTCTTCTGCATCATCATCGCGTTCGGATCGTACAATTGCACCGTCCCGTCCGCTAAACCGCCGGCTAAAATCCCCGCCGGTAACCGCTCGCTCACTTGATCGCCCCAGCACAATCTGTGGAACCGTTCGGTCACCGAAACGCCCGTCCCGACCATTTCGCATTCGTTCGTGTTCGAAGAAGAAGAATCAAAAGAAGAAGCGTTCGAATGATCCACCGAGAACACCTCTAAACTTGCCGTCGTGGAGAAGGAATCGTCCATCGCGCCGGCGACGGTTCCGCAGGCGATTAAAGTCGAGGTCGGGGAGAACGACGTCGTCGCGCATCGACGGATTGTTTTGTTGCCGCCCATTATATATAATACGCGTGGGGTGTGTGTTATATAATAACTATAACAACAAGTTATGAGGAGTGCAATTCGAACGACGACGATTCAAACGCTCATGATTTAGGGTTGTAGCTTCGCTTTCAATTACAAGGGTGCGGCAGCTTTAGGACGTGTACGTTTACCAAATGGAATTCTCTGATTCTGATTCTGATTCTGATTCTGATTCTGATACGTATAACTCTCCATCTTCGTATCGCCAACCGGGTGGGAGAGGACAGTCGTTGTCGAGGCAGTATTGTACACATTCGGGGTGGTAGTTCTCGCGAGCGACTCGAACGGCGTCCTCGTCCCAAGGCGCTTTGGCGGTTTCGTGCAAGTACTTCAAACAGTCCAAGTGGCCGTCCATGGCTGCCCAAAAACACGCAATTTCGTCAAATTGATCATACTTACGCTCAACAAGATATTCGAGTATGTGAAGATGACCATTTAAAGCCGCCCCTGCCGCAGTATCAGAACCCCAAGGCGCTTTCGCTTCTTCGTGTAAGTATTTGAGTACCTCGAGATGACCGTTTTGGGCAGCACATGCACACGCCATCTCATCGATAGGACACTCATTTGCAACGCAATACTTTACCATTTCCATATTGCCTTGTTCTGCGGCCGCATTAATCGTCATTTGATCCCACTTACACTCTTTCTCCTCTCGCGCCCACTTGAGCAACTCGAGTTTATTCGTTTCAGCAACTCTCCAGCAGAAAGATTTTTCTTCATCTGTCCAGTAACTCGACCACAACGATTTGTTCTCCCACGCTAACTCCAAAGTCGATATCGACGACATCTGTCTCACTTTAAACTTCTCTTTCAACTCCCCCTTGCGAGATGATCTCTTAATCAACTTTTTCGTTTCACTATTCACTCCGTACAAGAATTTCACATCCGTCCTATTCAATCTCGGAAGAATGTGTTTGAAACAAATGTCGTCGTTATTCACGATCAAATCCCACACGTCTCTCTCGCCCATCCGCCTTTTCTGCGCTCTCGTCCTCACCCCGAGAGTATCACAAGCAGTAGCAGCAGCAGCAGAAGAAGAAGACTCCATGCTTTCGCGTCGTTTTGTGCTCTCTGATTCTTTAAACGCGCGAATAATAAATGCGATTTCTTTTTTTTTTTGAAGGAAAGGAAAAGCGACCGTTTCGAAACACTTCGATTTTTGTCTGTCGTCCGCATTACTAAAGCACACACGCACACATAAACTTTGCGAGAAGAAGAAGAAGAAGAAGAAGAACAATCTCATCTCGTTTTGAAATAATAATAATGACGACGAAAGAAGAGGACGAGGACGCGTTGCTCTACGGCGACGTCGGAGATTCCGACGACGAGGAGAAAGAGACGATAAAGAAAGTGCAAACGACAACAACAACAACAACAACGATTGATCGGAATGATGATGATGGAAACGCTGATGATGCAGACAAAAAGGATGAAGATGTTGGAGATGAAAGGAACAAGAAGAAGAAGAAGGAAGAGGAGGAAAAAGACAACAACAACGAAGAGGAAGAGAGTAAGAAGAGTAAATCGGTATACGTAGCAAACTTAACGTGGTGGACGTCGGACAAGCAAATAGAACAGTTGGCGAGCGAATTCGGCATCACGAAATCCATCCAATTCTTCACGGAAAAGAAAAACGGGAAATCGAAAGGATGCGCGATCGTGGAGTTTACGAGCTCGCAATCGGCGTTACTGTGCGCGGAGAATTTGAATAAAAGGGCGATAGATGGGAAAGCGTGCGTGGTGACGCTCGCTCCGGTGGTTACCGCTCACTCGGCGAGCGGCGGTATCGGCGGGAGTACGATGATGATGCCGCGTGCGCCGCTCGGGCCGCCGCCAGATACGGCGTGGAAAGGTCCGGTGCCGACGAAAGGAGGAGGAGGACAAGGCGCACCACCGGTAGTGATGTCGACGACGCAGGCGCAGTTGAACGCGCTGCAGCAGCAACAAAAGATGAAACTGTTGATGATGCAGCAGCAAATGAAGGCGAAGCTGAGCGGCGCGAAGCAGCAGCCAACCTCCTCCACCGCACCTACCGCCGCCTTTAGGAAAAACAACGAGAATAGTAATAATAATAGTCCACCGACGACGACGACGACGAGAGAGCGACCGAACTCACCGCCGACGATGATGGCGGCAAAGCGTGTAGCCGCCGCCGTCCCAACGAAAGTTCCCTCCGCGCGAGGAGGACGCGGCGGCGGACGAGGTCAGAGAAACAGAGCCGAGTCCCCTCCCGCTGGTCTCATGGGAGGCAGAGGAGGAGGACGGAAGCGCGCTCGAAGATGACGATCGATGATGTTTTCGTCGTTTCTGCTCTCTTTATTAGTCAAGTTTAGTCGTCGGCGTTTGCATTTTTTTAGTAACAACTTTAGCAAGTCCTGTTCAAATTCGCCATAATTTAATACTACCAAACTCTTTCTCTCTCTCTCTCTCTGTGCGCTCGTTCGTAAAACTACCACCAAAATGGGTTTAGACGGTTACGTCGGCGGTTTCGAGGCGCAGCAAAGAGCCCGGCGATTGCAAGAAGAGCGCGACGAGCGCGTGAAAGAGCTCGAAATGCGAAAATCATCGAGCGGCGTTGGTGTCCCCGGGGCGCCTCCTCCCACCGCTGGCGGCTTCAACAACCGCTCTTCCCTGGTTGGTTTTCGAGGCTCCTCGACCGTGGAAGAGGAAAAAGCGTTCGCCAACCAATCCGTGGGCCTTCTCACCCGAGAAGAGTACGCCGAAAAGCAAGAGAAAGTCAGAGCGACGTTGGACGCAGAACGGAAGAGGAAAGAAGACGTGAAACGAGAAAAACGAGAACGAGAGAAAAAGAAAGAAAAAGAGAGGAAGAAAAAAGAGAAAAATTTACTCAGTTTTAACGACGACGGAGAAGAGGAGGAAGAGGAAGAGCAAGAGGAAGAGAAGAAGGTAAAGAAGAAGAAATGCGTGGGGATGAACCCAGACGCGGACAAATCTCACGTGCCGAACGCGCAAAACGAGGTGGTGAAAGAGGAGCGCCTGTTGCGCGAACACCTCGCGAGAGAGTTTTTGGAGAAGCGAGAGAAACAGATGGAGGAGAATTTGACGGTTACGTTTAGTTACTGGTCCGGAGGAGGTGGGAGGAGGTTTGTGACGGTGAAGCAGAAAGATACGGTGAGGACTTTTTTGAAAATTGCGATGAAGGATTTAGAGGATGAGTTTCGCGAGTTGAGTAAATTAGGCCCGGAGAGCATGATGTACGTGAAGGAAGATTGCATCATTCCGCACGAGTTGACGTTTTACGAGCTCATCTCGAGGAAAGCGAGAGGAAAATCTGGACCGCTGTTTCGTTTCGACGATAAGGAAGACGTGAGGGTAGTTGCAGACGCGACGGTTGAGAAGGAAGATTCCCATCCGGGAAAGATTTTCCACCGTTCTTGGTATGATAAGAACAAACACATTTTTCCGGCGAGCCGATGGGAAGTGTTTGATTTTTCCAAAGATTTTAGCAGCGCGTATACCATTCACGGAGGGATGGGCGAGAAGAAGGCTTGGGAACGATAGATAGATAGATAGATAGATTATTAGAAATTACAAATTACCGCAAACTTTCGTACATCGCTTCGATGACTGGTAAAAACGCCTCCTTCGCTTGCGGTCGTTTCAACTTAAACGTTGGCGTCATCAATCCATTCTCCACGGAAAATAACTCGCCGTGTAAGTGAATCCGTTTCGCGCGTTCAAATCCTTTCAACTTTGATTCGTTCGCAGCCTTATTCATGGAATTGAACACGGCTCTTTTAATCGCTTCGTTCTCGCACATGTCTCTCAGCGTCGGCGCGCCGCCGCCTTTCATCAATCCATTCGCTTTCGCGTATTGCGCTAGAACTTCCTCATCTGGGACGACAATGGCAACTAAGCTCGCTTGCAACGAATCGCCGTACACGAATGATTGCGCAACTAACGGCGACCGACCGTACGCGGCTTCAATCTTTTCCGGCGCGACGTATTCGCCTTGCGCCAATTTGAAAATGTTCTTCTTACGATCGATAATTTTTAACCGACCGCCGGGTAACATCATCCCGATGTCGCCGGTTTTCAACCACCCGTTAACTTCGTCCAAACACTCTCGCGTTTGCTCGTGCGATTTAAAGTAGCCGGCAAAAACTGATGGACCTCTCACGCACACCTCGCCTCGTGGGTACGGTTTATCGCTTTTCCTATAATTCATCTCGGGAACGTCGTCGAGTTTGATCTCGCAACACGGCGCCGGCGCGCCGACGTGACCAGTAGAGAAATCTCGTTCGTTCGTTTTGGAAATGACGCACGCGGATTCCGTCATCCCGTAACCTTCAAAAACGACCGCGCCAAAACATATCCGCAAGAACTCAATGACGTGACCACCGATGGGTGCGGATCCAGAGGACATGTATCGCACGCGACCTCCCAATTTCGCTTTCAGTTTTGAAAACACGAGTTTTTCCCAAAACGGATTCGGAGGTTTGCCGTTTTCAAACGCGTATTTCTTACTCGCGTAGGCTTTTGCGAACAACATCCGAGCGATTGGCGATCCTTCCGCGACGCCGGCGTTCACTTTATCGTAAATTCTATTCCACAGTCTCGGGACGGAACAAAAAATAGTCGGCTTCAACGCTTGCACGTCGTCCAATAATCCGAGCACGTCGCCGCGATAGAATCCAACCGCAGCACCGCCCATAACGCACACCATAAACGTTACCCGTTCGTAAATGTGCGCCAAAGGTAAATACGACACGTGAATATCCCCGATCCCGATATTCAAATCGTACGAGTACCCGGCGGCGTTGGAGCATAAATTCAAGTGCGTCAACACGACGCCTTTCGGGTCCCCAGTGGTACCACTCGTGTAACAAATCGTCGCCACGTCGTTTTCGTGCGCTCTCACTGGCGCGACTGGTTTCGCGCTTCCTAAAATCAACACCTCCTCGAAAGTTTTAATCGTCACCCTCCCGTTGGCTGTTTTCGCCGGAATCGCCCCGGGCGGTCCGTTTTCGTTCCCGTACACGATGACGAATTTCACCGTCTCGCACCTGTGAATGACGTTCAAAAGCGTGTGCAAAACCACCTTCGAACACGCCACTCCGACGCACTCCGCGTGGTTTAAAATATACTCCACCGCGTCCGGTCCTAACGTATCGTACAAAGGCACGGACACGATATTCTGCCTCGTACACGCCGCCTCGCACGCCACCCACTCCGGTTGGTTAATCGAATACAAACCAAACGTCTGCGAGGACGTGCACCCTAACGCGGTTATCCCAGCCGCTATTTTTGTCCGAACGAGCTCAAAATCTCCGTACGTGTTGAACTCGTACTTCCCCGGGTGTCCGGTACGTTCGTCCATCGAGCGCGTTCCTAAGAGAGGCCTGTTTGGATACTTCTTAAACGCGGATTCCCAGATATCCCCGAGCGTTTTGCAATCGTCGTCGGGAAACGGAAATCCGGTTAAAAGTTTGTCTTTATGTGATGCGTTTCGGTAGACGGTTTCTCCTTTCGAGAAGACTGGAACCGCGTCGAGCGAAGTTTCCTTCTTTTCATCTCTGTACGTAACGAACGAATTTTGAGACGAAGAAGAAGCCTGTTTCGGTGCCGAATGAGAAGAAGAAGAAGAAGAAACAAAGTGGTTTTGGTCAGCGGCGGCGAAACGCAGAGAGAAAGAACAACGGAGAGAAGACGAAGAAGACGACGCCCGAACCGGGTCGTCGTCTTAAAAGCGCAACAAAAGAGAATCCGAGACGATGAGTCATCACGCAATCGAATTTAGTAGTAGTAGTAGTAGTTGCAACAAAAGCGAGTAATAAAAAAGGCACAGAATAAAATAATAACAAGAAAAAGGGACGGGTGTTTCCTGTCGCACCATAATTTACTCTCTCTCTCTCTTTCCTTCTCTTTTCTTCACGACAACAACAACAACAACGAGCGGTAACTGCTTTTGATGTAATTTTTCAGACGTGCGATTTTTCCTTCTTTTTTTTTGCTTAGGGTGTCCAACCCTAATAAGAGCCAAGAGCTCTTTTCTCTTCTCCGTTTCTCTCGTCCATCGTCTGTACAACTATACGCGCACGGAAAGAGTGTTTATATAATACTACAGACTACGATTCGTTGCGAATTTATAGAACGAGAATAAAGCACACGAATAGACGCTAACGATGAAATTCAACCCAAACGTGTCCTCCTCTCGCCGCAAATCGCGCAAAGCGCACTTCACCGCGCCGTCCAGCGAGAGGCGTAAAATCATGTCCGCATCCTTGAGCCAAGAGTTGAAGAAGCAACACAACTGCCGATCGATTCCGGTGAGGAAAGAAGACGAAGTGAGAATCGTTCGAGGGTCGTTCAAAGGGAAAGAAGGGAAGGTTGTGCAAGTGTACAGGAAGAAGTGGGTGATTCACGTGGATAAGGTGACGAGGGATAAAGTTAATGGTACGTTTATTGAATCCGCTTTCATCTCGTTTTCTTCTAGGGTCAGTTTTGTCTCAAATCGTCGTCGTCTTTATCGTTTCTCTTTCTATTAAACAAGACTATACATGTGTAATAACACTAACGATTGAATCGATTGATATTATTAAAACAAATCACAGGCGCTTCCGTGCAAGTCGGCATCGACCCGTCCAAGTGTGTCATCACCAAGTTGAAGATGGACAAATCGAGAAAGGCGATTTTGGCGAGAAAAGGGTCGGCGGCGACCGAGGACGCCGAAATGGCTGATTAAACAAGAGTAAACGCGTTTAGTTAGCAGAGAGTTAAAGAGAGAGGAAAAAGAGAGTAGACAACAACGAGAGAGAGAATGCGATTTTAGATTTAAACACACTATTTCCCGCGAGATGATGATTACATCCTCATCGAGCGGAGAATATGCTTTTAAGAAGGTTTTTTTACTTGCGTCAAAATGAGTTCAAGAAACCGAAAGTATATTGTCGACGTTTTGTCCTCCGCGGGCGCGAAACGCTTTGCTGTTCCGAGTAGCACGGAATAAGCGAGTTTTCGCGCTTGTGCGTGACACGTCGAAGGCCCAATTTGTGACTCGAAGCCATTCAAACTCGAAAAGTCACGCGCGTGCACGCCCGAAAAGCTTGCCAAACGAGGCGAGCGTTGTCATGATGAGACGTGTACGCGTTGGTTTTTTATACGTTACGTTACGCTTAAACGCTGCTGCTTTTTCCAAATCTGTTCGTTTTTTGTTTTCTCTCGTTCTATTCTTTGTCTTAATCTATCTCTACTCGCTACACTTGTCCTCTCGTCCGAGGACGTTTCTTATCGGTGCGCCCGCGCAAGAAAGCATCTCCAAAGTTCATTTCTGTGCATCATTTGCTCTTGGACGACCCCGAGAGAGGAAGAAATCTCTCGTCCTCATCGAACTCGTCCGTAAAACACACGAAATCATCTCAAGATTCCTTTTCTTCGTTTCTCTCTTTTTTCCTCCGTTTCGCGAGTTCCATCGGCGGAACGAACTTGGAACCAATCAGCGGGACCTTTTCAACGATTGGCACCTTCTCCCAAACGAAGTGCATCAGTTTCTTTCCGTATTTAGATACAGAGAGCAAGAGGAACGGGAGGAGAGATTCGAGCGGGACGCAGCATCCTCCGATACATATCACGGTCATTGTTTTACGTACTCTGCGGCGTGTTTTCTTCTTCGGTTTTGCGGGTTTCTGCGCAACAGGGAAGTTTTTGTTTTGTGCAGGGAAAATTCAAACATCTTCCTCAGAAAGAGAGCTCTTTGTTGTGTGTTATAATGAGAGAGAACACGCGTAAGAACAACACACAAAGGATCGCGTCGTCTTCTGGGGAAGGCGCCGTGACGAGAATGCGGAAGATGGAGGTCAGTCAGAGAGATTCTTTGTGGGATGTGGTCGTGAAGTGGGACGATATTTGTTTCAAACATATTCTCCCGAGGTTGAATGCGACCGATCTTAAATTCTTTTACGAGGTGAATACGGAGACGAGAAAGTTGATTAAGAGATCATCTCGCGCGAAAGATTTAAAAAAGAAGTTTTATATTGGAGAGATGTCGTCGATATCGACTTTGGAGTTTGCGTGGGAGCATAAATCGTTGTGGCCGAGTCTCTTGAAAGACGAAACATATTTCTGCTGGGAAGTTGCTTCCACGAATAAACTCGAGTTGCTCAAGTGGGCGAGAGAAGAGAAAAAGTGTGAGTGGGATGAAGAGACGATTAATATGGCCGCAGGACAAGGTAATCTGGAAATGGTAAAGTATTGCGTTACAAATGAGTGTCCTATCGATGAGATGGCGTGTGCAGAAGCTGCCGGAAACGGTGATCTCGAGGTACTCAAATACTTACGCGAAGAAGTCAAAGCGCCTTGGGATTCGGAAACTGCCGCTGGGGCGGCTGAAAGTGGTCATCTTCACATACTCGAATATCTTGTTGATCGTAAGTATGATGAATTTGACGAATGGGTGTGTCTGTGGGCGGCCAATAAGGGTCAATTAGACTGTTTGAAGTACTTACACGAAACCGCCAAAGCGCCTTGGGACGAGGACGCCATACGCTCCGCGCACGAGGAAAACCAAACCGAATGTGTACAATACCTCCTCGACAACAACTGTCCTCTCCCAATCGAATGGCGATACGACGACGGAACGTTATACGACGAGTTCTACCAACCGGTCGGATTAGGAGAGCAATAGATAGTTCATTTAGAAATAGTTTAAATATAAACCACATCCGCTCGCATAATCTTCACATTTTTCACTCTCGTTTTGCACACGGTAGTACAAAAATGGAGGAACACCACCAACTCCGGGGCGACGACGAATCGCATCGCAACAACCAAACTCACTCCCGATGCACACCTCGAGACAGTGCTCTCCCCCCTCTCGATTGGCACGTGTACTTCCCGAACGTGGAGTACGACGTCACGTCCGATCGACGGTGCGAGCTCGCGAGCAAATTGATCGACGCGTTTTGTCTCGCAACGAACGGGGCGGAATTGTTCGACCAGGTAATCATTATATATTGTGTCTTCTCGCGCAGAGACGAGACGAAAAGAGACCTCTCTCTCTCCCTCTCTCTTTCTCTCGCGTTGGGTGTCTTCTCGCGCGACGTAAACGACGATCTCGAGCTCTTTCCTTCGCTTTAATTTTAAGATTTTCAAAAGCGGAAACGACAGCTCTTTCTCTCTCTCTCTCTGCAATAAACTACCATTTTACGATGTTGACTCTCTCTCTCTCTTTTCATCTCTCAAATAAAAAACGACTGCAGACGAAAGCGTTGCACGCGAAATCCATCGTGATTCCGTTCGATTATAAAGCGTTGAAACGTGTACTCGGCGATCGAGTTCCCGATTTGTTCCACGCGCTCGACTTGGCGCCGGACGAAGCGTTTCAAGCGTTGGCGTGCGCTGCGCACGAGTGTTTATTTTATAGCTTACCGAAAGAAGAAAGAGGACGGTTGATCGCGAGTGGGTTTAAGGAGAAGGCGTTCGAAGGTGTGGTGCTGGCCAACGGTGAAAACGACGAGATGATTTCGCGACGAAATAATCGGAACGTCATCGGGAAGGAGTGTAAAGTGACGTGCCACGTGTATAACTTTTCGAGCAAGTTTAAAGTGAGAGATTTTCGAGAGTTGAAATCCAGTTGGCTCGGACGGGTCGTGCAGTTGAAAGGGGTCGTCCAAAAAGCAGACGCGACGAAACCACTGTGTAAGTCTATATTTTTCAAGTGCGAGCAGTGTAAAGAGTCGATTCTGGTGACTTTGGATAAGAGCGGGAATTTCAAGGCGCCGGCGAACTGCGAGACGCCCAAGTGTCGAGGGAAGAAAGGATTTACGCCGGATTTCGAGAAAGCGACGACGGAAGATTGGAGGCGGGTGACGCTGAGAGAAGAGCCGAATTTAGGGAGCGGGGAAGGGATGAGCAGCAGCTCGGACGAAGAAGAAGATGATGATGAAGAAGAAGAATTTGACGAGGAGGAAGAGGAAGAGAAAGATTTTGAACCACTCGATGACGACGAGGAAGGAGGGAGAAAGAAAAAGAAGAGGAGTAAACAAAATCGACGAAAATCGGCGGACGAGTTAGACGCGCGAACGCTCGATCGGGCACCGAAGCACATCGAGTGCGAGCTTTCGGAAACGTTAGTCGATCGCATAGAGACCGCGGGCGAACGCGTGCAAGTGTGCGGCATCGTCCGAAGAGAAGAGTGCGAAGAGCAACGAGGGACGTCTGTTTTAGGCGGCAAGAAAACCGGGTCGGCGATACAACGGTTATACGTAGACGCGGTTTCTGTCATGCCATCGGCCTCTGCTACTGGTAGTGCTGGTGCTGGTTACCAAACGACGAATAACAATCAAACGAGTACGACCAACCGCAAAACGGAAACGTACCAAGAAATAGTTAAATTTAGCGAACGCTGCGCGGACGACCGTTTGAGAGTTTTGGTCAAATCTTTGTGTCCGTCGATTTACGGGCACGAAATTGTCAAGTGCGGCTTGCTTTTGTGCTTGTTCGGTGGCGTAAGAAAAGCCGATAAGAGCAGTAAAAGAAGCAAAAACAGTAGCGGTAAAAACAACAATAAAGAAAACAACAACGCAAACAGCGTCGGCGCGGAGACGAGCTTTGACAACGACAAAGAAAACGAAGAAAACGAAGGGCGCCAAAACGAAAGTCAACGAGTGCATCAGAAACGACGCAGAAGTTCGTTAAACGCGCGGGAACAGCACCAACATAAAAACCACGGTGCCGCTGGAAACGAAACCTTCGCTCGAGGCACCTCGCATTGTCTCGTCGTCGGTGACCCAGGCATGGGCAAATCGCAAATGCTCCGCGCCGCTTCGCGCGTAGCGCCGTTGGCAATACACGTGAGTGGTAAATCCGCCTCGACTGCAGGTTTAACCGCGACTGTGTCTCGAGATCCAACATCCGGCGCGCCAACGTTCGAAGCCGGTGCAGTTGCGTTAGCGCACGGCGGCGTCTGTTGCGTGGATGAGTTTGATAAAATGAAATCCGAACACGCCAGCTTACTCGAAGCCATGGAACAGCAAAGAGTCTCGGTGAACAAAGGCGGCGCCAGGGCGTCTTTACCCGCGCGAACGACCATTTTAGCCGCGGCGAACCCGCATAAAGGGCGATACGATCGATCGAAAAGCGTTCGGGAAAACTTGAAGATGTCCGCGCCATTACTCTCGCGATTCGATTTAGTCTTTGTGCTCACGGACGATCCGGACGAAGAGAGAGACAAGCGCATCGGCGACAACGTGACGCGATTGTGCGGAGGACGAAAAGTCGACGAAAGAACCGGGAAAACCACGAATTTAACGTTTGCGGAGAAGTTTCAGTTGGAGCGAAACAAAAGACGCGAAGCCGAAGCCGCCGCTGCTCTAACGCAACAGCAACGAAGCTCCGTGTCGGCGAGCGAAACGATTTTAACGTCGGCGAAGAAGCAAGCGTCGCAGCGCGTGTTCTCGTTGAACAAGCAAGAAGCATCACCAGATGCCGTCGCTCTGATGAACCTCCCGCCACCGTCCTCGTCTCTTCGCGACGGTGTCGGTTTAAAAGAATACCTCGAACGTAAATCTGAAGAGGACGTCGACGACGACGATAAAGACGCTCTTTATGCAGACTACAAGCGCACCTCCTACGACGACATGCACTCAAAAGACGGCATCGTCTCCACCTCTTTCATGCGGAAATACGTCCGCTACGCGAAAAAATACGTCCACCCAACCCTCTCCTCCGACGCGAAAGAAGTCATCAAAGCCTTCTACCTGGAATTGCGCAAAAACGCGCCCATCAACGACTCCGCTCCGGTGACCGCTCGACAACTCGAGTCGCTCGTCCGCCTCTCCGAAGCTCGAGCTCGAGTCGATTTACGCGAAATCGTCACCGACCGCGACGCCATGGACGCCGTCGAACTCTACTCCCTCTCCATGGCCGACGTCATGCGCGACGACTCCGGAAGGCTCGGCGCGTTTGGCAAACGCACCGGCGTTTCCGGAAAGCGCAAAAACTTCCGCGTCTTCATCGACGCCGTAAACGCCGCCACTCGAAACAAAGGTAACGCGTACTTCTCCGTCGGAGAGTTGCACGCGTTAGTCGAACAAACGCGATTGGATGGAATTAAAGACATCGACGCTTTCATCGAGGCGCTCAATTTAGCCGGCGAGTTGCTCAAGTGCGGACGATTGTACAAAAGTGCAAGCAGCTCTGCTGTTTAATACTATGAATAAGAACAAACGAACGCGATTGGATGGAGTTAAAGACATCGACGCTCTCATCGATTTAGCCGGTGAGTTGCTCAAGTGCGGTCGATTGTTCAAAAGCGCTTCAAGCAGCTCTGCTGTTTAGTACTACTACAGAAGAGCATTTGTGCTCATAAAATTTGCACGTTTACTGAAGTACTTTACCATCACAGAAGTAAACGCGAGATGGCGTCGTCGTCGTATACGTCGTCGTCTTTTCTTCGCCCCGTCGTCCTCTTTTCAAAAAGTTCTTCTTCTTTGTCTTGTACTTCTCAGCCCGCGAGGTTGATGAAGATGAAACGACGGCCAAATGCATCAGGAAGAAGGCAACAACGCGCAAACGCTTCCTCCTCCTCCTCAAAAGAAGAAGAAAAGACGGAGAAGACAAAAGTCGTCGTTCTCACTCGAGAGGCGGGCAAAAACGAGCAGATGCGAAAGATTTTAGCATCGATTGATGAGGATAAAGACAACGAATTCGTGGTCGAAACGCTCGAGATGCCTCTGGTGGAATCGAAGCGAAACGAGGAAGAGGCGAAAAAATTAGTCGATTTATTGAAATCGAAAACGTTTCGATGGATTATAGTGACCTCACCGGAAGCGGCGAACGTGTTCGCGAAAGCGTGGGCAGACGCCGGGAAACCGGAAGGGTTGAACATTGGAACCGTGGGAGGCGGGACGACGAGAGCGTTGCCGACGAAGGAGGAGATGAAGTGGGCGAGACTGTTTACGCCGTCGAAAGCGTTGGGGGAGGTGTTGGCGGAAGAGTTGCCGTTGGATATAATAGACGGTGATAACGAGAGTAGTAATAGCGAAAGTACCGATAGTAATAGAGAAGTTTTATACCCGTGCTCGAAGAAAGCGGCGAAAACGATCGAGAACGGGTTGAGTTCTCGAGGCTTCATCGTGACTCGATTGAACACGTACAGCACGGAACAAGTCACGAATATACCGAAAGAGGTCCTCGAGCGAGCCGTGGACGCGAGCGTGGTGACGTTCGGAAGCCCGAGCGCGGTAAAAGCGTGGAAAAATTTGACTTTGGAGTTGTTAGAGGAGAGAGGCGGGAAACACCCGACGTATGCGTGCATCGGGCAAACTTCCGCCAACGCGTGCGAAGATTGCGAGTTGCCAGACGTCTGGCACCCGGAAGACCCGGGCATGGAAGGGTGGGCCGAAGTCGTAAAATTATGTTTAGAACAAGACGAGAGCGAGAAGTGGCGAGGTGTATTTTGACGACGGACGATGAGATGCGTATACATCTCAAATTGAGTTGAAAACTCCGCGAGAGCGCGCGGGTCCTTAAATGGACAACAACGTGTTCGTTCACGGCCACGGCGCCGGTAAATCCTCCTCGAATCCTCTCCCCGTCGATCGATGTCCCCACGCCAACTCAAACTTCCCATCGCTGGTCTTCTTGTAAAAGCACGACTGCGTGTACACGTCTTCGTTCTTCGTCTGTTTGTAATCAAAGCTCGACTTCGCAATCAACACCGCGTACGCGCAATCTTGCATCACTTCCACGTGCTTAATTTCGACCAATTCCGTCTTCGCTTCCGTGATGTCTCCCGACGACATCATCTCAACCATGATCTCTTTACTCGCCGGGTTCCCGCTCGGGCGAATGAACCACGCGTTTTGGGGCATTTTCGCGAGGAATTCTTCTTTGTTCGCGGTCGTTACCTGGTCTTTGATCAGTTCACGGAGTTGCGTTTCTTCGGTCGACATTTTGCTCGTTGTTGAAAAGCTTTTCTTGGTTGTTGTTGATCTTTGTCTCGGAGAACGAGCGGAAAAAGAGCGGTTTTTGAGTTGTCGCGATGCCGAGGCGAGCGCGAGTGAAACGGAGCGCAAGGTTGTGATCGATGGTGACATGTATATCACGCGAGGAAGTGAGGAATATTAATATTCTCTTCAGAGTTTTTCCCGGAACAAAAGAAGGATGTCCTCTCGTGAAGAATACTCGACGGAAGAGGAACACGAGAGACTGCGAAACGCTCTCGCATTGCTCGAGAGTAAACCTTTGCATTTGTGGCGTTTGTTCAGGGAGGCGTCGCTGAATGGCGGCGCGTGTCGCGATATCGTGGAGAAGCACGTGATGTGTAAACTCAACGGGACGGATCTCAAATTCTTGTACGACGTGAATAGTGAAACGAGAAAGTTGATTAAGAGATCATCTCGCAAGGAGGATTTGAAAGAGAGGTTTAAAGTGAGAGAGATGTCGTCGATATCGACTTTGGAAGTAGCGTGGAAGCATTTTCCGTGGGGCACGTATAATAGCGTTGGAGTAGAGCTGGACAAAACACATTTCTGCTGGGAAGTTGCTTGGACGAATAAACTCGAGTTGCTCAAGTGGGCGCGAGAGGAGAAAAAGTGTGAGTGGGATAAATATACGATTAATACGGCCGCATATCAAGGTAATCTGGAAATGGTAAAGTATTGCATTGCGAATGAGTGTCCTATCAGTACGTTGGCGTGTGCACATGCTGCCTTAGAAGGTCATCTCGAGATACTCAAATACTTACGCGAAGAAGTCAAAGCGCCTTGGGATTGGAGAACTGCCGCTGGGGCGGCTGAAAGTGGTCATCTTCACATACTCGAATATCTTGTTGAGCGTAAGTATGATGAATTTGACGAAGAAGCGTGTGAGTCCGCGGCCATGAACGGCCACTTGGACTGTTTGAAGTACTTGCACGAAACCGCCAAAGCGCCTTGGGACTATCGGGCCGTTCGATTTGCGCACGAGAACAAACATCCCGAATGTTTACAATACCTCCTCGACAACAACTGTCCTCTCCCAATCGATTGGCGATACGACGACGGAACGTTATACGACGAGTTCTACCAATCGGTCGGATTAGGAGAGCAATAGATAGTTCATTTAGAAATAGTAATTAAATACCCACGTCGAGCGTAATCTTCACATTTTTTCCTCTCGGGCGTCAAAAGACACATCACACTTTGAGAGAATATTATTCTTCCATGAGCTCAACTGGTACGCCCGGCGTCGGCACGGTCATGCTCGCCATCCCGAGTAAAAAGGTGCGACACTAAACACCGCTTTGTCGTCTTCTTTCCTCCTGATTTCTTCCTCGACGACGACTCTTCGTTCGTTCGTTTGTTTGCGCGCGCGCGGGGAAACGAATCGGAAAGGCACCCTCGATTACTGACACTCACGCACGTCTCTTTCTCCCTCTGTTCTTCACTCGTTCTCTCGCACGCGCGGCAATGCGCAACATTTAGGGTGAGTTTGTGGACATAACGACCCCGCTGGAAAAATACATCGCGGAAACCTTCGGCGCGGAAGAGTTGACGCACGCGGAAAGTTCCATCTCGAAATTCGCCCAAATTCGAGACGCCTCCGTGGCATCGACGAACGCGGCGAACGTGACGGAGGAGACAATTTCAGAACGGCACGCGGAACACATGGAGAATTACTGCAGGTATTACGCCGCGGTGACGGTTTTTGGGAGTCGGTTTCAAGTGAGAGATGATTTTGGATTGAATTGTGGAAAGAGTAGTACTACGAGTACAGCGGCGAATACATCGAGCGAGGAGAAGGACGGAGAGTACGAGGACGAAGGGACGAGGACGGGGTTGCATTTACCGTTCGAGTGGAAGGACGCGTTCGCACCTGCGGGTGGCGAGAGGAAAATTGCCGCGAGTTCATCCATCGCGAAGGAGAAATTAGCCATGCTGTATAATTTAGGCGCGTGCGAATCCGCGTTGGCGGCGAAAAGCGATCGATCGACGTTGGACGGGTTGAAAGTCGCTTCCGCGGCGTTTCAAAGAGCGGCGGGGTATTTTCAGTTTTTAGGTCAGTGCGATGATGGGAAGAAAGTGAACGAAACCATGAGTGCGGGGAGTGGCGAACCGACAGCAGCGACGGCGACGGCGACGACTGGGATTGATCGCATTGAAGCCGATTTGAGCGGCAAGATGGCGGCGATTTTAGTCGCTTTGTGTTTAGCGCAAGCGCAAGAGAGCGTTTTTGAGGCGGCGAAATTGAGCGATAAATCGAACGGCGTGTTAGCGAAGTTAGCCATCGCGTGCGCGGATTTGTACGAAGAAGTGCACGAGAAACTGTCGTCGTCGTTGCGAGGCAATCCGAAAGCACCGGTGACGCAAGAGCGGTACGTGCCTAAAATGTGGGCGACGACGACGTTTATTAAAGCGGCTATATTCAACGCCGAAGCGACTGCGAGAGTTTGTGAAACGCTCGTGAACGACGAGGAAACAATCGGGTCGGCGATTACTTTGTTGACGCGATCGAAGGAGCGCTTGGAATCGGCGTTGAGACGAGCGGAGATTCCCACCGCGCCGAAACCCCCAAAGCTGGTCGTGGAAGCCGCCGAAAATATTTTGAGAGATTCGATTAAGTTTGAACTCGGAAAAGCGGTGAGAGATAACGAGTGCGTGTATATGGCCAAAGTTCCATCATACGAAGCGTTGCAGCGCTTACACGACGACGCGAGCGAGAAAGTGACCAACCCGTTGCACTCAAAGTTCGGGGCGAAGATGGTCAAGCCGACATCGGGTGCAGACATCGAAGTTTTCCTCGATCCTTCGAATAAAGACGACGTGAGCGCGTTGTTTGCGCGCATTGTACCGGAAGATTGCGCGAGCTCGGCTTCTTTATACGCGGATAAAGTCGACCGACTTGTTCGCGAACAACTCGAACAACTCGCGTTTGCCTCGGACGAAGCGAGAGTCGCGCTGCGCGAAATGGAACTTCCCGAAACGTACAACGCGTTAAATCGACCGATCCAACTTTCCGAGGAATTAGATGCGGAGGTGAAATTCTTTCGCGATCAGGATGGTGGTATCGACGCCATGCGCGAAACGTTGTCGTTTTCCCGAGACGTTTCGAAACATTGCGAAACGGAACTGGAGGAAATCACGTCTCTTCTAGATATCGAAATGAAAGCGGACGGTGCCGCTCGAAACGCGTACGGTTCGCACAAATATCGCGCGTTACCATCAGATGCGGAAACCACTCGATGGCGACGCGATTTAGAAACTTTTGTGAACAACTCCAAACTCGCCGCCGAATCGGACGAGAAGTTACGATCCGAATTCGCTCGGTGCGAACCGATTTTGCAAATGACCACTTCAGAAAGCATCGCACAAAACGCCCCAAAATTAGAACCGCCGATGCTTCTTGTTGAAGATGCGGAAAGTTTAGCTAAAGAGGTCAGATTAGGATTAGAAAGAATTGAACGAATAGGTCGCGAACGAGAGGAAATTGAAGACGCTATGAAAGCGGTGAAAGCGAGCGATGATATTTTACCGACGCTGGTTGGTAAAATGAAATCGTCCGTCGATTCAGAGACCGCGCAAGGTAAGATATTCAGCGATGAACTTGGAAAGTACGACGAATTAATTGCCGCGGCGCAGAATAACACGTTCGCGCAAGCCGATGCGTTGGCGGAACTGAGGAAGAGTTACATCAAATTCAGCGACATGTACAACGTCTCCTCTCTTCGCGAGAAGGAAATCAAGAGAGACAACACGTTGCGTGAAGCGTTGCGGATTGCAGCAGAATTGTCCCGAGGGATACAGCAAGGCGTTCGCTTTTACGGCGGATTTTCGGATGCCATTGAAAGTCTGAAGAACGAAGTCAAAGTGTGGTGCGAAAATCGCGAAAACGAACGGAAACGTATCGTCGAACGGTTACGAAGAGAAGAAGAAGAGGAGGCGGAACGAGCGAGGATGGCGGAAGAAGTTAGAATAAAGACCGAGCAGATGCGCGTACAGAACGAACGGAGCGTGGCGCATGCAACAGTAACGACCAGTTACTACCCTGGTTCGGAGTATCCGCCACATCATCAACTACAACAGCAACCGCCGCCGCCCTCGAGCTATTACCCGCCGCCGCCTCAACAACAACAACAACACTATCCGCCAACGCAATCATCCTATTATCCTCCGCAACAACAACAACATCATCAACAACAACAACACTATCCGCGTCATCCACCTCCGCCCGCGGACGATGGGTATTATAACCCAGGTGGAGATGAGGGAGGAAATTTCTCCGCGTACGATTTACCTTCCGCCCCTCGAGGAAGATGAGGAGCTTTTTGCAAAAAAAATTAGGTGTTTGGAATTTAGATCAAATGTGTTCAAATGAAAATTACAACAATGTATATCAAACAACAATCGTCGCATCTCTCGATGCGCGCAGTATATTCTATATAAGTTTCTATGTTACTTTTTAAACCTTAACTCAAATCGAAGCTGCCGACGCCTTCGGAGATTGCCAGTTTCAATTTCAATTCCAGCGCTTCTTTGCTCGAGTACGGCGGGAGCTTCAAATAGTTCGCGCACGTCATCGCGCTCGGCAAATCGGCATCGGCCAACTCCGTGCCTTCACTAATCATTTCCGCGGCGTTCATTCCACCACCAACTTCGCTTAAAACGGTCGGTTGTTTGCAAACGACTTTTAATTTTGGGTTCAACGAGGCTAAACCGCCTATCGGTAAGCGAGGGGACCCGGTCGTGAATTTCAAAAACGATCGGCGTTCGGCGTCTGACATGTTGGTTAAAATCTCGCGCAAATTTACCACCGGTTTGGAATTGACTTGGTAGCCATGATCGCATAAGATGTGCTCGCGTAAGTCGCGCTCGCTCCACTTTGTTTGCTCGTCCACGCCACACGTGAGTGCGTCGATTTCAGATAAGGAAAACATGGCAAGTTGCGACGGGTTGGAAACGATGTCGGCAAAACCCTCGCGGCAAGCCTGGAAGAGCGGTTCTACGCCGGCGCCTAAGACATCGTCAACGACCGCTGCGATGTAGCGCGAAGCGTTTTCTGCCGTGACAACTTCGTCTGCAACGGAAGCGCCTTCTATATTCGCACCATCCGGCAACGCGAATTCCAGACACAAATCTTCAATCTTCGCGCCGTCGAGTCTCCCGGACCCGTCTCGAACCGCCGTTTCGAGTTTTTTCAAAGTCGAAAACAGCTCCGGTTCGAGCAATTCGAGGTCGTCTAAACAAAGAGGTAACCCGTACAGCTTCTTGAAAAAGTTCGGGTTAAACTTCACGTCCAATAATCGACCGTCTTGTAAGACTTTGCCGATGGCGCGTCCGACGCATCTGAAAATCTCAATCGCTTTCGAGGCGTTCGGTACCGCACGGAACGGCTTCGGGAACAACCCATGTGGCGCGTTTACGAGGCTTTCAGCGTTGTCTGTCTTCGTCGTCGTTGTCGCGCTATGTTCACTTCGAAATATCCCATGTGAAGCTCTTTGTAAATCTTTTGAAACCAACGCGTAAAATTCATTCGTGGGACCAATGCCAGTCCCAACCTCGTCGTAAAACTCAACCTCTAACACGTGTTTGCGCGTTTGCGGCGAAGAGAATACTTTTATGGCAGAAGACAACGCGTGCTCTCTTCGAATGCGCACCTTTTGCCGTTGTAAACGGCCTACGCGAGCACCTCCTCGCGGATCGCCGCCAGCATTTGCAGCCCCGGCGTTGGCCGCATTGCCGTTGGCCCCGTTGCTCGCCTTACCGTCACCGTGGAGCTGATGCAACGCACGCGCGACGGAGAAAGAGGCGCAATGAAACAGCAAAACGCGCTCGTCGAGTGTGAACAGCCACGGGCACGTCTTTGCAAGCGCAGAGGTCCATTCTGGAACTCTTCGAGCGCACACAGAAAGCGTATCGCGAAGCTGCGCGCGAAGCTTTCCGGAGAGTTTCGGCGCCAAGAACAAGTTTTCGGCGTGCATTTTCGCTGAGGAAAGGTTGGCGATGCGCATTCTGTCCGCGCTGAGCAGCATTTTATCCTCGTCGTCGTCGCCATTTACCAGCATGTTATCAGACGTTTTTTTAGTATGAACAGCAGCAGACTTTATTTTCTCTGGTCCCGCGGTGCGCAAAATCTTCTTCGCGTCTTCCGTAACGAGATGGCACAAGGTCAACGTCGCCAACGCGTCGCGAACAAAGTCGTCCTCCAAACCTTTCACAACATTTGGATGCCCGAATTGCGCGTTGAAAACCGTCGATGCTACCGGGCCTAAAATTGCTTTGACATCGCTTTTCACCGATGGATTCGCGAAGAGGTTTTCCTCCACCACGGTTTCGACGAGCGTCGCCGGTTTCGACGAGTCGTTCGAATCTTCGCCGCCTTCGCTGATAATACCTTTAAATTTCGGGTCGGTAGTGTCCACAATGTCGTAGTATAACACGCACGGTTGTTCCCACAACCGTCCACTCATTGGTTTCACGGAGTCACCGATAGAGACTTGCGTGACTGCGGCTAAGACGTTCTTGGTATCCTGAATGTACGCGTCGCCGTCGTTGACCGAGAAGGCGAGTCGAGGGCGCGCGATGTCGCTCCCCGCGGCGACGGAGGCGAAGCTTCTTCCAGCAGCAGCACCAGGAGCAGACGATGCTTGCGGCGTCGGTACGCGCGCAGTAGCAGCAGTAGCACTTTGCTCTTGTTGCGATGGCGGTGGCGGCGACGGTGACGATGCGGGAGGCGCCGCGATCTCTTCCGCGGATGCCGGCGGATGCGCCGTGTCCTCGCCTTCTGGACCCAACAAATTCTCTTCGTCGTCCTCGTCGTCCATGTAGTCTTCTTCGTGATCCATGTCGTCCATGTCGTCGTCCTCTTCGTCGTGGAAGTCCTCCTCGTCCATATCGTCGTAATCTTCTTCTTCGTCGAAGTCTTCTTCGTCGTGATCCATCTCGCGATCTGGCGCGCTCGCGGATCGGTTTGCGTCGGCGTTCGGCGCAGAGGCGGAAGCATTTGAAGCATTTGGCGGTTGTTGCGCCGGCACTGGTTTCTTCTTCACTCGGGAGTACAAGAATGCTTCGACTGCGCTTAACTGCGCTAACGGTTCAATCATAACCACGCTGTTGCCGTAATCTTCAACTTTGGTCGCGTCGCACTTCGAGGCGCGCTTTAAGCGAACCTTGAGCGGTCTCGCGAGCAAATTCAACCCAGGGTCACCCGCGTTCGCTGAAGGCGCGAGCGAGGACGGTGCACCGCTCGAGGCGCGAAATCGCGCGTAGGACGAATCCGAATTTGCCGTCGCGTGTTCTGAAACAGAGATCGGCATGCGTTCTCGCGTTTGTAAGGTCTCCACGAGAAGACGGACGAGCGTTTCAAACGAGCCCGTCGGCGCGTCGCCGGCGGCGCGCGTGAAAATGGCGAGACGCTCCGTCGCTTCTTCACAATCGATGCTCCTTGATTTAGGAGAAGAAGTTTTAGGAGAAGAAGGCACATCTGAGGCACAGAGGAACTTGCGCAAAGTCGACGCCGCGCCGCATTCGGAGAGTTCGAACGCCGAGATTTCGCTCGTCGCCAGCGCTTCGAATATTTTGGCAAACGCCGACGAAAATTCTTTGGCGTCTCGCGGATTCTTGGCCGATTTGCCGCCTTCGCTCGAATCCGAGAGTGGCGCCGTTTTCAGTTTCGCGCACGCCTTGCGAAGTCGATCGAGACCTTCCGAAGCGATCAAGTGCGCTTTTCCCGGCCCAAAGTATTGATTACGAACTTCCGAGCAGATTCGCAAACCTTCTTCTTTTGGATTCGTGGACATTTGAAACTGCGGCTCTCTCGGCGTCGTTGGATGCAAAAGCGTTTTTTCTTCGGATCCAGCGCTCTTTTCGGCGGCTTCTGCGATTAAAAAGTTGTACTCTTTCGCGCGAACCTCCAAAGCGTGCGCTCCGCCTTCTTTTGCAAACCTCTTGATGAATTCGGCTTCTTCTTCTTGAGTATCTTCGTTAGATTTCTCCAACGTCATCGCGCACAACTTTGCAGCTTCCTTCAATAACTCGCCTTGCGGATCGATCAAAGCGCGAGCGACGACGGCGGCGATGGGAGCTTCATCTCTCGCAACGTTCTCAAACGTCTCGATGTCAACCAGTTGCGTCCACGATGTTAACGTCGACAGCGCTTTGCGTTTAATGGTCACATTCGACGGCGACTCCGCGACGTGGCAAAGCGTCGGCGCGAGATATTCGCCGAAAATTGCAACGAGCGAGGCGTTTTCTGGTTTCGCAAAGAGCTTTTGCAAATCCGCCGCGCCGACGACCAGAGAGACGGAGGTTTTCTTGATCTCGTCGTTCCTCTTCACTTGGGATGGTATTAACAACCCAATCAAATGCATGGCGTCGTGCAAATCATCCATCGATTGTACCGGGCTGTATTCGGAAACGCCGACGTTCGCTCGAACGATTTTGCATCTCTCTAAATGTTCGGCCAAAATCTGCGCGACGCCGTTATTCAACAAGAAAATGGACATCTCCGGACGCGCTTCTAAAATTGTCGCGAGAATCTTCACGCACCCTCTGTAAAGCAGGCGGCTGTGTGTTACATTACTCGTGCTGCCAGCAGTGCCAGCCGCTTCGCGCACGATTTCTAAGCACCGTTCGCAGAGCGCGTCTGATAAAATGAGAGAGACGGTTTCGTTCGCCGCCGCCGGGTCCATCTCCGAGGAGGAGGATTTTTCCTTCTTCTTCTTTTGTCTATCGTTGCTAGTCGCGGCGTCGTCCGTTGTTCTTGTCGTCGTCGTCGTCGTCGCCGCCGCCGTTCCGCCTCGTTCTTCTTCTTTCTTAGTAGCAGAAGGTTGTCGATCCAGTAACAACTGTTGTTGTTCTTTTTGTTCTTTTTCCTTTTGAAGCAAAAACGAAACTCTTCGATCGGCTAATTTCTTAGCTTTCACCGACAAAGAGACCAAGCAGTTGCACGCTAAAGTGGCAACTTTTTGATCGTCTCGAACGAGCAAAGAGAGGAGCGTTGGAATAGCGTCGACGGCACCGGGCGATAAGGACTTCGTTGGAAATTCCGAGCACACGTTCGAAGCCATTTGCATCGATACGCCTTGCATGCCGACGCCGAAGAAATCCAAGTGCGCCAAAGCCGCCGTCAACGCACCTGCTTCGGCGGCTTTTGAGCCGTAATATCCTCGAGTAAGTTTTTCAAGCGCGGAGAGCGATTGTTCTGCGACGTCTATGTATTCTATGGCGAAGAGCTTTTGACACAACGTGGGCAGAGCGCCTGCGCGCACAAACGCGCCCCGCGTGTTTGGCAAAATGTCCGCCATGGACGTCATCGCGCGCACCGCCAAGAGCATCAACTCTGGGTTGTGCTCCAAGTTGCAGCAATTCAACAACGCCTTCGCGAACGGCTCCGGCGATAGACTCGTTGCTAAGAGTTCCTCGGAAGATGTGACGACTATTTCGCACAATTCGTTCAAAGCGATGACAATGGCCGTATCGTCGATGCCGCCGTTCTCGGCTTCTCTATCAAACGTCAACGCTTTCAAAACGTCTTTGAGGCGCGCGGAAATCCCGCCGCGAGAACCACCACCCATCCCCTCCATGGCACCACCGAGACGAGAGAGCAACGCGTGAAGTCCTCCATCGTGACGGTCGCCACTGCCTCGGCGTCCTTCGTCCTCCGAGTCGTTGTCGTCGTCCTCGTCGTCCTCGTTCGAGTACTCTTCTTCGTCGTCGTCGTCATCGATGTCTTCGTCATCCTCGTCTTCCTCGTCGTCGTCGTCGTGATAGTCGTCTCCGCCACCGCCGTACTCTTCGTCGTCGGCGTCTTCATCCTCGTCGTCGTCTCCAAAGTCTTCTCCTCGATCGACTTCATCGATGTCGTCTTCGCGCATCATCGAGACGTCTTGCCCTTCCGTCGGCTGCTCGTCGCCTCCTCCCGACCTTTTGCCTCCGCGGTTCTTTTCGTCGGCATCTTCGTTGTCCTTCACCTCCTCTTCTTTCTTCTTCTTCCTCCCGCGCGTGGTTCTTTTCGCCGTCAAAGTCTTCTTCATCTTCTTCTTCTTCTCCTTCTTCTCCGCCTTATCTTTTTTCATCAAAGCGCCAGACGCCGCCGGAAGAGGAAGACCATCATTACCCTTACCTTTCGCCAACGTTTCAAAGCGTTGTTGAGTAGAAAAAGCAGACAACAACAAAGTCGTCTTTTCGCCCTTTTTCGTCGTCTTCGTTCTCTTCTCGTCGCTCTTTGTTTTCCTCTCGAGCGTGCGACCGTCGCCTTTTTCCTCCTCTTTTGCTTCTTTGACCTTCTTTTCTCCTCGCTGTCGTACCTGTTGTTTTAACGAAGAAGAAGAAGACAACTTCGATGTGGGCGAAGATGCTTTCTTCCCTTTCTTCGTCGGGTTCTTTTGCGCGGAGGCGGATAGAAACAAATTATCTTCGTCGTCGTCGCTTTTCTTCCGTCGTTTTGTCTTCTTCTCGCTCGCATCTTCTTCCTCCTCGAAATCCATCGTCGTTTCCGTCGTCGTCGTCATCTCGTCGTCGTTCTTTTTGCGCTTCTTCTTCTTCTCTCGCGACCTCGTCTTCCTCTGAATCAAAGCTGTTGATTTCGTCGGCAAAGCAGTTAATGTTTTCTTCGTTTTCATTTTCGTCGTTTGTGTCGTCGACTTCTTCTTCTTCATCATCGTCGACTTTGAAACGGACGACGACGAGCGTCTCGGAATCGTCGTCGTTTCCGTCGCGTTTTCCTTCGTCGTCGTCGTTTCCTTTTCCTCGAGAAGAAGAAGACAACGTTTCTTATTACTCGTATTACGCATCATCATCGTCTCAAAAAATAGCGCGCGATACTAAAAGAGTTGTTGCTGTTGTGTTGTTGTGTTGTTGTTTTAACGGTGATGCGCGCGTGAGAGAAGAAACGCGCGCAGTAAACGCGTCAGATGTGTGACTCGTGACGAACGATTTTTCCTCTTTTTTGCCTGTTTTTTTTTGCACTTAATAAGCGACCCCCACTGTGCTTTGTACTGCGCTGGCGGCGACGGAGGAGTCGTAGAGAGCGCGCGACGGAGCAGAGCACGAGGAGGAGTAGTGCGACAAATAAAAAGCGTAAAAACGCTGGGAACAAAAGCGAGCGCGTGACGTAGGAGTAGGAGTCGTGTTACGACGTGAGTGTTATGTAGTTTGGCGGCGTTTTCTCTCTTTCTTTCCGCGGAGTATATCTCTAGTATTTCTCGTATAACGCTTTCGATTATTAGAGCACGCCGGATTGAACGATCACGACGTCTTTCTTCGGCCTATCGCCTCTCCCGGTTTGAGTGCTCTCTACTTTTTTGACGACGTCGAAACCTTCCAACACGTTTCCAAAGACGACGTGTTTCCCCGTCAACCACGGCGTCGCGGCGGTGGTTAAAAAAAACTGCGAACCGTTCGTGTTCGGTCCGGCGTTGGCCATGGCTAAAACGCCAGGCCCGGTGAACGGGATTTTGAAATTCTCGTCCGCGAAGTTTCTGCCGTAGATGGAATACCCGCCGGTTCCGTTCGCGCGTTCGAAATCGCCGCCTTGGAGCATAAAGTTCGGTATCACGCGGTGGAAAATGGAGTTTTGGTACCCGAACCCTTTCGAGTTTGCGCACAACTCTCGAAAGTTCGCCACGGTTTTCGGAACGTCCTCGCCGAATAATCCAATGACGATTCGTCCGGCGTTTTCACCCCCGATGGAGACGTCGAAGTAAACTTTCTCCGTGACCTTATATTCGCACAGGTTCGGGAATGCGGACGCGACGTCTTTCGAATATCCTTCGCACAGTTGTTGTTGCTGCTTCGCAGGCGCTTCATCCGGAATCGTTTTCATCATCATCTCTTCCTCTTCCCCCGCCAAGGTTTCGTTCGCGCTGCTGAAAAAGAAACTGGAAAAAGCAGCGGCTGAAATCGTCGTCGTCATCATTTTCCGTCTCGTGTTGCTTCTTTTTCTCCTCGCATCGCTCTCGATAAAGGTGTCGCGCATATCTTCTTTGTCTTCTTCTTTGTCTTCTTTCACTTCTTCCCTAAAACTCTCGCTGTTCTCGAGCGACGCCTTCGTCATCGTCGGCCTCCTCCCGTTCCGAAAACTTCGAGTCGTAGGTGTTGGAGGTATCATCGTCCGCATTCTAAAGGTGGAGGAGGAAATCATTTCTGTCTGTCTGGTATTCTCCGCGTTGTGTTTCTCGCAAAAAGGTAAAATGTGACGTATCCAAAATGTCTCCAATTTATCCATTACGTTTGCGCGCGTTAAAACATACACAGAACGAGGACGATACTGTCATGGTTTTTACCACTACCACGACGAAAATGCCATCTCTTCTGTCTGCCGTTTCTGCGAGTTCGTTTTCATCGTTCTCATCGTCGTCGTCGTCCGAGCTTCAGAAGCGGATAAAGAAGAAGACGACGAACGTCTCGCGAGGACGACGAGGAGGCGCTCGAGGATCACGAGGAGGACGTTTTCATCGGACGACGAAAGCGGAAAGCAACACCAACAACAACGGCGACGACTCCGTCAAAATCGAGAGGGAAGGGTTAGAACGACGGGAACCGAGGAGAAGAGGTCCGAGGAGGAAGATCGCGCGAGTGGTCGTCAACAAAGAGGAAGAAGAAGAAGACAAAGAAGAAGACGAAGAAGCTTCGAAGCGTTTGGTGAGAGAAGAAGGAAAGACGAATACGAAGACTACAAAGAATACGACGAAGAAGACATCGATGACGATGACGGAACGATGGCAAAAAGACCCACTCTCGGCGTTGATTTCCATCCCTCGAATCGCGCTCGGGGCGGCGGAAGAATTAATCGTCGAGAAAGGCGGGAACCCGTCCGACGTGTTGGAGGAAATCGGGAGGAACGTGCCGCGATTGGTATCGTCGTCACCGTTTAGTAGTAGTAGTAATAATACCAACGACGGCGACGACGATACCGAGAGTGTTGAGAACATTTTGAGAGATTTAGAAAGAGAGATGGAACGGTTGGAGAGGAAAGGTGCGGACGCGGCGAGACCGATGAGAGAGGCGTTGGTGAAACCGAACTTGGATGAAGAGACGTACGAGAGGTATTTCGCGTACCCTTCATCAAAAGGCGAAGGGGAGGAGGACGACGAAGACGAAGACGAAGACGAGGACGAGGAGGGAGGATTTTACGACGCGAGTAAAGATACCGGGAGCGACGAAGAGGTGGCAAAAGCGGCGAGTGATATCGCGGATGCGTTGAGTGGGATGGATTTAGCGGATTTGTACGCGGAAAAGAAAGAGGAAAAGGGAAGGAGCAAAAGCGAGGAGGGAGAACGAGGAAGGCGGTTGAACGTAATCGCTGAAAGTAACTCGAGAAAGGCAGAGAAGGACGGCGTGTCACCAGAAGCGGTGGAGTATACCATCGAGGAGAACTTATCGAACGTCGTGATGGAAACAGCGACGGTGTCTTCGACGAGACGAAGAGTAGTATCGAGCGCTACCTCTTCTTCAGCGACACCTGCGACGACGATTGAAATCTCAAACAAGTACTATTCTTCCGCCGCGATATCACCGGAAGAACGAAAGGAAGAGAAAAAAGAAAAGGCAACGGTGGTTAGCACCAAAGATACGAGTAGTTACGTACAAAAATTCAACGGTAAATGGAAACGAGACGATCAACTGGACGAATCGAAACTGATGGATTTATTCGAGATGAACCGGTTGTTCCGAGCGGCGAATAGCGCCTTGACGCAGTTGGATGTAGGAGCGACCACTTCAAATTTCTCGCTCAAAGCTTCGTACGGAATCATCTCCGTCAACGAATCGTACGCTTACGATTCGGAAGTGCGCCAAAACAGACGAGATGCGAGATCGGGAGCTCAATTCGGACGAGCGACGTTAGACGCCCAATCGGAATCGATAACGCTCGAGTCGCGATGGACTGAACCTCTCGAAGGAAACATGACGGAAACGTTCGAAGTTGATGAGAATAACCGCCTCGTGCGCAAAGCGAAGGTGACCCTCCTCAACACCAACAAAACCTGGGAAGGCGTTTACGAATACAAGCGCGTGTAATATATGCACATACTAAATCTAAACTAAAGGTAATCCTGGACAAACGTACGCCTTTTCCGGACACTCCACGCGTACCGTCACGTCCACGCAAAACAAAGTCTCCACCCCTTTCCCATCCTTCAACTCGTACCTGTATCTATACTTCCCGCTCGGCGTGTACCACGGCACTTTCGCGCGTCGTCCCGAAACCGTCTGCCTCCCGTGGCCTCCAATCGGGCAGTCCTCCGTCCACTCGCACAACGCGACGGACTCTTTTATCCCTTGATGATTTTGCATCTCCACTTCCTCTTCCTCGTTATCATCATTATTATCACTATTACGAGTACGACGACTACGACTAAACCAACTCTGTCGGATCATCTTCCCGGACGTATATTCCACGTCGCTTTCCAAGGTAAACTTCGTCGCCCCGGAGTGGCCGGTTCTCCCTGCGAACGACCCGGGAGATGCCACCGCGTTCAAGACTCGGATTTTTGACGGACTCGTCACGTTGCACAGTTGGAACGAGGAATCCCAGGACTCGTGCTTGTGCTCTTTGTTTTCCCAAACGAGTGGTCGTCTTCCTAGTGGTTTCGTAAACACAGGTGATGGTTTTTCGTGCGTCGCGTTCCCCGACGTGAATGAGAAGAGCAGGAGTACGAGTCGCGTCAGCAAAGACATCGAAGGAAGAAAGGAACCCCAACGACAGAAAGACCGCATTTTAGTGGTGTTGTTTTTAAGCGCGCGTGCGACTCTCCTTTAAACTTTGAAATGCTCTCTTTTTGTCGCGACTGTTTTACGCGCGAACTTTGGAGTACATTAATAAACAATCTTAGAACAATCTTAGGCGAATATAACAATAACAATCTTAGAAACATATGTATTACAACGCACAGATAAGAGTCTTCCTACAAAGCGACGGCTTCCAAGTCGAACAAAGAGGACCCGACGATTTTACACTTCCTCATCTGTCCTGGCTCTAACTTTTGCCCTCCATTTTCAGCTTCTGAAATGAACACGACGGGGTCGATATCCGGCGCTTCTAAAGCGGTTCTGCCGACCCAGGCGTCCATGTCCTCGTCGAAGTTGTCGACGAGGACGTCCAAGGTTTGACCGACGCGAGATTGGGCGAAACTTTCGGATATTTCTTGTTGTTGCGCGACGAGTTGGTCCCGGCGTAAGGCGCGGAGATCGTCTTTGACTTGGTCCGGGTACTCCGCCGCCGGCGTGCCGTCTTCTTCGGAGTAGGCGAACGCGCCTAATCGTTCAAATTTGAAATCGCGGCAAAATTGCATCAACTCTTCGTGTTCTTCCTCGGTTTCGCCCGGGAAACCAGATATGAACGTCGTGCGTAAGGCTAAACCGGGAATTCGATCTCGGAGTTTATATAACAAGTCTTCCGCGTGCTGGCGAGGCGGTCGGTTCATTCGGAGTAAACTCAAATTGGTGATGTGTTGGAGAGGAATGTCGATGTATTTACACACCTGCGGGACGTCCGCGATGGCGGTGATTAACTCGTCCGAGAAGTAACTCGGGTACGCGTATAAAATCCGAATCCATTCGATGCCGTCGACTTCGGCTAACGTTTCCAAAAGCTCGGCTAACCCTCGACCGTCTTGCGCTCGCAAATCCATCCCCCACTGGTTGGTATCTTCCGCGATTAAACACAACTCTTTCGCCCCGAGCTGGCCTAACGCTTTCGCCTCGTCCACGATGGGCTCAAATTTTTTCGATCGAAATTTACCTCTAAACGACGGAATCGCGCAAAACGTGCACTTATGATCGCACCCTTCGGCGACTCGCAAATACGCCGAGTGTTTCGGCGTAATCCGCACTCGATCAATCTCCAAACGAAACGGCGGCGAGTTTCCACCGACCAACGTCTTCTTTTTCGGCAACACCAAATCGTCGTTCGTGATTATGTTTTTACTACTGGTGCTCGTCGCAGAAGCGCCGATTCTGCTTTGCGACGCGGGATCGAACGGACTCACGATAGTATTTTTGCGTTCCCGCAAACTCTCCTCCACGAGGTCCGGCAACATCCCGTAATTCTCAAACCCGACGATTAAATCCGCCTCCGGTAACTCCTTCTGTAAATCCTCGCCGTACCTCTGCGCCAGACATCCAGTCACGACGATTTTCTTCTTCCCGCCTTTGCTCAGTTTCGACGCTTCCAATATCGCCTCCACCGATTCGCTCTTCGCGTCGTCGATAAACCCGCACGAGTTTATGATGATAGCATCCGCCTCCTCGTGGTTCGTCGTGATGTCGTACCCGTTCTTTTGCATGTCCCCGAGCATAACTTCCGCGTCGACGACGTTTTTCGGGCACCCTAAGCCTACCAAGGACACTTTCAAGTTTTTCTTTCCCGTTGCGATTCCTGTTGGATTGGACGTGGCGGCGACTTTCACGGAATCAAAATTGGAATCGAAACGATTCTTATTTCTTTGCAAGTTTCCGCTGCTTTTTTTAATCGCTTTTCCTCCTCCTCGTTCGCTCGCACCACTGGTACACCGCGTGGTGGTGGTGTTGGTCGTTTTGGCGACGGCAGTAGAGATCATCGTATCGTTTTTAATAATAATACGTAAGAAGAGTACACGCAACACACACACCTACAAGTGGTCTATAGGTTAACGAACAATATATGGAGCTTTTTTTCGAAGAATGGTTCGTTTGGACAGTGGACAGTCCTCTCGAGGCAAAAAGAGCAAAAAAAGAAGAAAAATAAAAAAGGCGTTTCTCTTCATTAAAAAGAAGATATATATACTTTTCCTTCTCTCTCTCTCTCTCGTCGGATTTAGCGCTCTCTCATTGAGGTGAGCTTTTACGGCGAGGCGAAGAAGACGGAAGACACGCGTAGAATTTCCGCGAGAGCGCGCGTTTTTTGCGCTTTGCTTTCTCAAAGAAGCTTTACTGCGGGGTAGATGAAGCTGAAGATTATTTTTACTCTGGTGATTTTTGTGTTTAAAATACTCGTCCTGGTCTCGCTTTTTTAAGAGTAAAGGTGTTTGAGTTTGTTGCGACGAGATATTCGTGAACCACGCGCGATGTTTTCTTCTTCTTCTTGGTCTTCCGCGTGGTGGTCACCGTTTCCGTCGTCGTCGTTCGCGATGAGCAGTCCGTCTTTCTCGGCCGCGATGCGGAAAAATTTCATCGTGAAAGCGAGGAACAGACGGTTTTGGTTTTTCCTGGAGACGATCTGTCCGATACTGTTCGTGGTGTTGATGGTCGTGCCTTCGGTTTTAATCCAGGAGAAGACGGTTCAATCGCAATTTTTCATATCGAGACCTTTGGCAAACGTCGCCTGGGGGATGACGAGAGGGTTTGAAAGCATGGACGGAGGTAAATATAGAATCGCGTATTCGCCGAGCGAAAACGAGGAGGTTAGAAAAGTCGCGATGAAAGCGGCGCGGCGACTGGTGTGCGAGAATCAACCGATTACGTTTGGCGCGGTGGTTTCGGTAAACGCGAAATACGCTTTGAAATCAAACAGTCCCGAAGAAGGGATGAGCGCGATACCGAACTTGATCGAAGATATTAATAATTTGACGAGATCAAGTGCGAGTGCTTCAATAGTAGATGTTTTGAGGGACGTTATTCCAAAGACGTTTTCTGAACGCGAGGGCGGGAAAGACGTGCCATTTCTCGCGTGCGACGATGCATCCGCCGAGGCGCTTTTGTTTCCCGTATCGTCCGCGCGGAAAGCGGAGGCTTTAGCGATGGATCCGGAGAATAAGATATTGATGGTTGTAAATTTGATCATGGATGATGGCAAAGATATTCGCTACGAGATTCGCGCGAACCAAACTTCCGGGATTGCCTCCGGAAAGACGATATTGTCCGGAGCCTCGAGCGCCCAGAATAATAAAAATCGAAATTCGCCCTTTGCGCACCCGTTTCAAAAGTGGGTCAACGGCGTCAACTACGAGTGGACGAAATATTACGCGTATGCGAACGTACAAAGCGCGTTCAATCGAGCGTTTTTTGAGTATTTTGCGGAAAGAGAAGGGATTTTGAATGCTACCGCGCGCAACCTCACGTCGATCAATATTAAAGCGTCCGCGTTCCCAGAGCACGATACGAACATCGCCGCGACAATTTCGAGCGCCTTCTTCTCCTTAGCGTTCGTCTTTGCCTTCGCCGTTCCACTTTCCAGCATTGCAAAGTCGACTGCCTATGAAAGCGTAAATAACCTTCGTTTACATCAAGAACTGCTCGGTTGTTCTAAATCTACGTATTGGTTGTCTTGGTTTATGGCGCATTACGCGCCGTTGTTCTTAGTCTCGGGGTTCATATCTTTAGTTGGCAAACGCGCGTTCGTATCTATCGACGCGTCTATTGTGTTCGGATTTTTCATCGTATGGTCTGCGCAACTCGTCGCGTTTGGTTTATTCGTCTCCGCCTCGGTTGGATATTTGTTGCAAAAACTCGCGAGAGAGGATGGGACGTCTAGGTCGAACAACAGCTCCTCGACGGCGTCCGTCGCGTCTCTGGTGAGCGTGTTCGTGTACGTCGTCACGTGGGTTTCGGGCGTTACAGCGACGACAAAGCATCCAGATGGAAGTGTTAGTTGGCTTTACGCATGTTTTCTCTCCCCGGCGAGCGCGTTGCACGTGTTTGGCGAAATTGTGAGCGCGTGCGAGAGACACGGCAGCTCGATGTCGTGGAAGACGTTCGCCGACGACGATATGTACCACGGCGTCACCGCGAGAGGCGTGTATTTTGTCGCGCTCGTAAATTGGATGGTGTTTGCAATCTTTTTGCGCGCGTTTTTCATACGCGGAGGGTGTCAAAATGTGAGATCAAAATACGTTCTGATGACAAGCGATAACGCCGCGAGTGACGATGCCATTCGAGCGACGAACGTGACAAAACGCATTTTAAGAAACGTTAATTTTCGCGCGAAGAAATCCAGCGTCTGCGCATTACTCGGACACAACGGTGCCGGAAAAACCACTTTAGTGTCCGTGTTAGTTGGTCTTGAGTCTATAAACGAGCAAACGAAAATCGAAACGTCCGGTGAAGTTGGTTTTTGCCCGCAGTTTGACTTTTTGTGGCCGCAACTCACCGTTCGCGAACACTTGCGGTTGCGATTGGCGTTTTCCTCGAAAAGTCGGAGAGCAAGGAATAACGACGAAGAAGAGGAGAATATTCCCTCCTCTGAACCGATTCTCATCCAGACGCTCGCCTCCAAACTCGCCATCTCGAATAAGCTCGACGAACAAATCTCCACGCTTTCTGGCGGACAAAAAAGGAAAGTTTCGCTTTTGTTGTCGCTTTTGAACTCCTCGATTGCTATTCTCGATGAACCGACGGCATCGATGGATCCAGTCTCCAAACGTTTGGCGTGGAAGTTGATCTCGGAGTTTACGAAATCAGATTCTGCAAATAGCGTTGTTTTAGCCACGCATCACATGGACGAAGTTGAGGCGTTAGCGGACGATTTGGTCATCTTGCATAACGGCCAATCCGTGATTGAAAGCGTTTCGGTGGAAGAGATGAAAAAAATGCACGGCGGTGGTGGAGATGAACCGTCGCTGGAAAAGGCGTTTCTTAATTTCATCGCAAAAGCTAAAGAAGAGGAAGGCGAGGAGGATGATATCATCTTACCTTTGGAAGAGGTAGGAGTAGTGGCGGCATCCAGCGGAGACATCGACGACAACGACGACGAGAAGACTGCGAAAACGAGGAGAGTTTTGCGACAAGTTCAGGCAATTTTACGCGCGCGATATTTAGTCTGGAAGCGTCAGCCGTTGTTTGCGCTATTTGCCATCGTTAGCTGCGCGATATTTTTCACCATCGGCCTTTCGTTGGCAAAATCCGGTTCGTCGGCGAATGGTTCATCTGCGCTAAGTTCGAGCGAATACGCCGAAGAGATGACGCCGTCAACATTTCTCGGAAAGAGCAAACCCTTGTTTACCATATCTGAATCGTCTCGTCCGTCGCGTCAGCGACAAATGGCATCGCTTCCTATGACTTTCTATGCTGCCGTTCGAACGACGCCGCGCTCGGTCACAAAACAGTACGAGTGTCAAAGAAATTCTTTCCTCTTGCCTGTATGCGGCAATATTTCGGCGTGTGCCGAAAATTTTGAGTGCACGAGTGAAATGAACATCGAAAGCACCATCGATTACGAATTGATGAGACAGGCTGAATTTACCGCGACGCGTTCATGCGGATCGCAAAAATTTCCTTCTCCGTGCGCGTTTTACTACCTCGACTCGACGACGAATACGATGACCATCGCTACCTCACCCACCGCGTACCACGCGATTCCATCTGCGTTGGGCTTACTCGACGAGTCTATTTTTGCGAGCGCGTTCAGAGAGAAAGGTCTGACCTTGACAGCAATGAACGATCCGTTACCTTTGAGTGAAAGTGAATCTGTGTCCTCGAACGCGTTTTCGCACCAGTCCATGTCCTCTACGTTCGTGGCAATGTGCGCAGTCCTTGGATTAAGTATAGCGTCGGCTATACTCACACCAACGCTCGTTCGAGAGAGGACTTTAGGATTTAAGCACGCGCTCCTATGTGCGGGACTGTCGAATAAAGTGTATTGGCTCGGAACGGCGACCTTTGATTTCATTTCGAAGACGTTTCCCGCTTTGCTACTTTCGTTCATCATGTGCCTCGCTTTACGCGAAGAGGAAATAGACGTTTCTTCCACAAGATACGCAGAAACATTGCTTTTTGCATCCATCGCGTTTGCGTTTCAAACGACGCCGATTGCGTACTTATCGTCGTTGTTTTTCTCTGACGACGTGTCTTCTTTTGCCACGCAAGCGGCCAGTTCCTTCTCTGTTGCGGTATTGTCTTTTATCGCGTCTGTCGTGTTGGATGGTCTGGCGTTAGCCGGAGAAGATGTTTCCGTGGTGTGGGATGTTGTTTCTGTTATCTTTTGCGCGTCGCCGCAATACAGTTTCGCTCGCATATTTTACAACCTTTCTCGACGAGAACACGCCATCCCTCGATTCGAGGAGAAGCGCGAAGGAGAGGAAGAAGAAGAAGAAGGTGTCGGTTTCTCGATATTGCTTCCGGATACGAAAACGTTCCTGGAATGGGAAAATAGCGGAAGAGAGTTCTTATTGATGTTTGTTTTCGGTCTCTTCTATTGGTTTGTTTTCGTTGCGTTGGAATGGCGAACCGCGAAACGCATCGAAAACGCTTTTGAAAAAGATACGAGAGAAGATGAATGCGATACGAACGACGGAGCGTTGACTGTGATGAAATTAAAAAAGCAGTATCGCAAAGACCAAGCGCCGTCGGTCGATTCTATATCGTTCAAGGTTTCCGCGAAAGAGGCGTTCGCGTTGTGTGGCGTCAACGGAGCCGGCAAGACGACCTCGTTCGCTATGCTCTCTGGCTTACTATCGAAAACGAACGGCTACGTTCGATGGGCGAGCGCGACTACGTCTTTTGGCTATTGCGCTCAAACAAACGGCGTGGAAGATTTTCTCACGCCACTCGAACATCTCGATTTGTTCGCTTCCGTCGTCACGTCTGCAACAACTTCTTCCTCCTCTTCTTCTCCTTCGCTGTGGTGTGAACGTTTTCAATCGCTACAAAAGCACAAAACCGTGCTCGCGAAAAACTTGAGCGGCGGTGCGAAGCGAGAACTGTGCGTTGCAATCGCCCTTTCCGTCGCCGAAGCTGCGAAACAAACGGTCTCTCCCTCTCATCATCCATCGTTAGTTTTACTTGACGAGCCTACTGCGGGCGTGGACCCGTATGCGAAAACAAAGCTTTGGAAGGCTGTGGAAAACGTTATGAACTCCAATCAAGGCGCCGCGGTCGTCATCACTTCCCACGATGTCTTCGAATGCGAAAAAGTCTGCGCCTCCGTCGGGTTACTCCGCGACGGCAAGTTCCTACTTTGCGGCAACACCTCCGACATCAAAAAAGAGTTTTCCAACGATGCGTTTGCGTCATCCTCGTTAGAAGACGTCTTCATCGCCGTTGTCGAACGGGAAGAAGCATTGGAAGCGTTTTCTCAATCCAATGATGATAACTAAGATATAATCTCTCTCTCTCTCTCTACCACCATCGCAACGCGCTCTTCGCTCCGAGTCCGTCTCGTCTCGAATTCATATCTTGCGCCACGCCTTCACATCCGTCTTCAGCGCTCAACCAAAACCCGCCGATATTATCGTGGTGCAAATAGAATCGATGATGCAACGTAAATGCAGCCGGCCCGTATTTCGTCTTAAAATTCGCCACGCCTTCGCTCTCCAACGCGTCTCCGTCTCTCCATTTTCTCTGTTGATCTGAAAGCCACCCGCTGTACTCCTCGATTTCCTCTTTCGTCCAACCTTCGTCGTCGTCCTCGTTCGCCAACGAGAGTTGAATCATCATCCCAGATTTCTCTCCAAACGTGGAGACTTTTCTCACCTCTCGCCCGTGAAAGATGGATTCGTTATCCGCGAACGCGCTCTGCTCGTATCCATCCATCATATACATCCGCGAAACGTTCGATTCTTGGACGACGACGTTTCCATCATCTGTTTCTCCAAAATTCCTCGCTTTCGTCTCCAGCCTCTCCCTAAACTTCCTCGTAAAACTTAATCCAAACTTCATGCCTCCGCAAAAGTTAAACGTCGTCGCCGGATGGCTTTCGCAATCCAACATAAATTGCGCCCAGTTTCCGTTATATCTTTCGTTCCGTTCCGTAGAATCCACTAAAAAAGACGGCATCATCATCAACTCTTCTTCTTCTTCTTCTTCTTCTCGTTGTTGATTTTGGATGGCTCTCGGAGACGTCACTCTTTGTCTTCCTGCGTTCCTTTGTCTTCGGGTTTCGGCTTTTAGGTGATGACGAGTTGATGTTGTTAATTGCGCGCGCATTTTGGATAAAATCGTATCGAAATTGTGCCGTCGTCGTTTCCCTTAAAAAATAAGCGTAACAACAAAGTGCGCGCGTTTGATCGAACGCACACGCGCGACGCGACGCGCTGATTCAACACGCCATCCTTCGAAAGTTCAACGACCGAAATGGATATCGAGAAACTCAGGAAAAAGTTGGGGACTTTGAACGACGACGACCAGTCGTGGCGAAAGATAAAACGAAAACCCAACAGGCGGCGAACAACGGGAACGACGGGAACGAGGAAAGACGAAGAAGAGAAACGAGTGGAGAAAATACAAACGACGCTAAAACTGAAACACCCGTGGAATAAAATCGAGGACGTGGAAGAGGTGAACGTGTACATCGTTTTCAAAGAGAAGATGAAAGTGATCTCGTTCGCGAGCGAAGAAACGAGGAAGAGTTGGAAAAGTTTCGAAGACGAAGAGGTGGAGGAGGAGGAAGAGGAAAAGGTCAAGACGACGAAGAAGAAGAGGCCGCCGGCGCTGGTAAAAGTGATCGCGAGTAAACTCGAGACAAAAAGGTCGTCCACTCAAAAGAAGAAGAAGAAAAGCGATCAACAACAACGTTCGGGGGCGAATGTTTTCATCGTCTCCGGGAGTCAACCGGTCGTCAACGAGTACGATTTAGAGCGCTTGGGCATGACGACGACCGCGTTCGCTCGCGGAGCGGAAAGAATAGAAGAAGAAGAACAAGAACAAGAACAAGAACAAGAGCAGTGAGAAGAGAAAAAACGCGTCTAGGACGATTTAAAGATCAGTAAATGGGGACGATGATGATCGAGAGAGAGAAGAGCAATACTCGATCCATCCCCTCCATCCAAGATTTTCCTCCGTGTATTTTTTACTCGCTATATGAACTCCTCTTTTTTCTCTCGTTTTGGCTCTTTTTACAAAGGGCAGCTGCCAGGTCAAAAATGACTTCATTCGATATCATATCAACACACACACACACCTGCACGAATACAAAATGTTTTCTTTGACTACTTCTACCGTTGCTTCCGCGAAAATCACCTCCAAGGTACGCGAATGCGTTATTATTTTCGTTTCTTTCGGTTCGCGTGGGTATCCTCGACGGCGATTTCGAACACCAAGCGCGCGCTTTCGTACAATCCCAATCGTCTCGTTTTTAAGCCAAGACGGCAAAAAAGATGATTTTTGCGCGGATGATGAGAAGAGTATTTTGATGCGAGCTTTGATATGCGACGTCGCGAACGGAAATGCGGCGTCGCATTCGCGCGCATAAATACTTCTCGCGCGCGAGGTTCGCGCGTTTGATGGGAGATTTCGTCGTCGAAACATCGCGTTTCGCGGAGGAAAAGCGCCGTTTTTGAATTTGTCATCGATATACAGTCACAAAGCGGACCTCTTTCTCGTTATCTCTGATTTCGATCAGAGAAATTCTATTATTTCGATGATGATGATGCTGACACGTATGTTCTCTCTCTTTCGTCTTTACGCGATAACTTTAAACAGGTGAACTTCAAGACTTCCAAAAGAGTCGCCACCAAGGCTCGCGCCGGGTTCTCCGTCAACGCCGCTGCGGTACGTTTTTCTTCCTCCATCTCTTGTTTTGGATAGAGTTCACAAAAGACTCCAAAGTGACTCCATACTGACTTTCATCAACGCGTTCTCTCTCCTTTCTTCTTCCTTTTATAAACAGTCTGGCGACACTCTCGACAAGGTTAGAGGTATCATCTCCGAGCAGCTCGGCACCGACCTCGACGCCGTCGCCGCGGATTCCAAGTTTGTCGACTTGGGCGCCGATTCTTTGGACACCGTCGAAATCATGATGGCGTTGGAAGAGCAATTCGAAATCACGCTCGACGAAGAAGGGGCCGAGAAGATTGGCACCGTCCAAGAAGCCGCCGACATGATCCAAACGCAAATCGACGCGTAAATTTAATTCGTCGTTTTAATAATTACAAAACGGTTGATAAATTTAGCGAGAGAGAGAGAGGGAGAGAGAGAGAAGAGAGAGAGAGAGAGAGAGAGAGAGAGAGACTGCGAGAGATGATGAAATCGAGGCGAAGAGAAAAAGACTCGCCGGACGGATGGCGGCGCGCTCTCTCTTTCTCTTTCTTTTCGAACTAACACTTAGATTTATGGGGGGAAATGTGCATACTAAACTCACTCACACATCAGAGAGCGAGGTTGATATGTATTTTAATATATATAAATAGCCATTTATATTCACACGGAACACGTAAAGTACACCTTTTCAGAGCAACTCTTCTTCTTCATTGTTTCACCGCGTAAAAGTCACGTAAAAAATCTACAACACAATAAACACAACGAACGCTCTTCTGCGAGGACGAACGATATAAGTCACGAGACACATGTCATCCTCCCCTAAATCCCTCGACTCATCCTCTGCCCTCGAGCTCCTCTTCTCTCCCGGCGACAAGAGGAAAGGACGAAAGCGCAAAATCCTTCTCAAATCGATCGAAAAGACGGTCCAGATTTCAATCTCGTTCCTGGTCGCCTTGCTTTGTTTTTACGGGATTTACCGGGCGATCGACGACACGCACCCGGAGACGCTGGCGAAAATACCAAAGTTTGGAAGTAGTGGAGGAGGAGGAGGAGGACATTTTCTTCATCATCGTCATGATGATGATGAAGTCCCGATGAGTAGTGGTAGTAGTGGTAGAAAGAGATTTAGTGGCAAAAGCAGCAGGCTGGTGGACTCACTGGCGAACGACCTGTCGCGAGCGAAGACGGCTTTGACGGACGCGAAAATACACGAACGCGCGATCGAGGTGGAGTTGATGGAAACGAGAGCGCGAGAACGATCGATATATCAGGAAGCGGAGACGTTGAAATCGAAATTGATTGGCGCGACGAGAGACCAAGTCGAGGACGTCGTCGAGGACGTGGACGAGTTGTTGAGAGATTGGGAGTTTGAGTTGGGGGATCCGGTGGAGATGGAACACGCGAGCCCACCGCCGAGCGAGGCGATGGTGAAGCACGAGGAGGCGAAAGAGGAAGGGATGGGGAAGAAGGTGAAGGTTGGGGAAAAGGCGTCGGAGTTGACGGCGGCGGAGCGAGAGCAGCAGAGTAAGACCGGTGCCGGTAGTAGCGGAAGTAGTAGCGATAGGAGTAGGAGTAGTACTAGCAGTGGTGATAGTAGTAGTAGTAGAAGTGGTGGTGGTAGTAGTAGTAGCAGCAGCAGCAATAATAATGTTCTCGCTGATGACGCATCGTTAGGGACGTGCGAAGCGCACGAGCACACGGAGTATTGGGGAGCCGTCGTCCTCAACGGCGATAATCATAAAACCGAAGATGCCGGTAAGTGTTGCGACGCGTGTCGAAATCTCAACAGAGCCAGTGGGAATAGATGTAACGTGTGGGTGTACAATCCAAACTCGAAAGCGTGCTGGTTGAAGTTTGAGAAAAACATCAAGGAGATGAAACCGGCGAACTCTGGAGCGGGGGTTCCGTGGGTCGCCGGGAAGTTTACGGACTTGAAGCCGCCGAAACCGCCGCAGCATCCACCGGCAACCGGGAAAAGGTACGAAGATATGCCGCGGTGTTTACACGGCGTCATGACGTCCAGTGGTAACGCGTACATGAATTGGCAGTCGAGAATCATGTATCAGACGTGGCAAAACCACGCCTCGCAACCTGGATCCATCATGAAAGCCTTCACGAGAGTGTTACACAAAGGTCGCGACGACGAGTTAATGGTTGAAATACCGACCATGCGTTTTGAGCCCATTCAAACGCACTGCGACAGTTGGTGCGATTATCCCGTAGCCGATCGGTCCAGTGCCATCGCGCGATGGTCGCAAACCTCTGACTCGGAAACGTGTTCGCACATCGTCATGCTCGAAACCGATCACGTCATCGTGAAATCGCCGCCGGAGTCCATCTTACTCCCACCCGGCCAAGCGTACGGTTTCGAGTTCACGTACATCAACGTTAACCATCCAACCATGCGCTCACACTTTTCAGAAGAGTACGGCGATAAATCCAAAGGAATTATTCCTCGAACTGGAAATTCACCGACCGTTATCACCGCCGAGGATTTACGAAAAGTGGCTCCGAAATGGGCTGAATTCGTCGCGCGCACGGAACAACCGGAAAACGTCAAGAAATCCTTGGGATGGTTGCGAGACATGTACGCGTACGATCTCGCCGCGTTCGTTTCCGGCATCAAGCACACTTTTTACGGCGCCGGCAAACCCGAATCCATCATGGCTCAACCTCCGGCGGATGAAGAACTCGGCGGCGCGTTCATCTTACATTACACCTGGGGCCCAGAAATCTACGACGTAGACGGAACAACTATGCTTTGGAAATTCGACAAACGAGCCTACGGTGGCGGTCAATACCAACGAGGTCCGTATAAACTCGTCAAACTGGAAGATCCCCCTCCGTGGAAAGAAGGCTTAAAATTGCAAACGTTCTTCGCTCCTCGAGCGATATCCGAGAACAAACACGCCTTGATCGCCATGTTGATTACCGAGATTAACGCCGCCATCGATAAGTTACCGAGAGTGCCAAAAGGCCACGACTCCTTGGAAGAGGCGCAAATGTGGGCCTCGAATTAAAGACGAACTCAACGCGTCGTGTGAAGCAGTAGCGGAAGGACTCGAGGAAAGATTTTTTTAATACTACATCAGACTCTTTTAGCATGCAGCAGATTCTTCATAAAAAGCGCTCCTCACACAACTATTTATTTAAAAGAAGACAAGAATAAACCGCGAAAGCGGGAACACGTCTCCCACTTCTTTTGGATTCAAAATGCCTCGTCCTCCTCCCTCGCCACGTTTACCTTCTTCCTACTTCGCCTCCGTCCCTCCCGAGAAGAAACGAATCAGTCGCGCGCTCCTCCGATCTGCGTTTTTTCTTTCGATGATTTTCTTCGTTCTGAACCGATTCGAGACATCGAAACCTTTAGATTTGATGTCCATCGCACAGCGAGAAGAGACGAGTTTACCGGAAGAAATCGTCGACGATGAAGGGATGACGCACACTATTGGTGGTGGTGGTGGTGGTGATGCAGGAGGAGAAGAGGATGAAGATGGCAAAGGAGGGGAGTTTAATTTGAAAGATTCCATCGTCCCTTTGAACAGCGATTCGACGTATTGCAACGGGGCGCCCGGCGCGTGGTTCGCCAGAGCGGAGTGGAGCACGAAGAGGAGGTTGATGCGCGAAGGAGGAATAGGAGCGCAAAAGAAAAGTGGTGGTTATGGCGCGAAAATTTGGGACGCGGAAGCGAATAAGTTTTGTTCGTCTCCCGTCGCGACGCGGAGACGACGGTCGTTGCTCGGATTTAGCGACGAGCAGTGCTCGCAAACGTGCAGGAGCGTTGAGAGGGACCACAAGGAGTTGTTGAGTGAAAGAAAGAGACAAGCTCGAGAGGATTTGCTCGATTGCTTGACGTCGGACGCTGGGTGTAAGAAAGTGTTTTCGAGTAAAAAGGAGAGGTGGGAAAATATGGCGAAATTTGCGTTCGCGTTACCGTCGGTGAAGATGTTGACGGAGTATAAGCCGAAGTGTTTTACGGTGAGTAAAGCGAGAGTGTGTTCGAACATGAGAGGGAATAAAGAAACGCCGAACGGGTGGAGCGTGAAATATTTCGATTACTTGAAACCGAGATACGATGTGAAATACAAAGAATTAGGCACTTGCGCAATGGTTGGAAATTCGCCGCACGTCTATCGAGACGGCTTAACGGATGAAAATAGCAAAAGCATCGACAAACACGACAGCGTTTGGAGATTTAACTTACGCTCGGGGTTAGCGAACGATACGAACGTACACAAGAAGTACGGAGTTCGGAAGCCACTGGGGAAAAAGACGCGATTTAGAATGTTCAACAGCATACGAGGACGACAACTCTCGAGAGGTATAAACGTGGACGAGAAGATCCTTCGATCGAAACGTAATTTACGAGAAGAATGGTGGTTTTGGTATTCCACGAGCACGAGTTATTTTCACAACATAAAGAAACGGTTTCAATACGTCCAGACGAGGGTTTTAAGTCCCTCGAGCGTGAATTATATTGTGGATTGTTACATGCAAATGCGGAGAGATTTACTGGATATTGGAGCGCTCGAAGAGGAAGGCCACGCGAATAACAAAAAGCTCATGATGAAGTGTCCGACGTCGTTATCCAGTGGAATCCACTTAGCTTTTATGAGTCAGCACTTGTGTTCGCAAATGGATATGTTTGGAATGTCTTACCACCCGAAACAGGCGGCGAAGGCGGGCTATAGCGGCCACGCGTGGTCTATTGACGTGCGCATGTTTCGATTGATGCACGTCGTCGGTCTCGTGAACGTTTGTACCACGGATAAAAGCTTAGAATAGGAGATGATTTTTTACGCAGCGCATTTAGAAGTCTAGCCGTTTTAGAATAGGAGTAGTAGTAGTAGTAGTAGTAGTAGTAGTAGTGTACAAATACATAAGTACGGTAGAGCTAACCCGCGTTTGAAAACGCCGTCCATTCGTCGCGAGCGCGAAAGTCTCTCCGCGTCAGGGTGGTGCTAATAAAAAAGAGGCTATATAAACAAATACATAAAGAAGGAACTTACTGCAGCAAAAACAGAATCAAGATAATCAGCGCAGTAAAGACGGTGATTGCTAAACACACCATCTTATTCCTCGCACTCTTTTGACTCTTATCCGCCTTTGTCAACTCCTTCTGCGCCTCTTTCGTTCTCACCGCCGTACTCACGATATTCGCCTCGATATCGTCAATCATGTTCCCTTGCTCGTTTACCAACACCGCTAAATCTTGGAAAATCTCATTCACTTCGCCAATTTGTTGCTGAATCTCCGCGATGCCTCTCTCTCGTTCCTCGATTAACTGATCGTTAAATCGCATGTCGATTTCCACCGCGGTCATCTCCTTCTGCCCTTGGCTTTTATGTTCCATCAGCAAAGGCGCGTGTTGTTGCTCCTCGTCTACCATTTGCCCGCCTTGGTAAAACTGCCCTCCTCGTTCGCCACTCATGGCCACGTCCGCGGCGGCGCTATTGTTGTTGTTCTTCCCTCCAGTCGCTCCGTACCCTTTCTTTTTACTCTTCGCCGCTTCGTTGCCAATCTCCTTTTGCGGTAAAAACGTGCTCTCTCTCTCCGCGCACGCCCTTTGCGCTCTCTGAAAATCCTTCAACGTCGCGTGTAAATCCTTCACCAACTTTTTATGCCTCTCCGCTAAACTTTCCGCGTCGTCCTCGTCCTCGCCCGCTTCGTACTCGTACTCTTGATCTTGCTCCTCGTGCACTAAATCCGTCACCAATCTCGCCAACTTTTTCACCAACACCGAACTCTCTTTCGCCATTTGACCTATCGATTCTCTCAGTTTGTGCAGTTTCGCTCTTTGGTCCTTCGTATCTCGCGCCGTTCCCAGTTGGTCCACGAGTCGTTTAAACGTCGAGACGTTCGTTTGGAGTTGGAAAATGAGCGATTGGACGCGGTTCGCGTGGGTGGAAATCGCCTCGCGTAAGATTCCACTTTTATTCGCATCGTTATCATTCTCGCCGTCGTTCGTCAGGCGAGTGTACGACATTAGTAGTAGTAGTAGTGTTCCCCTTCGTATTCTTCTTCCAAAGGAGTGTGCTTTCTCTCTCTCTCGCTCTTCCTTTGAGTAAACTTTTGTGTGTCTCCTCGCGCTGTTTTTGATGAATTCTGAAGGGACGGACGATTCAAACGAAGGAGAAAAATGGAGTCAAAATGCGTTTAGGGTATATCTCATGGTGCTCTTTTAAAGGTTTTTACTTTACAACCTCCTCCTCTTCGCCTTCAGGCGCGCCTTCGGGCGCTCGTTCTTCTCCGTCGTCGTCGTCTTCTTCCTCGTCTTCTCCGTCGTCGTCGTCTTGGTCGTCGTCGTCTGGAGGGACAAATCCGAGCTCTTGGCAGACGGTCATTAAAAAATCTAAAACCTTCGTGAAGAAGTGCGCGAGGTGCTTCGTGCTAAACTCCATCTCGTCTTTCAACATTTCCTCGATTCGCTCGACCGGGAGGATGCCAAAATTGACCGGGGTGTACGAACACATCGTGCTCACTTGGTCGGGGAATATGGAGACGTTGAGCGGGTCTTCGCCGGTGATGGCGTGAGTTTTCGGGTCCGCGCCGGCTTCGATGGTGAACGCGAATCCGGTGAGGACGTGTTTGAACTCGTGCTTGTTGTTTTGGTCTTCGCCGAGTTTTCGCCAGCGAAGACCGGAGATGGATTCGAATTGCGGCGGGCCGAAGCTATTCCTGGCGTCAGTCGATGTCAGAGCGACTTTTAAATCGTCGCGAAGTTTTCGGTTGGCTTTTTGAACGGCGAGCATGTCCGTGCCTTTTTGGACGAGCTCTTCTTGCAATTTGAAAATCTCAACTTTCATGTTCCCTTTTTCTTCGGCGAGTTCGTGCGTGCGACCGGCTTCTTTTTGGAAGAAATCTCGGTCTCTTCGTAAATCCGATATTAAAGTCTCCTGCGCCCTTTGTTTCTCCTTCATCGCCTCTTGCATCTTCGTCGCCGCCATGGCGACTTCGTCCACTTTTTTCTTTTTCAAATCGTCGTATTTTCTTTGCAAAGACTCGTACCGTTCTTGCAACATTAGAAATTTTCGACTCTCGGCTCGATCGAACGCTTGCTCCGTTTTCCGTTGCTGGTGCTTGTTTCTGTCTAAAGCCATTTGCGCTTGTTGCATGCCTTGGTGGTAATCATCATCCTCGTCGTAGTTTTGGGTTTTCCTCGGTCGGCCCACGCCTCTCTTCCCCGGCGCCGGTTGTTTCTTTACTTTTTGCGAGGAAGACGGACGTCCTCGTTTTCTATCGTTTCCTTCGTCGTCGCTGCCTTTCGTGTTGTACTTATTGAACGCTTCCCCGTCGTTGTTATAATCGTCGGAATCGTACTCGTCCTCCTCGTCCGAGTAGTACCGCTTGTGCTGCGCTCCTCCTCTACCGCCGCCGCCCAACGCTTTCCGAGCGTTCCCCGCCGCCTCTCGCATGCTCTTATACTTGTTCGAATGGTCCGCTTTCCGCCACCCAACCGGGCGACCTCTTTTCTTCTTTACCACTGGTTGTTCTTGTTGTTGTTGTTGTTGATCCGTCGTCGTCACTAATGTCTTCGTCGCGACGTCTCCTCCTCCTCCTCCTCCTCCTCCTGGGGTGGGCAATTTCCCAGCCGAAGACGGGGTGGATTTCTTCGACGGCGTCGCTGGATTTCTCGCGGCGTTATTATTGCTCAAACTTTCCGTGACCATCTTTTGCGTCGCCTGTTTTTGTTGTTGTTGTTGTTGTTGTTCGCGTTTCATAAAGAGAGAGAGAGAGAGAGAAAAGTGGTGAGCACACGTAAACGCAAATCATTCAAACGGGGAGTAAGTAGTATAAAAGGACGAAAGAAAAGTTTGAAATTCATCATCATCATCGCGCGAAGATGAGAAGAAAAAAGCGAGAACAAAAAGAAGAAAACAAAACGCACGGTCCACCCGGGAACTTGATCCGTCCCGGCGTAGTCGATTTTCCCGTCCATCGCGCACGCGCGTTTCGGGCGTCCTCCTTCGACGCCCACCATATCAGTAGTAGTAGTTTAGTAGTAGTGCGTACTAATTTTATATAATGTGTGATTTTTTTTGGAGAGCGAACGAACCTTTTTCAACGGCTTTTTTCTGCCTCTGCCTTTTTTGCGAGTGTATTAGGAAGAGATCAAAAAAGCTGCTTTTTGCGCCCTTGCAAAAAATTTTTTGCACAAAAGTTGCACACAAAAATTCTCTCTGGATCTCTCTAAAGGAGATATTTTTCTATCACGCGCGCGCGTAAATACACGCGCGGAAGAAAGTTGTTCTCGTTTTATTATTGCCGTCGTTGTTAAATAGCGTTTTCGCGCAAATTCCTTCTTCTCTTCTTCTTCTCTTTCTCTTCGTCTCTTTCTTTTGCCTGCGAGAGAAAAGGTGAAAGAAGCGAGTGAGAAGAGAGAGACGATCTCATCGAGAGGTCGTTACGAGCGACAAAGAGAGAGCGAGAGAAAGCATCTCATCATGTCGCGCCGGAGGAGGACGACTCGCTCGCGCGAAGAAGAAGAAAGAGCAGACGAGGACGAGGACGGGACGACGACGAACTCGGAGTCGTCGTCTCGGGGCGATGATGATCCGACGACGACGAGAAGAGGCGGAGACGATGTCGACGAGATGTTGTTGAACCACAACAACAACAACAACAACAACAACAACGCGTACGACGTCGGGGAGGAAGAAGAAGACGAAGAGGAGGAATTAGGATATAACAGATTTGGATCGGTCGCCGCAGGTGGTGGTGGTCGAGGTAGAAGAGGACGTCCGCCGTTAAGGCGGAATACGAGCGATTCCGAGGAAGAGCTTCGTCGTCAACAACAGCAACAACGGGGACGGGGACACGCGCCCTCGAGCGAAGACGACGACGACGAAGAACTTTCCCGAAGCGATAACGATACGCAAATGTCCGTGGATTCTGATACCGAGGGGAGAGGTGGACTGGTTGATAGTGCGTATAATAACGATTTGAACGCGAACACTCGTCGCCGCGCGAGAGAAACGCATAAGAATTACGTGGACGCGCAGTTGGCCAACGCCGCCGCCGCCGGCGAAACAGAAAGAGCGCAAAGGAGGAGTCAGCGTTTACAACAACAAGGTTGGCGGGGCGCTTCCGGTGGTGGTAGTGGTGGTGCTGACTCTTTGTCCCCGTCGTCTTCCTCTTCGGAGGAAGACGAAGGCGAGGAAATTTTACCAACTCAGCTCGAACCGGGCGTTTTCCCGTTGGATGAATTCAACTCGGTTGTCTTGGCGCATAACTCGTATCGGTACATGCGAAATTACCAAGGGTACTATCCGACGAAGATGTTGCCGTGCTTGAAATACATCAACGAAAACTACTTGTGTCTTTACGAGTCCAACGACAAAGAACGCGAGAAAATTCGACCAGAGGAGGTGGAAGCGTTTAGAAAATTTCTCTCGCAAGGCATCCTCGTGAGTAATTTCCACACCGTATTGGAAGAGCTTAAAGCTTCGGCGTGGCCTAGCGACTCCTTGTTGTTTCAATACAACTGCTTAGAAATGTGCTGCGAAGTTGCCGTCATAGCCTCGCAAGCGCTAAATCAGTTTTGCATCGATCGCATCTTAATAGAGGCGTGCATCGATAAAGGGGACGATAACGTATTTAGTATGCCGCATAAACCAAACGAAAGTTCTGAGAACAATAGCCGAACCGTAGGTCTTAGCGTCAATGATGGCGAAGATCTCGAAGAACTAGCGCGCGCGTGCGAGATTGAAGAATTAACCGCCATTTTGAGCGCGTTAGCGTTAGGTATGAAATCTTCGTGCGCATTTTACGAGAGATATCGGACGCACAAAGTTCCATCTTTTTCTGATTATAGAACTGATAATGAACTATCGTGGAAAGAGACTGAGGAAGGGAAAACGAGTCATCACAAAGATAGCATCGCGTTCCCAGTCAGGGTTGAAGTACCGGTTGCCACGAAAGGACGACGGAGAGCAGAGAGGGCAAAGATGGACAGGGAGCGAGAGAAAGAAGAAGAAGGAAACGAAAACGTGATGACGAAAGAGATTGTCGTGAAAGCGTGGCCGGCGCATGTCGTCGAAACTTTTGGTCAGCAAGGCGGTTGGACCTGGTTGTTGAGACTTTTGGAAGCTCGAGGTGCGGTGTTTGATAACAAGCGCGATGCATTTACGAGCGGCGAGATGGCTAAAAATTTGATGCCGCCTCGCCTCATGGAGTCTGCCTGCGCGGCTCTGGCCGCAGCGACGGACGTTTTGAACGAGTCGAACGCCAAGATACTAGTCGATACGTTTTTATACTCCGCCTCAAAGGTTACGGAAGCGTTGCACGCGTTGAAAATTGAAAGCGCAAATGAGACGACGAACAAGAAGTCCAAGAAAGGCTCTGCTGCCGCTGAGAATAACAACAATAGCGAGAACAGCGATGTGGCAAAACGGCGAGAAGATGCGATAAAATTTGCATCTATTCTATCGCACGCGTTCATAACTGCACAATTTCGCGATGGCGAGACTATTTCGACACGATCAGTTGAAGGCAAGAGTGTGTTTGTTGAGTTACAAAGAGCAATTATCGTCGCCTCGTTGGGCGTGTCTACGTTCGCCTCGCAACTCGCGGCTCTGAAGGAAATCAAAATAGCGCTGGATATGGTCGATGCGTTCGTTGAGACCGGTATTCAATGGCTCGCTGAAAACGAAATTCTGGAGCACATTCTGCGTCCTACGTATCTTCATCACAGGCAGTACGTCGAACACGTTCGCGACGTCTTGGCGAAGTTAGCGCAACATCCCAATGTCTTAAAACGCGAACATCTCGAACTCATTTGGAACGTTGGTTTCACCGCAGACTCGCATCAAGACGTTAGCATAAACGTCTGTGATATGCTCGGTCAATTAGCGCCGGTTTTATCTGACGAGCACTTAGATTTTGTTTTGACTCGATTCAAAACTTTGGCAGTGAGCGGAAGTTTGGACGGGAAGACGTTGGACACTCTGAAATCGATTGTTACAAACCGAGCGGTTTCGGAAACCTTTGCGAATACTATCTTGGAGCTTCTTTTCGAAGCTTCGTGTGCGAATGAAACGCGGGCGGTATTTTATCTCGGCGCAGAAGTCGATGAGGATGCCAATCCGGAGTACGCATTTCTCTTTGCGTTTTACAAATTTACAGAAAGAGGAGCTGCTGTCCTTGACGTGATGACTTGGATAGACAAGCTCTTGACGCACATAGCGTCTTTCACAAAAGAGGACGGCGGAATGAGTTATAATAGCAACAGCAACAATAGCGCGGTTTCTGTAACGAATACCGATCGATTGGTGGTATCTGCGCGCCTTCTACGGTACATGTTTGATTCGAACAACGACTTTACCACGAGCGACGAGATCCCGGCGAAAGCGGACTCATTAGACAGCACAAGAAACGTAACTGAAATGTGCGTATCTGCGCTCGAGCACTCCAAAGCATTAGATGCACAATATGCGGCGTCCACTGCTGTGCGTGATGATTTTGCTTGGGAAGATGCTCGAATCTTACGATCACAACGAAGAGCGGAAGAGGTGGTGACGTTTTTGCACAACTTCTATGATGCGGCGCAAAGAACGTTGCAGCTCAAGAGCGGAGTTGCACTCAGATTGTGGGACGCTCTCACCGACACAAAAGTTCAAGAAACAGATGCGAAGAGAAACGTGTGGATGACGAAACTTGTTGACTATTGTTCACCAGACGCGATATCAGCGATTCTAGTCGAAAGATTGTTGAAGACGAACGTCGAGACGCAGTGCGACGATAGTTTGTGGGAGGTTTTTTACCCATTCTTTGTCGCAAACGCGATGCACGAAAAATTGATCGAACCAATTGGAAGGTTTAAAGGTGATGGCTTGTGCAGTTTTAGTAGTGAAGAAGATGTGGACGATGACATATACGATGAGATTGGACGAGAGAAAGAACCAAAAGGAGTTAAGTGCAGACGCTTTCAGGAGAAAAGGCAATACCGCTTCGTGAACGAACCCACGGTGGAAGATAAAAATTCAGACTCCAAAAATGGATTGGCTTATTTTTTTGCGATTATCACCGAGTGCCCGAATATTTCGAGCGCGTGTCTTAATACAGCGACAATGAGGCTAATTCGGACGTATCTGAACTCGAACGCGGAAAAAGTGTTTCTTGAGATTTGTGCAAAGAAATTAACGAAAACATGCGGCCCGGATTTTCAAAGCATAGAAACGCTGAACGAAAGGGATCGATTGAAATGCGCGCGGTTACTCCGCGTGTTGGACGAAGTTCTCGATCGTACGCCCTCGAGTAGTGCCAGCGGTGGCAACGACATTAACGCAGAGTCCATTATTCCGCACGGGAGATCGTTTCGAGGCGATCCGATGTCTATTACCATTTCCATAGGTAATTCTGGGCGGTATCGCGGGGGCGAGAACAACGCCCGCGCCATCTCAACGCACTCGAACGAAACTGTGGAAGACTTTTTGAACAACTTTGCGAGTGCTAATGGTGTTGCGCGGGATTCTTTTAAAGCTATTTGTAACGGGAAGCTCCTGGCGACGGAGACGAGAGAAGGACGGGCGCGCTTGCTTTCGGATTTGAACCTCCCTAATGGGACGGGGTGCGTCCAAGTCATTCCCTCAACTTCAAAAGTCCAAACCGATCGCAACAAGGTGGTGCAAGAGCTTGGCAATACCAAAGAGCTTCCTCGAGTGATGTTATCGAAACAGCCGATGATTTATGAAGTACTCTTTGCGTTATCACGATCGCAATCAGAATTAACGACGGCGAGTCATGGCCCTGATGGCGGTGGCGGGGTTTCGAAAATGGACATCGACACCGCCGATCTCGAAGAGGAGTGTGAAACAGTGCGACGCGCCGCGCGGAAATTACTCGCATCGCTACCAACTGACAAGACTGTTTATGATGAAGTTCTCGGCGCTATCAGCAGCAAAGATTCTGGTACCTCGCTTGGAAAGGTTTTGCACAGTACATTTAGGGGTTCCTTCGCAAAAGTCGCGTACGTTTTAGAAACCGTGGACGCGCTGACGGATTCAATCTTTGCATCTGACGCCGCTGAAGAGCGGAGCAAAAGCTACGCGAGATCGTTTCCAAATGTTGCACCGGTGCTTTTGGATATTCTCGATGATGCTTCCGGCGGAACGACGACAAAAGACGGCAGTAAAGATTCTGAGATCCGGCGTTCGATTTGCGCATCGGTGGTGAGATTGCTCAAACCTTTCACTCTGGATAAGAACAGTGATACTGCGACGATGACTTTGGTAGGAAAGAAGCACGATTTGGTTGAACCGGTAAAATCCATGCACGTGAGTAGTGATACTTCCAACGAGTGCACGATTGAAGGCGTGACGCTTCCGAAAGATGCGCTTCGGGACTTTGCGGTGGCTGCAACCTCGCGCGTTTTGCGCTGCGCGGCCGCTTTTTCAAAATCAAGTGTTCGATCCGAAATCCACATCGCGTATGAATCGATTCAGTTGGCTATGGAGTTTAACAGGATGGCAACATTGAGATGTACTGACTTATCTCAAGCTTCCGTTTTTGCGGAGTTGCAACCAAAAGATGTCTTGGATGCGGTCTTTGGATCCATTTTCTGTGGTACCGCGGACGCCGCCTTTCGGGAGGTGCTCATCAAGACGTTTCTTTTTAACCAAAAAGAATTTTATGCGATTATCAACGGAAGTGGCGTGGATCAAAGCGAAGAAGATAAGGAGAACGAACAGACCGATAATGGTAATAAAAGTCGCGCGCAAGTTCCTCTGTCTATCATCACCGCCATTCAAGATCGACTCGATATCGCCGAAGAAAACGTAGAAACTTCCTTGGAATATTTCAAAGTGCGAAAGATATTTGCTTTGCACATGCCTTCTAAAGAAGGTAACCCGCATATTCTGCAGTTCCTCGAGAGCGCATTTAAGCGCGATGTGGAATGGGTCGTTCAACTCGCGATGGATCCTAGAAGTGCGGCTTCAAATAACGCCTCGGAGACGATCCAAGCCTCAACGACGCAGCGATTGGAGACGATGGCTTACTTTGCAGCGGCTGTGGAGACAATCAGCGTGGAAGACGCCGTGCGCTTAACAAAAGCGATCCTTCTGCGCGGTCTATTTCCAGAACTAGAAACTGTATGCAGAAGTCTGTGTAGTAGACGTTCTGATCCCGATCAAGAAATGATGGAAACTTTGCTCTTAAGCCAAGATTCGCTCCAGATGCTCGCCGCGGGGAAACGAGAATTGTCGACGAAGTTTACCGCGCTCTTCGGGGATCAAGATCGACGCCCGCACGCGTTCTCAGTTTTATCTTCTGTGTGCAAAAAGAGCGCCGATGCTTTGTCCTTAACGCTGAGTTCTTTGTACAGATTACACTTGTTTGACCAAATGGACGAAGAGAACAGAGAAGCCTGCGATTTGTTGCAATTTGAAATGGAAGAGCTGGATGCACTCGAGAACATAGAGTGGGACGTCGAACCAACCGCCGAAGTTAATCGTCAAGTCAGTATCCGAGGTCACCCGCTGCCAAAGAATGTGAGCGCAAAAATTGGACTCGTCAACGCCGGTGCGACGTGTTATATGAATGCTTTGTTTCAGCAACTCTTCGCGCAACCAGGTATTCGCGACAAGATTTTAGCCATCGACGCGAAGGTTGAAGAGGAGGATCAATCCGAGAGTCTTTTTTATCAGACGCAAAAAATGTTTGCTATGCTGAAAGGATCTTCTGTGCACACGTACTACGAGCCTAGCGATTTGTGGCACGCCTTCAAAGACTGGGACGGGGAACCCGTAAACGTAAGAGAACACGAAGACGCGTACGTCTTTTTTACGAGGTTTCAAGAGCAAATAGATTCGCACTACGTCAACGCGATGAAAGAGAAACTTAACATCACGAGTGAAGTTGAAAAACAAGCGAAAGAGGAAGGGCGAGAACTGCCAAAGTTTAAGGGTGCGATTGAAGAAGTTTTAGGAGGGAAGATGGTGTCGCAAATCATCTGTAAGAACTGTCCGAAGCATCGAAGCGAACGCGAAGAAGATTTTTGTCAAATTCAGCTCGCTGTGGGCGGTAAGCATAAAGCGTGCGTTGATGATTCCATGTCGTTGTTAACGACTGGTGAACTCATGGATGCCGACAACCAGTGGGAATGCCCGGAATGCGAGAAGAAAGTTGATGCGACGAAGCGAACGTGCGTCCGCACGTTGCCAGACTCGCTCTGTTTGCACATTCAGCGACTCGAGTACGATTACGCTATGGATCAAAGAAACAAAGTAAAAGATTATTATAGTTTCCCAAAGACTTTGGATATGTACCCATACACGGAAGAAGCACTCGAAAAGGCTGATCAAGCCGCGTTGGAGGCCGAAGAAGAGCTCGGAGCTGGAGGAACAAACGACGACGGTGGCCCGGCGCGACCGGGTACGCCTGGGAATCTTTTGAATCACCATCGTCACACATCGCGAAAGTCTATGCGTAATCTCAACAACAACAAGCAAAACGGTGAATTAGATGGAGGCGATGGAAATGAAAATACCGAGGACGACGAGAAATTGGAATATAGACTTTCTGGCGTCATCGTCCACTCAGGAACTGCTTTTGCGGGGCACTATTACTCATTCATTCGCGATCGCGACGAGAAGACCGGAGAGCTCACCGGAGACGACGATGATCTTGGGACGTGGCGTCGCTACGACGATACTTCTGTCGAACCGTACGATCCAAAGTGTTTAGAAGATGACTGCTTTGGTGGCTCTTATGTACACCAAACGAACAACGTCGGCGAGGAGGCGCAAACGCTCACATACGAAAAACCAAATTCCGCGTACATTTTATTTTACGAGAAGAAAAAGAAGAAGAGTAAGAAAGAATTAAACGATTCACACATGTCCGATATTGCCGAGGTGAGCGCCGGGGTTGTTGATTCGAATATGAATCCAGAGATGGCTTTAATGGTGGAAAAGGACAATCTCCAGGCGACATATCGTGCGAATCTCTTCGAGAAGAGCTATTTCAACTTTGCGCTTGACCAATTGCGCACGGCGCTCGATTTGCTCGTCAACTCTACCTCCGCTAATGCTACTGAGAAGAACGGCACTCCAGTAGCCATTGGAACTAGGAAGACGTCGCGCGTTTCGCAATCTGCCGTTCGAGCGAGCTCGTCCGATGCCGACGGAGACGGTCGGAAGCAACCAAAGGATAACGAAGACGACGCAGAATCTACAAATCTTGGTGCAAAATGCGTTCGATTTGCTTTTCACTTCTATATCAAAGTGTACGCTCGAGCGAGCTTGCAGTTGCAAAAAGACCTGCCGAATGGCGAGGAAATGATCGAATGGCAAGAAGGTTTAGGGAAACTTGTGATGTCTTCACCAACGGCTCGACTTGAATTTATGCGCATCGCCGACAAGTATAAAGTCGATACAATTGCCGCGCTCACGCGCTGTAACCGCGAAGTGATTCGTGAGATACTCGTGAAAATGTTCACTAATTGTTTGAAATTAACGCTCGTATCCAACGATTCAGCTTCCTTCGAACGGTTGCTGGAACAGAAGAAGAATCACGATTTTCAATTGCCACCTGGAGCGGTCACAGAAACGGAATGTCCCGAAGCTTTCGCCGCATACGGGATGATTGATACGTACGCGTGCTTTTTCAGACAATACGCTGATACGGAAGCATCGTATCAAGAAGAGAAAGAAGAGTTGGAGCGCGAGAATAAGTTTAAGCAACGCGCGAAACTCCAATGGGAGAGGAAACGGAACTTTTTTATTAATTCATGCCATGGAAAGCAAGTTTCGGCGGCGATATTTTATGCAATGATTACGTGTCAATCGGCAGCTGGAAAGAACCGCAATGTCAAGGGCGGAGATCAGTTGTTAGTGCACGTGTTGATTCACCACATGAACGTCGTTCCCGGATTAATTTGGAGATACATTGGTGCGCGTTTGAGCGAATCGCAGACGCAAGAAATCGCGACCGAGAAAACGATGCTCCTGAGACTTTTGCGCAGGTTCTTGGAGGAATTACATTTTTGCGACAGCGGTGGTCCTCCTCCTTCGAAATCTAAGGCGTCTTCTTTTGCATCTGGTGACGCCGAACCTCTTCCGGAAGGAGACGACTGTGCTAAAGCGTCGAATGAAATTTCAGATACCTTACTCAGCAATATTGAACCGTTAGCAGACGCGTTCGTTTTCGATAACGAGGAAACCGCGATACAAATACTCGAACGAGCGCAGTGGAACAGCGTCGAGTTCACGAAAAAAGTCGTTGGCGAACTCTTTCGATTTTACACAATCTTTAGCGACCAAAACAACGATGAAACGAAGGCAAATTATCAGCGAGCGAACAAAGCGCTATTTCGATTGATGGACATTGACGACGATTTACGCGCGCAAAGAACAGCACTCATACTCGGGTCTCCCGAGATGCTCACCGAACAAGAAAGAAAGTCCGGGGAATACGACGGCATGTCCATCTTGAGCTTGTTCAAGATTGACGGTTTGGTGATGTCCAATTGGGACACCATCCTTCGGATGTTGCGAGCGTTTGAAGGCAAAAGCGGCAAGTTTACAATCGACGTGGACGATGCGGAAGACGTCGAGGAGATTTCAGATCCAGATCGAATCGTTGCGAAATACATATCCTCAGCGGTGAGAGGAATAGGCCTTCCGATTTGGAACGAACAGTTGACCAGGTTACACGACAAATTCGGCGGTCAGTCGCAGCAGTTTGCGGATAACGTGAAAGCGCTGTATAAATATTTCAATGATAGGGCGTGAAGAGAGGGAGAGAGAGAGATGGACGAAGAAACCGCCACGCACTCTTATCTTTTATAGATACAAATAGTAAGCATTAGCATTACTCAAAACTTTGTGTTATTGTTTTATATACTAAGAATTGTTGTACAAAAACTACCAAGGTACTACTACCGTGTTCTCACGCGAGGTACGTGTAAATTCAAAAGCAGAAGACTTTAAAATGTATATATAGACTTTCTCCTCTGCTTGATTAATTATTATGTCTTCGCCCAATGACGATTGCCCTTCCGATCCTATTAATCCATTGCTCCTTCTCCTGTCTGCTCGGACAAATAAAATACATCACCCCACCGTTCCTGGTCACAATCTCGAACGAGTTCGCGTCTCCGGTCGTCTCCTCCGCCCCTCTCACCGACACGCAATCCCCACTCGCTGCGTCGATCACCCCTCTGCTTTTCGTCATCATCGTCACGTGTTCGTCCAAAAACCAAAACAGTTTCCCTTGCTTCATCACGAAAAACCGTTTCCTCCACGTCTTCACGACCTCGCCTTGTTTCTCCAGCCATCCGGTTTTCTCGTACGGCGGCTCCCAATACTCCACCCCGTCGGTGATGACTCGAGGTTTCACGATTTGCGATATCTTCGCCCCGAGTTTCGAAAACATCTTCTTCCGATTTTTATTATTCTTCTTCTATTCTCTCTCTCTTCTTATAATTCAATGTGCCTGAGCTTCCCTCTCGCTCGCCAAAGCGCAATCTCCTCCTCGGTAAACTTCTCGATATTCACGATAGTCCTCCCTTTCACTCTGTTCTTCGTAAACTTCACCTTCCCGTCGACTAAGCTAAACAAAGTGTGATCGGTGCCAATCCCGCAGTTCTCCCCCGGATGCCACTTCGTCCCTCGCTGCCTGGCGATGATGTTCCCCGGGCGAACGAGTTCCCCGCCGTATTTCTTGATGCCTAAAAATTTCGGGTTCGAATCGCGTCCGTTCGACGTGGATCCGCCGGCTTTTTTCGACGCCAATCTCACTCGTATTTGTTGTTGCGGTTGTTCTCCTCCTAAAACGACAAAACTAAACGATGATGATAAAGAAGACAACAAAGAAGCTCTCGTCGTGTTGTTGGTGTTAAAGTTGTTCGTGGTATTCTTCTTCAAGCAAAAGCGGAGCATCTTAATCTTCCATCCCAGAAGGAAGAGTTTTTTCTCACGAGTCTCGCGTAAAAGATAAAAAAAGTCTCGTCGAGTCAAAAGAGAGTTGTTTGTTTGTTTGTTTGCCTTTTTTTCAAAGCAAAGCATTAAAGCTTTCAAAGCAGCTCATCAAAGCTTCTTAAAGCGCTGCCCTTTTAAATTCTTCTTTTTTCTTCTTTTTCGTTCTTCTCGTTAGAAATTACGCACAAAAGCACACGCACACAACGAACACAAATCACACACGTATATATTAATATACTAAACGAAGAAGAAGAAGATGCAAATTTTCGTGAAAACCTTGACGGGCAAAACCATCACCTTGGAAGTGGAGTCTTCGGATACCATCGATAACGTGAAAGCGAAGATCCAAGATAAAGAAGGTACGTTTCGTGTAAAGAGTCGTCGTTTGAAATTTTGCCTCCTCGCTCTTGGATTCTGCGACGACGATCGAATCGTCACTCGCGATGCGTTCGAAGAAATCCTCCGAGAGAAGAGAGAGAAAAAGAGAGCGCACTCTCTCGCGCGCGTGGTGAGAAAAGAACCACGCGCTTGTGTTTTCTGAGACCACCCGCGGGCTTTTTGCGCGCGCACGTGTGCGCTTCGGAAAGAGAGAGAGAGAGTGAAACGTCGTGTCATGCATACGTGCGATCTGAGATTACGAATGTTCGACCAAAACCAGGCAACGGTGCCTTTTCGACGAAAAGAATCTCTCGAGAGCGAGTTTTTTGGACGACGGTTTTTTGCCTCGAAAGAAGAAGAAGAAGAAAGAAATTTTTTGGGAAGTTTTTCTAGGCGCGTCCGGACGATGGAGACGTTCTCTCTCTCTCTCTTCTCTCTGAACGAAAGAGAAGAGCGCGCAACG
>Ga0181554_1000065_pt1 | contig 91407 bp, 96 predicted proteins | sample 011ome_16_FD_145602 | JGI IMG/M metagenome (GOLD analysis project Ga0181554, IMG submission 145602) | Coastal salt marsh microbial communities from the Groves Creek Marsh, Skidaway Island, Georgia - 011503CT metaG (spades assembly) | ecosystem: Environmental > Aquatic > Marine > Intertidal zone... | reverse complement strand
CATCCCACGACAACATCGTCGACCACTGCTGCGAGGCCTGGAACAGGCTCATCGACCAACCTTGGCGCATCATGACCATCGGACGACGCAAATGGGCCCGTGGGTTCTGATCAATGCAGGTTGGTATTACATCCTCGATCCCGCGGATGGCATTCCTTAGAGCGTGATGACTTTCCTTGCACGGTTCGCCACGAGGACGCGCTGAAGTCCTGAGCCTGGTTAAGGGCTGATCCGGATCGCCCGATCAGCTGCCGATCGAAACCTCTGCACTTTCCGTCGCTTCGCCGCGCACCAGCCGTGCAATACAGCGGGAATAGAGCTGGTGTTCAGCAATCAGCACCCGGGTGGCCAGCGTGTCCGCCGTGTCGCCGGGCAGGATCGCTACCTGCGTTTGGCCCAGCACCGGGCCATCGTCCAGTTCCGGTGTGACAAGGTGGACCGAACAGCCGCCATGGCTGTCGCCTGCGTCCAGCGCGCGCTGATGCGTGTGTAGTCCCTTGAATTTCGGCAGCAGGGACGGGTGGATATTGACCATCCGGCCTTGCCATTTGCTGACGAAGCCTGGCGTCAGGATGCGCATGTAGCCGGCCAGCGCGACGAAATGGGCGCCGGACAGCACCAGCGCTTCATGCATCAGCTGGTCGTGATCCTCGCGGGTCATGCCGCGGTGGCTTTGCGCGAACACGGGCACGCCTTCCGCCTCGGCCAGTTTCAGCCCCGCCGCATCGGGATTGTTGCTGGCCACCAGTGCGAGTTCGAACGGGCAGTCCGCAGCTCTGGCGGCATAGAGGAGTGCCGCCATATTCGTGCCCGTGCCCGAAATCAGGACGGCCAGCCGCGCCTTGTCAGCCATGATGCGTGGCGTTCCAGTCATCGCGTGCGGACCATGTCCCGGCGCTGCCGCGTACGGTACAACCCTTGTCACCGGCGATAATTTCACCGATCTGGTACGCGACTTCTCCTGCTTTCTCCAGATCAGACAATAAACTGCTCAGCCGGTCCGGTGCGACCGCCAGCACCATGCCCACGCCGCAATTGAAGGTGCGCGCCATTTCCGCCGGTTCGATATTACCCTGCGCCTGGAGGAAAGCCATCAGCCGCGACTGTTCCCAGCTGCCGGTATCGACCACCGCATGGCAGCCTTGCGGCAAGACGCGAGGGATGTTTTCCAGCAGCCCGCCACCGGTGATATGCGCCATGGCGTCAATCAGACCGGCCCGGACCAACGGCAGCAGCGTTTTCACGTAAATGCGCGTCGGTTCGATCAGCACGTCAATCAGCAGCCGTTCCTGGTCGAACAGGGCGGGCCGGTCCAGCTTCCAGCCCTTGTCCGCCGCCAGCCGCCGCACCAGCGAATAGCCGTTGGAATGGACGCCCGAACTGGGCAGCCCCACAAGGATGTGGCCGGGTGTCACCCGCTCGCCCGTCAATTGCTCACCCCGCTCAACCGCGCCCACGCAGAAACCGGCCAGATCATAGTCGCCCGCCGCGTACATGCCCGGCATTTCCGCGGTTTCCCCGCCGATCAGCGCGCAGCCCGCGATGCGGCAGCCATCCGCGATTCCCGCAATCACCCGCTCGGCCACGCCGTTGTCCAGCTTGCCGGTTGCAAAGTAATCGAGGAAGAACAGGGGTTCTGCACCCTGGACGATGAGATCGTTGACGCACATCGCGACCAGATCGATCCCGATCGCATCGTGCCGGTCATGATCGATCGCCAGCTTGACCTTGGTGCCGACACCGTCATTCGCGGCCACCAGCAGGGGATCGGTGTAGCCCGCCGCGCGCGGATCGAAGAAGCCGCCAAAGCCGCCCAGTTCGGCATCCGCGCCGGGCCGGGCGGTGGCCTTGACCAGCGGTCCGATGGCCTTGACCAGCGCATTGCCAGCGGCGATCGAGACGCCGGCTTTTTCGTAACTGTAGGAAGTCTCATCGCTCATATCGCGCGCCTAACGCTTTCTTGCTTGGAAATCCAAGCCTGTTTGGGCAAAAGGCGGCCAGTTTTCCCCATGGCCCAGATGCTCCTCACCCCCTTTCCCGCTCCCCGCCGCCAGTTCTGGCTGGGAGTCGCGCTTGTCGCGGCGGCGCTGTTGCTTGCCGTTCTGGCGCGCGGCGTGCTGCTGGCGCAGGTCGAGGGAGAACGCGGCATCGCGGCCGTGGCCAGTTCCGGCGATATCCAGATCGGCGGGATCAGGGTGGATGTATCGGGCAAGAATGCCGATGAAGCGCGCGAAAGCGGTTGGAAACTGGCGCAGCGGCTGGGCTGGGAAAAGCTGAAAGGCCCCAAGGTCAGCGATTCGCAGCTGGAAAGCATGGTCTCGGCCATCGTGATCGAGCATGAACAGATCGGGCCGCGCCGCTATGTAGCGACGCTGGGCGTGATCTTTGACCGCAGTCGGGCCGGCGGCTTGCTGGGCGCGGGCGGCCCGGTTGAACATTCAGCGCCGATGCTGCTGGTGCCCGTTCTCTATTCCGGCGGCACGCAGACCGTGTTTGAGGTGCGCAACCCCTGGCAGCGGGCCTGGGCTGAATATCAGGCAGGCGCCAGTGCCATCGATTACGTCCGGCCCTCGGGCGCGGGGGGCGATTCGCTGCTGCTGACATTCGGTCAGACCGAACGGCGCAGCCGCGCCTGGTGGCGCAACATACTGGACGAATTCGGCGCGGCCGACGTGCTGATGGCCATCGCGCGGGTGGAGCGGCAATGGCCGGGTGGTCCGGTTAAGGGCACCTTCACCGCACGCTATGGCCCTGACAACCGCTTCCTCGAAAGCTTCACCCTGCGCGCTGACAGCGAAAATGACCTGCCTGCGATGTATCAGAAGGCGCTGGCCCGTTTCGATTCCATCTACACTGGTGCGCTCAATCGCGGCTTGCTGAAACCCGATCCCACGCTGGTTGCCCAGAATGCGCAGATCGATCCGGTACTGGCGGCGCTGCTCGCCGCCGGTCGCAACGCGGATGCTGCCGATGCGCTGCTTGACCCCGCTGCATCCTTGCCCGGCGCGGCCACACCGCCGCCAGTCTCCGTTGCCGCCTCGACTTACACTGTGCAATTCGCATCGCCTGACGCTTCGGTTGTGGACAGCGCCCTGGCGATTGTGCGCAGCACCGCTGGCGTGCAGGGCGCGGCGACCAGCAGCATCGCGATCGGCGGTACTTCGGTGATGAAGGTTACCTTCGCTGGCGGTATTGAGGAACTGGCGGCGGCATTGCGCGGGCGCGGCTGGCAGGTGGTCGTCGGCAATAATGCGCTGAGCATACGGCGCTAGCCATGAGCCAGTTCGCGCTGCCGCTTGGCCAGGCGGGCGCTGGACGTCCGTCCCGGATTGTCATCGGCCCGTCCAACCGCCAGGCGCTGGAAGCGCTGCAGGCGCCTGCAACCTGGCCGTTTCGCACGGCGATCATGTGTGCCCCCCCGCGTGCGGGCAAGTCGCTGATCGCACGCTGGTTTGCGCAGCAAAATCTCGGTGACAGCCTGGACGATGCGGACCGGATGGACGAGACGGAGCTGTTCCATCGCTGGAATCGCGCCCAGGAAGAAGGCAGGCCCTTGCTCCTTACGGTGAGCGAAGGCGGATGGGACATTGCGTTGCCCGATCTGCGCTCCCGCCTCGGTGCGGCGCTGCATCTGGAGATCGGCGCACCTGACGATGCCATGGTGGCGGAACTGATCGAAAGCCTGGCGATTGAGCGCGGCCTCGCGCTGGCCGAAGGCGCGCTGGCCTATCTCGCTCCGCGGGTCGAGCGCAGCTATGCTGCGATTGAGCAGGTCGTGGAGGCTATCGATCGCATCAGCCTGGAGCGCAAGCAGCCAGCCACGCTTTCGATCTGGCGCGATGCGCTGGGATCGGTTTCGGGTGCGGCGCAGCCCAGGCTGCTATAAGCTTGCCTTGCCAAGGGATTGGTGCGAAAATCTCCATTATGCTGTTCAAAGGTCTCATCGCATATCTGGACTCGATCAGGGCGCGCGATCCTGCGCCCCGTTCGCGTTGGGAAATCCTGCTTTATCCCGGCGTGCTCGCGCTTGGCCTGCATCGCATCGCGCACTGGTTTTACGGTGGGGGGCTCTTTTTCATCGCCCGCTTCTTCAATCATCTGTCGCGTGCCCTGACCGCGATCGACATTCATCCGGGCGCCACCATCGGCAAGCATCTGTTCGTTGACCACGGCTTTGTGACGATTGGCGAAACCGCGCAGATCGGGAACAATGTCACCATTTATCCCTGCGTTACGCTGGGCGGGACCAATCCTGCCAATGGTGTTCCGGGCAAGCGCCATCCGACCTTGCGTGACGATGTGATTGTGGGCTCCGGCGCGCAGATTCTAGGCCCGATCGAAATCGGCGCGCGGGCGCGGATCGGGGCCAATGCAGTGGTCACCGACGATGTGCCGGAAGGGGCGACGATGGTCGGCCTCAAGGCCCGCTCAACCCTTGTTCCGGCCGAAACCTGGCTCAAGGAATTTGTCCCCTATGGAACACCCTGCAAGGAACCTTGCGAACCGGGCACCAGCCGGATCGAGGATCTGGAGCAGCAACTGGCCGCGCTGAAGACGGAGGTTGAGGCGTTGCGCAACGCTTCTGGCGTGGTGAGCGCGGGCAAAGGGCAGAAGCGCAGCGGGACAGCCAACTGATGACGGCGGGGAAGGGCTCTTCCAGCTTTTCCGCAAACATCGTTGATTTTCCCGCCCGTCACAACGCGCAAATCGGGTTCGAACGGACGGAGCTGCTGCGTATTCTCGATCTGTACGGGCGAATGGTGGCGGCTGGCGAATGGCGTGACTATGCGATGGATTTCGGCAGGGATGCGGCCAGCTTCGCGGCCTTCCGGCGCACCGCTGAATATCCCCAGATCCGCATTGAAAAACGCCCGGCCCTGCGCAACCGGCAGGGCATGTGGGCGCTGTTTGGCGAAGCGGGGCAGGTGCTGAAACGCGGGCACGAGCTGGTGGGCGTACTCGCCCCGCTGGAACGAAGGCTGGTCAAGGCGGTCGGGGATTAGGGAGGCGCGCCGCAGAACCGCTCAGCTGATGCTGGCCAGTCTTGCCTGCAATTCATCGAAATGATCGATCACCGCTTCCGCGCCCAGCGCACCGGGCACACGGTCGTTGAAGCCAAAGCTCACCGCGATCACCGGAATGCCTGCCGCGCGCGCGGCCCCCACATCGACGGTCGTGTCGCCTACGAAAGCTGCTTTGCCACCGCCGCAACGTGCGATCATCTCCAGAACCGGATCGGCTGACGGCTTGTTGCGGCCCGGGCCCAGCGTGTCCCCGCCGATGACCGTGGCAAAGCGGTCGAGCATGCCGAGCTCGCCCAGCAACTGATGCGCGAAGCGTTCGAACTTGTTCGTAACGACGGCGAGGTGCACGTCCAGCGCCGCCAGCCCGTCCAGCATCGCCTCGCACCCTGGATAGGGGCGGGTGTGCACGGCAATATTGACTTCATAATAGCTCAGCAATTCGCGGTAGATCGCCTGAAAGGCCTGTTCATCGACGCTCGTGTCATCCTGCAGGGCACGGCGAAGCATCCGCCCCGCGCCGCCGCCGATCAGCGGTGCAACCTCGCTCAGCGGGACAGGGGGCTTGCCCGCAAGTTCCAGCGCATGATTGAGCGCGAGGCCGAGATCGCGCGACGAATCGACCAGCGTTCCATCCAGATCGAACCCGACAATCGAAAAGGGAAATTTCGCCATCGCGCCCGCCACTGCCTGCTTGGTGTGGAAACTGCAACAGTTTGATGGCATGGCCGCAAACCATGAGAGAGATCGCCGCCATCATCCTCGCCGCGGGCAAGGGAACCCGCATGAAAAGTGACACGCACAAGGTGCTGCACCCGATTGCCTGCCGTCCGATGTTGCTGCACCTGCTGGACAGCGTGAATGCGCTGGCCCCGGCGCACAAGGTCGTCGTGGTGGGGGACAAGGCGGAGCAAATCGAGGCGGCGCTGGACGGGAGCGCGGCGCTGGCCGTGCAGAACCCGCAGCTGGGCACCGGCCATGCGGTGCAGCAGGCCGAAGCGGCGCTGGCCGGCTTCACCGGTGATGTGCTGATTCTCTATGGCGATGTGCCCTTCGTGCGCAGCGAAACCATGCGCGCGATGCTGGACCGGCTGAACGCGGCGGACGCGCCTGCTGCCGTGGTACTGACTTTCCAGCCCGATGATCCGCTGGCCTATGGCCGCGTGCTGACCGAAGGCGACCGGATCGTGAAGATGGTCGAGCACAAGGATGCGACCGAGGCTGAGCGGGCCTGCGGCCGCTGCAATTCCGGTCTGATGGCGGTGCGCGCGGCGGACCTGTTCGCGCTGCTGGCAAGGGTCGGCAATGACAATGCTGCGGGCGAATATTACCTGCCCGATATCGTTAATATTGCACTGGCTGACGGGCGCCATGCGGCGGTGGTCGACGCCGATCCGTTTGAAGTCGCCGGGATCAACAGCCGCGCCGAACTGGCGGCGATGGAACGCGCATGGCAGGATCGCCGCCGCGCGCAGGCCATGGCAGTCGGGGCATCGCTGATCGCGCCCGAAACGGTCTGGTTCGCGCATGATACCGTGCTGGGACGCGATGTGACGGTGGAACCCAATGTGGTGTTCGGGCCGGGAGTGACGGTGGCCGATGGCGCGGCGATTCATGCCTTCTGCCATATCGAGGGCGCGCGGATCGGCCCGGGTTGCTCGGTCGGCCCCTTCGCCCGGCTGCGGCCCGGCGCGGTGCTGGAAGACAAGGCCAAGGTCGGCAATTTCGTTGAAATGAAGCAGGCCGTGCTGGGGCCGGGGGCCAAGGCCAATCACCTCACCTACCTGGGCGATGCGCAGGTGGGTGCAGGCGCGAATATCGGCGCGGGCACCATCACCTGCAATTACGACGGTTATTTCAAGCACCGGACGGTGATCGGCGAACGGGCCTTTATCGGCTCCAACAGCGCGCTGATCGCGCCGGTGACGATCGGCGCGGATGCGATTGTGGCGGCGGGCAGCGCGGTTTCGCGCGATGTCGGCGCGGGCGAGCTGCGCATGGTGCGCGCGCCGCAACTGGTCAAGGAAGGCTGGGCGGATCGTTTCCATGATGCGATGAAGAAAAAGAAGGCGGAGAAGAAGGGCCGCTGATTTCCTGACTGGTCATTTTTTCTTGCGGCTGAAATTGCGATTTATACTAAATCCCAACCACTTGCCGGCATAGGCGCTAAGCATACCGGCCAAGGGAAGCAGATCTGATATGTGTGGCATCATCGGCATTGTTGGTAAGGAAGAAGTCGCGGAGCGGCTGGTCGATGGCCTGCGTCGCATGGAATATCGCGGCTATGACAGTGCCGGGATCTGCACGTTGCATGACGGGCGGCTGGAACGGCGGCGTGCGGAAGGCAAACTGCTCAATCTGGTCCGGGTGCAGGAGGGCGATCCGGCGCCTGGCACGGTGGGCATCGCGCATACGCGCTGGGCCACGCATGGGGCGCCCACCGCAAACAACGCGCATCCGCATGCCACGGGCGAGGTGGCGCTGGTCCACAACGGCATCATCGAGAATTTCAAGAGCCTGCGCGAGGAGTTGCAGGCGCGCGGGCGCGTGTTCGAAAGCGAAACGGACAGCGAAGTGGTGGCGCATCTGGTGTCCGAACAGGTGGAGGCCGGAAAATCTCCCGAGGAAGCGGTGCGGATCGTTCTGCCCCGGTTGCGCGGTGCCTTCGCGCTGGCCATCGCCTTTCGCAGCCACCCCGGCATGCTGATCGGGGCGCGGCTGGGATCGCCGCTGGTGGTCGGTTTTGGTGAGGGGGAGACCTATCTGGGTTCGGACGCACTCGCGCTGGCCCCGCTTACGCAGAAGATCGCCTATCTGGACGAGGGTGACTGGGTCGTGGTTACGCGCGACGGTGCGGCCATCCATGATTGCGACAATCAGCCGGTGCAGCGCGAGGTGACCACCTCCGGCGCATCTGCCGCGGCCATTGAAAAGGGCAATTACCGCCATTTCATGCAGAAGGAGATTTTCGAACAGCCTACCGTGGTCGCCCAGACGCTGCATTCCTACGTTCGCCAGCTCGAACGCAAGGTGGCCCTGCCACAGATCGATTTCGACCTGTCGGCCATCAACCGGGTGACGATCGTCGCGTGCGGGACCAGCTATTACGCCGGGATGGTCGCCAAATATTGGTTTGAACAATTTGCCCGCCTGCCGGTGGATATCGATGTGGCGAGCGAGTTTCGCTATCGCGAACCGGTGCTGGAGCCGGGCGGGCTGGCGCTGTTCATCTCGCAAAGCGGGGAGACGGCGGATACGCTGGCCGCGCTGCGGCATTGCAAGGCTGAAGGACAGACGATCGCGGTGGTGGTCAATGTCCCCACCAGTTCGATGGCGCGCGAGGCTGATCTGCTGCTGCCTACGCATGCCGGGCCGGAAATCGGCGTTGCATCCACCAAGGCCTTTACCTGCCAGCTGGCGGTGCTGGCAGCGCTGGCGGCGCATCTGGCGGTGCGGCGCGGGCGGATGAGTGCCAGCGAAGAAGCCGAAGTGGTCGATCACCTGATCGAGGCGCCAGCCGCGCTTAATGCGGCGCTGGCTCATGACGAGGAAATCGCGGCTATGGCGCATCTCATCGCCCCGGCGCGCGACGTGCTCTATCTGGGGCGTGGTCAGGATTATCCGCTGGCGCTGGAAGGCGCGTTGAAATTGAAGGAAATCAGTTACATACATGCCGAAGGCTATGCCTCTGGCGAAATGAAGCATGGCCCGATCGCGCTGATTGACGAAACTGTGCCCGTGGTCGTTCTGGCACCATCCGGCCCGCTGTTTGAAAAGACCGTGTCGAACATGCAGGAAGTGCGCGCGCGCGGCGGCCGGATCGTGCTGATTTCCGATGCGGAAGGTCTGGCCGAGGCGGGTGAGGGGTGCCTCGCGACGATCGAGATGCCCAAAGTGCACCCGCTGATCGCGCCGCTGGTTTACGCCGTGCCTGTGCAACTTCTGGCTTATCACACGGCCTGCGCGAAAGGTACGGATGTCGATCAGCCGCGCAACCTTGCCAAATCGGTAACCGTTGAATAGCTGAAATCCCGGTCGTTTTTGACGAATTGGCAACCTTTGCCGCGCTATGCGACGGGGGTGAGCGAGCAACGATCAGATCTGCCCGTATTGCCGACGTCCCTGCCCTGGCGGGCGTTGCTGGGGCTTGTCCAGCCGGCATCGGCGGACTGGGCGCGGCTGCGCGGACTGCAATACGCCTACCTGGCAAGGGTCGTGAAGGGGCGGATGATCGCCCAGGCCATCGCCGCGATCTTCATCATGAAGCTGTTTTACGGCATTATACCCTTTTACCTGCTGATCGGCTGGGCGGTCATGCTCGCCGCCGCGCAAGCGCAGGTCTACAAGGCTGAGAACGGGTTGGCGGATGCCGAACGGCGCACGATTGGCAAGAAAGAAATCCAGCAGCATACGCGCGTTTCGCTGGTCAGCGCATTGTGCTGGGCGCTGCCTCTGTTGTTCTTCATGCCCTACGGTGGCCCGGCTCACCAACTCGGTTTGTGGGCCATCTTCTCCATGCTGATTGCAGCGGGGGCGCTGTGGACCGCGTCAGCGCCGCTCGCCTGCATCCTGTTCACAATCATAACCGGCGTTGCCGCGATTCTGGGCTTCGCCTTCGGCGGGGTTTATGACGTTGCGATCGTCGTTGCGGCTTTCATCGCCATTGCCGTACTTGGCACGGTGCATGGCGCGCGCACTTATCTCACCGCAAGGGTGGCAGAGGCAGGGGTTGCCGAAAAGAGCGAAGTCGTGTCACCGAGCAGCGCGAATCCTCCGAAAAAATCGCCTATCTCGCCCGTTACGATACGCTCACCGGCCTGCCCAACCGCATGATGCTGATGGAAGCGCTGGGCGATGCCATGCGCTATTCGGAACAATGGCGCACGCGCTGCGCCTTCCTGATGATCGATCTCGACCGGTTCAAGGCGGTGAACGATTCGCTGGGGCACCAGGTCGGTGACAAGCTGCTGGCCATGGTCTCCGAACGGCTCAAGAGCCTGATGAGCGATAATGAGCTGTGCGGTCGGCTGGGCGGTGACGAATTCGCCATCGTCATTCGCGATGCGTCCGACACGCAGCGGGTCTCGGATGTCGCCCGGGCAGTGATTGACCTGCTGTCCCGACCGTATGAGGTCGATCATCACATGCTTTATGTCGGTTCCAGCGTCGCTTCGGCGATTGGACCGCGCGATGGCCAGACGGTCGAAACGCTGATGCGCAACGCCGACCTTGCGCTCTATCGCGCCAAGGATGAAGGCGGTGGGGTGCATTTCGAATTCGAACCGTCGCTTCATGCCGACGCGGAAGAGCGCCGCAAGCTCGAATTCTCGCTGCGTCACTCGCTGGAACGCAACGAACTTCTGCTGAACTATCAGCCGGTCGTGGACGCCAACAACGAAACCGCGGTCAGTTTTGAGGCGCTGCTGCGCTGGAACAGTCCCGAACATGGCTTTGTCAGCCCGGCGAAATTCATCCCGCTGGCAGAGGATACGCGCCTGATCGTCGACATCGGCGACTGGGTGCTGCACGAAGCCTGCCGCGAGGCGGTGCGCTGGCCAGGCGGGATCAAGGTGGCGGTCAATGTTTCGGGCGAACAGCTGCTGTCGCCGAATTTTGCTGCCAGCGTGGTCAAGGCGCTGGCCATGTCGGGGCTGGAACCGGGCCGTCTTGAAATCGAGGTGACGGAAAGCATTTTCGTGCGCGACGATGTGACCGCGCGGGCTGCGCTGGAAGAAATCATGGCGCTGGGATGCGGAGTGGCGCTGGACGATTTCGGCACCGGCTATTCCTCGCTCGGCTATCTGCGCAAGATGCGTTTCTCGACCATCAAGGTGGACCGCAGCTTCGTGCAGGGCGCGGCCAAGGGCAATCCGGAAAGCCTGGCCATCATCCGTGCGGTGGTGGCGATGGCCGAAAGTCTGGAAATGACGACCACTGCCGAAGGTGTGGAAACCGCCGCCGAAGCCAGGATGATCCGCGACATGGGCTGCACCAAGATTCAGGGATTCCATTTCGGTCGGCCGATGGCCGCAACAGATGTTCAGCGCGTGTTCCAGCAGGCAGCCGCGCGCCGCCGCACCGCCTGAGCGTCAGGCGCTAGCGAGCGTGTTCAGCGCGCTTTCGAACAGGGCCCGGCCGTCAGTGCCACCATGCGCCGGATCGATGGCGCGTTCGGGATGGGGCATCATGCCCAGCACATTGCCCTTCTCATTCAATATTCCGGCGATATCGCGCACCGAGCCATTGATCGTTTCGGCATAGCGGAAGGCAATGCGTCCGTCCCCTTCCAGCCGGTCAAGCGTCGCATCATCGGCGAAATAATTGCCGTCGTGGTGCGCCACCGGGATGCTGAGGTGCTGTCCTTTCGCATATGCGGAGGTGAACAAGGCGCTGTCATTTTCGACCACCAGCCGCGCATTGCGGCACACAAAGGTGATGCCTGCATTGCGCATCAGCGCACCGGGCAGCAACCCGCTCTCGGTCAGCACCTGGAAGCCGTTGCACACGCCCAGCACGGGCACACCGCGCCCGGCTGCCTCGATCACTGCGCGCATCACCGGGCTGCGCGACGCGATGGCCCCGCAGCGCAGGTAATCGCCATAGGAAAATCCCCCGGGCAGGGCGATGAAATCGAGCCGTTCGGGCAGAGCCGCATCGCCGTGCCATACCCGGATCGCAGGCGTTCCCGAGACCGCTTCGAGCGCCACCGCCATGTCGCGGTCACAATTGGAACCGGGGAAGGTGATAACGGCGCTGCGCAGGCTCATCAGGCGGCCACCTTCTCGATCCGGTAGTTTTCGATGACCATGTTCGCCAGCAGCTTGCGGCACATGTCGTCGAGCGCGTCGTCGCTGACGCTGTCATCGACATCCAGTTCAAACAGGCGCCCGGCGCGCACATCATTCACACCGGAAAAGCCGAGCCCTTCGAGCGCATGGTGAATGGCGCGACCCTGCGGATCGAGCACGCCGTTTTTCAGGCTGACATGAACGCGGATTTTCATGAATGGCTGGCCTTGCAATTCGGGAAAGGAGATTCGCAGCAAGCCTATGCCGAGAGCGGCGGCGCAGGGCAAGGGCAGGTAATCTGCGCTACCAGGCAAAAAATCATTCTTCTGGGGCGAGATTGCGCGAATGTGTCTCTAACCGTCTGCAACTTGGGGCATAAGGGCGCGGATCAGTCGAATCGGAGCGATGACCAGTGATTACACGACGCGAAGCGATGAGAATGGGAGCTGCCGGCGCGGCCATCTCGATGTTCGGATTGGGTGACGGGCGAACGGCGCATGCAGAAGATGCTTTGCTATCGCTGGACGCTATTTCCCCGGCTGCGTTGAACAGTACGGGGATCAAGGTTCTGGCCAATGCATCGCGAATCGCAGTGCCATCCTATCGCTTTGGGGTGGTGATGCGCAGCGGTGTCGCGGCATCCGGTGGGCAGGGATCACGCCGGGCCTTTATCTGGTTCCGCTGTTCACCCAATTATCTGCGCATCACGCCAAGATTGCGCTGGCCGGTCCTTCGGGCAAGATCATTCTCAAGAAGAGAGTGGCGATCGGGCAGGCGGGTGAACTTGTGCACACTTCGAGCTACAACAACCGGACCGAGGTTGACTGGTGGAATTCGATTGGCCGTTGGGATGCCAATGCATCGCCCCTGTCCAAGCCGGGCCAGGCGTATGACTATTCTACCTACCAGTATCGCGTTGATCCCGGCCTGTTCGCTCAGGCCTGCGCGGACGGCGCAAGCGCTATGAACGGCATTTATGTGGACGCAGCTGCGGCCAATCGGCCGGGATAATGAGCCTGGCTGACGCGGCGGCCTACTTTTTGCCGCGCAGCTTGCGGTGCACGGAAAGGTCGAAAACCTCGCCCGGCGTTCCGTCATTTTCCAGCAGGCCAAGACGCCGCGCGACTTCCTGATAGGCTTCTTCCTCGCCGCCCAGATCGCGGCGGAAACGGTCCTTGTCGAGCTTTTCACCGGTGGTCATGTCCCACAGGCGGCAGCCATCGGGGCTGATTTCATCGGCCAGGATGACCCGAGCAAAATCGCCGTCCCAGATGCGGCCGAATTCCAGCTTGAAATCCACCAGCCGGATATCGATGGCCGCGAACATCCCGCACAGGAAATCGTTGATGCGGATCGCCATGGAGGAAATGTCCTGCATTTCCTCATTATTTGCCCAGCCGAAGCAGGCGATATGTTCTTCCGCGATCAGCGGATCACCCAGCGCGTCATCCTTGTAATAATATTCGAGCAGCGTGTGCGGCAGGGGTTCGCCTTCTTCTAGGCCCAGGCGCTTGCAGATCGAACCGGCGGCAACGTTGCGCACGACCACTTCGATGGGCACGATTTCAACCTGGCGCACCAATTGTTCGCGCATGTTGAGGCGGCGAATGAAATGCGTTGGAATCCCGATATGGGACAGGCGGGTAAAGACATATTCGCTGATGCGGTTGTTGATGACGCCCTTGCCGTTGATAGTGCCCTTTTTCTGGGCATTGAAGGCGGTGGCATCATCCTTGAAATACTGGATCAGCGTACCCGGTTCGGGGCCTTCATAGAGGATCTTGGCCTTGCCTTCATAGATCTGGCGGCGACGGTTCATGAGAACATTTCCTTGACGAGGCGGTTGCCTGAAAGCACATCGCCCCGACCGACGACAGCCGTTGAAAGAAGCAGTCGCGCCGGGCCGGGGCTCTCGGTTCTCCTATAAAACATGTTAAGCTCGGGTTGCAATCAATGACTGGTTTGCCGCGCGATTCGCGCACCTCTGATGTTGTCATCAAAACGCTGACCGGCAGCGCGAGATTACTGCGTCGCTTGACAGGCTGGCGCAGCTGCGGATCAGCGTGTTCCGCGAATATCCCTATCTCTACGAAGGCGACATGGCATTCGAGCTGCGCTATATGCGCGAATTCGCCACCGCACCCGAAGCCGCACTGGTGGCGGCCTTCGACGGGACGGAGCTTGTCGGCGCTGCCACCGCATCGCCGATGTGGGCGCAAAAGCCCGAAATCCGCGGGCCGTTCGAAGACCGGGGCATTGACACCTCAAGCCTGTTCTACTTTGGCGAAAGCGTGCTTCTTCCCCAATATCGCGGGCGAGGAATCGGCCACCGCTTCTTCGATCATCGTGAGGAGTGGGCGGCGCGTTGCGGTGCGCATGCCGCCTGCTTTGCGGCGGTGATCCGCCCTGCCAATGACCCGTTGCGCCCCGCAGATTATCGCCCGCTCGATGCCTTCTGGGCAAAGCGCGGTTATGCGCCGGTTTCCGGTCTCAAATGCGCAATTTCATGGAAGGCGGTGGGCGAGCAGGAGGAGCGCGCGAAGCAGTTGCAGTACTGGATGCGTCGCTTCTGATCGCAGCGCATGGCGATTGCGGGAGTTGTCGCGGCGGCGGCCATGCGGCAAAGCAGGCCAATGAGCGATCCCTTCGCCTTGCAATCCGCTGATCTCGCCGCGCTGGCCGAGCGTGCCCGGCTGCGCAGCCTGCAAACCCGCAGGGGCGTCGATTTTGCGTCCAATGATTATGTCGCGCTGGCCAATGCCCCACGCATGCAGGCGGCGCTGCGCGCTGCGCTGGATCGCGGCGTGGCGGTGGGCGCAGGTGGATCGCGGCTGCTGCGCGGCAATGCGCCCGAGCATGAAGCGCTGGAAGAACAGGCTGCGCGATTTTTTGGCTGCGAATCCGCGCTCTATCTCGCCAACGGCTATGGCGCGAACAGTGCCCTGCTCTCCACCGTGCCGCAAAAAGGGGATCTGATTGTCTACGACAGCCTGATTCACGCCAGCGCGCATGAAGGGATGCGGCTGTCGCGCGCCGACCGGGCAATGGCCGCGCATAATGACGTGCAGGCCTTTGCCGATGCGATTGCGCGCTGGCGCGCCAAGGGCGGCACGGGCAACGTCTGGATCGCAGTGGAATCGCTCTATTCGATGGATGGCGATCGTGCGCCGCTGGACGATCTGATCGCTCTCGCCGATGCTCACGACGGTGTGCTGATGGTGGACGAAGCGCATGCAACCGGCGTGTTCGGGCCGGACGGACGCGGGCTGGCGGCCCATCTGGACGGGCGTGCGAACGTCATCGCGCTGCGCACCTGCGGCAAGGCGCTGGGCGCGGAAGGGGCGCTGGTCTGCGGGCCGCAGGTGGTGCGCGATTATCTGGTCAATCGCGGGCGCGGGTTCATCTTTTCCACCGCGCCCAGCCCGTTGATGGCAGTGGCGGTAAGCGAGGCCTTGCGGATCTGCGTAGAGGAGCCGGAACGGCGCGAACGGCTGATGGCACTGGTGAACAGGGCGAATGAACTGCTCGCTCCGCTTGGCGCGACCATTTCGGGGTCGCAGATCGTACCGCTGGTTCTGGGCGAGGATGCGCGCACCATGGCCTTGGCGGAGGCGGTGCAATGCGCCGGCTTTGACTTGCGCGGCATTCGTCCGCCCACCGTTCCCATCGGCACCTCGCGTCTGCGCATATCACTGACGCTCAACGCGACGGCTGACGATGTCGAACGCCTGGCGGCATGCCTGATGGAGGTGATCGGGTGAGCGGGTTCATCGTCACTGGCACGGATACCGATGTCGGCAAGACGGTGTTTGCCGCCGCGCTTACCGCGCATCTGGATGGCTGGTACTGGAAACCGGTTCAGGCCGGGCTGGACGATGGCGGCGATGCGCAGCGCGTGGCCCGGCTGTCCGGCCTTGCGCCGGACCGTATCCTGCCCGAAGCTTACCGGCTGACCACCCCCTGTTCGCCGCATCGAGCCGCGGCGATTGACGGGGTGGAGCTGGATTTTGACCGGCTGGCCCTGCCCGAACCGCGCCCGCTGGTGGTGGAAGGCGCGGGCGGCGTGCTGGTGCCGCTGACGGACAGTGTGCTGATGGCTGATCTGTTCGCCGATTGGGCGCTTCCCGCGATCATCGTTGCGCGCACCACGCTGGGCACGATCAATCACACGCTGCTGAGTATCGAGGCACTGCGCGCGCGCGGAATCGCGATCTGGGGCGTCGCCTTTGTGGGCGAAGGCAATGCGGACAGCGAGCAGACGATCTGCCGGATCGGCAAGGTGCGCCATCTGGGGCGGCTGCCGGTGCTTGATCCGCTGGAACCGGCAACGCTGGCCCGCGCCTTCGCTGCGGGAATTTCGCTTTGAACGACAGCCCCGTCTGGCATCCTTTCACGCAGCATGGGCTGGGCGATGCGATCCCGACCGTCTTGCGCGCCGAAGGGGCGGCGCTGTTCACCGCTGACGGGCGGCGGATTATCGATGCCATATCCAGCTGGTGGGTGACGACGCATGGCCACTGCCATCCGCGCATCATGGCGGCAATCCGTGAGCAGAGCGAACGGCTCGACCAGCTGATCTTCGCGGGCTGGACGCACGAACCGGCCGAAGCGGTCGCACGCGGCCTGCGCGCCATCATGCCCGACGCGCTGACGCGCGTGTTCTTTTCAGATTCGGGTTCCACCAGTGTGGAAGTGGCGCTGAAGATGGCGCTTGGCTTCTGGGCCAATCGCGGCGAGGCGCGCCAGCGCATAGTGGTGATGGATCACAGCTATCACGGCGATACGATCGGGGCGATGTCAGTGGGCGCGCGCGGCGTGTTCAACGCGCCTTATGCGCCGCTGCTGTTCGATGTGGGCCGGGTGCCCTTTCCCGCAGGCGATCCGCAGGCCACGCTGGACGCACTTGAGGCTGAATGCGCCGGCGGCGCGGCGGCCTTTATCGTGGAGCCGCTGCTGTTGGGCGCGGGCGGTATGCTCGTCTATCCGCCGGAAGTACTGGCGCAGATGCGCGCCATTTGCGGTGCGTACGGGACGTTGTTCATCGCTGATGAAGTGATGACCGGCTGGGGCCGCACGGGCACGCTGCTGGCCTGCGAACAGGCGGATGTGGTGCCCGACCTGCTCTGCCTGTCCAAGGGGCTTACGGGCGGCGCGCTGCCGCTGGCGGTGACCATGGCCAGCGAGGCGATCTGGGACGCGCATTATTCGCAGGACCGGTCGCGCAGTTTCTTTCATTCTTCCAGCTACACCGCCAACCCCATCGCCTGCGCGGCGGCGGCGGCCAATCTGGCGATCTGGCGCGAGGAGCCTGTGCTGCACCGGGTTGCGCAGCTGGCAGCGCGGCAAACCCGGCAAATGGCGGCGCTCGCCAGCCATCCGGCCATCGCCAGCCTGCGCCAGTGCGGCACCATTGTGGCGATGGAACTGGGGGGCGGGGATGCAACATATCTGTCCGATCTCGGTCCGCGCCTGTTGCGCTACTTTCGCGAGGCGGACGTATTGCTGCGTCCGCTGGGCAATACGGTCTACGTCATGCCGCCCTATTGCGTTGACGATGCCGATCTAGGCACCATTTACGAGGCGATTGCGGCGGCGGCTGACGCGCATTCCTGATCGCCAAAGCCGGTGTGAAAAGCCTGCTTGCCAAGCACTTGTTGCCTGCGCCACCTTGCGGACTGGAGCAGGGGACGGTTGTCTGAATACTGGAGGCCCGACCGCTGCGTTACCTTGCCATCCCTTGTCTGCCGCTTGCGGTGCTTGCCGCGCCTGCCCCTGCACGGGCGCAGGACGAATCGCATGTGCAGGACGAACGGGACATTGTCGTCATTGCCGAACGTTATCCCGGCGCGGTGCTGGCCGCGCAGCCGCCGCTGGTTACCCTGGATCAGCAGGACATCGCCGCTTACGGAGCCGGGTCGTTGGCGGAGCTGCTTGAAGCGATCGCGCCGCAGGCAGGATCCGGTCGGGGGCGCGGGGGCGACGGGCCGGTCATTCTGGTCAATGGCCAGCGCGTGTCGAATTTCCGCGAATTGCGGCGCTATTCGCCCGAAGCCATTGCGCGCGTCGAAGTGCTGCCGGAGGAAGTGGCGCAGCGTTATGGCTATTCCGCCGATCAGCGGGTGGTCAATTTCATCCTGAAGGACAATTACGCCAGCCGCGAGATCGAACTGGAGCAGGGGCTGCCCGATGGCGGCGGCTATTCGAGCACTGACGCTGAACTGACCTGGCTCAGAATCCGGGGCGATGACCGGCTCAATCTCAATCTCGATCTCAGCCGTTCGGGCATGCTGACCGAGGCCGAACGCGGCGTGCGCCAGGCCCCGGACAGCGTGCCGCTGTCGGGCGATCCCGATCCGGCGGGGTATCGCAGTCTGATCGCTGCGAGCAAGGCCGCGGAACTTACGGGCGCGTGGACCACCGCACTGGGGAAGGAAGGCAGCGCGCTCACTCTCAACGCCTCGGCAAAGCTGGACGATAGTCGCAGCCTGTCCGGTCTCGATCTCGTGCGGTTGACGGATCCGGCCGGAAACAGCGCGCTGCGCAGTTTCAATGCGTCCGCCCCCTTGGCCCGGCGCGTTCGCACGCAGACTTACGGCGCGGGGGCCACGCTTTCCCATCCGTTGGGCAGCTGGAAGCTGACCGCCACGCTTGACACCGAACATGAGCACAAGCGCACGCTGACGGATCGCGAGGCGGATGCAAGCGCGCTACAGGCACTGACTGCGGCGGGCCTGCTGGCGATTGATGCAGCTTTGCCGGTGATCGCGCCGGGCGGGCAGGACCGGGCGCGCAGCCGGACGAGTTCGGTCATGTCGATGCTCAATCTCGAAGGGCGGCCAATCACCCTGCCAGCAGGTGATGCAACGGTGACGGCTTATGGCGGGTATGAGTGGTTTCGCATCGCCAGTGCGAACAGCCGCAGCGCATCACCTTCCGCGCGGCTGACGCGGGGGAACCTGCGCGGGGGGCTCAATCTGTCAGTGCCGCTGACCAGCAGGCGGGAACGCGCGCTGGGCGCGTTCGGCGACATTTCGCTGAACCTCAATGGTGCGGTGGAGGATCTGTCCGATTTCGGATCGCTCGTCACTTATACCACCGGGTTGACCTGGAAGCCGCTGAGCGGTCTGACCCTGCAAGGCAGCTATATTCACGCCGAGGCAGCGCCCGGACTGGCGCAACTGGGCGACCCGGTGGTGCAAGGCTTCAACGTGCCCGTCTATGATTTCAATCTGGGGCAGACCGCGCTGGTCAGCGTTACTGCGGGCGGCAATCCGCTGCTCACGCGCGAGACGCGGCGTGACATCAAGCTGTCGGCGAGCTGGGATCCGCCCTTCCTGAAACGATCCAGCCTGACGGTGGAATATTTCCGCAATCGTTCGGATGACGTGACCGCCAGCTTTCCCCTGCTCACCCCGCAGGTGGAAGCCGCCTTCCCAGACCGGGCCGTGCGCGATGCCTCAGGCGCGCTGGTGGCGCTCGATCGCAGGCCGGTGAGTTTTGCGCGCGAAGCATCCGCGCGGCTGCGTTACGGCATCGATCTGTCAGGCGTGCTCGGCAAAGCCGAGGCGAGCCAGGGCGGGGAAGGCGGCGCAAAATCCGATCCGATGGCGATGATGCGCGGGCGTTCAGGCGGGCAGGGGCGGTGGAGCGCTTCGCTCTATCACACCATCGAACTTGAAAACCGGGTGCGGTTTGCGCGCGGCGGCGCGGTTCTGGACCTGCTGGATGGCGATGCGATTACGCAGAGCGGCGGGGTGCCGCGCCACCGCATCAGCCTGCAGGGCGGGTTGTTTCATCGTGGCATCGGGATGCGCGTTTCGGGCGATTACGAGAGCGCAACGCGAGTGTCCGCAGGTGTGAGCCAGGCGGATGATCTGCGTTTCGGCAGTCTGACCACAGTGAACATGCGGGTTTTCATCGATCTGGGCGTGCAGGGCTGGATCGCGCGCGATCCCGCTATCACCAAAGATCTGCGGTTGATGCTGCGGGTCGATAATATGTTTGCGGCGCATCGCCGGGTGACGGACCGGAATGGAATGGTCCCGATCGCCTATCAGGGCGACCTGATCGATCCGCAGAGGCGCATTTTCGAGATCGAACTGCGCAAGATATTTTAGAACATGCCATTTCCCCACGGTCGATTTGACACGGGCCAATCGAACAAATCAAATCTACGCTAGGTATTATGTAGTGTGCTACAAAACCGACGAATCTTCCGATTCGGAGAGATCAAGTGACATGCGGGAGCAGGAATATGGTGGACAAGGCCGGGGCCGTTACTGGTGAAATTCTGGATGCGCTGCTGCTGGGCGGCGGCTTTGGCGGGCTGCACATGCTTTATCAGCTGCGCGAAGCGGGCTTCAGCGCGCTGGCACTGGAAGCGGGCAGCGATGTCGGCGGCGCCTGGTACTGGAACCGCTATCCCGGCGCGCGCTGCGATGTCGAAAGCCTGGTCTACTCCTATTCCTTTTCGCCGGAGATCGACCGCGAATAGAAATGGTCGGAACGCTATTCGGCCCAACCTGAAATCCGCGCCTATTTGCGCTTCGTGTCCGAACGGCTGGACCTGCGCAAGGACATCCGCTTCGATTCCCGCCTGGTCAAGGCAGTCTGGAACGAGGTGGAGCGATACTGGACCTTCACCACGGAACCGGGCGACACTTATCGCGCCCGCATGTTCATATCGTCGGCCGGACCGATTTCCGCGCCGATCTGGCCCGACATCCCCGACCGCGCGAAGTACCGGGGCAGGCTTTATCATTCGGCGCTGTGGCCGCGCGACAAGGAACCCGATTTCACCGGGCTGCGGGTGGCCGTGATCGGCACCGGTTCGTCCGGCACACAGCTGATCCCGCTGCTGGCGCAGCAGGCCGCAAGGCTGAGCGTGATGGTCCGCACGCCGGGCCTCTACATGCCCGCCTGCAACCGCCCGCTGACGGATGAGGATTATGAGAAATGGGAGCCGATCCGTGACAACGTGCGCCAGCGCATGCGCAATTTCGAGATTGTGGGCAGCGGCGACATCTTCATGGAAGAGGAACTGATCCAGATCCGCAATCGTCCCGGCGCTGATTTCACGCCCGAAGAACGCCGCGCGATCCTTGATCGCCGCTTCAAATATGGCGGGGCCACGGTGCCGCGCGCCTTCACTGACGTGGTCACTAACAAGGAAGTGAATGACCAGATTTCCGACTATATCCGCGAGCAGGTGGGCCGGATTGTCAAGGATCGGAAGACTGCCGCCATCCTGACGCCCAGTGAAATCGCCTATGGCCAGAAGCGAGTGACCGTCGGCACGGATTATTACGAAACCTTCAATCGCGACAATGTGGAGGCGATTGACGTCAAGGCGACCCCGATCGAGTCTTTCACGGAGAAAGGGCTGATCATTGGCGGGCAGGAAATGGAATTCGACGCGATCATCTGCGCCTCCGGTTTCGATGCGCTGACCGGCGCGTTGACGGTTATCGATATTCAGGGCGTGGACGGGCGCACAATCAAGGATGAATGGGCCGACAACAGCGAGACCTATCTTGGTTTCGGCCTTGCAGTATTTCCCAATCTTCTGATGATCGGCGGGCCGGGCAGCCCGTCCGTTCTGGTCAATGTGATCGTCGCCAATGAATTCCAGGTGGAATGGATCGAGCGGCTGATGAAACATATGCGTGCGCAGGGGCTGACACGCATCGAAGTGGACGAAGACGCGCAGGCGAAATGGGCCGAGACAGTGCGCAATGCAGTCAAGGGCACGGTACTGGAAGCCTCGAAAAGCTGGTATGTCGGGGCCAATGTGCCGGGCAAGGCGCAGGGCATTCTGGCCTATGCGGGCGGCCTCGCCAATTACATCGCGGCCTGCAACGATGTGGCTGACAAGGGCTATCCGGGATTTCGTTTCAGCCCGGCCGAAGGGTAGGGCGCCTTATTCGGCCGCTGGCTTGTCCCGTTCGCGGGAATATTCGCCGGTCGCCGAATAATAGACCATTTCCGCGACGTTGGTGGCGTGATCCCCGATCCGTTCGAGGTTGCGGCTGACGAACAGCAGCTGCGCCGCTGTGGAAATGGTCGTCGGATCTTCGAGCATATGCGTGACGAGATTGCGAAAGATGCTGTTGTGGAAGCGATCCAGCGCTGCGTCCCGCTGGATGATCTCGATGGCCAGATCCGCATCGCGGGTGGTGTAGGCGTTCAGCACGTCATAGACCATCGCCTGTGCCAGCGCGGCCATGTCCGGGATGATCGCCAGCGGTTCGATTTTCACTTTGCGGTCAATGGCGGGAACCCGCCGGGCGATGTTCTTGGCGTAGTCGCCGATCCGTTCGACCACCCCCCCGATCTTGAGCGCCGCCACCACATCGCGCAGATCGACGGCAACCGGCGCGCGCAGCGCAATGATCCGGATGGCCAGATCATCCACCCGCGCTTCAAGACGGTCAAGCTTGCGGTCATCGGCGATCACGCGATCCGCCTTTTCCCGGTCATTCTGGACCAGTGCATCCACGGCATCGCGAATGGCTGCTTCGGCAAGCCCGCCCATTTCCAGGATCAGGCCGCGGAGCGTTTCAATTTCCTCGTCAAAGGCCTTGACGGTGTGCTGAAGCATCAGGCTCTCCCGGCAGATGGGCATATTATGCCATCGCGCGGCTGAAACAGCCATGCATTCAGCCCGCTATTTCCGCAGATTTCACCGGGAACAAAAGAACTCAGCCACCCCGGCGGTTTCGGCCTGAACCGGAACCGCCAGGATGGCTGGTCACATGCGCCTCGGAAAGTCGCTTATTTCAGTTCGTCACCGCTCAGCGTGGTGAAATCGGTGGCTGCCGCCTTGCTCTTGGCGAGCACGTCATCCGGCGAGACGACCAGGCCGATCTTGGCCAGCGGACCGTCCTTGTTCCAGCTGTTCATCCATTCGCCGATGAACTGCTTCAGGCCGGGAATGGCGTCGAGATGCGCCTTCTTCACATAGATGAAGAGGGGGCGGGCACCCGGATAGGCGAAGCTGGAGATATTGTCATAGGTCGGATCGACGCCATTGATCTTCAGGCCATGGATGCGATCCAGATTTTCTTCGAGATAGGAATAGCCGAACACGCCGATCGCCTTGGAATTGGTTTCGATCTTCTGGACAATCAGATTGTCATTTTCGCCGGCATCCACATAGGCGCCGTCACCGCGCACTTCGGTGCAGATTTTCTTGAATTCTTCCTCGTTGCTTTCCTTCAGCGCCTTCATGGCGGGGTCGACCTTGCAGCCTGCTTCGAGGATCAGTTCCTTCATGGCATCGCGTGTGCCCGAGGTTGAGGGCGGTCCATAGACCAGGATCGGATCGGCGGGCAGCGATGCGTCAACGTCCTTCCAGGTCTTGGCGGTCTGTTCCTTGCCGTAGGGCTTGGCAGCCAGCGCCTTGTAGATGACTTCCGGCGTCAGCTTCAGTTCGATGCCGCCCTTGGCCGAAGCGAAGGCAATGCCGTCGAGGCCGACCTGGATTTCGACGATGTCCTTGACGCCATTGGCCTGACAATCCTCGAATTCGGACTTCTTCATCCGGCGCGAGGCGTTTTCGATGTCCGGATGCTGTGCACCAACACCAGCGCAGAACAGCTTCATGCCGCCACCGGTGCCGGTCGATTCGATGATCGGAGATTTGAAGTCGGCATTATTCTTGACGAAGTTTTCCGCCACCAGCTTGGAGAACGGATAGACGGTGGAGGAGCCGACGACGCGGATCGAATCGCGCGCGGCGCCCGCGCCATCACTGCCGCAGGCGGCAAGAGCGAGGGACGAGACAATGGCGAGAAAGAAGGATTTTGACGAACGCATGGATTGTTCCTCTTGCTTGTTTGTCTGGGCCGTTACGGCGACCATGTGACATTTGGATGACAGGTACGGAAATGAAAGTTTCGGGTTGTGTTTTGCCGTATGGAATTCACGTCTCCTGGCAAGGCTTGCCCCTCCCCGGAAGGGATGGGGAGGGGGCCTTCCTCGCTGCCGGAAGCTCTGGATTGATCAGAAGCGGAACTGGCCGAACAGGCCGAATTCGTCCTGCTTGCCATCGACATAGGTCTTGCTGCCGGTGAAATCGCCGCCAGTGAAGCCGTTGTCGCCGCTGTAGTGCTTGTACATCAGGGCCAGGTCGACGATCTTGGCCGGGCTATACTGAACGCCGACGTTGAAATAATTTCCCTTCTTCGTCGGGTCGGTGTCCTTGTTGGGCTTGACCCAGTCATAACGGCCGAAAACGCTCCACTTTTCGACCGGCGCGAGCGAGGCAAACACTGAATAGCCTTCAGCCTTGTCCGATGCAGACGTGGTCTTCACCTTCCAGTTCTTGGCGGTGAAATATTCGCCGCCGACAGTCACGGGCATGCCGCCGACCTTGTCCTTGTAGGCGAGCAGTGCGTTGAAGCGCGTTGAAGTGCGATATTTATCCGTCGCGCCGTCCACGTCATTGCCCAGCTTGCCGGTGTAGGCGCCGACCCCCGCGTTGAAGCCCTTGTACTTGAACGCCAGGCGGCCTTCGATGTCCACCGTGTTAGTGAACTTGGGATCGCGGTATCCGCCGCCATCCATCGCCGAAACCTGGTAGCTGACCATGCCATCGGCAATGTCGCCCATTGCATGAACACCCCAGTCCGAGGAGGTTCCGAAACCGAACAGGTCGACCGCTTCCTTTTCGAGGTGGCGATAGCCGTAAATGCCTTCGGCATAGGGAACCCAGGGCGTGTCTGCGGCACCCAGACGCAGTTTCAACGCCGGATCCAGCTTGGCTTCGAGATAGGCCTTCTTCACATAGAAGCCCTTACCGACGTTCTTGCCGGATGAATTGGCGACATTGTCGATGTCCATCGTGACATTGCCCGAGAAGGTGTCGTCGAACTTGTGATCCACGCCGATGTAGAAGCGCTTGATCTGGAAGCCGCCCTGATCCTGGGATTTTACGCCATCGTACTTCGTCGAGACGTTGCTGATGTTGTAATACATCCGCCCGCTGATCTTGGTGTCTTCAGCCCAGGCCAGCGCCTTCGGGGTGGCGGCAGGCTTTTCAGCTGCGGCCAGCGCCTTGTCTGCCTTGGCTGCGGCGGCCTGCGACGTGGCGTTCTGCTGGTCAAGCTGGCTCTGCAGCGTGTTGATCCTGGCAGCCATCGCTTCCATCTGCGCGCGCATTTCGGCGAGCTGCTGCTGGACTGCCGCCGAATCAGCCGTCTGTGCGGACGCGGGCAGCGCCCAGCCCAGCGTTACAGCCATCGCAACGGTTGATGCGGTGAGTTTCATCTTCATGTGTAGCCCGATTTGGTCTGTTCGTTTGCTTGTCGCAGAACCGTCCCTAGAGAGGGTGTGTGACAGGTATGTGACACTGCGGCGGCAGATGCGAACGGTCCGCCCGGCGCACCACCGAACATTCGTTCAGCGGATCAGCTTAGGCTGCGCGGGTGACGGCCCGATTTCAGTAGAGGTCGACGGAAAAGGCGTTAGGGTGCGGGCTGATAAACCGCATGCAGACAGGAAAGTTGTACATCATGAATCAGGCCAGGACTGAAACCATCGCCGTGCTTGGTGGAACGGGCAAGGAAGGCGGCGGGATCGCGCTGCGGCTGGCGCATCGGGGCTATGATGTCATCATCGGCAGCCGGTCGGCGGAACGCGCGCAGGAAGCCGCCGATGCAATGAATGCAACACTCGGTAGCGAATCGATGCGCGGTGCAGACAATGTCAGCGCCGCCACCGCTGCCGATATCGTCGTGCTCGCCGTGCCTTATTCAGGGCAGAAGGCGACGGTCGAGGAAGTGCAGGCGCAGCTTGCGGGCAAGATCCTGATCGATGTTACGGTGCCGCTGGTGCCGCCCAAGGTCAGCCGGGTGCAATTGCCCGAAGGCGGATCAGCGGTGGAAGCGATCCAGCGGTTGCTGGGTGATGAGGTGCGGGTGGTGTCCGCCTTCCAGAATATTTCTGCGCATCATCTTGCTCATCTCGACGCTGAAATCGAATGCGATGTGCTGGTGTGCGGCGATGATACGCCGGCGGTGGAACGGGTGGTTGCCCTGACCCGCGAAATCGGGCTGCGGGCGTGGAATGCAGGCCCGCTGTGCAATTCGGTGGTGGCCGAAGGGCTGACCTCGATCCTGATCGGCATCAACCGCCGCTACAAGGCGGATGGCAGCGGCATCCGGATCACCGGCATAGCCGAAGAAAACGCCTGAGGCAGGCGCAAATCCGCTTGACGGGACCGGGCTATGACCCGGCCCCGTCGGGAGGAATCCTACAAGCTCACGCCTTCGGGCAGATCGAGCGCAATCACCGGGATTTCACGCTGACAGCGCGACTGATATTCGGCCTGCGCGGGCTGTTCGTTGGTGATGAAATCCCAATAGGGCTTGCGCGCTTCGCCCGTGATGACACGGGCGGTCGCTTCCGATCCGTTTGCGCCCACCTGAATGCGGCATTTGGGGTTTGCCTGGAGGTTGAGGAACCACACCGGCGGTTCTTCCGTGCCACCACGCGACGCCACAATCAGAATGTCGCCGTTGAAGCGGTAATACTGGAGGGCAGTGTTGCGCCATTCACCGCTCTTGCGGCCAAGGTGATGCAGCAGCAGGCAGGTGACGGGGCCACCCGGCGTGCCGATCGCAATCGGGTCCCACATATGCGCGGCTGCGGGATCGGTCAGATATTGTTGCCGGTGCTTTTCCAGCTCTTCCTTAACCTGGTCGGGCAGGGCCTTGAGCGCATCCTTATCCAGATTTGCGGCGCGGACATCGTCCATTTTCCCGAAAGACATGTGGAATTCTCCCATTTGCAAATATTGTAGTATACTATACTTCGTGTGGAGTGAATTGCCAGAAAAATTCGTTGTCTGCATGCTGTGCGGTCAAGTTTCGCGGTCCCGGCCACCGCGTCACGATGCGTCATAGTGCATCTGAAACCAGCAGATGTCTACGGAAACGGCGGGGCAATCCGCGACTGGGTGCGAGCGAATCGCTGGTAGCCGCATGGATCGGATGATACACGGCCCGCAGAGGAAAAGCTGTCTATGCAAAAACCGGATCTGATGGCATCGCCCAAGGGGCCTGCACCACTGGTGATGACGGCCATTGTCCCGATCAAACCCTTGGACGCCGCCAAATCCAGGCTTGAACAGCTGGCTCCCGATGCGCGGGCTGCACTTGCGGCGCGGATGGCCACCCTGACCCTTGATGCGCTTGCCGAAAGCGTCTGCATCGAACGGGTGCTGGTGGTGAGCGAAGGGCTGGAAATCGCAGGACTGGCGGCCGCACGCGGATTTCAGCTGGTGCCCGATCCGGGTGAGGGGCTGAATGGCGCCTATGCCACAGGTCTGGCTGCCGCCAGGGCGGGCGGGGCAGGGCATGTGCTGCTGCTGCACGCCGATTTCCTGACGGTCGATAGCGGCGCGATTGACGAACTGGTTTCCCGTTATGCGCGGCAGGGCCGGGAGACGGCGGCGGCGCTGGTGCCATGCAAGGAGGGAAGCGGGACCAATGCGGTAATTTTGCCGCCGAGCATGGCTTTCACCCCCATGTTCGGCACAGACAGCCTTGCCCGTCATCGCGCGCAGCTTGGACAAGCGGCGCTGATCCTGGAAAGCGACGCTCTGGCGCAGGATATCGACCAGCTGAGCGATCTCGACGGGGCGAGCACGCAGATTCTGCGCCGCGCCCGCGCGCTGCGGGATGCGTCCTTTGGCGACATCGTTACCTATTCGCCCAAGCTGTTCCTGCCGCTGACCCAGATGTGCCGCGATGTCTGCCATTACTGCACTTTCGCCAAGACGCCGGGCCATCTTGCACAGCCCTTCATCCCGGTCGCCGAGGCGGTGGAGCAGGCGCGGGCTGGGCTGGCGAAAGGGTGCAAGGAAGCGCTCCTCACGCTCGGCGAGAAGCCGGAACTGCGCTATGCCGCCGCGCGGCAATGGCTCGATGCGCACGGCTATGGCTCGACACTGGATTACGTCGCGGATGTCGCGCGTGCGCTGCGCGACGAGGCCGGTATCCTGCCGCATATCAATGCAGGCTGCATGAATGCCGGTGAACTGGCGATGCTGCGCCCGGTTTGCGCCTCGATGGGGCTGATGCTGGAGAGCACATCGCCGCGGCTGTGCGAAAAGGGCGGGCCGCATTACGGATCGCCTGACAAGGATCCGGCGGCGCGCCTCGCCACGCTGGAAGAAGCCGGGCGCCAGTCCATTCCCTTCACCACCGGGCTGCTGATCGGCATTGGCGAAACGCGGGCAGAACGGATCGAAACACTGGCAGCGATCAGGCGGCTGCATGAACGCCATGGCCATATCCAGGAAGTGATCGTCCAGAATTTCCTGCCCAAACCCGACACCAAAATGGCGGATCATCCGCCCGCGCCGCTGGAAGAACTGGTCTGGACCATCGCCATCGCCCGGGTGATGCTGGGGCCGGAGATCAGCATTCAGGCCCCGCCCAATCTCAATGCCGGGCAACTGGAGGCGTTGGTAAACGCCGGGATCAATGACTGGGGCGGCGTTTCACCGCTGACCCCCGATTTCGTCAATCCCGAAGCGCCCTGGCCGGAAATCGCCGAACTGGCGCAAGCGACGGCGCGCGCGGGCAAGGTGCTGGCGCCGCGCCTGACCATCTACCCGTCCTTGCTTGCGGACAGCGCGCGCTGGCTCGATCCGGCGATGCGCGCGCCGGTGCTCCGGCTGGCGGATGGCGCGGGCCTGGCGCGCGAAGATGGCTGGGTGTCCGGTCGCTCGCAACATGTGCCAAATGGCTTTGCCATGCATTTCGAGCGAACGGGGAAATCGCGGATTCAGGCGTTGGCCGAAGAAATGCTCGACTATGGGGCGGACCAGTTCGGAACCGCAGAGATCGCCAGCCTGTTCGATGCGCGCGGACGCGACTATCATATCCTGTGTGAGGCAGCGGACGAATTGAGCGTCGCCGCCAAGGGCGATGTGGCGACCTATGTCGTCAACCGCAACATCAATTACACCAACATCTGCACCTATCGCTGCACCTTCTGCGCCTTCTCCAAGGGCACCCGCAAGCATGAAGGGGCGGAACGCCCCTATCTTCTGGACATGGAGGAAATCGGCCGCCGGGTGACCGAAGCGCGCACGCGGGGGGCGAGCGAGGTTTGCCTGCAAGGTGGCATTCACCCCGGCTTTACAGGCGAAACCTATCTCTCGATCCTTCAGGCCGTAAAACGTGCGGTGCCTGACATGCATGTCCACGCCTTTTCACCGCTGGAAATCCGCCATGGCGCGGACAGCATGGGCATGGCGCTGGACGATTATCTTGCCTTGCTGCGCGATCATGGCCTTGGCAGCCTGCCCGGCACGGCGGCGGAAATCCTGCACGATCCGGTGCGCGCCACGCTCTGCGCGGATAAGGTCAGCACGGGCGAATGGCTGGAAGTGATCGAAACTGCACATCGTACCGGCCTGCGCACCACTTCCACCATCATGTTCGGTCATGTCGACAGCTATCGCGACTGGGCGATTCACCTGCTGCAACTGCGCAATCTGCAGATGCGCACTGGCGGTATTACCGAATTCGTGCCGCTGCCGTTCGTTGCGCATGAAGCGCCGCTTTACAAGCGGGGTCAGGCGCGGCGCGGCCCCACGCTGCGCGAGGCGTTGCTGATGCATGCGGTGGGGCGACTGGTGCTCTATCCCTGGATCGGCAATGTGCAGGCAAGCTGGGTTAAGCTGGGGCGCGAGGGGATGGAACTGGCGCTCAGGGCAGGGGCGAATGATCTGGGCGGCACGCTGATGGATGAAAGCATCACCCGTGCCGCAGGTGCCACTCATGGTCAGGAAATGACGGCGGCGGACATGCAGGCCATGGCCGATTCGCTTGGCCGCCGTCTGGTGCGGCGAACCACCCTTTACGATGCGGCTGATACGCGTTCAGCACCGCAAGGGATACTGCATGCATTTTGAGTGAACCGGGTTGGGAAAAATGGTGCCTCGGGGCGGGATCGAACCACCGACACTGCGATTTTCAGTCGCATGCTCTACCAACTGAGCTACCGAGGCATTCGCCGGGCAACGGCCCATGCACGGGCCGCCAAGCGTTTGGAGCGCCGCCTATGGCGAAGCCGCCCGATATTGGCAAGGGGGTATTCGCCCCCAATGTTCAGTCTTCCGGCGCGATTTCATCCGGCGCGGCCGGGCGCCCCGGAACCGCATAACCATCGGTAAACCAGTTGGCGAGATCGCGATCGCGGCAGCGGGCCGAACAGAAGGGCGCGAATTCCTGGCTGCGCGGGCGGCGGCAGATCGGGCAGGGGCGGGGTTTGGCGGCGGTGCTGATCATAGCGGCAACGCCTGCGCGAAGCAGCCATCGGGGGCAAGCGTATCGTCGATATTCCAGCGGATATGGCGGCCGGTCCGGCGGGCGAGTTCGGCCTCCCATCCGGGCTGGATAGCGGCCCTGACGCGGGCAGGGGCGGTTAGCAGCAGCGCGCCGGGTTCGCTCACCCGTTCCGCCCGGCGCAGGAGCAGGCGTGCGGCGGCATCTGGCCAGCGCGCCAGCAGTTCGGGGAGCGAGGCACGCTCGCGCCGGGCCACGAGCTGGACCAGCCCGAATCCGTTCATTCCGGTCCGTTCATGCGGCCAGCCGGCCAGCGCGGCAGCCAATGCGGTATCCACCGCCTTGCGATCGGCCTTTGCCTCCAGCGTCGGAAAGTCGATCACGACCGAACCCGCCAGATCAAACCGGCGGATGGCGCGGGCAACGGCGGGCACGGCGGCCAGCGCCAGCGCACGCGGCGCCAGCGAGCCATCGACATCGATCGCGGTCAGCGCGCTGGTGCGTTCTATGCAAAGCGAACCGCCCGGATAATCGACCGTGCCGTGAATCACCTCGACCCACAGCTCGTCCCATCCGGCGAAGTGCGGCACGATCCGCGCGTCGAGCGCTTCGGCCAGCGTGGGGGCAGGGCGGGGCTTGTCGCCGGTCAGGCGCGCCTGGGCACGTTTCAGCCTGCGGCCTTCCCATCGCGCGGCGCGGGTGACGATGAGGCGCAGCGCCTTACCTTCGCTGGCGGAGGCTGGCAGGCCATCGACCAGCGCCTCTTCACCATTGGCGAAGCGGGCGGTCGCGCGCGGCGAGTTTGCAGTCCGCGCAATCAGCACTGCGTCTTCCACCTGGCCGACAGCCAGGGGTCCGGGCCAGTCAAGCCGGGCAGCGACAATTTCGCCCTTGTCGATCAACACCGCGCGATGTTCGCCGATGCCTTCCTCGACCAGCCATTCAGCCAAGGCGGAAGCCCGCCGCCTTGAGCAGCGCCCGCGTTTCGAACAGTGGCAGGCCCACGACACCGGAATGGCTGCCCTGAATGCGGCTGATCAGCCCTTCGGCGCTGCCCTGAATGGCATAGCCGCCCGCCTTGCCGTGCCATTCGCCGCTGGCCAGATAGGCGTCAATTTCTTCATTACTGAGCCGCTTGAAAATGACCACGGTTTCGCTCAGCTGTTCGCGCAAGGTGCCATCCGGCCCCAGCAGGGCGATGGCGGACAGCACCCGGTGGCGCCGCCCCGAAAGCAGGCCGAGGCAGCGCCGGGCGGTTGCCTCGTCCTCCGCCTTGGGCAGGATGCGCCGGCCAAGCGCCACCACTGTGTCACCGGCCAGTACGAAGCCATCAGCGTCTGCTGCGGCCTGCGCCTTCTCGCGCGCCATGCGGCGGGCGTAATCACGCGGAATTTCCCCTTTCAGCGGGGTTTCATCGATGTCCGCGCCGCCAATGCGTGCAGGCTCAACCCCCAGCCGGGCGAGCAATTCGCGCCGACGCGGGCTGGCGGAGGCAAGGATGAGCCGGGGCGCGGCCAAGCGCCTGCCTTATTGGGGGCCGGGACCGCCCCGACCGGGCATGAAGCGATAAGTAATGCGGGCCTTGGTCAGGTCATAGGGGGTGAGTTCACAGAGTACTTCGTCCCCCACCAGCACGCGAATGCGGTTCTTGCGCATCTTGCCGGCGGTGTGGCCCAGCACTTCATGGCCATTTTCAAGCTCTACCCGGAACATCGCGTTAGGCAGCAATTCAACCACCTTGCCGCGCATTTCGAGGAGTTCTTCCTTAGCCATATTTGTCCGATACCTGTTTGCCGTTGTGCCTGTCTGGCCGCGCGCCATAGCCGCGCCACACGCAAAAGGCAAAGGAAAGCCGCATCGCGGCAGGAGTGGCGCCGCCCGCCCGAAATGCCTATCTGGCGATGATGGCCCGCACACCTGCTTCCTCGCCCGACCGCGCTTCGCCTGATCGCTTCAACGAGGATCATGCGACGGACACCATGCGGTCAAGCCAGCCCGATCTGACGGCGGGCGTGGCCGCGATCCGCGAGACGCTGGCAACGCTGCCGTCGCGCCCAGGCGTGTACCGCATGCTCGATGCGCGCGGCGATGTCCTCTATGTCGGCAAGGCGCGGGTGCTGCGCAACCGGGTGGCCAATTATACCCAGGTTGAACGTTTGCCGATCCGCCTGCAGCGCATGGTGGCCCAGACCCGGGCGATGGAAATCATCACCACGAACAGCGAGGCAGAGGCGCTGCTGCTGGAAGCGCAGCTCATCAAGCGCTTTCGCCCGGCCTACAATGTGCTGCTGCGTGACGACAAGAGCTTCCCCTTCATCCTGCTGCGGGCCGATCATGATTTTCCGCGCATCATGAAACATCGCGGCGCGCGGCGCGCCAAAGGCAATTATTATGGTCCCTTCGCCAGCGCGGGCAGCGTGAACACCACCATCAACGCGCTGCAGAAGATGTTCCTGCTGCGCAGTTGCACGGACAGCTTCTTTTCGCGGCGCGACCGGCCTTGCCTGCTTTACCAGATCAGGCGTTGTTCGGCCCCCTGCGTCGGGCGGATCGGGGCCGATGCCTATGCCGAGCTGGTGCAGGAGGCCAAGGATTTTCTCGGCGGAAGATCCAGCGCTGTGCAGCGCAAGATCGAACAGCAGATGGCGGCGGCAGCCGAAGCGCTGGATTTCGAGACAGCGGCCATGTTGCGCGACCGCCTGCGTGCGGCCACTTTCATTCAGGGGAGCCAGGCGGTAAATGCCCAGGGGCTTGGTGATGCGGATGTGTTCGCCATGGCCGAGGCGCGCGGGCAGGTGGCGATCCAGGCCTTTTTCATTCGCGGCGGACAGAACTGGGGCCATCGCGCCTTCTTTCCCACGCATACGCAGGATGTGAGCGAGGGCGAGGTGCTGGCGGGCGTGCTGGCCCAGTTTTACGAGGAAGTGCCACCGCCGCGCACTATACTGGTCGATCGCCTGCTGGATCACGCGCCGTTGCTGGAAGAGGCGCTGGGCGAGGCAGCCGGACACCGGGTGGAACTGTCAGTGCCGCAGCGCGGCGCGCGGCGCAGGCTGATTGAGCAGGCCAGCCGCAACGCAACCGAGGCGCTGGAACGCCGCCGTGCCGAACGCGGGGCCAAGGCGGCGATCTTGCGCGAGCTGGCCGATTTCCTGGAACTGGGCGAAGCGCCGCAGCGGATCGAGATCTACGACAATTCGCACATCCAGGGCGCGAAGGCGGTAGGCGGCATGGTGGTGGCGGGACCGGAGGGTTTCCTCAAAGGCCAGTATCGCAAGTTCAATATCAAAAGCGCGCAAGGCAATGACGATTTCGCCATGATGCGCGAGGTGATGCAGCGCCGTTTCGCCCGGGCGCTGGAAGAAGACCCTGACCGGGACCGGCAGGCGGGCGGGGTGGCCGTGTGGCCCGATCTGGTGCTGATTGACGGCGGCAAGGGACAGATGAGCGCGGTGCGCGATACGCTGGAGGAACTGGGGATAGAGGATGTGCCGCTGATTGCTGTCTCAAAAGGGCCGGACCGCAATGCGGGGCGCGAGGTGTTTCATTTCCCCGACGGGCGCGAAAAGACGCTGCCGCTCAATTCGCCGCTGCTGTTTTATCTCCAGCAATTGCGCGACGAGGCGCATCGCTTTGCGATTGGTGCGCACCGGCAGAAGCGCAGCCGCGCGATCCAGGCCAGCCCGCTGGACGAAATCCCCGGCATTGGCCCCGCGCGCAAACGCGCGCTGCTGCTGCACTTCGGCACCGCTGGCAAGGTGCGCGCTGCCGCGCTTGAGGATTTGCAGCGTACGCCCGGCGTCAGTGCGGGCGTGGCCCGCGCGATCTATGATTTCTATCACCCCGGCGGTTGAAGGAGCTTATCCACGCAGGCGGCGTAGCGCGCGCCAGCCCAGCGCCTTCATGCGATTGTCGGCGGGCCAGCGTCCCGGCGCGCGCGGTTTGAAACCCCAGCCCCGCAGCACGGAGTTGAAGGCGCGCGCATCAGCTTCGGCATAGCTCCATTCGCTGCGCCAGGGTATTGACAGCGAGATTGAAGGCTCTGGTCCGTTGCGCACGAAATGCGGGGCCATGACCGGCACGAACAGGCCTTCGCCGGGACCGATCGCGATTTCCAGCCCCCCGCTTTCCAGTTCGGGCCGCCAGGGCACCTCGCGCGGGCCGCCCCGGTGATAGGATTCATGTGCTTCGTCCGCGACGAAGCGCGTGTCCGTGACCGGAAACTGGGTCATCACCTTCGATCCCTTGATCTGCAGCAGGATGTTGTGCTCGGGATCGAAATGGCAGGGAGTGACCCCGCCGGGAGAGGTGACGAAAATAAAGCCTACGCGGTTTATCATCCGGCCGGTTTTGGGCGCAACCAGCGGCTCGATCTCGTCCAGCAGTTCGTTGAGCAGTGCCGCATATTCGGGATCCTGTTCGATATGGCGGATCACCGCCCAGCTGCCGGCCCGGCCGACCTGGCGGATCATTTCACCGATCGAAAGATCGCCCCGGTCGGGCTTGCCGTCCACCGCAATGGGCAGATCGGCCAGATTGTATTCGACCCCGCCTTCGGGCAGGCGTTCAGCCAGCCGGGCCAGTGGTTCGAATTCCAGCAGCTCGTGCCGGTGCAGCGTGTGCGCCAGCTTGTGCGGCACTTCGGGATAGGATCGTGCGAAGATGTCGCGCGACTGGTCAGTCAGCAGGCTCATTTCCATTTCCCTTTTCGCGTTTCGGCCCGGGCCATGACGCGGAAGATCCTGCGCCGCAGCGCTCCGCCGATGGCCACGTTGATCCGGCCAATGGGGCGGCGTTCCATCCACAGCCGGTCAATCATCGGATGATTCGCGCTGGCGCAACTGTCGCACCAGGCGATCTCCCCGCGCTCCAGCAGTTGCAGATTATACTGCTGCAGCAGGACACCGGGCGAGAAGCGCGCGTACCGCTCGTCATAAGCAGTCTTGAACGAGAAGCAGCCGGGCGGACAGATGAAGCTGGCAAGCATGGCGACCGGACGGCCATCGAGGCGCAGGGTCAGCCGTTCCAGCCTGCCGCGCTGTGCCGCGCCTTGCAGTGCATGCAGGAACAGCGAAGTGGTTGCATCCTCACCTGCAAGCGCCGATCCTTCGCGGCCTTTCCAGCCTGAAAGTTCCAGCGCCAGAAATTCGCGACCCCATTGCTCGACATTGGTGCAGCCGTCCTCCCGTTCGTACCGGACATCCCCGGCTTCGGCCAGGCGGCTTGCCTGCCGTCGCAATTCCTTGCGGCGTTTGCCGTTCAGCGCAAACCGCCAGCAAGGGGGAATGCAGCGGACCGTCCAACGGCATGTGGGTGAGATGCAGGAACAGGCCGCGTCCGGCATGGCGGTCGCACCAGTCCAGCAATGCGCGCCAGAAATGCCGTTCGCACCCTGCCGCCACCAGCGGGCTGCCGACAAAGCAGTTGCCGTGCACCCAGTTCGTCAAATTGGGCGCGGGATAGCGGTAATAGCGTGCCTGCCGCAGCAGCGGGATGATGCCGGCCATGATCCCGTCACCTTCCAGTACCAGCCAGGCGAGTTCGCCATCGGGGTCAAGGGCGCGCTGGGCGGGCAGCGCATACCAGCTTTCAAGGAAGGGGTTGGGTTCGGCGGCGCATCGCGCCAGCGCGTCCCAGCGGGCGATGTTATCCGCCGTCGCCAGTTCGGCGGGCGTGCGCAGGTGCAGGGCAAGCGGATTGGCCCAGCCGTCCATGGATGGCCGGACGGGCAGAATGCCGTCCGTTTTCAGTGCCGTTGCCGCCAAGCGCGTTAACCTCTCTCGGGACAGCTATTGCGCTGTCCGGACCGGATTAACCCCAAGCGGCAAAGGAAAGTTTAACGAACAGCGGCAGGCGCTAATTTCACGCCATCATCGATCGCTGTGCAACGCCTGTTCTTCGGCGCAGCCGCGCGTTTCGCCGTCTGCGCGCAGGCGCAACAGCCCTTCCTGCGCAACGCTGGCCACCAGCCGCCCGTCGCGGCTGAAGATGCTGCCCCGAATGAAGCCGCGCGCGCCGCCTGCCCATGGGCTTTCGGAGCGAAACAGCAGCCAATCGTCAGCGCGGAACGGTGCATGGAACCACACTGAATGATTGATCGTCGATGCAACCATCGACGGTTCACCCAGCGAAACCGGGTGCGGCATCGTCGCCGTGTCGAGCAGCAGCATGTCGCTGGCATAGGCCAGAGCGGCGCGATGGACCCGCGGATCGTCAGGCAGGCGGGACTTGGCCCGAAACCAGCTGTGTTTGAGCGCGGCGCAGTTTGAACTGGCAAAGCGATCTTCCAGTTCGACCGAACGCCAGTCGATCGGGCCGGGGCTGAGCACCACGGGGATGAATTCTAGGCCGTTCTTCGCCAGCCGGCGACGGCGCACGAAATCTTCTTCAAGCGCTTCGGGCGGGGTGACCTGCGGCATCGGCACCTGCTGGTGCGAAAAGCCTTCGTCGGCGCAATGAAATGACGCGGTGAGATTGAGGATGACATTGCCATCCTGCTGGGCGGTGACCCGGCGGTTGGAAATGCTGCGCCCGTCAAAGTCCCGCAGGATCTGGTAATCAATCGCCGCCTGACGGTTGCCACTGCGCAGGAAATAGCAATGCAGCGAATGAGCGGATCGATCTTCGCAAACGGTCAGTTCAGCCGCAGCCAGCGCCTGGGCGATCACTTGCCCGCCAAAGACCCGGCCAGCCCCGCCCCTGGCGCGTCGGCCCTGAAACCGATCGGCCCCGCGCGGCTCCATATCGAGCAACAGGACCAGGTCTGCGACCAATTGTTCCGGAGTATGCTGCATCTCCATCGCTCACATGTGCGCCCGTTTGCGGCGAGTCGTCAATGGCAAGTATTGGATTTGCGTGCTTTGCAAGATGCTGCAGTGCAGCATTGTGGATAAGTGCAGGCAGCAAAAACCCCGCCCGGATCGCTCCGGACGGGGTCGATGCCCGGTCAGTGTCCCGACGGGATCAGTGCGCAGCAAGCGCGGCGAGCAGCAGCAGCGCCACGATGTTGGTGATCTTGATCATCGGGTTGACGGCAGGGCCGGCGGTATCCTTGTAAGGATCGCCGACCGTGTCGCCGGTCACCGCGGCCTTGTGTGCCTCGGATCCCTTGCCGCCGTGATTGCCGTCTTCGATGTACTTCTTGGCGTTGTCCCATGCGCCGCCGCCGGCAGTCATGGAAAGCGCCACGAACAGACCGCCGACGATCACGCCCAGCAGCAGCGCACCCAGCGCGGCAAAGCCGTTGGCCTGGCCCGCCACCGCAGTGATGACGAAATAGACCACGATCGGCGCCAGCACCGGCAGCAGCGAGGGGATGATCATCTCCTTGATCGCGGCCTTGGTGACCAGATCGACCGTGCGGGCATAGTTCGGCTTCGATGTGCCGGCCATGATGCCGGGATCGTTGCGGAACTGGTCACGCACATCCTTGACCACGTCGCCAGCCGCACGGCCCACCGCCGTCATGCCCATCGAACCGAACAGATAGGGCAGCAGCGCGCCCAGCAGCAGGCCGACGATGACATAGGGGTTTTCGAGGCTGAAATTGACTTCGAGGTTCGGGAAGAACTCCTTGAGGTCAGTGGTGTAGGCGGCGAACAGCACCAGCGCGGCAAGCCCCGCCGATCCGATGGCATAGCCCTTGGTCACGGCCTTGGTGGTGTTGCCCACCGCGTCGAGCAGGTCAGTCTTTTCACGCACGCTGTCGTCGAGCCCGGCCATTTCGGCGATGCCCCCGGCATTGTCCGTCACCGGCCCGTAAGCGTCGAGCGCAACGACCATCCCGGCCAGCGCCAGCATGGCGGTGGCGCCATAGGCGATGCCGATCAGACCCGCCAGCTGGTGCGCGATGATGATGCCCGCCACGATCACCAGCGTGGGCAGTGCGGTCGATTCAAGGCTGATCGCCAGGCCCTGGATCACATTGGTGCCATGGCCCGTTTCCGAAGCCTTGGCGATGGAGCGGACCGGGCGGAAGCCGGTGCCGGTGTAATATTCGGTGATCCAGATGATGAGGCCGGTGATGACCAGACCCAGCAGCGAACAGTAGAACAGCGACCGTCCGTTGAATCCGGTTTCACCGATCGGTGCCTCCATGCTGCCCAGCGCATAGTTCGTGGCGAACCAGATCGCCGGAATGGCCAGAACGGCGGATACGAGGAAGCCCTTGTACATCGCGCCCATCACATTCGTGCCGCCGCCGAGGCGGACGAAGTAGGTGCCGATGATGCTGGTGACGATGCACACGCCGCCGATCAGCAGCGGCAGCGCCATCAGCGGTTCGAGCAGCGCACCCGTGCCCTTGAGCAGCAGCGCGGTCAGCACCATGGTGGCGCCGACGGTGACGACATAGGTTTCGAACAGGTCGGCGGCCATGCCTGCGCAGTCGCCCACATTGTCGCCCACATTGTCGGCGATCACGGCGGGGTTGCGCGGATCGTCTTCGGGAATGCCCGCTTCGACCTTGCCGACCAGATCGGCGCCGACGTCAGCGGCCTTGGTGAAGATGCCGCCGCCCAGACGCGCGAAGATGGAAATCAGCGAAGCGCCGAAGGCCAGTGCGACCAGGCCGTCAACCACGGTGCGATCATCGCCGCCGATGGAATAGCCACCGGGGCCGGTGAGATACCAGTAGAACACCGCAATCGCGAGCAGCGCGAGGCCCGCCACGAGCAGGCCGGTGATCGCACCGGCGCGGAACGCCAGCGTCAGCCCGTCCTGCAGGCCCTTCTGGGCCGCGGCAGCGGTGCGCACATTGGCGCGCACGGAAATGTTCATGCCGATGAAGCCGGCGACGCCTGAAAGGATCGCGCCGATGATGAAGCCGGTGGCCGAAATCGGGCCGAGCGCCAGGGCGACGATAACCGCCACGACCACGCCGACAATGGCGATGGTGGTGTACTGGCGCTTCAGATAGGCTTGCGCACCTTCCTGAATGGCTGCGGCGATTTCCTGCATTTTTTCGTTACCGGCAGAAGCGCCGAGAACCTGGCGGCTGGTTACGAAGCCGTACACGACGGCAAGCAGCCCCAGACAAATTGCGATGACGACGAGGTTCACGCGTTCCCCCTATTTTTTGAATGTTCCAATCCCAAATCCGCCCTGTTTGACGCGGACCGCAGGTGGCTAATGGCCGGGCCAGACAAGCGCAAGCCCAAACCGGCGAAAATGAGGGATTTTACGCCGTTTTCCTGACTAGTGCCGGTATCCGATCCCGTCGGCGGGGGTAAGCGCCGTGCCGTCGAGCCGGAGGGCGGCGCCATTTTTCTGCGTCACCCTGCCTATTGCGCTTGCCGCAACCGCAGGGTGGAAACCTTCGGGCAGGGTGAACAGCAGTTCGTAATCATCGCCCCAGCGGATGCATTCTTCGAGCCGGGCAGGATCGGCCACCGGCAGGCGATCCCTGACCAGCTCAATCGTCACGTCGCTCGCTGTCGCCATGCGCCAGCAATCGAGCAGCAGCCCGTCGGACACATCCATCATCGCCCCGACATGCGGCGCCAGCGCCAGGCCTTCGGCCAGACGGGGGACAGGGCGGGCAAAGGCCCCGGCAAATTCTGCCTGGCCTTCAAAGCCCAGCATTGCGCGCCCCAGCGTGCCGGTCACCCACACGACCTCGCCCGGCCGGGCGTTGCGCCGGTCCGGCACGGGGACATGTGTGGCGCGGCCGATGGCGGTGACGCCAAAGCAGCGTGCGCCCTTCGCGCGGATCGTGTCGCCGCCCAGCAGCGGCAGGTTGAACGCTTCCAGCACATCACGCAGGCCCGCCACGAAACCTGCATCATCCTCGCCCAGCGCATAGCCGAGCAGAATGCCGAGCGGTTCGGCGCCCTTTGCCGCAAGGTCGGACAGGTTCACCGCGACCAGTTTCCAGGCAAGGTCGGCCATGTCGGCATCGGCGGGAAAATGGGTTCCCTGCGCCATCATGTCATGCGTCAGGATCAGCGTTTCGCCGCCGATTTCCAGCACCGCCGCGTCATCATCCAGCCCGCGTGCGGCGGGATGAGCGGCGAGCGCGCGCAGCGCATCGATGAACTTCAATTCATTCGCCATGCTGCACCAGTCCTGCCCGCGCGACCGGGTTCAGCGTGCGGAATGTGCCGAACGGTCAGCTCCGCACCGCCTTCGCCACGGCGTCCAGCACGCCGTTGACGAATTTCGCTTCCCGCTCGTCAAAGAACGCATGCGCGACGTCGAGATATTCGCTGATCGCGCTGGCCGTGGGCACATCTGCGCGCGCCACCAGTTCATATGTGCCGGCGCGCAGAATCTGCAACATCGTCCGGTCAAGCCGGGCGAGCGTCCAGCCGGCGGCAAGCCGTTCGGCCAGCAGCCCGTCAATCTCGTCGCGGCGCGCGTCGACCCCTTTGACGATATCGTCAAAGAAGCTGACTTCAGCATCGGCCAGCCGTTCGTCCTCGATCTCTGCACCCAGCCGGTGCTGGTGGAATTCATCCAGCAGCTGCACCAGCGGGGTACCTTCCATCGCCTGCTGGTAAAGCGCCTGGACCGCCGCAAGCCGGGCGGCGGAACGGGCGAGGGCGCGTGCATTCCTGCTCATTTCAGGCGCAGCTCCACGGATTGGGCATGGGCCGGAAGGCCTTCTGCATGGGCCAGCGCGACCGCCGCCGGGCCGATCGCCTGCAGAGCCGCCTGATCGAGGCTGATGAAACTGGTGCGTTTCATGAAGTCGAGCACGGACAGGCCCGAAGCGAAGCGCGCGCGCCGCCCGGTGGGCAGGACGTGATTGGGCCCGGCGACATAATCGCCGACCGCTTCCGGGGTCAGCCGGCCCAGGAACACGCTGCCCGCATGCCGGATTTCGTTCATCAGCGCTTCGGGCTCGTCCACCGCCAGCTGGACATGTTCCGCTGCCAGCGCATTGGCCAGCGCCGGGGCTTCATCAAGGCTGGCGACTTCGATGATGACGCCATGCGTGTTCCAGCTCGCGCTCGCCACCGTCTTGGTGGCCAGCATCGCCGCCTGCACTGCGACCCGGTCAGCGACGACATCGGCGAAGACCGGATCGTCAGTAATCAGGATGGATTGTGCCGACGGATCATGCTCGGCCTGGCTCAGCAGGTCAGCGGCGATCCAGTCCGGATCGTTCCGGCCATCGGCGATGACCAGAATTTCGCTTGGCCCGGCAACCATGTCGATCCCGACTACCCCGTAAAGCTGGCGTTTCGCCTCGGCCACCCACGCGTTTCCGGGGCCGGTGACGACATCGACCGGGCGAATGCGCGCGGTGCCATAAGCAAGCGCGGCCACGGCCTGCGCCCCGCCGACCCGCCAGATTTCATCCACCCCGGCAATATGTGCGGCGGCCAGAACCAGTGGATTGACCTGCCCGTGCGGGGTGGGGGTGACGACTACCAGCCGGTCCACCCCTGCGACCCTGGCGGGTATCGCGTTCATCAGCAGGGACGAGGGATAGGCGGCCCGCCCGCCCGGAACGTAAAGCCCGGCTGCGTCAACCGCGCGCCAGCGTGCGCCCAGCCGCACGCCCGCCGCATCAGTGGCGTCGCGGTCTGCAGGCCTCTGCGCTTCGTGATAGGCGCGGATGCGCGATGCGGCCAGTTCCAGCGCGGCCCGCAGTTCCGGGTCCAGCGCATCGCAGGCCGCGCGGCATTGTTCGGCGGTGATCAGCCAGTCAGCCTCTGCCGCCAGCTGGTAATGGTCGAAGCGGGCGGTATATTCGGCCAGCGCGTCGTCCCCGCGCTGGCGCACTTCGCCAAGGATCAGCGAGACGTCGCGCGCGACATCATCATCGCTTTCGCGCCGATCCGCCACCAGCCTGGCGAAGGCCTTGGCAAAGCCGGCCTCGCTGGTTGCAAGGCGCAGCATCAGGCGGCCTTGCCCGCTGCGGCAATGGCGCGAAAGGCATCGACCAGCGCGCCGACCCGTTCGTCCGTCTTCAGTGCCGCGCGATTGACCACCAGCCGCGCCGAAATCGCGATGATCCGGTCCGTTTCGACCAGGCCATTGTCCTTCAGCGTCTGCCCGGTCGACACCAGGTCCACGATCCGCCCGGCCAGGCCAAGGCCGGGAGCAAGCTCCATCGCGCCGTTCAGCTTGACGCATTCGGCCTGGATGCCCCGGCTTTCGAAGTGGCGGCGGGTCAGGTTGGGGTACTTGGTCGCCACGCGCAGATGGCTGACATGGCCCTGCGCGCTGCCTGTTCCTGCCCGGTCGGCAGGTTCGGCAACGGAGAGGCGGCAATGGCCGATGTCGAGATCCACCGGGGCGTAGAGTTCGGGATAATTGAATTCTTCCACTACGTCCGAACCGACAATGCCCATCTGCGCCGCGCCATGGGCCACGAAGGTCGCGACATCGAAGGCGCGCACGCGGATGATCCGCATGGCCCCGTCTTCGCTGGCGAAGCTCAGCGCGCGGTTCTTCTTGTCGTGAAAGGCGGCTTCGGGAACGATGCCGGCGCGCGCCATCACGGGCAGCGCCTCGTCCAGAATACGCCCCTTGGGCACGGCGAATGTCAGCGGCTTTTGCATAGCGGGGCGCACTTAGGCCGGGCGCGGCCAAAGGGCAATGGGCGCGCGGAATTACTCGCCCGGCGCGCTTGCCCTGATGGCCAGGGCGTGAACCCGCTCGCCCGGAATGTCGCCCAGCGCCCGATTGACCATGCGCTGGCGTTCGAGCCGCGATTTTCCGGCAAACTGGGCGCTTTCGATCACCACGGTGAAATGGGATTCACCGCTGCCGTCATCGCCGGAATGGCCGCGATGCGTGGCGCTGTCATTGATCACATCCAGCCGGTCCGGCGCGAATGCGGCGTTCAGGGTTGCTTCGATTTCCTGCTCGATCGGTCCGGCCATAATTGCAAATCCTCAATTTTCGGGTCTTCCAATATAGGCGCTCGCTCGCCATGCTAAAGGCCTTATGCGTGACAGGTTCCACGGACGGATCGAGAGTGACGGACGCGATTGCGAGGCTCCGGGCTGCACCGAGCCGGGCGAATTCCGTGCCCCCGGCAGCCGCCGGCCCGGTTTTGACGGGCCGGGCGACTGGCGCTGGTTCTGCCTCGATCATGTGCGCGAATTCAACGCCGGATATGACTGGTTCGAGGGGATGAGCGCACAGGAAATCCTGCGCGCGCAATCGCCGGTGGCCGGCTGGCAGACCGAAAGCCGGACCTTTCGTTCCGATGCGGGGGCGGGCGCCATGCCACGCTGGGCGGATTTCGATGATCCGCTGGATGCGATCGGTGCGCGCGCATCCGCAATTCGCCGCCGGACCGCGCGCAATGATGAGAATGCGCAGGCCTTCGCCCGCTTTTCCGGGCCGGAGCGCGAGGCGCTGACGATGATGGGGCTGGGCGGCGATGCCGACCGCACCGCGCTGCGCCGCCGCTATTCCGAACTGGTGCGGCGCTATCACCCCGACCGCAATGGGGGTGACCGGCGGCACGAAGCGCATCTTGGCCGGGTGGTGGAGGCCTATCAGTTGCTCAGGAAAAGCCGCGCCCTGGGCTGACACGGTCTGAAATTCAGGGGCCGCGCGTCTTTCCGATCAGTTCATTGTCGATGGCCTTGGCCGCCTTGTAGGCCGGGCGTGCCTGCAACCGTTCGGCATAGGCGACAAAGGCTTCGCGCGGGGGGATCGTGCCGAAGGTCAGCCCCCAGTCCACCTGGCTGCCGACATAGACATCGGCCATGGTGAAGCGGGCACCGCAGACATAGTCATGCGCCCCAAGCCAGCCGTCCAGCGTATCCATCGTGCGTTCGAAACTGCCGAAACCCAGCATGCCCTGCTTCTGCGGGTCGCGTTCTTCCCAGCCCATGAATCTGGAGATCACGGCCTGTTCCAGCGGGCCGGCCGCAAAGAACAGCCAGCGCAGGTAATCCGCGCATTCGGTGTCACTGGGGCCAAGCTGGCGTTCGGGGTGCATTTCAGCCAGATAGGCCCAGATCGCGGCGCATTCGCTCACCACCCGGTCACCTTCTTCGGCATGGTGAATGATGACCGGCACCTTGCCCATGGGATTGGCGGCGATCAGCGCGGCCGGCTTGTCCGCCCAGTCAACCAGCACCGTTGCATATTCCGCGCCCGCTTCATGCAGCGCCCAGCGCGCGATCTGCCCGCGCGACATCGGATTGGTGTAAAAGGTGTAATGCGGCATGGCCATCTGTCCCGGTTATCATGAGTGCAGCCTGCAGGATAGATTTGACTGCGCGATGACGGGTCTTGCGCCAAAGCCTGTTGCGGCGGCGCGCCTGCGCCGCTAGGCGAAGCAGCACGATGAACCAGATGGCCCATTCCCCTTCCGACCCGCATGGCGGTGAAACGCTGCTGCCTGCGCCCGACACCGAAATCAGCGTGCGCGAGCTGTTCGGGATCGACATCGACATGAAATGCCCCGCCTTTTCCCAGGCGGACGAACGGGTACCCGACCTTGACGAAAGCTATGTGTTCGATCCGGACACCACGCTCGCGATCCTGGCGGGCTTTGCCTATAATCGCCGGGTGATGGTGCAGGGCTATCACGGCACCGGCAAATCGACTCACATCGAACAGGTGGCCGCGCGGCTCAAATGGCCTTGCGTGCGGATCAATCTGGATGCGCATATCAGCCGCATCGACCTGATCGGGCGCGATGCCATCGTGCTGCGCGACGGGTTGCAGGTCACCGAATTTCGCGAAGGGTTGCTGCCCTGGGCGTTGCAGACGCCGACCGCGCTGGTGTTCGATGAATATGACGCGGGCCGGCCCGATGTGATGTTCGTGATCCAGCGCGTGCTGGAAACCGAAGGCAAGCTGACCCTGCTGGACCAGAACCGGATCATTCGCCCCAACCCCTATTTCCGGTTGTTCGCCACCGCCAACACGGTGGGGCTGGGCGATACCAGCGGGCTGTATCACGGCACGCAGCAGATCAACCAGGGCCAGATGGACCGGTGGAGCCTGGTGGTGGGCCTCAATTACCTGCCCGCCGAAACCGAACAGCAGATCGTGGCCGCCAAGGCGCCTGAAGCGGACGCGGCCACCATCGCCAATATGGTGCGGGTGGCGGACCTGACCCGGCAGGGCTTCATCAATGGCGATATCTCCACGGTGATGAGCCCGCGCACGGTGATCAACTGGGCGCAGAACACCGCGATCTTCAAGGATGTGGGCTTCGCCTTCCGCCTGACCTTCCTTAACAAGTGCGACGAAGCGGAACGGATGCTGGTGGCGGAATATTACCAGCGCGTGTTCGGCACGGAATTGCCGGAAAGCGTCGTCGGGAAGGGGTAGCACTTCTGGCGGCGTTTACTCGCGGCTGCAGCAATGGCGCAGCGTCCGATAGTGCAGGTTTTTGACCAAGAGCTGCCGGTCCGGACACGACGACAAATCAGACAGTGCCGGATTGGGCTGACGAACAGGATTGATTTTGACTCACTGACTAATTTTCTCCGCTTGAAGACACCGAAAAATAATACGACACTGCTTTTTCCTTTTCGCTCAGTCTGGGATAATTGTTATGACGATTACGCTGCCCGCCAATGCACCGAAAAGCACGCCTGAGGCTTTTGAATATGTGGGGTCTATGGGGCCACGGGTTACAATTGACGACCTCAAGATACTTGCTCTCGTTGAAGCATTAGGATTGGAACTCTACGCCAAAATGGCGGAAGGGACTGACAATCAGGCTGTGCAGGATCTTCTGATGGAAAACGGGCGCGAAGAGCTGCTTCATGCAGAGCGTGTCAGTCAGGCCATTGAGATTCTGACTGGCGAACCTTTCCCGATCCCGCCGATCGATCAAAATCCGATCTACACGCCATTGCCAGTTTCCGAAGTGACAAGGGATTCGCTGGGCAAACTGGCCGAGGCCGAGTTTGCAGGCCAAGATCTCTACGCTGGTATTGCTGCAAGTTTCGACAATGCTGACGCCAAGGCGCTGTTCCTGCAAAACGGCAAGGAGGAAGCTGAGCACGGCAACCGTCTGGCTAAGGCTGCAAAACTGCTATGATCCAAACGGGGCAGTACCGCAGCACTTTCGTTGGCTCGAGAATGAAAAGCGGCACTTGGATAGCTATGTCATGACTTGGCCAAGAAGTCTGTCTTGTAGAGTTGTACCTCGCATGACAGATCCCCTCCCACGGATATTCACAAACAATTTTTGTCGATCCCGCTCCGTCTCCTCGGCAAGGGAGATCCAGACGTTTCTTGCATTTCTATGTTTGCGGAATGATAATAAAATGCCTCAAACGCCTGCGCGGATGGCTATGCGGAGAATACACGAATGTCCTATACGCTGATCAACGCCCGCCCCAGCCCTTATGGGCGTAAGGTCGCCATCGCGCTTCGCGAGAAGGGACTTGACTACGAGGTGGAATACGACCGGCCCTGGAACGAAGGGACCCGAACGCCGGATTTTAATCCGGTCGAGCAGCTTCCGATCCTGGTCACAGAGAGCGGCAAGCCGGTTTACGATTCTCCCTACATTCTCGAGTGGCTGGAGGTACGCCATCCGGAGCCAGCCCTTGTCCCGACCGATGCCGACGGTCGTCTCGAAACCAAAAAGCGACAGATGCTCGGCGAGCGTCTGCTGGACTTTGCCGGTGTGCTGATGTTCGAGGTCAATCGCGAGCACCAGAGTCAGCCCTGGATAGACCGCCACGCCCGCAAGGTGCTGGGGGCGCTGGGCGAGCTCGAACGAATTTACACGGATGGGAGACCCGGCATTCTGCCCGTCGACCTTGGCGACATCGCCGTCGTAACGACTCTTGACCTTCTGGAGTTCGTGGTTGCCGACGGTATCGTGCCGGACATAGAGGTCATGCACTGGCGCGGCATATATCCTGCATTGACTTCGCTAGTGGAAAAGCTCGATCAGCGACCCTCGTTCGCCGCCACGATGCCGGAGCACATGGAGTTTCGCATGAGTGATACCCTCGCCTGACCTCGTGGACTCTGCCGATTCTGAATGAAAAACCTCGCCGGGCGAGCGGAGGCTCGAGCGAGCAATCTTATGCATCCGAAGCAGAAACAGCGAGCCACCCTTCCATCGAGGAAGTTCGGAAGCGGTGCACGGTGTGCAGCAACTGAAAGTGATTACCGCAACAGTCGCAACGTCAGCCTTCCCCGACATCGCAGGCTTGTGATCCCATCCTGCGACCGCTTGAAACCGGACATTCAATTTGTACTGACTGCCCGGTATCCTAAACCGGGTACATCGCTTCCACGAAATAAAGCCCTTCCGGCGGGGCGTTGAGGCCCAGCGCCTGCCGGTCCCGCGCCGTCAGCGCTTCTGGCACCTGTTCCTCACGCCACTGGCCAAGGCCCACCAGGGCCAGCGTGCCGACCATGCTGCGCACCTGATGGTGCAGGAAACTGCGCGCCGCCGCCTCTATCAGCACCGTCTCGCCCTCGCGCCGCACATCCAGTCGGTCCAGCGTCTTGACCGGGTCAGCCGCCTGGCAATGGGCGGAGCGGAAGGTAGTGAAATCATGGCGGCCCACCAGCGCCTGCGAGGCGCGCTGCATCGCCGAGTGATCCAGCGGACGGGTGACGTGCCAGGCACGGTTCTTTTCCAGCGTCAGCGGCGCACGGCGATTGGCGATGCGATAGATGTAGCGCCGCCCCACACAGGAAAAGCGCGCGTGCCAGCCATCTGCCACCGCTTCGCACGCCAGCACCGCGACGGGGGCGGGACGCAGATGATGGTTCAGCGCCTCCATCAGGCGGAACGGAGCGATGTCCCTGGCAAGATCGATATGCGCGCGCATGGCCAGCGCGTGGACCCCGGCATCAGTGCGGCCCGCCGAGTGCAGCACAGCCCGCTCTCCCGTGACCGCGAAAGCGGCATCCTCCACTGCCTGCTGCACGCTGGGCCCGTGCGCCTGCCTTTGCAGGCCCATGAAAGGGGTGCCGTCAAATTCGAGAGTGAGGGCGAAGCGGGTCACCCGATCACGCTCCCAACGGGGATTGCGCGGCCGCGCAGCAACTCCGCCGTCGCCATCGCCGGTTTTCCCGCGCGCTGAATCAGCGTCGGGCGGATGGCCCCTTCGCCACAGGCGATGGTCAGTTGATCGTCAAGTACGGTGCCGGGGTTGCCCGCCGCACTTGCGATCGAGGCCTTAAGAACGCGATACCGTTCGCCATCCAGTTCGAAAAAGGCCCCGGGCGCAGGGGCAAAGGCGCGGATCTGCCGTTCCACGCATTCGGCGTCGCGGGCAAAGCCGATCCGCGCTTCGGCCTTGTCGATCTTGGGCGCGTGGCTTGCTTGCGCATCGTTCTGCGGCACGGGATGCAGCAGCGGCAGGTCGATCAGCGTGCCAACCATCAGCTGCGCGCCCAGTTCGGCCAGTTCCTCGGTCAGTTCGCCCGCCGTCTTGTCTTCCACGGGCGTGCGCACCGTCGCCAGCATTGGCCCGGTATCGAGCCCCTGCTCCATCTGCATGATGGTAACGCCGGTCACGGCATCTCCCGCCAGGATCGCGCGCTGGATCGGTGCTGCCCCGCGCCAGCGCGGCAGAAGCGAGGCATGGACGTTGAGGCAGCCATGCCTGGGCGCTTCCAGCACCGGCACGGGCAGCAGCAGTCCGTAAGCGGCGACCACGGCCACATCGGCATTCAGCGCGGCGAAATCGGCCTGGACCTGCGGATCGCGCAGGCTGGCGGGGCAGCGGGCCGGGATATGGCGAATTTCCGCTTCAAGCTGCACGGGCGAAGGTTGCAGCTGCTTGCCCCGCCCGGCGCGGCGCGGCGGCTGGGTATAGACGGCCACGATCTCGTGCCCCGCTTCATGCAGCGCGGCCAGCGTCGGCACCGCGAATGCGGGTGTGCCCATGAAGATGATGCGCATAAGCCTGTGCGAAGCCTTTTGTGACCGGGCTTCACGCCCTATCTGGCAGACCATGGTATCGCAAGAGATCGAAAGCCTCGCCGCCGCGCTCGCCCGTCTGCCCGGGCTGGGGCCGCGCTCCGCCCGCCGCGCGGTGCTGTGGCTGGTGAAGCGGCGCGAAACCTCGCTCGTGCAATTGCTGGAGGCATTGACCGCCGTGCGCGAAACGCTGGTGGAATGCGCCACCTGCGGCAATGTCGATACGCGCGACCCCTGCGGCCTGTGCGCCGATTCCCGCCGCGATCCGCGCGCGCTGTGCGTGGTGGAAGATGTGGCGGATTTGTGGGCGCTTGACCGGGCGAAGCTGTTTACCGGACGCTATCACGTGCTGGGCGGGCGGCTTTCCGCGCTCGATGGCGTGCGGCCCGAAGACCTGTCCATTGGCAGACTGCTTGACCGGGTGCGGGCCGGCGGCATTGACGAAGTGGTGCTGGCCATGAACGCCACGCTGGAAGGGCAGACCACCGCGCATTACATCGCCGAACGGCTGGAAGGACTGCCGGTGCGGATCACGCAGCTGGCGCATGGCCTGCCGGTGGGGGGCGAACTCGATTATCTGGATGAAGGGACACTGGCCCAGGCGCTGAGAGCGCGGCGGCCGGTTGCCTGAATGGCTTGCGAAGCGCTCGCATCGCACTTATCTGGCCGTCATGGCTATACGTGAAATCCTGGAAGTGCCGGACCCGCGGCTCAAGACCGTCTCGACGCCCGTAGACTGCTTTGATGACGATCTGCGTGCGCTTGTCGATGACATGTTCGAAACCATGTATGACGCGCCGGGCATCGGCCTTGCCGCCATTCAGGTGGGGGTGCCGCTGCGCGTGCTGGTGATCGATCTCCAGCCCGAGGATGAAGAGGCTGAGCCGGTTCCGTGCGATCACGATGGCCATCACCATCACCACCAGCCGACGAAGAAGGAACCGCGCGTCTTCATCAACCCGGAAATTCTCGATCCTTCGCCGGACTTCAGCATCTATCAGGAAGGGTGCCTGTCCGTGCCCGACATTTATGCCGAGGTGGAACGCCCCGCCGCTTGCCGCGTGCGCTGGCAGGACCTTGATGGCAACGTCCATGAAGAGGCGATGGAAGGGCTGATGGCCACCTGCATCCAGCACGAGATGGACCATCTGGAAGGGGTGCTGTTCATCGATCACCTCTCGCGGCTCAAGCGGAACATGGCGATCAAGAAGGTGGAAAAGGCGCGCAAGGCGGCGTGATCCGAGCGATCGGGGAAAACCCTGAGAAGTCTCTGGCGTTCCCGCTCCGTTCCGCCTAGACTGGCGCAATGGACCCGACCTTGTTTGCGCTGATCTCCCTGTTTCTCGGCCTTGGCTGCGGGCTTGCCCTGGGCTGGTTTTTCGCTTCCAGGCCAGTGGCGGAATGGCGTGAACGCCATGCGCAGCGCGATGGCGAAGTGCGGCAGCTGGATGAAAAATTCCGGCAGGCGATCACTGATCTTGCCAGTGCGAGCGAACGGGCGGCGCGGGCAGACGGGCTCGAAGCGGAGCTGCGCGGGGTGCGCGAGGAAAACTCCGCATTGCGCGCCCAGGCCGCCGGTTTTGCCGAACAGAAACGCATCCTTGAAGAATCGCGGGAAAAACTGCTCAAGGAATTTGAGAATACTGGTGCTCAAGTTCTTGGAAAAGCGCAGGAAGCATTTCTTGCCCGGGCGAATGAGCGGTTTGGCCACGCCGAGAAATCCAGCAAGGAAGCGGTCGCCGCCCTGCTGGAGCCGGTCAGCCAGCGGCTGAAGAATTATGAGGAGCAGGTGGCGGCGCTGGAATCGAGGCGCGTCGATGCCTTTGGCCAGCTGCATGGCGTGATCGAGGAATTGCGCAAGGGGCAGGATGCGGTGCGCGCCGAGGCGCAGCGGCTGGGCAATTCACTCAGCAACGCGCCCAAGGCGCGCGGACGCTGGGGCGAACAGCAGCTGAAGAACGTGCTCGAACAATGCGGCCTGTCGCAGCACACCGATTTCCTTCTGGAACAATCGATTGAAACGGATGAAGGGCGCTTGCGGCCCGATGCGATCGTCCGCATTCCGGGCGGCAAGCTGCTGGTGATCGATGCGAAAGTTTCGCTTAACGCCTATCAGATGGCGTTTGAGGCTGACGAGGATGGCGCACGCGATGCTGCGCTGGCGGATCATGTCCGGTCCATGCGGGCGCATGTCCAGCAACTGGGTGCAAAATCCTACCAAAGCCAGTTCGAGGATGCGCCTGATTATGTGGTGATGTTTGTTCCGGGCGAGCACTTCGTGGCGGCGGCGCTGGAGAAGGATCCCGAGTTGTGGGATTTTGCATTTCGTAACAAGGTACTGCTGGCAACTCCTACCAATCTCGTTGCGATCGCGCGCACGGTCGCACAGGTCTGGCGACAGGACGGGCTGGCGCGCGAGGCGCAGGAAATCGGCCGGATGGGTGCGGAGCTTTACGATCGCCTGGCAGTGAGCGCCGAACATTTGAAGCGCGTAGGCTCCGGGCTTGAAACAGCGGTGGGCAATTACAACAAGTTCGTCGGCAGTTTCGAACGCAACGTGCTCTCATCTGGTCGGCGGCTGGCGGACAAGGGCATCGAGATCGGCAAGCGCGAGATTGACGACGTGCCGCTGGTCGAAGGCGCACCGCGTTATGGCGCCGCAGATGGAGAATCGGTCGCGCCGCGACTGGTTGACGCGGCCAATGACCGGCCTGACGATATGGGAGGCACGAAGGAGTCCGGATAATGCGTTACTGTCTCCAGATCATCTGCGCAGCGGCGTTGCTGTCCAGTTGTTCAGCCAGCTCCGATGATGGGCAGCAGGCGGGGCCGCAAGCGCCGTCCAGTGCGAACGAGGGGCCGGTCGCCCCGCCCAAAAGCCCCGGCGAAGCGCTTGTCACCCGCCTGACCTGGCCCAAACCGCCGCACGGCGATTTCGCGCCACAGGAAGATTGCGCAAGGCTGCAAGGCAGCTATGCGTTCCGAATCGCGCTTGCTGATGCGGTTCTGGCGCGAGACACTGATCGCTTCACGGCGCTCGTCGCGGATGATGTGACACTGGATTTTGGCGGGGGTGCGGGCAAGGCGGAACTCGTCCGCCGCCTGAATGACGGGGCCTTTGCCATGTGGGACCGGCTGGAGGCCTTGCTTGCGCTCGGATGCGGGAGTGACCGAGCGGATTATCTGGTAATCCCGTCATTCTTCATCCGCGATATCGGCGCAAGCGATTCCTTCAAGGCGATGGTGGTGACAGGTTCAGACGTGCCGTTGCTCGAATCGGCGGAACAGGGCGCCAGGCCTGTGCGAACGCTTTCCTGGGAACTGGTGGAACTGGTACGCAGCCTGAAACCGGACAAGCCCTATCAACTGGTGACGGCCAGCGCGGATGGCGAGACTGGCTATGTCGCTACATCCAGCCTGCGCTCACTGCTCGATTACCGCCTGCTTGCCGAACGGCGCGAGGGGAAATGGAAGGTTACCGCGCTGATTGCGGGGGATTGATCCGCTCCATCCTTGCGTCATGCCCGTTGGAAAGCAGCGTCAGCCGGTCCTCCTCCAGCGCGATCCGCGGGGCAGAGGCGAGCAGGGCGCTTAACGCCTTTTCCTGCTGCCATACGGGGCCTTCGCAGTAGATTTCTGTCTGGATCAAAGGTCCTGCGACCAGCCGCCCATTCTCGACCCGCCAGGGGCCGCTGATGCCATTGCAGCCGATATTCGCCGCCAGCTGGCCGCTCTTGAATTCCAGCCGCGTCTTGCCGGGATCGGCGGTCGCGTCGCCATCAATCGCGGTGATGGTCCATCGGCTGCCGGCCAGCGCATCGTCTGTTTCCGTCTTCAGCGAACAACCGGCGAGCAGGAACAGGGCAAGGGCTGTGAGGGCGCGCATCCCGGCCTGTCTTGCATCCGGCGGCTGAGCGTTGGCTGAACAGTCAGCCCCCGATGCTGGCGAGCACCTCGTAAGCCAGCACCGCGCCCGCCACGGCCGCATTCAGGCTGTCCGCCCGGCCGCGCATGGGCATGGTGACGCGCAGGTCGCAGGCACGCTCATACGCTTCGGGGAGCCCGCGCGATTCATTGCCGACAAGGATGAAGCAGGGCGCCGCATAGGGGGCGCTGCGATAGGGCAGGGCATCGCGCAGCGAGGCTGCCACCAGCTGTCCCGGCCCGCCGCGAAGCCAGGCGATGAATTCATCCCAGCTTGCCTGGGCCACGCGCTGCGTGAAGATCGCGCCCATGCTGGCCCGCACCGCCTCCACCGAGAAGGGATCGGCGCAATCGTCAATCAGGATCAGCCCGCCCGCGCCCACGGCATCGCCCGTGCGTAGCAGCGTGCCCAGATTGCCGGGGTCGCGCAGCGCCTGAGCGACCAGCCAGATCGGCGCGCGATCGCGATCAACCTGCTGCAACGATGTATCGAATTCCGCGAAGACGCCGGCTACGGCCTGCGGATTGTCCTTCCCGGTGATCTTGGCCAGCACTTCTTCGCTGGTCTCGATCACTTCGCCGCCTGCGGCCAGCACGTCGGATTCCAGTGCGTCCAGCAGGTCATGAGGATCGCGCCCACTCGCCATGACGAGCTGTTCGGGCAGAATGCCGGATTCGCGCGCATCCGTCAGCAGGCGCAGGCCTTCAGCCAGGAAGCGGCGTTCGCGGCGGCGGTGCTTCTTGTCGCGCAAGGCCCTGAGCGCCTTGACCGTGGGGTTGGAAAATCCGGTTATCGAGCGGCGCATGATGCGATCTGGCCGGGCATTGGGCGAGCCAGCGGCTCACATCTCGCCGAAGCCATCCTCCACCAGCCGGGCGAGTGTGGCCAGCCGTTCCTCGCAGTCATCGCCGCACACCGCGATCTCGATCGTGTCGCCCTTGGCCGCGCCCAGCATCATCAGGCCGAGGATCGAACCGCCCGCTGCCTCGTGTCCGTCTTTCGATACGATTACCTTCAGATCGTCCGGCAATGATGCGACCAGTTCGACGAATTTCGCGCTGGCGCGCGCATGCAAACCCCGCTGGTTAATGATCTGCACTGCCTTACGGGCCGATTCCATGGCCTCATCCTCCCTCACGCGCATTCAGGCTTCCTGACCGAGAAACTCCGATGCGACGGTGATGTAGTTTTGCCCCGCATCGCGCGCGGCGCTGACCGCATCGTGGATGTTCATGCATTTGCGTGCGCCTGCGAGGCGGATCAGCATGGGCAGGTTGATTCCGGCGATCACTTCCACCTTGCCCGTCTGCATCAGCGATATGGCGAGATTGGAGGGGGTGCCGCCGAACAGATCAGTGAGGATGATCGCGCCTTCGCCCGTATCCACGCGGCGCACCGCCTTGGCGATTTCGCTGCGCCGTCGTTCCATGTCGTCATTGGGCCCGATACAGATCGGCACCACCGCTTCCTGCGCACCAACGACATGTTCCATGGCGAGGATGAATTCCTCGGCAAGGTGGCCATGCGTCACCAGAACCATTCCGATCATGTGGTAAGTACGCTCCATCTGCGGAGGGTGGGCCGGGTAACGCACCCGCATTGAAACTCGATCATGGCTGACCTGGCCCTTCGATCATTTCCGCAGCGCGCGATCCCAGATTGCGGTGCAGGACAGTGGGCGAAAAACCGGCCTCGCGCAAGGCCTTCGCGATTTCCTCCGCCAGATAGACGGAGCGATGGCGGCCCCCGGTACAACCGAAGGCGACGTTGACATAGATTTTGCCCTGTTCGCGATAGCGCGGCAGCAGGGTGAGCAGCAGATCGCGAATTTGCGCAAACGCGGTTTCGAAAGCGGGATCCTGCCTGATGAACGCACCGACTGGCTGGTCTTTCCCCGTCAGTTCACGCAGCTCCTCCTGCCAGTGCGGGTTGTTCAGGAAACGCATGTCGAACATCAGGTCTGCCAGCGGAGGCGTGCCGCGCGCAAATCCGAAACTGGTGACGGTGACGGTCATTTCCTGGCTGACCGCCTCGGCGAATCGTTCGCGAATTTCCTGTTGCAGTTCATTGGTGGAATGGTCGGTGGTGTTGATGACCGAATCTGCCCAGCGTCGCAGCGGGGCGAGCCATTCCCGCTCTGCTGCAATGCCCGCACTTACCGGGCGACCTTCTGCCAGCGGGTGGCGGCGCCGGGTTTCGTTATAGCGCCGCTCCAGTTCGCGATCTTCGCAGTCGAGGAAAAGAGTGGAGACCAGCAGATCGTCCCGTTGCACGAGTTCCTTGGCCAGCGCGATGATCCAGTCCGGGTCGAAGCCGCGCGTGCGTGCGTCAAACCCGATGGCCAGCGGTGCGCTCAGCGTATCGGGCCGGTCGTCGTCTTCGGAGCCGATCAGGCGGTCGAGCAGGCGAATGGGAAAATTGTCGATCGCTTCCCAGCCCAGATCTTCAAGCACACGCAACGCGGTCGTCTTGCCAGCACCGGAAAGACCGGTGACGAGCAGGATACGCTGCCTTGGATCGGACGAATCGTCACCCATGCCGGGGGTTTTGCTCTCCCCTGCGCCCGGATGAAAGGGCTAATCCGCTCAGCATCCGAAGCGCCGCAACGCCCATTCGGCGCGCAGGGCGAGCACGGGGCTGTCAGGCCACAGGCGGATCAGCGGTAATGCGCACCCGGCGCGGCGGGCTTCCTCTGCATCGTCGCGGTAGCGCGGCGCGGCGGGATCGAGCGCGATGACCAGCGCAAGCGGTGCGGGCTGGCAGTCCATCTGCACCAGGCCGACATTGCGGATTTCCATCAGGCCCGCTGTGTTCGGTGGCGGAAGCGCCCACAGCGCGCCATTGCGCATTTCGAGCTGGACTCCGTCATCCCCCACCAGCACCGCGCCGCGATCGATCAGCGCCAGCGCGAGGCTCGACTTGCCGCTACCCGGCGGCCCTTCGATCAGCACGCCGCGCCCGCCAATAGCGACGCAACTGGCCTGATGCAATGTAACGCTCATGGCAGGGGCGCGCGCGGCAGGTCGAGCACCAGGCTTGCACCGCGCTTGCCATCGGGCCGGTCGCGCGCGATCAGCGAGCCGTCGTGCGCTTCGGCAATGGTCCGCGCGATGGCCAGCCCCAGCCCACTGTGATTGCCGAAGCTTTCTTCCTCGGGGCGCACGGAATGGAAGCGCTCGAACACGTTTTCACGCTGATCCGCAGGAATGCCCGGGCCTTCGTCGCGCACCTCCAGTGTGACTCGCCCGTCGCCAGTGGTAACGATCAGCGCGATTGCGCCATCGGGTGGTGAGAACGAGATTGCGTTGTCCAGCAGATTCTCGATCACCCGTTCGAGGCGGAGCGGGGCGCCCAGCACGGTGGCGCGCCCGAAGCCCTGACGCAGCAACACTATCCGTGCAGAGGTGCCGGGCCGTTCCGGCCCCTCGCGCGAGGCGATGGTGTTGGCAGCCAGGCCTTCCAGATCGACCGGCTCGAAGGTGGTGCGGCTCAGTTCGGCATCGATCCGGCTGGCCTCGGCAATTTCGGTTACCAGCCGGTCAATCCGGCGTACGTCGTGAACCGCGATCGCGGTCAGTTGTCGCTGCAGGTCAGGGTCTTTCACTTTCTCCAGCGATTCCAGTGCGCTGCGCAGCGAAGCCAGCGGGTTCTTGATTTCATGCGCGACGTCGGCGGCAAAGCGCTCCACCGCATCGATGCGATGGCGCAGGGCAGCGGTCATGTCGGAAATCGCGCGCGCCAGCATGCCGATCTCATCCCGCCGTTCGGGCAGGCGCGGTACTTCGACCTCGCGGTCCCGGCCCAGCCGCACCCGCACGGCTGCCCGCACCAGTGTGCGCAGCGGCTGGACGATGGTGCGGGCCAGAAACAGCGAAAGCTGGATTGAAACGACCAGGGCGATCAGCACGACGATTGCGAGCGTCTGGCGCGCATCGCGCACCTTCTGCGTGATATCAGTGGAGTTGCGCGTGGTCAGCAGCACCGCGCCTTCGGTGCCGACCGGCGCCGCCGCCGTGATGACCGGCGTCCGGTCAGGGGCGTGACGCAGCACGATCTGGCTGCGAATTTCTTCACGCGCGCGCCTTACCTCGGGCCAGGCATCGCCTTCTTCGGAGTCTGTTTCCCGATAAGGCGGTATTTGCGGCGCACCGACCAGCCATTCCATGCCACGATCCAGCATCCGGGCGGCGTCCTGATGCCATGGCTCCTGCTCGGGATCGATGAAGGAAAAAGTCGGATCGGCAAGCTTGAATGTGTCAATCTCCAGCTTGCCCTTGGTGTTGTAAAGGCGCAGCCGCAGCGATTGTTCCTTCCCCAGCTGGGTGAGGAGCGCCGGTTCGCGCTCTGCCTTGGCCAGAACCAGCGCTTCGGCCGTGATCTGCGCTTCACTGCGGGCCAGCTTGAAGCGTTCGGCCAGCAACTGTTTGCGATAGGTGTCGAGGTAGAACAGGCTGCCCGCCAGCAGGACCAGCGCAACAATGTTGACCGCCAATATGCGCGCAGTCAGTGAAGCGCGCCGGGTCCAGAACAGTGTCTGCGGCGGGCTGTCGTCCACGTCATGGCGCGGTGCGTCGTCAGCCATCGGTATAGCTGTAGCCTGCGCCATAAAGCGTCTCGATCGCCGAGAACTCCGGATCGGCCGCGCGGAACTTGCGGCGCATGCGCTTGATGTGGCTGTCGACGGTCCGGTCATCGACGAAGACGTCATCGGGGTAGGCCGCGTCCATCAGCTGATTGCGGGATTTGATTATGCCGGGACGCAATGCCAGCGCCTCGAGGATCAGGAATTCGGTAACCGTCAGGCTGACCGGCCTGCCGCCCCATTCAACCATATGCCGCTCCGGATCCATCGCCAGCCGTCCCCGCGTGAGCCGGACTGGCGCGCTTTCGTCACCGTTTGCACTGCTGGCGGAGACTGGCTGGGATGATCCCGCACGTCGCAGGATCGCGCGGATGCGCGCGACCAGCAATTGCTGGCTGAACGGCTTGGCGATGTAATCGTCTGCCCCTTGCGCCAGTCCGGCTGCTTCGTCCTGTTCCTCATCCTTGCTGGTCAGGAAGATGGCCGGCATGTTCCAATTTTCGCGCAGGCGGCGCAGCAGTTCCATGCCGTCCATCTGCGGCATCTTGATGTCGAGCACGGCCAGATCGGCCGGATTTTCCGACAAGGCTCTGAGCGCGGCGACGCTGTCGGAATACACGCGCGTGGCGAAACCTTCGGCCTGGAGGGCGATGGAAACCGAAGTCAGGATGTTGCGGTCATCATCCACCAGCGCGATGGTCTGGGGGTGATTGCCGGGGGTGGGATTTTCCGGGGCCATACGGCTGGTGCGTTCGATCCGTTGATGCTGCCTGACACTAGCCGCAGCCCGCGTTCCGCACAACGCGCTTCACGAACGGTCTATCGTGCAAGTGCGGTAAAATAATGGATTGTTTCGCATATTATTGCAAATGCTGGACAAAATTGACGAAGGGCATTTGCGCGACTATGCGCGGTCTCGCCGCCGCCCGGGATTCTCCTGAAAGATGAGTCCTGACGGGCGCCCCCCAGATACGGTTTCCTATGGAGATAGTCTTGACCACTTCGCTTTCCGTTTCGCTCGCCGACCAGGGCATCGCCACCGGCGCCACCATCCGGCCGAACCTAGGCACCGCAGCGCTGGTGGAAGAGGCACTGATGAAGGGCGAAGGCCGCTTAACCAAAGACGGCGCGCTGCTGGTGGACACCGGCAAGTTCACCGGCCGCAGCGTCAAGGACAAGTTCGTCGTGCGCGATGCGGTGACCGAAGACACGATCAACTGGGGCGCCATCAACCAGCCCATGGCGCAGGAACACTGGAACACGCTGAAGGCCGATTTTCTTGCTGTGGTGAAGGACCAGGGCGAGCTTTTCGTCGCCGACCTGTTCGGCGGCAGCCAGCCGGAATACCGCGTGAACGTTCGTGTCATCACCCAGATGGCCTGGCACAACCTGTTCATCCGCACCTTGCTGGTGCGCCCCTCCGCAGACGAACTTGCCAGCTTCGCGCCGGAATACACCATCATCAACCTGCCGAGCTTCAAGGCCGACCCGGCACGCCACGGCTGTCGCAGCGACACGGTGATCGCAGTCAACTTCAGCGAAAAGCTGATCCTGATCGGCAGTACCGAATATTCAGGCGAGATGAAGAAGGGCGTGTTCGGCCTGCTGAACTTCCTCCTGCCGGCGCAGGGTGTGATGCCGATGCATTGTTCGGCCAATATCGGACCGAACGGCAAGAGCGCAATCTTCTTCGGCCTCTCGGGCACCGGCAAGACCACGCTGTCGGCTGACGCCAGCCGCACGCTTATCGGTGATGACGAGCACGGGTGGTCGGATCAGGCGATCTTCAACTTCGAAGGCGGCTGCTACGCCAAGATGATCAACCTTTCGGCCGAGGGCGAGCCGGAGATCTACGCCACCACGAAGATGTTCGGCACGATCCTGGAAAACGTCACCATGGATCCCGACACCCGCGAGCTCGACTTCACCGACGACAGCAAGACCGAGAATACCCGCGGCGCCTACCCGATCGAGTTCATTCCCAACACCAGCGAAAAGAACCTGGGGCCACCGCCGTCGAACGTGATTCTGCTGACCGCCGATGCCTTCGGCGTGCTGCCGCCGATCGCCCGGCTGACCCCGGAGCAGGCGATGTATCACTTCCTCTCGGGCTATACCGCCAAGGTGGCCGGGACAGAGATTGGCGTGACCGAGCCGACCGCAACCTTTTCTACCTGCTTCGGCGCCGCCTTCATGCCGCGCCACCCCAGCGTGTATGGCAACCTGCTGAAGAAGCGCATCGCCGATGGCGGGGCGCAGTGCTGGCTGGTCAACACCGGCTGGAGCGGCGGCAAGGCGAGCGAGCCTGGGATCAAGCGGATGCCGATCAAGGCCACCCGCGCGCTGCTCAACGCCGCGCTTGACGGTAGCCTGAACGATGTCGAATTCCGCAAGGACCCGAACTTCGGGTTCGAGGTTCCGGTCGCGGTGCCGGGCGTTGATGCCAACCTGCTGGATCCGCGTGCCGCCTGGGCCGACGGTGAAGAGTATGACCGCACCGCTCAGGACCTGGTGCGCAAGTTTGTCGACAATTTTGAGCAGTTCGCCGCTCACGTCGATGAAAGCGTCCGGCAGGCGGCTCCGCAGGCGGCCTGATCGACATTTCGCTCATAATCTTGCGAAAGGGGGGCTGCGGCCCCCCTTTTATTTTGCGCGGCGGCGAACAGGTTCTTTTTTCTGTCGCTCGTCCGTGGCATCATTATGCCGCTGAAAATGAAGGAGTAGCGTGATGAGCCTGTTCGATTCGATCCTCAAGCAAGTGGCAGGTGCGCCTGATTATTTGGCCAATCTCGCAAGCAAGCTGGGCCTCCCGGCGGAATTGATCGAAAAGGCGATTGCGGCACTTGGCAAGTCGCACCAGGAGCCGGGCGATACGGTGGAACTGGCCGCGCAGAAAACCGGCCTCGATACTGGTCAGCTGGGCAAGATCGTGCAGGCGATCGGCGGTGAAGGATCGCTGGGCGAATTTGCCTGGATGATTCAGGAAAATCCGCAGGCCAAGGGGATCCTGTGAATGCTTGACCGCGATGGCGACGGCAACCCGCTGAACGATCTGGCTGGCGGGCTGCTCGGCAAGAAATAAGGCCTGTGGCGGCGGTTCTTTCCATTTTGGTAATGGCCGCCATCGCTCTCGCGGCGGGGGCCTATTACCTGTGGCGCAAAGGTGCCCCTGCTGCCCGTGTGTTGCTGATGCTGCTCTTGGCCGCGATCATGGCCGTGAATGTTGCCATCTGGACGCTGCCTGATGCCACCGGCGATGCGCCGGTGGATCGGGTCCTGCAATAGGCTCCGTCAGATCAACGGATCGGGCATTCCGGCGCGAGGCGGAAATTCAGGTAGTTGTCCACCGACTTCATCAGGTCTTCCAGCTCGTTTTCGAAGAAGTGATTGGCGCGCGGAATTTCATCGTGATGGATGGTGATGTGTTTTTGCGTACGCAGCTTGTCGACCAGCTTCTGCACGGCCGAAGGCTGGACCACCGTGTCGCCGGTGCCTTGCACGATGATGCCTGAGGCGGGACAGGGTGCAAGGAAGCTGAAATCATACATGTTGGCGGGCGGCGCCACGGAAATGAAGCCACGGATTTCCGGGCGACGCATCAGCAGCTGCATGCCGATCAGTGCGCCGAAACTGAAGCCGGCAATCCAGGTCGTTTGCGCTTCCGGATGAATTGACTGCACCCAGTCCAGCGCGGCGGCGGCATCGGACAGTTCACCGATACCGTTGTCGAAGCTGCCCTGGCTGCGCCCCACGCCGCGAAAATTGAAGCGCAGGGTTGCAAAACCGCGGTCGACGAAGGTCTTGTACAGCCGTTGCACGATACGATCGTTCATGGTGCCGCCGCCCTGGGGGTGCGGATGAAGGATCATCGCCACCGGCGCGCGCGGGCGGGAGGAAGGCTGGAAACGACCTTCGAGGCGGCCTTCGGGACCGGGGAAAATCACTGAGGGCATGAATCGGCAATCCTGCAACATCGCAGCGCTGGCGCGCATGGAGGTGCGCGCTATATAGTGTTCCTTTCACTTTTCGCAATTCCCGCAAACGGAGCGCGCGTGCGTATATACCTCGATCATGCGGCAACCACGTCGGTCAGGCCCGAAGCGGCCGAAGCGGTGGCGCTTGGCATGGAGCTTTGGGCCAATCCGTCCAGCCCCCATGCGCAGGGGCGCAAGGCACGTGCCTTGCTGGAAGATGCGCGCGAACGCGTGAAGGCGGCCCTTGGCTGGAAGGGCGAGCTGATCTTTACCAGCGGCGCCAGTGAGAGTGCTGCCCTGGCGCTTGGCGCTGCTCGTGGTGGCGCGCGGCTGGTTTGTGCGGTGGAACATGAAAGCGTGCTGAAAGCTGCGCCGGATGCAGAACGCCTGCCGGTGCGGCCTGACGGTGCGCTGGACATGGAGGTATTGCGCGAGTCTGTGGACGGACGCGAGCGGCCTGTGGTGGCGGCGCAGACAATCAATTCCGAAACCGGCAACCGGCAGGACATTCCGGCCATTGCGGCTGTGGTGCATGCAGCGGGCGGGTTGCTCATCGTCGATGCGGCGCAGAGCGCGGGCAAGTTCGCCATCCCTGAAGAAGCGGACATGGTGATCGTTTCGGCGCACAAGCTCGGCGGACCGCCGGGCACAGGCGCCTTGCTGTTGCGCGATTTCGCCTTGCTCGAAGCTGCTGGCGGTCAGGAACGCGGCTACCGGCGCGGTACCGAAAACCTGCCTGGTGTGCTGGGCATGGCCGCCGCACTGGGCGCTTGCCGTACCCCCTTGCTGCCTGCTGAGGTCCTGGAACCCGTTAATGATCTTGCCGCGCATGTGCGGGATCTGGGGGGAGTCTGGCTGTCTGACCTGCTGGCTGTCCCGACACCTTATATCCGCGCGATTGCGATGCCGGGCCTCTCCGCCAGCGCGCAGCTGATGCGGTTCGACATGGCAGGTTTTGCCGTGTCGCAGGGCAGCGCCTGTTCCTCCGGCAGTCTCAAACGCAGTCCGGTGCTGGAGGCAATGGGGCTGGATGAGGGTGTGGCGCGGCGCACGATCCGGATCAGCGTCGGCTGGAATACGACGCGAGAGGATGTGGAGCGCTTCAGCGAGGCATGGATCGCGATGGCCCGCGAGGCAAAGGTGTGCGCCGCATGATCTACCTCGATTGCCAGGCGACCACACCGCTTGCCCCCGAAGCGCGCGAGGCGATGCTGGCCTGGCTGGGCGGGCCGGATAGCGAAGGCTTCGGCAACCCGCACAGCGTGCATCGCATGGGCCGGAAGGCAGCCGCTGCGGTGGAAGTGGCAAGAGACCAGGTCGCGGCGCTGTTCCCGCCGGGTGGACGCGTGATCTTCACCGGCAGCGCGACCGAGGCGCTCAACCTCGCGCTGCTTGGCAGCGGCGCCTGCCGCCCGGCGGTTTCGGCGATCGAACATGCGGCGGTACTTGATCCGGTCGAGTGGGCTTTTGACGGTGCGGTGCTGCCGGTCAACGCCGACGGTCTGATAGACCCCGAGATTGTGCTGCCTGATGGCACGGATCTGATCGCGGTGATGCAGGTCAATAATGAAATCGGCACGGTCCAGCCGGTGGAACGGCTGGCTGAACGCGCGCGACAGGCGGGTGCACTGTTCCTGTGCGATGCGGTACAGGGGGCGGGCAAGCTGGAACCGCCTGCGGGCGCGGATCTGATCGCCGTTTCCGCGCACAAGCTATATGGCCCCAAGGGCATCGGTGCGCTGTGGGTGCGCGACGGGGTCAGTCTGACGCCGATTATCCGCGGTGGCGGGCAGGAACAGGGGCTGCGTTCGGGCACACTCAGCCCCGCACTTTGCGCCGGTTTCGGAGCGGCCGCACAACTGGCGGTGGCGCGGATGGAGGTTGACCGCGCGCATGTGGACAAATTGTGGGATAAGGCTGTGGAACTTTTTTCGGGCTGGACAGTCAATGGCTGCATCGAAAATCGCTGGCGCGGCAATCTCAACTTGCGGTGCGAAGGGCTGGATGTCGCCCGGTTGATGTCGGACGTGCGCGATGTGGCATTTTCGGCCGGTTCCGCCTGCGCCAGCGGGTCGGGCAGGCCCAGCCATGTGCTGCGTGCGCTTGGCCTGTCTGACCGGCAGGCGAAATCGTCGATCCGCCTTGGGTTTGGACGCTATACGACGCTGGATGAAGTTGAAGAGGCAGGCCGGCTGATCCTGGCCGCCGCAGCTGTGCAGGAGTGAGAATGGTCCGGTTGCGTTTCATCACCGCAGATGGCCTCGCCGTCGATGCCGAGGGAGATGAAGGCGCCTCGCTGCTGGAGGCTGGCCAGGCTGCCGGGATGCCGCTGGAGGGGACCTGCGAGGGGCAGATGGCCTGCTCCACCTGCCATGTGATTGTAGCGAAGGACTGGTTCGAGCGGTTGCAACCGGCAAGCGAGGAGGAAGAAGACCTGCTTGATCTGGCCGCGGGGGCACGGCGCACCAGTCGTTTGGCTTGCCAGATCACGCTTTCCCCCGACCTTGACGGGCTGGAAGTACAAATCCCCGTGGATAGCCACGACCTGCAGCGGGGTTAGGCTTGGCGGTGATCGGCGCGCCTTGCTAGGGCGGGACGATGGACATCACGACTTCCGAGACCGAACCCGACCCGTTTGACGCCATCGTTGATGCGCCGTTCGACAGCGCCTTGTCCGAACGCTATCTCGTTTATGCGCTTTCGACCATTACTGCCCGTTCGCTACCGGACCTGCGTGACGGTCTGAAACCTGTGCATCGCCGCCTGCTGTGGGCGATGCGCCAGCTAAAGCTCGATCCAGCCAGTGCCTTCAAGAAAAGCGCGCGCGTGGTGGGCGATGTCATCGGCAAATATCACCCTCATGGCGATGCCTCGGTCTATGATGCGATGGTCCGTCTGGCGCAAACCTTTGCGCTGCGTTATCCGCTCGTCGAAGGGCAGGGCAATTTCGGCAATATCGACGGGGATAATGCGGCGGCCTATCGCTACACCGAAGCGCGGCTGACGCCCACCGCCATTCGCCTGATGGCGGGGCTTGACGAAGGCACGGTCGATTTCATCCCGACTTACAACGGGGAAGAGGAAGAGCCGGAGATTTTCCCCGGCCTGTTCCCCAATCTTCTGGCCAATGGATCAAGCGGGATTGCGGTGGGCATGGCCACCTCGATCCCCAGCCACAATGTGGCCGAAGTGATCGATGCCGCGCTGGAAGTGATTGACAATCCGCATGTCGAACACGCGCGGCTGATGGAGTTGTTTCAGGGGCCGGATTTTCCGACCGGCGGCGTCGTTGCTGACAGCCCGGCAGCTATTTCCGATGCCTATGCGACCGGGCGGGGCAGTTTCCGCGTGCGCGCCCGCTTCCATGCCGAAGAAGCGAAGGACGAAGCGGATCGCGCGGCGGGGATAGAGCGGCTGGGCGGGGGACAGTGGCAGCTGGTCATCTCCGAGATTCCCTACATGGTCCAGAAAGGCAAGCTGATCGAACAGGTTGCCCAGGTGATCGCGGACCGCAAGGTGCCGATTCTGGAGGATGTGCGCGATGAATCTGACGAGAACATCCGCCTCGTACTGGTACCCAAAAGCCGCAATGTCGATCCCGAACTGCTCAAGGAAAGCCTTTACAAGCTGACCGATCTGGAGAGCCGTTTCAGCCTGAACCTCAACGTGCTGGATGCGCATGGGGGCATGGGGCGCACGCCCATGGTCATGGGCCTGAAAGAACTGCTGGTGAACTGGATCGCCAGCCAGATCGACATATTGCAGCGCCGCAGCCAGCACCGGCTGGACCGGATCGCGGCACGGCTGGAACTGGTCGAAGGCTATATCATCGCCTTCCTCAACCTTGACCGGATCATCGAGATTATCCGGACCGAGGATGAACCGAAGCCCGTGATGATGGCCGAATTCGGGCTGACCGACCGGCAGGCCGAGGCTATCCTCAACATGCGCCTGCGCAGCCTGCGCAGGCTGGAAGAAATGGAGCTGCGGCAGGAACGCGACGATCTGCTGAAAGAACGTGACGAGCTGGAGCAGCTGCTGGGCAGCCCGGCCCGTCAGCGGACGCGGCTGAAGCGCGATCTGGCCAATCTGCGCAAGGAATATTCAGAAGATACGCCGCTCGGCGCCCGCCGTACCACGATTGCGGAAGCTGCGCCGACGGTCGAATTCAGCATGGATGCGATGATCGAGAAGGAACCGGTGACGGTGATCCTTTCACAGCGCGGCTGGATTCGCGCGGCGCGCGGACATGTCCCGCTGGATGGCGACTTCAAGTTCAAGGAAGGCGACGGACCTGCCTTCGCCTTTCATGCGCAGACCACTGACAAGCTGCTGATCGCGCTCGACACCGGGCGCTTCTTCACGCTGGGGGCGGACAAGCTGCCGGGCGCTCGCGGCTTTGGCGAACCCATCCGCAACATGGTGGACATCGACGCCGATGCGCAGATCGTCAACAGCCTGCCGTACCGGGCCAAGGGGCAGCTGTTGCTCGCAGCCAGCAATGGCAAGGGCTTTGCTGCCGAAATGGACGAACTGCTGGCCGAAACGCGCAAGGGCCGCCAGGTCGTGAATGTGAAGCCGGGAGTGAAGCTGGCCGTGGTGCGGGAAATTGCGGCGGAGCATGATCACGTGGCGGTGGTGGGCGACAACCGCAAGCTGGTGATTTTCGCGCTGGAAGAACTGCCGCTGCTGGCGCGCGGGCAGGGCGTTACCTTGCAGCGTTATCGCGACGGCGGATTGTCCGATGCGGTCTCTTTCCGCCTCGAAGATGGCCTGAGCTGGGCGATGGGCGGGGATAGCGGGCGGACGCGCACTGAAAAGGATGTGATGCTGTGGAAGGTGGCGCGCGGTGCGGCGGGGCGGATGCCGCCCACCGGCTTCCCGCGTGACAATCGTTTCTGACACGAAAAGGGGCAGGCACGCGGCTGCGCACCTGCCCCTTCGCTCGCTGTCAGGAATTCAGCCTGCTGCCTGGCTGAGCGCGGCCTGCAGCTGTTCGGCGGTGAAGCGCACGATCAGGCCATCGGCGTCAGTTGCAAACTGGCTCTTGGGCAGGACGATGGGGCCGGTGTCGAGATTGACGGTGACATTGTCGCCTTCGATTTCGCCAACTGTGCCCAGTGCGACACCGTCAATGCTGCGCAGGGCTGCGCCCGAAACCAGTGCGCTGGCCAGCGCGGCATCGGCCTGGGCCTTGGCCGCTTCGATTGCTTCGTTCAGCTGTGCCTGAGTGAAGCCGATCATCGGGCCTTTTTCGCCCTGGACGAAGGACGCGGCCGGAAGCGGGGCCGAATTGGTGCCGGTATTGACCACGATGTTGCCATCCACGACCTGCTCGATCGTGCCCACTTCGCCGCCCTGAGGGCCAAAGACAGTGGTGCCGACCGCCAGATTGACGGCCTCTTCCGCCTGCGCAGCCATCGCGGTGCTCATAATCGCGACGCTTGCCGCCGCAGCCAGTTTGAAGAATTTCATATCCTACTCCAGTTACTTGCTTCCCAAAGCCCCGCGTAGCGGGCCAATCGATACCGAACCCGCAAGTGGCCCGATATTTTCGGTAATGTGAATGCATCGCCGGGAAAAACGCCGGGATGCCGGGACAAGTGCAGCAGCTGCTGCAATCCCGCAGCTGGCGAGATACAAATCCTGCCGGCAACTCGCGTCGCCCTGCCAGCAGGGCGCGACCGATCGGAACCGGCCATGGCGAGCCGCCCCTATCTCATCAAAAAACCATGCTGGCAACCACTGAGCCGATGATTTTTCGCAATCCAGATGCGCAACATGTCATAGCGGACGCTGATTAAGCGCGGATGTATGGCAGGCTGGCTTCATTTGCCGGATATGAACCATGCGGCCAGGCCAGATCAAATGGCGGCGACCTCTTCAGCGAGAATTTCGCGCACGCGCGCCTCGTCAGGGAATCCTTCCTCGACCCAGCGCGCTTCGACCCGGCGCAGCACGCGCGCGATGTCAGGTCCGGCCTGCACCCCGCTGGCGACAATAGCACCGCCCTTGATCGGCAATTGCGGAACCTGCCAGCCGGTGAGCGGGGTGATGTCAGTTCCGCCCAGCAGCAGCCGGTCCAGCGCGCCTTCCATCCCTTCGCGATAAGCCAGCGCGCGGGGGTTATCGGCATCTTCGGGTCGTCGTTCGGCTGCGCAGGACAGCCGTTTGCGCTGCTTTCCGGACAGGCGCAGCCTTGCGGCAACGCCGTCGGCAACCGGTTCCACGGACGGAAGCAGAGCGGCCAGGCGCCGCATCGCATCGGGCGCGATGCCAGCGGCACTTTCGGCGCGCACCAGCCGGGCCAGTGCATCCACCTCCTGCCTGCCTGCCTCGGGCAGAATGACCGGCAAAACGCCAAGATTGCGCATGCGGGCAACTGTTGGAGCGGGGTCAGGCAGGCCCAGCAGGTTAAGCAGTTCCATCGCCACCCGTTCGCGGCTGAGGCCTTTCAGCGTATCCGCCAGTTCGGTGCAGGCCCGTTCCGCTTCCTCATTCAGTGCCGATCCAAACCGTGCCTGAAAGCGAAAATAGCGCAGGATGCGCAGGTGATCTTCGCGTATCCGCTCGCGCGCATCGCCGATAAAGCGCACTCGCCGTGCCACCAGATCTTCGCGTCCGCCGAAATAGTCGTATATTTCAAGCGTTTCAGGATCAGCATAAAGCGCGTTGATGGTGAAATCCCGGCGTGCCGCATCATCGCGCCAGTCTTCGGCGAATTGTATCGTCGCGCGCCTGCCGTCAGTCGAAACATCGTGGCGCAGCGTGGTGATCTCCACGTTGCCGCCTTCGATCAGCGCGGTGATCGTGCCATGATCGATCCCGGTTGGAACGCAGCGGATGCCGGCCTTGCGCAGCCGCGCCATCACTTCGTCAGGCGGCAGGGGGGTGGCGGCGTCGACATCGCTGACCGGATGACCCAGCAGCGTGTCGCGCACAGCGCCGCCCACCCAGCGCAGTTTTCCCGCGCCCATCGCGGCGGCCAACGCGCGCAACCCGTCGCGCCCGGTCCATGCGGCAGCAGGCAGACGATCACAGCTGCTCATGCGAAATCCGCTGCGCCAGATTGGCTATGATCGCCGCAGTCACGCCCCAGATGCGATGCGCCTTGCCCTGCGGATCGTGCCACATGATTTCAATATAGCGCCGCATCGCCCCCTCGAAGAATATCTCGCGCTCTGCCTGATTGGCAGGATCGAGGATAAAGGCAAAGGGTGGCTCGAACCACTCAGCTACTTCGGCCGGATTGGGCCGGAGGGGGAGGTCAGCGGGCACGGTGGCCAGTACCGGGGTGACGGCAAAGCCCGTGCGCGTATGGAACGGGTCGCTCGCGCCGATGACCCGCACGTGAGCGGGGTCGATTCCCAGCTCTTCTTCCGCTTCGCGCAGCGCCGCTTCGACCGGATTTTCGCCGGGATCGATCCTGCCGCCGGGGAAAGCCGCCTGCCCGGCATGTTTGCGCATGGTTTCGGGCCTGTGAGTGAGGAGCACGCCGGGGCGTTCGCGTTCCGTCACCGCGATCAGCACCGCGGCGGGATGCAGCAGGTCCGGCGGCGGCACCCCATCGCGCACGGGGTCGGGCAAGGGTTGCTGATGCCCGATGTCATATAGCCGGGATAGCCGTTCATGCAGCGTGGTCATTGCGGCACCAGCGAAAAACTCTCGCCCAGGCTTTCCACCGTCCAGTCATCGCCGCGGGCCAGCGCCAGGTCGGCAAGCTGGAGATAGGTGCTGCGGTCAAGCCGCGCCTCGCAGCCGTTGCGAACGGCAAGATAGATTGCCGGGACATCGGGATCCCCGGCAGTTCGCAGGCGATTGTCCGGCCCGGCGACCACAATGTCATCCGTATTGAGACGGAAGGCCAGCGCAGCGTCCCGCGCGGATACGTCAGTGGCGATAAAGGCCGCGTCCTCCACCGCGATACGCAGCTTCTGGTAAGGGACGACCAGCCAGTGCTGGCCCTGTGCATCACGCATGAGCAGCGAGGCGAAGGCGCGGATCATGGCCGGGCGGGTGATTTCCCCACCGTCATGATACCACCGCCCATCCGCCGCGATGCGCATCTGGCTTTCGCCTTCTTCCAAGGGATTCCACGCGCTGACGGGCGGAAGCTTGCGCGTCGCGACCGCTTCGGCGATGTCCGCCAGTGACATTGCGCCAAGTTCGGGGGGTGGTTCGTAAGGCATCGCGCATCAGGCGATGCCAGAAGTCATCCCGCCCGCCAAGGCCCGAGCATGCCTTCGCGCGGGAGCACGGCCGGATTGACGCAGCGCACCAGCAGCCGTTTCGGGTCGACCGGGCCGGGGACCTGCCAGCCCTGCGTCGGTGCGGCGAAGAAGCCGAAGAAGCGCCCGTAATATTCCTCGTCCCCGATCATCACCTGTGGCAACGGCGCCTTGGGGTCCAGCGCGCCCAGTACCGCCAGCATCAGCGCCTTGCCAAAGCCTTCGTTCTGGTGCGCGGGCAGCACGGCGACCGGGCCGACCATCAGCATGGGATGACGTCGCCCTTCGGGATCGGTCAGCGCCACCGGCCAGACCTGGATCGTGCCGATCAGGAACCCTTGGTCATCCACTGCGGCGAAGCTGAGGCCGGGCAGCCAGTCCACCCCGTCGCGGATGCGATAGGCGGTGCGTTGCCGCCGCTCCGGCTCGAACGCGCGGTCCAGCAGATCTTCGATCAGTTGAGGATCGACATCGGCAAGGGGAATCAGGTCAGCCATGGGCCGCGCGCCGATAGGGCGGCGCGCCTGCAATGTCGATGGAAATTGCATGCGTCGGCCGATAGGGTGACGCAATGCAGCCGGTATGCGGAGTGGACGAGGCGGGGCGCGGCCCCCTGGCGGGACCGGTGGTCGCTGCTGCCGTGGTGTTGTGCGAAGGCGGGATCGCCGGGCTGAATGACAGCAAGAAGCTGTCCGCCCGCCGCCGTGCGAATCTGGAGGCGGAGATCCGCGCGCGCTGCCGCTTCGGCATCGGCGAGGCGAGCCCTGCGGAAATCGATGCCATCAATATCCTCCAGGCGACGATGCTGGCGATGACCCGGGCGGTCAATGCACTGGGGCTGCGTCCGGGGCTGGTGCTGGTTGATGGCAATCGCCTGCCACAATGGGGCTGGAATGCGCGGGCCATTGTGGGCGGCGATGCGATCGAACCTTGCATTTCCGCAGCCTCCATCCTGGCCAAGGAACATCGTGACCGGTTGATGGCCGCAGCCGCTCGGCTGCATCCGCATTACGGCTGGGAACGCAACAAGGGCTATCCCACCGCTGATCATATGGCGGCCTTGCGCGAACATGGGCCGACCCCGCTGCACCGCCGCAGCTTTGCCCCGGTGGCGCAGCTTGGCCTGTTCTGAAACCCGAAATGCGACGAATTGAGTCTTCGCCGCCACACCCCAACATATCGAGTCCGCGCTGGGGTGGGGGACTCCACATGATGTGCCGGACTCGTTCCGTTCCGCCTGTCTTGACGGGCTGTTAACCATGTTTTGCCATGCTGCGCCGCAATCCCGTGCTTGACGCGGGACTCCCGAGGACTCACCCTGTGGATAAGTAAAGGGGGTTTTGACGAACATGGGACAGGTTCTGACGATTGACCGGGCGAAGGCCCGCCCGGCAAGCATCCGCGATGCGCGCGCGCAATTGCCGCTGGGCCAGATATTGTCTGGCGATTGCGTGGCTGCGATGCGTGGCCTGCCCGATGCAAGCGTGGACCTGATCTTCGCCGATCCGCCATACAATCTGCAGCTCGGTGGCGATCTCAACCGCCCCGATGGCAGTCATGTCGACGCGGTGACCAATGACTGGGACCGTTTCGACAGTTTTGCCGTGTATGACAGTTTCACGCGCGACTGGCTGGCCGAAGCTCGCCGTGTGCTGAAGCCCGATGGCGCGCTGTGGGTGATCGGCAGCTATCACAATATTTTCCGGGTTGGCGCGATCCTGCAGGATATTGGCTTCTGGATCCTGAATGACATCGTCTGGCGCAAATCCAACCCGATGCCCAATTTCCGCGGCACCCGCTTCACCAACGCGCATGAAACGCTGATCTGGGCCAGCATGGGCGAGAAGGCGAAGTACCACTTCAACTATCGCGCGATGAAGACGTTGAATGACGAATTGCAGATGCGCAGCGATTGGGTGATCCCGCTATGCGGCGGGCAGGAACGGCTCAAGAAGGGCGGGACCAAGGTTCACCCAACCCAAAAGCCCGAGGCGCTGCTTTATCGCGTGATGCTGGCAACGACGGAAAAGGGTGATGTCGTGCTCGATCCCTTCTTCGGTACGGGCACCACTGGGGCGGTGGCAAAGCGGCTGGGACGCGAATGGATCGGTTGTGAGCGGGACGATACCTATCGCGCTGCGGCGCTGGAGAGGATCGAGGCGGCGCTGCCGCTGGACGAAAGTGCTCTGACCACCATGCAAAGCCGCAAGGATGCGCCGCGCGTGGCCTTTGGCGCGCTGGTGGAAGCCGGGATGATTGAACCCGGGGCCATGTTGTTCGATCGCCAGCGGCGCTGGACCGCCAGCGTGCGCGCGGACGGATCGCTGGAAAGCGGCGGGCTGACCGGCTCCATTCACGGTGTGGGCAAGGATTTGCAGGGTGCGCCCAGCTGCAATGGCTGGACCTTCTGGCATATCGAGCAGGATGGCGAGGTGAAGCCGCTGGACGCGCTGCGCCAGCTGTTCCTGTTGCGGATCGAGGACTGATCCGATTTCGACGCGCCTTTACATCCGCCCGATCGGCCTCGCACCCAGCCCGCAGAGCGAGGACGGCGAAGCCGTGCGTCTCGCCGGGGGCATGGTTTATGCACATCGTTTTGCGCTGATCCAGCGTGAGGGCGACAGGGTGGTGGAACGCGAACGGGTGAGCGCGCCGCAGATGGAAGCGGCGCTGGCGCGTCTGCCCGGTGATCTGGCGGCAGAGGGCGCAGCCCAGTGGGCCGGGCTGCAATCCAGCCATGCCCCGCTGCAACTGCCCGTCCGGGATGGCGGCGTCCGCAGTATCCGGCTCGACCAGCCGCAGGTGATGGGCATCCTTAATATGACGCCCGACAGCTTTTCGGACGGCGGCAAGTTTCTGGACGATCCCGCAGAGGCGCGCAATCACGCGGGCGCGATGCTGGAAGCGGGCGCGGCGATCATTGATGTGGGCGGCGAAAGCGCGCGGCCCGGGGCCCCCGCAGTGTGGGAAGGGGACGAGCTGAAGCGGGTGCTGCCGCTGGTGGAAGGGCTCGCCGCCATGGGCGCGGCAATCAGCATCGACACCCGCCGGGTCGGTGTGATGGAGGCGGCGCTCAAGGCCGGGGCGCAGGTCATCAACGATGTTTCCGCGCTGCGCCACGATCCGCGTGCACTGGAATTCGTGGCCGCGCGCAGCGAATCCGTGATCTTGATGCATGCGCCGGGCAAGCAGGGGGGCGATGGCGGCGATCTGCATGATTGCGCGCATTATGCGCACCCGGCGCTGGATGTGTTCGACTGGCTCAGGGACCGGCGCGATGCTGCCATTGCGGCGGGGATTGCGCGCGAACGGATCATACTCGACCCCGGTATCGGTTTCGGCAAGTCGCTGGCGCATAATCTCGCGGTGATGAATGCGCTGCCGCTTTATCACGCGCTCGGTCAGCCAATCCTGCTGGGGGCCAGCCGCAAGCGGTTTGTCGGCGCGCTGGCCAATGAAGCGCCTGCGCACAAGCGGCTGGGCGGATCGATCGCGGTCGCGCTGCACGGCATGAACGCGGGCGTGCAACTGCTCCGCGTGCATGATGTGGCGGAAACGGTGCAGGCGCGCGACGTCTGGCGGGGCCTGCGCGATGGCGCGCTGACGGATTTTTCGGACCTGCCCTGAGGTGGCAGAAACATCTCGCCTCGCGGCTTCTGCCGCGATAGTCAGGCGGCATGAAACAACTTCCCAAAGCGTTGCGTGCGGCGCTGGTTGCGCTGGCACTCATTTCCCTGCCCGCTCGGGCGGAAAAATCCGCCGAACAAGGGATGTTGCCTGATCCGGTGGAGTTGTTGAAACCGTATTATTCGGCATTGCGGCCGCAGATCAGCCTGCCGCAAGCTGGTCCGAACCCGGCACTGCCCGCACAAACAACGGTCCATCGCCTGGCCTTTGGCAGTTGCGAACATCAATCCTACCCGCAGGCGTTCTGGAATGCGATTTGCGATGCCGACCCGCAGCTGTTCCTGATGCTGGGTGACAATGTCTACGGCGACCTCCTCTGGAATGGCGGAGCTGACCTTGGTTCATTGCGCACGGCCTATGCAAAGCTGGCGGGGCACACGGAATTTGCGGCGTTCCGTTCCATGGTGCCGATGATGGAAACATGGGACGATCATGATTTCGGGTTCAATGACGGGGGCAGCGCCTTTGCCTTCCGGGAATGGTCGGAAACGATTTTCGAGCATTTCTGGAGCGCAGGGGAAGCGTTGCGCAGCCGTCCAGGGGTCTATGACAGCGCCATTTTCGGGGAGGAAGGAAAGCGGCTGCAGGTGATCCTGCTTGATACGCGCTTCTTCCGTTCACCCTTCCAGCTGCTGCCCGCCGATGCGCAGCCCAGTGTACATGGCCCCTATCGCCCCGATGACACGCCTGGGCTTGAAGTGCTGGGCGAGGCGCAATGGGCGTGGTTGCAGCAGGAACTGGCCAAACCGGCGGATCTGCGGATTATCGCCTCTTCGATCCAGGTGATGACCGATGCGCATGGCTATGAAAGCTGGCGCTTGCTGCCGCTGGAACGGGACCGCCTTTATCGCATGATCGGCGCGCGCGCGGGCGGCGGTCTCTTGTTGTTGTCAGGCGATCGTCATCGCGGCGCGATCTATTCGGCCAATCCCGCCGCGTTGGGGGAAGAGTTGTGGGAATTCACCTCATCCTCGCTCAACCTTCCGGTTGGTAGCGGCGACAGGTCTGCTGACGAAGCTGATCCGTCGCGGCGAACGGGGCTTTATGCCGATCCCAATTTCGGCCTTGTCGATATCGATTGGGCGAAGAAACGGCTGACCCTGTCGCTGATGGACGACAAGGGCGGAGTGATCGCCCGGCAGGAGGCGGGCTGGACTGGAAAGTAACGGCGCGGCTCAGGCTGCGGTGCTGTTCTCGATCCCGAGATCGCCCAGCTTGCGGTAGAGGGTTGAGCGGCCAATGCCCAGCCGCCGCGCCACTTCGGTCATGCGCCCGCGATAATGGCCGATGGCAAGGCGGATCACATCCGCCTCGATCTCCTCCAGCGGGCGCAGATTGCCGTCTTCGGTATAGAGCATGACGCCCACACTGTCCTGTTGCGGATTGAGCGCCGCCTGGCACTCACCCAGCATTTCGGACAGCTGCGGGAAATCCTGCGCGGTCAGCGCGTCGCCGTCGCAGAACACAGCGGCGCGAAACAGCACGGCCTGCAACTGGCGTACATTGCCCGGCCAGTCATAGGCGGAGAGCAGTGACAGCGCGCCATCGGTGATCCCCAACGGGCGCAGGCCCGGCTGTTCGCCGATCTGATGCAGGAAATGCCGGGTCAGCGCGGAAATGTCACCCAGCCGGTCGCGCAGCGGTGGCAGGACGATGCGCGTGGCGGCAAGGGCATCGCGCAGTTCGCGCTTGAAAACGCCCAGCGTGACATGTTCGTCAAGCGGCCAGTTGCTGGCGGCGATGATGCGAATGTCGATGCGAAACCGGTGAGCGGCACCGATCGGGCGGACCTGTCCGGTCTGCAAGGCTTCGGCCAGACGTTCCTGAACATGCGCGGGCAGCCGGTCGATCTCGTCCAGCACCAGCGTTCCGCCATCGCAATGTTGCAAGGCGCCGATTTGCCGGTCGAAGGCGCCGGCAAAGGCACCTTTTTCATGTCCGAAGAGCACGGATTCGACCGAATTCTCGGGAATTCCGCCGATATTGACGATGCGGAACGGCAGTTTCGCCCGGGGGCTGGCAGCATGCATGGCACGCACCAGCATTTCCTTGCCGGTGCCGCTTTCTCCTTCGATCAGCACATGGCCGTGGCCCCTGGCGGCCTTTGCGGCCCGCGCCAGCGCGGAACGGAACAGGGGGCTGGCGCCGACCATTGCGTCGAAGTCGATGGTTGCGGCCAGTTTTTCCGTGAGCGGTTGCAGTTCATCGCGTGGCGCTTCGCGAATTGTCGCGCTGCGCAGCGCCTGCATCAGCCGTTCAGGGGCGACCGGCTTGACGAGATAATCGGTTGCGCCTGCGCGCATCGCTTCAACGGCGAGCAGCGGTGATGCGCTGGCGGTAAGCATCAGGATGGGAAGGCCGGGGCGGCGGGCCTTCAGTTCCCCGATCAACTGGCAGGCGTCGTCACCCGGAACCCATTGATCGAGGATGATCGCGCCAAGCTGCATCCCTTCGCGCGTGCCCAGCGTGGCGATGGCCGTTTCCGAATCGCGCACGATCAGCGCCCGCCAACCCTCGCGGGCGGCCAGCGCGCTGATCAACCGGCTTTGGGCCGGTTCATCGTCGATCAGCATCAGCAATCGTTCCTGGCTCTCGCTCATCGCCTGAATCTTGTCCCCCTTTGACACAGGCGAGGGAATACATCGCAGGGAGTAAAGACCTGATTAAGGCTGATTTGGCCGATTGGACCAGATGGCCCGCGCGCGGTATGAAACGGCGCATATCAGGGGCAGGAACGGCGCGGAAGGCGCGCAGAGCCTTGACCCGTGGCGAAGGCTCGCTAGAGGCTGGTTCAAAGCCAACTTTCCATCAGGGGGATCCGCAAAATGGCATCCGGTAATGACATGAAGGCAGCCGAACAGACATACGGCAGCTTCATCTCTCTCATCAAATGGGGTTCAGTGCTGACCGCCCTGATCGCGTTGCTTGTCGTTCTTCTGATCGCCAGCTGATGGCCACTGCAACGCGGATCGCCGTCATCAAGGAACGGGCGGCGGGCGAAACGCGCGTCTCTGCGATCCCCGAAACGGTCAAGAAGTTCATCGCGCTGGGCGCGGTGGTTGCGGTTGAAGCCGGTGCGGGCGATGCCGCCTCGATTTCCGACGAAGCCTATCGCGAAGCGGGGGCCGAAGTCGGCCCTCTGGCGCAGGCGGCCAAGGATGCGGATATCCTGTTCGGCGTGCAGGGGCCGGAACCGGACCTGCTGGCCGGGGCCAAACCCGGCGCGATGCTGGCCGCGATTGTCGATCCTTTCGGGCAGCGCGCGCGGGTGGACGCTTATGCCGCCGCCGGGATTGAAGCGCTGGCGATGGAATTCATGCCGCGCATCACGCGCGCGCAATCGATGGACGTGCTGTCCAGCCAGTCGAACCTTGCGGGCTACAAGGCGGTGATCGCCGCTGCCGACGAATATGGCCGGGCCTTTCCGATGATGATGACGGCGGCCGGAACGATTACCGCCGCTCGTGCGTTCATCATGGGTGTTGGCGTGGCGGGGCTGCAGGCCATCGCCACCGCGCGCCGCCTGGGGGCGCAGGTTTCCGCCACTGACGTGCGTTCGGCCACGAAGGAACAGATCCAGTCGCTGGGTGCCAAGCCGATTTTCGTGGAAAGCGTGGCGGGGATCGAGGGCGAAGGCGCTGGTGGTTATGCCACTGAAATGTCGGAAGAATACCAGAAGGCGCAGGCCGAACTGGTGTCCAGCCACATCGCCAAGCAGGATATCGTGATCACAACCGCACTGATCCCGGGCAGAGCGGCACCGAGACTGGTCACAGATGCACAGATCGCCACCATGCGGCCGGGCAGCGTCATTTTCGACCTTGCCGTGGCGCAAGGCGGCAATGTCGAAGGTTCCGTTCCCGATCAGGTGGTGGTCCGGCACGGGGTCAAGATCATGGGCCTTTCCAACACGCCCGCGCATCTTCCTGCCGATGCGTCCGCGCTCTATTCGCGCAACCTATACAACTTCCTCTCCGCCTTCTGGGACAAGGAGGCGGGCAAGCCCGTTCTGGACGAGGAAATCGGCAATGCCGTGCGGCTGACGCAGGGCGGCAAGGTCGTCAACGAACGGCTGCTGGGCTGAGGGAAGGAAAACTCATGGACTTTATCTCGATCCTGTCGATCTTCGTGATGGCCTGTTTCGTGGGCTATTACGTGGTCTGGTCAGTCACGCCCGCGCTGCATACGCCGCTCATGGCGGTGACCAACGCCATTTCATCGGTGATCATCGTCGGCGCGCTGATCGCATCTGCCGCTGCCGGATCCCCCGGTGCCAAGTGGCTGGGCCTGGTCGCGGTGGCGCTGGCCAGCGTCAACATCTTCGGCGGCTTCGCCGTGACGGAACGCATGCTGGCCATGTACAAGAAGAAGGAGAAGAAGTGATGGAACACGTCGCTACTCCTTCCTGGGCGATGCTCGCCTATCTGGTTTCAGGCGTCTTGTTCATCCTCGCCCTGCGCGGGTTGTCTTCGCCCGCCACGTCGCGCCGGGGCAATCGTTTCGGCATGGCCGGGATGCTGATCGCGGTGGTCACGACGCTGGTGACGCATGAAGTCGCATCGCTTCCCGAAATCGTCGGCGCGATCGCGCTTGGCGGTGCTGTGGGCTGGGTGATTGCGCGCAAGATCGCCATGACCGCCATGCCGCAGCTGGTTGCCGCCTTTCACAGCCTGGTCGGCCTGGCCGCCGTGCTGGTCGGCGTTGCCGCCTTCCTCAACCCCGAAGCCTTCGGGATTCTGGGTGCGGACGGCAATATCCTCAGCGTCAGCCGCGTTGAAATGGCGCTGGGCGCGGCCATCGGTGCGATTACCTTTTCCGGATCGGTCATCGCCTTTGCAAAGCTGAACGGCAATATGTCGGGCGCTCCGATCATGCTGCCCGCGCGCCATGTCATCAATCTCGGCACGCTGGGCGCGATCATCGCGCTGACCGCGCTGTTCACCATGTCGGACGCGGCCGGGCCGGGCGAGAACCAGATGTTCTGGATCATCTGCGCGCTGGCCTTCATCATCGGCTTCCTGCTGATCATTCCCATCGGCGGGGCGGACATGCCGGTGGTGGTGTCCATGCTGAATTCCTATTCCGGCTGGGCCGCAGCGGCGATGGGCTTCACCCTGCACAATACGGCGATGATCATCACCGGGGCGCTGGTCGGATCATCGGGTGCGATCCTGTCCTACATCATGTGCAAGGCCATGAACCGCAGCTTCATTTCAGTGATTGCGGGCGGGTTCGGCGCGGAAAGCGCCAGCGACGGTGCGGGCGCGGCCAAGACGGACCGCCCGTGGAAGCGCGGCAGCGCCGAAGACGCGGCGTTCCTGCTGGGCGAAGCGGAGAACGTGATCATCATCCCCGGTTATGGCATGGCGGTGGCGCAGGCCCAGCATGTGCTGCGCGAAATGGGCGATCTGCTGAAGGAGAAGGGCGTCAACGTCAAATACGCCATTCACCCGGTGGCAGGCCGCATGCCGGGGCATATGAACGTGCTGCTGGCCGAAGCGAACGTGCCTTATGACGAAGTGTTCGAGCTGGAGGATATCAACAGCGAATTCGCGCAGGCGGACGTGGCCTTCATCATCGGCGCCAATGACGTGGTCAACCCGGCGGCCAAGACGGACAAGTCCAGCCCGATCTACGGCATGCCGGTGTTCGACGTCGACAAGGCCAAGACGGTGATGTTCATCAAGCGCAGCATGGGCGGCGTCGGCTATGCCGGGGTCGACAATGATGTGTTCTACATGGACCAGACGATGATGCTGCTGGCCGATGCCAAGAAGATGGTGGAAGAGATCATCAAGGCGCTTTGACCGCTAAAACCATTCGTTTCGCCGTCAGTAACCTCCCGGTAAGGTTATTTTTGTTCTAATGCATGCGCTCGCCCCAACGCGGGCGAATGAGGGAGTCATCTATTGCGCAAGCTCGGCCTGATCGGCGGCATGAGCTGGGTTTCGACCCGGACATATTACGATCACATCAATCGCATCGTGCAGGCGAGCAAGGGGCATCTGTCCAGTGCGCCGCTGCTGATCGAAAGCCTGGATTTCTCCGAACTCTATGGGCTTTCCAGCGCATCCGACTGGGATCGTGCGGCCAGCGTGCTGGGCGCAAGCGCGCGCCGCCTGGCCGATGCGGGGGCCACTGCGCTGCTGATCGGCGCCAATTCGATGCACAAGGTCTATGACCGTGCGGCGGAGCAGGCCGGCATTCCGGTCCTGCATATTGCCGAATGCGTGGGCGAACGGATGGCGGCAGACGGCGTGGCCACCGCCGCGCTGATCGGCACCCGCAATGTGATGACCGAAAATTTCTATCGTCAGCGGCTGATCGCGCATGGCGTCACCCTGTTGCCGCCCGACATGAAGAATGTCGAAACGCTGGACCGGATCATTTACGATCAGCTGATGCGCGGCAAGGTCACGCGCGAGGCCGAACGCGCCCTGAAAACCATCATTACCGTCAAGGAGCAGGAAGGGGCGAAAGCCATCGTGCTCGCCTGTACGGAGCTGGAAATGGTGGTGGACGTCGATGCCAATGTGCTGCCGATCTACGATTGCACGCGCATTCACGCTGAAGCGGCGGCGAACTGGATTCTGGGCGCGGCTTGAGCCCTGCCTGCCGCGCGCGCCCATTGCCAAACCGGCGGTGAGGGCTTAACCGGCGCAACGTGAAACGCGCCCCCTTCGCTGCCGATCCTGACCGTTCCCGCGGACGCGAATATGCCGAAGACCGCTTCGGCAGCCGCGGCCCGCGCAGCGAGTTCCAGCGCGACCGGGACCGGATCATTCATTCCATCGCCTTTCGCCGGCTGCGCCACAAGACTCAGGTGTTTGTGGCGCCCGATGGCGATCATTACCGGGTCCGGCTCACTCACAGCCTGGAAGTGGCGCAGATCGGCCGGGTGGTCGCGCGCACGCTGGGACTGGACGAAGATCTGACCGAGGCGCTGTGTCTGGCGCATGACATCGGCCACCCGCCCTTCGGCCATGCCGGGGAAGATGCGTTGAACGCCGCTCTGGCCGCGCGCGGCGGCTTTGATCACAATGCGCAGTCGCTGCGCACGCTGATGCGGCTGGAAAGCCCCTATTGCGATCACGACGGGCTGAATCTGACCTGGGAACTGCTGGAAGGGCTGGCCAAGCACAATGGCCCCGTGGCCCGCGCCAACTGGGCGCTGGCCGAACTGGACGCGACCTTCCCGCTGGAACTGGCCAGCTGGCCATCGCTGGAAGCGCAGGTGGCCGCGCTGTCCGATGACATCGCCTATGACAATCATGACATTGACGACGGGTTGCGGGCCGGTTTCCTGACGCTGGACGATCTGCTGACGGTGGACCTGCTGGCCGATCAGTGGCGGGCGGTGGAACGGCATTTCCCGCGCGCGCCGCGCGACCGGCAATTGCGCGAACTGGTGCGCGGCCAGATCGGGCTGATGGTCAATGATCTGCTGGAACAGACCCGCGTCAATCTGGCGGGGATCGAGACGATTGACGATGTCCGCGCGGCGGGCAGGGCGCTGGTCAGTTTTTCGCTCGAGTTCGCGGCGGAGGAACGGCGGTTAAAAGGTTTCATGTACGAACGCCTCTACATGCATCCCGAACAGACCGCGACGGCGGAGCGCGCCCGGCAGGTCATCGCTGATCTTTTCGCCGCGTTTGAACAGCAACCCGAACTGATGAATCACGGCTGGCATGAGACGTTGCCCGATGGGGAGCCGGAACGCAGCAGGCGGATCGCCGACTTCATCGCCGGGATGACGGATCGTTATGCGATCGATCGTTACGCCATGATTTTCGGTCGCGTGCCCGAAGGCCTCAGCAATGTCTGACAGGCGCATGGTGCTGGTGGGCGCGACCGGGCTGGTGGGGCGCAGCCTCATTGCCCGATCGGCGCATTGCCGCAGTTTTCGTCTTGCCGCGGTGGCCCGGCGCCGGATCGAATTGCCGCGCGGCGTGCGCATGGAAATGTTCGTTGCGGAACCGGACTATTGGGCGGAAACCATTGCCGCGCTAAAGCCGGAGGTGGTGGTCAGTGCGTTGGGCACGACCTGGAAGAAATCGGGCCGCGACGAGGCGGCCTTTCGCGCGGTGGACGAAGAGCTGGTGCTCGCGGTTGCCCGCGCCGCGAAAGCTGCGGGAACGCGGCAGTTCATTCACATTTCATCCGCCGGGGCGAGTCGTGCCAGCCGCCATCTGTATCTGCGGGTCAAGGGCGAGGTGGAGGAGGCGTTGGCGAGGCTGCGTTTTGCCCGGCTGGACATTCTGCGCCCCGGCCTGCTGCGCGGTCGCCGCGAGGAGGATGTGCGCCCGGCCGAAGCCCTGATGCAGGCGGCCAGCCCGCTGACCGATCTGTTCCTGCACGGTCAGTATCGCCGCTATCGCTCGATCTCGGCTGACCGGCTGGTTGACACGATTCACGGGCTGGCGCGCGAGAAGGCCGGGGGGCGGTTCGTGCATGAACATGATGGGTTGTTGCGCGCGGCGCGGCGCCATCTGGCGCTGACACCATGAAGCAGACCGCACCTGCCGCCGCCCGCAATCGCGATCCCATCGCGGCGGTCCTTGCCGAAGAATTGCCGGGCAGCGGTACGGTGCTGGAGGTGGCGAGCGGGACGGGTGAACATGGCCTATACTTTTCCGCGCGATTCCCGCAGCTTGTCTGGCAGTCGAGCGATCCCGATCCGGATGCGATCGCCTCGATCGCCGCCTGGCGTGCGGAATCCGGCCCACCCAACCTGCTGGCGCCGGTGATGCTGGATGCGGCAAGCGGGCACTGGCCGGTCGCTGCGGCAGCAGCGCTGGTCTGCATCAACATGGTGCATATCAGCCCGTGGGCCGCAACGCAGGGCCTGTTCGCCGGGGCCGCGCGCATCCTGCCCAGTCGCGCGCCGCTCATCCTCTACGGACCCTATCTGGAGGAGGGCGTAGAAACCGCGCCTTCCAATCTGGCGTTCGATGAAAGCCTGAAGGCGCGCAATCCCGCATGGGGCCTGCGCGCCGTGCCGGCCATGGATGCGCTGGGCCACGACAATGGTTTTGCGCGCAGCCGCCGGGTGGCGATGCCCGCCAATAATCTGGTGCTGATCTATCGCAGGGTGTGAAACCGGGGCGTTCGCCCTGCGGTTCACATGGCGTCGTCGCCCGCCTGACCGACGGATTCGATGTCGCGGCCCAGCCCCTTCACCGTGTTGCAGGCAGTGGCGGTCAGCATGATGCCCCCGAGGGCAAAGGCGATAATCAGTTTACGAACCATGGGCAGCTCCCGTTTCATGCGGCCCGAATGGTGAGGCCGCTGGCGTATATCAAGCGAGTGCTGGCACCGGCCAGCTTGCCGCAAGCTGAACTGCGCAGAGGTGGCGACAAGCCGCAGCCTCAGCGTGAAAGCATGGCGTCCGCCTTTTCGCGCGACAGCTTGTGTTCGCGCCAGACGATGAGGATGCCGGCCGCGACAATCAGCGGGGCGCCCAGCCAGGTCGTGGCGGGCGGCAGGTGATCCCAGATGATCCAGCCGAACAATGTCGCCCAGATCAGTCCCGAATAATCCATCACCGTCACGCTGGAAACCGAACCCAGCCGCAGTGACAGGGTCAGCATCAACTGGCCCAGGGTCCCGATCACGCCAATCCCGAACAGCAGCAGCCAGGCTGCGCTGTCATGACCGGTCATCACGAATGGCAGCGTCAGGGCCATCATCGGTGCCCCCATCGCGGCGAACCAGAAGACGATCGTCAGCGGCTGATCAGTGCGGTTGAGATCCTTGACCAGGATCGACAGCAGCGCGATCATGAAGGCACCGCTCAGCCCCAGGGCCGCCCCCGCCAGCGGAAGATGGCCATGGCCGGGCTGCGCGATCACCAGTACGCCGCCAAAGCCGACGATGAGTGCCGACCAGCGCCAGTAGCCCACCCGGTCTTTCAGCATGAAGATGGCGAGGATGGTGGCGAACAGCGGCACGGTGAAATTCAGCGTCGTCGCTTCGGCCAGCGGCAGCACGACAAACGATCCGAACATCAGGCTCATCCCCACGGTGCCCAATATTGCGCGGCGCAGATGCGCCCCGAAGCGCGGAGTGCGCAGGCTGGAGAGGTTGCCGCGCGAACCAAGCCAGACCAGCACCAGCGGCACGGTGGTGAGGTGACGCCAGAACATCATCTCGAAGACATGAATGCCGCGTTCCCCGGCCAGCTTGACCAGCAAGGTCATGACCGAGAGAAAGGTGACGCCAAGCAGCCTGAGGCCCAGTGCAAGCACGGGTCGGGGGCTGTGGGTCGGGCTCATTGCATCGCTTTACGATGCTTCCCGTTCGGATCAAGCGATTGATTGCTGACGGCGCACCGCGCCGTCGTTTGCCGGACAGATCAGAGGCAGGCTTCCAGATACGCCTGGTCGAAGCCGAACTGACGCGCCTTTTCCAGCGTGTAGGGACGCAGGCCTGACGAGCGGAATTCGCCAAGAATCTTGCCCTCTTCGTTTTCGTCCAGATATTCGAAGTTGAACAATTCCTGCGTCACGATCACGTTGACGCGGCTGCCGTCCTTCAAGCGGGCGTCAGCCAGCGGTGTGGTCTGGTCGACCCGGCGGCCGACCTGGTTGACGATGCGCTGCGCGATCTGGAACAGGTGCTGTTCGTCACGGAACCGGATCGGGGCAATCGTAAGCTTGCCCTTCTTTTCGATGTAGGTCTGATCCGGCCCGTTGACCATGATATCGGACACGTCCGGATCGTTGAGCAGTTCTTCCAGCGGACCGAAGCCGAGCAGTTCGTCAATCAGCACCTTTTCCAGTGCGAATTGTTCGCGCCGGTTAAGCGTGACCTTCAGTTCGGCCAGCACTTCCATGATGATCGGGCGGAATTCCTCGGACAGTTCTTCCTTGGACAGAGTGGCCGCCGCTTCGGGATCGACCCGCTCCAGCAGGCGCGGCAGCACCTGTTCCTTGATCTTGTGAACGCTGGCTTCGAAGCCTTCGATCTTGGCCTGGCCTTCGACCACATTGTTGGCGCGGTCCTGCAGGCGGCTCATCGCGTCTGCTTTTTCGGGTACGCCGCCGGATGGCGGCACGCCGCCCGCGCTCAGGCCGCCGGGGATCGGCGGGAACTGTTCACCGCCCGGAACCGGCGCCCTGGCTGTCGGCCCTTCTGCGGCAGCGCCGCCCTTCATCGGGCGGGCAACACCAAAGGCAGGACGCGCGCCGGCGCTCATGCCACCGATGCCGTTCTTCCGTCCGAATGCGCTCATTGCCATGTTTTCCCTCTGGGTAGTCTGGCTGCCCCCAAGCGACCGTTGTGGTGTTCGCATGGCTGACAATTGGTGATCTGGAATGGTGAATATAGTGAGAACCTTGATTTTCTCTAAAGGCCTGGTCGGTTGATGGCGTGAAGCGGGACGGGCGGCAGATCTCTCCCTTGCACCCCCATGGAGCGGGAGTTAGGGCAGGATTGAAAGCGGGCAGGATGATTTTTCTAGAAACATTCCGTGATTAGTAACGGTTGCTGGCCGTCCCGGCACAGGGCAATCGCATGCGGGCTGGTGGCCTTGCTGGCGTTGTCCGGGGCACGGAGCTAATCTGCACTTTGTCCAGAAAATATACGCCACAATCGGAGCCGGGTTGGATGGCATGCCCGGACAGGCAGACAATCTGCAATTCATGCTGGTTTCAGAAGATGTATCGGTTATTAGCGGCCCACCGGATGAAAGGATGGATTCGTGAGAAATTCCGAACGGGAAGGATTGTTGATTGCCGCGTGTGGTTTTAGCACCTTTTCATTCGGAGAAGCGATAGTCAAGTCGATGGCCAGCCAGTGGCCGGCATTGGCCGCCGGTGCGTTGCGCTTTTCTATTGCCGCTATCGTTCTTGGAATATTGGTTCTCGTAAAGGAAGGCCTTGGAGCCTTTCGCATGCCACGCCCCGGATTACAGCTCATGCGCGGCAGCGGGATCGCAATAGGTACCAGCGCATTCTTTTACGCCTTGTTTGCATTGCCCATGGCGGAAGCCACATCGATCCTGTTTGCCAGTCCCATGTTCACGGCGTTGATGGCTGCGGTCGTCCTGGGTGAGCCTGTGCGGAAAGCGACCTGGATCGCAATCGGGATCGCTTTTTGCGGGGTTCTGCTGATCGTTCGTCCCAATTTCTCGCTTTATGGATGGGCTTTGGCCTGGCCGGTGCTGGCCGCAATGGGTGTCAGCATGCTGATCATCGGCAATCGCATCGGCGCGCGGCTGGCCAGTGGCCTGGCCATGCAATTCTATGCTTCAGCCATCGGCGCCAGCCTGCTGACCCTTGCGACGATCTTTTTTGCCGGCACCGGAATCGGTGGGTTTGTGGTTGGCTGGCCATCGATGTCAGTTGTCCTGCGCTGCGCAATTGTCGCCTTTACCGCTACTTCTGGTCACTGGCTTGTCTACACGGCTACCACCCGCGCGGGTGCCGCGCTGATCGCGCCAATGACCTATATCCAGTTGCTGATCGCACTGACTCTTGGCCTGCTGATCTTCGGTGACTGGCCGGACGAGCTGAGCCTTGCCGGGGCAGGGCTGATCGTTTGCGCGGGCCTGATACTGTGGCGCGAAGGGCGCGCAACCGAGCTGGCGCAGACTGACGCCCCCTGATCCTGATCGCGGCTTGTGCAAAAGGGCGCCGCAACGGGCGCCCTTATCTGTCTGAAGCTGTCAGCAAGGATCAGCCTTCCACATGCTCCGCCAGCACGGTCAGGCCGTTTTCGCCCACTTCGGCAAAGCCGCCACGCACCTGGATTTCCTCCGGCTGGCTGCCTTCGGTGCGATAGACCTGGACGGCGCCGTCGCGAATGGTGGACATGAACGGCGCGTGGCCTTCCAGCACGCCGAACTCTCCTTCCGTGCCGGGGACGACCACCATGTGGACATCCTCCGAACGGACGAGCCGGGCCGGGGTTACGAGTTCGAAGTGGAGGGGCATGATGTTCAGGCTTCCTCAGCCAGCTTCTTGGCCTTGGCCACCGCCTCGTCAATCCCGCCGACCATGTAGAAGGCGTCTTCCGGCAGATGGTCATACTCGCCTTCGACCACGGCCTTGAACGACTTCACCGTGTCTTCGAGCTGGACGAACTTGCCCGGAATGTTGGTGAACACTTCGGCGACGTGGAACGGCTGCGACAGGAACTTCTGGATCTTGCGCGCGCGGGCGACGGTCAGCTTGTCCTCTTCCGACAGTTCGTCCATCCCCAGAATGGCGATGATGTCCTGCAGGCTCTTGTACTTCTGCAGCGTTTCCTGAACCTTGCGGGCGGTTTCGTAATGCTCTGCACCGACGACGCGCGGTTCCAGAACGCGGCTGGTGGAGTCGAGCGGGTCAACTGCCGGATAGATGCCCAGTTCCGAAATCGCGCGGTTCAGCGTGGTCGTCGCGTCAAGGTGAGCGAAGGAGGTGGCAGGGGCCGGGTCGGTAAGGTCGTCGGCCGGCACGTAGATCGCCTGCACCGAGGTAATCGAACCCTTGGTGGTCGACGTAATGCGTTCCTGCAGCTGACCCATGTCAGTCGACAGGGTCGGCTGGTAGCCCACGGCCGAAGGAATACGGCCAAGCAGGGCGGACACTTCCGCGCCAGCCTGGGTGAAGCGGAAGATGTTGTCCACGAAGAACAGCACGTCCTGGCCTTCCTGGTCGCGGAAATATTCCGCCATGGTCAGGCCTGACAGGGCGACGCGGGCACGCGCGCCCGGGGGTTCGTTCATCTGGCCGAACACCAGCGCCACCTTGGAACCTTCCGACGTGGCGTTGCCGTCCGCGTCCTTGGCGATAACCCCGGCATCGAGGAATTCGTGGTAAAGGTCGTTGCCTTCACGGGTCCGTTCACCGACGCCCGCGAAGACCGAGACGCCGCCGTGGCCCTTGGCGATGTTGTTGATCAGTTCCTGGATCAGCACGGTCTTGCCGACGCCGGCGCCGCCGAACAGGCCGATCTTGCCGCCCTTGGCGTAGGGCGCCAGCAGGTCGATCACCTTGATGCCGGTGACGAGAATGGCAGCTTCAGTCGACTGGTCAACGAAGGGCGGGGCTTCGGCGTGAATCGGGGCGTGCATGTCGGACCCGACCGGGCCGCGTTCGTCAATCGGCTCGCCCACCACATTCATGATGCGGCCCAGCGTCTTGGGGCCGACGGGCACGGAAATCTGTGCGCCGGTGTTCACTACGGCCTGGCCGCGGGTCAGGCCGTCGGTGCCATCCATGGCGATGGTGCGCACGGTGTTTTCGCCGAGGTGCTGGGCGACTTCAAGGACCAGCTTCTGGTCGTTGTTGTCAGTTTCCAGCGCGGTCAGGATCGCCGGCAGTTCGCCTTCGAAGGTGACGTCGACGACGGCGCCGATGACCTGGCTGATCTTGCCATTGGTGGTCTTGTTGAGCACGGGTGCGATGGCCATTTTCGTTTCCTTGCCTATAATCTCTTACAGCGCTTCGGCGCCGGCGATAATTTCAACGAGTTCGGTGGTGATCGCGGCCTGACGGCTGCGGTTGTACTGGATGGTCAGCTTGTCGATCAGTTCGCCCGCATTGCGCGTGGCGTTGTCCATCGCGGTCATCGAGGCGCCCTGTTCGGAAGCGGCGATTTCCAGCAGCGCGCCGAAAATCTGCGTCTTCACATAGCGGGGCAGCAATTCTTCGAGGATTTCTTCCTCGCCCGGTTCATATTCAACCACCGCGCCGCTTTCGCTGGCGGTCGCGGGGGCCGGAACGGGGATCAGTTGCTGGGTGAGCGGATCCTGCGCCAGCGCCGACTTGAATTCGGCGAAGATGAGATGCGCGACATCGAAGGAACCGGATTCGAACTTGGCCATCAGTTCCGATGCGATCGCTTCGGCTTCGGCAAAGCCGGGATCGCGCACGGTGCTGGTGTCGAAGCCGCCGCCGATCTGGTCAGCGAAATCGCGCCTGATCGGGGCGCGTCCCTTGCGTCCGACCAGGAAGAATTCCACGCTCTTGCCAGCGGCGATCAGCGCGCGGGCCTGGGCCTTGGCTTCCTTGACGATGTTCGAGTTGAGACCGCCGCACAGACCCTTGTCCGTGTTGACGACGACCAGCAGGTGGCGCTGGTCACTGCCGGTGCCAGCCAGCAATTTGGGTGCGCTGTCCCCGCTGACCTTGCCGGCCAGCGAAGCCATCACTTCGGCGAGGCGGGCCGCATAGGGGCGAGCGGCTTCGGCAGCCGCCTGCGCCTTGCGCAGCTTGGCCGCGGCCACCATCTGCTTGGCCTTGGTGATCTTCTGGGTCGATTTGACCGAGTTGATCCGGCCCTTGAGTTCCTTAAGCGAGGCCATGAAGGCTTCCTCTGGTTACGTCGGGGCTCAGGCGAACTGCTTGGCGAAAGCGTCAAGCGCGGCGCGGGTGCGATCAGCAACCTCGCCTTCGAACTTCTGCGATTCGCGGATGTCCTTCAGCACGTCGGCATGTTCGGACCGCATGAAGCTGAGCATTTCACCTTCGTAACGGGTCACCGCATCGACCGGGATCGCGTCGAGATAGCCGTTCGTGCCGGCGAAGATCGAGACGGTCTGTTCTTCAAACGGCATCGGGCTGAACTGGGGCTGCTTGAGCAGCTCGGTCAGGCGCGCGCCGCGATTGAGCAGGCGCTGAGTCGAGGCATCAAGGTCCGAACCGAACTGGGCGAAGGCCGCCATTTCGCGGTACTGGGCCAGCTCCAGCTTGATCGAGCCAGCGACCTTCTTCATCGCCTTGGTCTGGGCGGCGCCGCCGACGCGGCTGACCGAAAGGCCGACGTTGATGGCCGGGCGAACGCCCTGGTAGAACAGGCCGGTTTCCAGGAAGATCTGGCCGTCAGTGATCGAGATCACGTTGGTCGGAATATAGGCCGACACGTCGCCCGCCTGGGTTTCGATGATCGGCAGTGCGGTCAGCGAACCGCCGCCATTGTCATCATTCAGCTTGGCCGCGCGCTCCAGCAGGCGGCTATGCAGATAGAACACGTCACCCGGATAGGCTTCGCGGCCCGGCGGGCGGCGCAGCAGCAGCGACATCTGGCGATAAGCGACGGCCTGCTTGGAAAGATCGTCATAGACGATCACGGCGTGCATGCCGTTGTCGCGGAAGAATTCGCCCATGGTGGCGCCGGTGTAAGGCGCGAGATACTGCAGCGGCGCCGGTTCGGAAGCGGTGGCGGCGACGACGATGGAATATTCCATCGCGCCGTTTTCTTCGAGCTGGCGCACGATCTGCGCGACGGTGGAACGCTTCTGGCCGACGGCGACGTAGATGCAGTAAAGCTTCTTCTTTTCGTCCGTGCCCTGGTTCGCTTCCTTCTGGTTGATGAAGGTGTCGATGGCGACGGCGGTCTTGCCGGTCTGACGGTCGCCAATGATCAGTTCGCGCTGGCCGCGGCCGACGGGGACGAGCGCGTCAATCGCCTTGAGGCCGGTCTGCACGGGTTCATGCACCGATTTGCGCGGGATGATGCCCGGCGCCTTCACTTCAACGCGCTGGCGGCTGGCGGCTTCGATCGGGCCCTTGCCGTCAATCGGATTGCCGAGAGCGTCAACCACGCGGCCAAGCAGGCCCTTGCCGACGGGCACGTCGACGATGGTGCCGGTACGCTTGACGGTGTCGCCTTCCTTGATTTCATTGTCCGAGCCGAAGATCACGACGCCGACATTGTCCGCTTCAAGGTTCAGGGCCATGCCCTGAATGCCGTTGGCGAATTCGACCATTTCACCGGCCTGCACCTTGTCCAGACCGTGAATGCGGGCGATGCCGTCACCGACTGACAGCACGCTGCCGACTTCGCTGACCTGAGCTTCGGTGCCGAAGCTGGCGATCTGGTCCTTGATGACCTTGGAGATTTCTGCGGCGCGGATTTCCATTGCTTAGCCTTTCATCGAAACCTTGGTACGGGCTTTCAGCCCTTCATCGCGTGAGCGAGGGAATTGAGACGGGTTCGGATCGAGCTGTCGATACGCTTCGAACCGATCGTGACCACCAGGCCGCCGAGCAGATCGGGATCGACGCTGGTGCGAATCTTGACGGTGCGCCCTTCGCGCGCCTTCAACTTTTCCTGCAGCGAGGCGACCTGCGCATCGCTGAGCGGGCGGGCGCTGGCAACATCGGCGGTGACTTCGCCGCGCTGGGCGGCAGCGATCGCGGCAAAAGCGCGGATCATGCCGGGCAGCGCGCCAAGGCGGCGGTTGTCGGCCAGCACACCAAGAAACTTCGTGGTCAGACCGTCAAGCCCCAGCAGGCTGGCAATGGCGCTCACGGCCTTGGCCGCATCAGTGCGGCTGATCTGGGGATTGCGGATCAGTTCCGCCAGTTCGCGCGAATCGGTCAGCGCGGAGCCAAGCTTTTCAAAGTCGGATTCGACCGCGCTGACATTGCCGCCTTCCGACGCGAGGTCGAACAGGGCGGATGCATATCGCCCGGCCAGGCTGGCCTGAATTCCGGCGGAAATCTCCACGCGTCTCAATCCTCCTAAAGGGGTCTGGTTGGGTCCGAAGAAACGGAAAATGTCACCCGGCCGAAACGGGCACGTTAAAGCCCGGCCTGCCGAAGTTGGCGCGCGCCTAGCACCGAGGTTGCTGCGATGCAACCCGACTCGGGCATCTGTCGGGCACTCCGGCGCGGCCAGGTGGAATTTTTCAGCCGCCCTGGCCGGTGCAACGATAGACCAGCCGTTCATTGGGCCGGGCGGGGAGCAGCTTCGACAAGGCCTTCTGTGCGCTGCCCAGCTGGTGCGCCGCCGCCGCGCCGCCGCCGCAGGCAGGTGTGTCGAACCCGGCGCGCACCGCCCGCACCGCCTCGATCGCCGCATGATCGAGTGCATAGCGTTCGACCTTGTATTCGCGTGCCTCAGGATCGTAGCGCGCAACCGAGACCAGCGGTTCGTCCTGCGGGACGAAAATCCTGCTCCATCCGCCATCGGCCAGGCCATATTGCGTGCGCCCGTTCACGCAACCATCGATCCGCCATGTCACGGGCACGTCATCGGTCCCGGCGCTGGTCACCCGGCTGCGGCCAGGATCGAGCGTGCAGGTCATGGCCACTTCCTCTGCCTGCGGGGCGGCGGGGGCGGGGGGCTTGGGCACAATC